>Ga0182038_10000369_pt1 | contig 22144 bp, 21 predicted proteins | sample sta12Can44000108_FD_125976 | JGI IMG/M metagenome (GOLD analysis project Ga0182038, IMG submission 125976) | Lab enrichment of tropical soil microbial communities from Luquillo Experimental Forest, Puerto Rico - statanox.12C.anox.44.000.108 | ecosystem: Environmental > Terrestrial > Soil >...
GACGAGAACGGCGTGCTGGGCGCGTTGAATTGGGGCGACATCTTCTTCGACATCGATGCCAACCGGATGGCCGCCAAGCTGTACGGCGAGGCGGTAGCCCGGATCGTCAAGGATCCCGACACCGCGGCCGCGCTTGTGCCCGACCACCCCTTCGCCTGCAAACGACCGATCATTGACCAGGGCTACTACGAGACGTTCAACCGGGACAACGTCACCCTCGTCGACCTCCGCGAGGCGCCGATCCGCGAAGTGACACCGTCCGGCATCCGCACCGAGCACGATTCGTACGAACTCGACGCGATCGTCTATGCGACCGGGTTCGACGCTATGACCGGTGCGCTAAGCCGCATGGACATCCGCGGCCGCGGCGGCATGAAGCTCGGCGAATTCTGGGCCAGCCAGGGGCCGCTGTCCTATCTCGGTTTGGCGGTCGCCGGCTTCCCGAACTTGTTCACGGTCCAGGGCCCCGGCAGCCCGAGTGCGGCGACCAACTTCGTCGCCGCGCTGGAGCAGCATGTGGAGTGGATCGGTGACTGCATCGCATACCTGCACGCCAACGGGATTCGAACCATCGAGGCCCTGGCCACCGCTCAGCAGGAGTGGATCGACCACGCCACCGCGCTCGTCGCGCCGACGGTGCTAGTGCACCCGTCCTGCAACTCTTGGTACAACGGTGGCAATGTGCCCGGCAAGAAACGGATGTACATGGGCTATACGGGCGGAATCCCCGAATACCGCCGCCGCTGCGACGAAATCGCGGCCGGCGGATACACCGGTTTCAAGCTGACCTAGCGGGTTGGAGGTGAGTGGCATGTCGTGGGCGACACGGGGGCTGGGCTTCAGCAGGGAGCTGGCCCGCGAGCTGGGCATGCTGCTGCCGCGTACGGTGGCCGGCCTTAACGAATCGACAGGCTGGGCGCCGGTGTCGCCGCGCGGGGTGCGTCAGTTCGGTGAGGTCATGCTGGACGAGCTTGTGCTGAGCGGCTTTTCGCTGCTGGCCGGCGGCCCGCCGGCGATTCGGCCGGTGCATGCATGCACCGCGGCGGCCGAGGAATTGTCGGCGCTGGGCATCGAGGGTGCGCATGCCGAGCCGAAACCGTTGCGGGCGACCTCAATACGGCGGGGGCGCTTGCCTGGTTTTGGGGCCGGACTGGTGTATGAACGGATGACGTTCGAACATGATCCGAGCCTGCCGGCGACGCTCGAAGCCGCCGGCTTAGGTGGGCCGGCGCGCGCGGTGGTGCACCTGTGCCGGCACCCTGGCGGCCCAAGGCCGTGGCTGGTATGGGTGCATGGCGCCGGTCAGGGCGGCACAGAAGACTTGCTGCTGTCCCGAATCGGCCGAATACATCAGGGGCTGGGATTCAACGTCGCCATGCCGGTGCAACCCGGCCACGGTTGCCGACGCCGCGAATGGCCGGCCTACCCGGACGTGGATCCGCTGGGCAATGTCGCGGGGATGATGCGCGCGGTGTCGGAGGTCCGCGCCGTCGTCCGTTGGGCGCAACCGCAAGCCACGACCGTTGTGGTGTCTGGGATTTCGATGGGCACCCCGGTGGCCGCGCTGGTTTCCCATCTTGAGAGGCAGGTCGATGCGGTGGCGCTGTATACCCCGATCCTGGGGCTCAACGCGATGATCGCGCGACACCTGGCGCGCTGGGGGCCATCCCGCGACGGGTTCCGGGACCTGTTGGGATCCGAGGAAGTGTCGAAGCTGACCGCGGTGATCGATCCGCTGAGGGTCGACCCTGCGCCACCACCGTCCCGCCGGCTCATCGTCGGGGCGTGGCACGACCGGATGGCGATGCGCGAGCCTGCGGTTGCGTTGCAGGAGCGCTGGGGTGGCCAGCTGTACTGGTACGACGGCAGCCACGTCGGTCACCTGTTCTCCCGCCGCGTTCAGCGCGTCACCGAGCGTTTCCTGCGCGACGTGGCCGAGTGATGGCCGCCGTGCGCACGGCCCGCGAAGTGGTCGAGCTCTACAACCTCGTCGTCTGGAACGAGCGCGACCTGGCGCTGGCCGAGGAGTTATTCGCCGACACTGTGGTCCGGCACGAAGTAGGGGAGGCACATACCCTGACTCGCGAGCAGGCGGTCAGCCGGGTCAGGGACGTCTGGGAGATGTTCGAGAACTTGCACTTCGATCTGAATATCGTCGTCGCCGGCGACGACGGTGAGCATGTCGCGATCGTCTACGACTCGTCGATGACCACAAAGGGCGGTACCGAAACGAACGTCGCCAGTATCGAGGTGTTCCGCGTGGTTGACGGCAAGATCACCGAGGTCTGGAATTGCGGCTACAAGCAAGGGGTTTGGAATTGAACGAGCGCGCACTGGACGAGCTGGGCTACTACCTGCTGGCCGGGGCCGGCGGTGAGGGGCCGGCGACCTTGATGGACGAGGCGCGCCGCGGCGAGGAGTTGGGCTTCGGCACCGCGTTCATCTCCGAACGGTGGAACGTCAAGGAGGCCTCGTCGCTCGTCGGCGCCGCGTGTGCGGTGACCAACCGGATACAGATCGCCACCGCCGCAACCAATCACAACACCCGTCATCCGTTGATAACCGCATCGTGGGCGACCACCATGCACCGCCTCTCCAGCGGGCGATTCACGCTGGGTGTCGGCCGCGGCATCGCCGCGATCTACGGGGCGTTCGGCATCCCCGCGGTGACGACCGCACAGATGCAGGATTGGGCCCAGGTCATGCGCCGACTGTGGCATGGCGAGGTGATCTTCAACCACGACGGCCCGATGGGCAAGTACCCAATCCTGTTTCTCGACACGGACTTCGACGAAGACATTCGCCTGGCGTTGGTGGCTTTCGGGCCCAACACGCTTGCGCTCGGCGGTCGGGTGTTCGACGATGTCATCCTGCACACCTACTTCACCCCCGAGACGTTGCAGCGCTGCGTCAAGACCGTCAAAGACGCCGCGGAGCAGGCTGGCCGCGATCCGGCCAGCGTGCGGGTGTGGTCGTGTTTCGCGACCGTCGGCGACCACCTTCCCGAAAAGTTGCGGCTTAAGAAGACCGTCGCCCGCTTGGCCACCTACCTTCAGGGCTACGGTGATTTGATGGTGCGGACCAATGATTGGGATCACGCTGTACTGCAACGATTCCGGGAAGACCCCGTAGTGACCTCGATCGCCGGGGGAATCGACCACAAGGCCACGCCCGAGCAGATCGAGCACATCGCCGGATTGATTCCCGGCGAGTGGCTGGAGGCGTCGGCCACCGGATCGGCTCAACAATGTGTGGACCGCATCCGCAAGGAGTTCGATTACGGCGCGGACGCGGTGATCATGCACGGCGCCACGCCAGACGAGCTCGAGCCGATCGTCGCCGCCTACCGAGCGTCACCTCACCCGCGGGACAGGTAGGAGACGTATGTCAAAGTACTTGAAGGACAAGGTCATTATCGTAACCGGCGCAGCCAGCGGCTTCGGCAGGCTGATTTCGGAAAAGTGTGCCGCCGGCGGCGCGAAGGTTGTCGGCGTGGACGTCAACGCCGAAAGCCTGGACGAGGTCTTCGAGGGCATCCGGGCCGCCGGCTTCGAAGGCACCGCACATGTTGCCGACGTCGCTGACATGGCCCAGGTCAAAGCGGCGGCCCAACACGCCGTCGACACTTACGGTGCCATCGACGTGATCGTGAACAACGCAGGTGTCATGCCGCTGGCGTTTTTCGCCGACCACGAGCGTGCGTGGGAAAAATGGCACAAGGCGATCGACATCAACATCAAGGGCGTGGTGAACGGCATCTCGGCCGTCTACGACACGATGATCGAGCAGGGCCGGGGCCAGGTCGTCAACATTTCGTCCATCTACGGCAACGCCGGGACCGAAGGCTCCGGCGTCTACAGCGCGACCAAGGCGGCAGTCGATGTGCTCTCGGATTCGTTGCGGGTCGAGGCCCAGGGCAGGATCAAGGTGACCACGGTCAAGCCGACCGGCGTCCTCGGGACCAATCTCGCCAGCGGGGTCGTCAACGAAGCGGCAATCATCGGCATCGCCGGACACAAGGGCGCCCAGCTCTTCGAGAATGTCGGCAACCTGCAGAACGGAGCCCTTCGACCCGAGCAGATGGACGTTGACTCGGTGGAGTATTGGCTGATCACCCCCGATGACCTGGCAAACGCGGTGGTGCACGTCATTGACCAACCCTGGGGAATCAACATCAGCGACGTCACGGTACGGGCGAGCGGCGAAAATTACGTCTGCTGAGCTGAAGTGGTTGCAGCCGTCTGACGTGCTGGGCTGCGACTGATTTGAGTGGGATTTGCGCACCGAGTCGGGGTGCACATGAACCGCAAATCCGCTAGCACCGGCGCTATCGCTTTCGAGAGTCGCCTCATGGTTGGCGCCGGACCCGATGTCAGGTCCGGGTACTGGCACCGCAGTTCTCACGGCACGATGGCGGTGCGGCATACGGGTTCGGCGGCGGCTTGCCGGCTGTGAAGACCTCGCTGTAGGGAAGCGAGCAGCGCGTCACGCGTCTCGCGCGGATCAATGAGTTCGTCGAAGCCCATGTGCTCGGCCGATCGAAACGACGCTTGTAACTCGGCGTTGCGCAGCTTGGCGGAGAGGTCTTCACCGGCGTGCGACGCCTTGCTCAGCGCCGCCGCGCTCATGGCACCCATCGTCGCGCCCGGGTAGGCGAAGGTCGCAACCTGGTGGTCGTACCCCAGCAGCGACATGACCATGGAACCGAACCCGTACGCCTTGCGCAGCGTGACGTGCAGCTTCAACGTGGTGGCCGCGGTCTGGGCGGCAAACATTCGCGCACCGGCGCGCAGCACGCCGCTGCGCTCCGACCGACTGCCGGGCAGCATGCCGGGGTTGTCGGCGAGGAAGACGATCGGCAGGTGAAACGAGTCGGCCACCATGATGAAGTGCGCCGCCTTGTCTGCGGCGTCGGCGTCGATGGAGCCGGCCAGCACCTGGGGCTGGTTGGCGACGACCGCTACCGGGTGGCCGCCGAGATGGGCCAGCGCGCAGATGATCGCCTTGCCGAATAGCGGTTGGACCTCGAACCAGTCCGGCCGGTCGAAGACCACGTCGAGGACGGCGCGCATGTCATAGACCCGGCGGTTGTCGCGGGAGACGATGTCGAGTAGCTCCGGTGTCTGCCGCGGCTCGCTGGTCTGATCAGCGGGCAGCGGCGACGGGTACGACCATGCGCTCGACGGGAAGTACGACAGGTAGCGGCGGATGTCGTCGAGCACGGCCTCGTCGTCCTCGGCGACGTTGTGGATCACCCCGCTGGGTACGGCGACGTCCGGTCCTCCGAGGTCCTCCTTCGAAATGTCTTCTCCGGTGGACTCTTTGACGACAGGAGGCCCGGCGGTGAAGATCGCGCCCTGCCTGCTCATGATTCGGAAGTCGCACACCGGGGCCACCAGTGCGCCGTGTCCGGCCGAGGGGCCGAGCACGGCGGCGACGGTCGGGACGCGACCCGAGCACTGCGCCTGGGCGAGCAGGTCGGTCGGGGTGCGCCCGTAATGCCCGCCGGTGGGACGAAAGCCCGCGCCTTCGAGCAGCATCACCAGCGGAATCTTGTCGCGCAGCGCCAGTTCGGCGATGCGGTATCGCTTGGAGTTGCCTCCCGGTCCGATGCTGCCGGCCATTGTGGTGAAGTCCTCGGCGCCCAGCATCACCGGCGAGCCGTTGATCGAGCCGGAGCCGACGACGAGCCCGTCGGCGGCGATCTCACCGCCGACGAGGGTGCCGAGTTCGCGGAACGTGTTCGGGTCGAGGAGCCGTTCGATGCGTCCGCGGGCGTCGAGCTTGCCCTTGCCGCGGTGCTTGTCGAGGCGCTCGGGCCCGCCCATGGCGCGCGCGTGCCGACGGCGACTGTCGAGATCCTCGAGCGTCGCGTCCCAATCCTGGGCTTTTGTCATCCTTCTGTCCTACCTCGTGCAGATGCTGTGCGCACCTAGTCCGACGGTGGCGACCCGTCCCCCGCACGCGGGAGGTGCCCCCAGCGCCCGGCTACGCCGCGCTTGCGATCGCCACTAGATGAGCAGGGTCACATACTGGATTGCTTACTGTAAAGTTACCCGCATGGCTAGCGCCCCCCGCCTCAAGCTCGACGGGGGCATCCCCAATCAACTGGCCCGGGTGCCCGACCGGGCCCGCGAACTGGAACAAGACGGGTATGACGGGGGCTGGACCGCCGAAACCAGCCACGACCCATTTCTGCCGCTGCTGCTGGCCGCCGAACACACCTCGCGACTCGAGTTGGGCACCAACATCGCGGTGGCGTTCGCGCGCAATCCGATGATCGTCGCCAACATCGGCTGGGACCTGCAGGCGTATTCGCAGGGTCGCTTCATCCTGGGGCTGGGCACCCAGATTCAGCCCCATATCGAGAAGCGTTTCAGCATGCCGTGGAGTCATCCGGCGCGCCGGATGCGCGAATTCATCTCCGCGTTACAAGCGATCTGGTCGGCGTGGAAGGACCGCACAAAACTCCGCTTCGAGGGCGAGTTCTACACGCACAAGATCATGACGCCCATGTTTACGCCCGAGCCGCAACCGTATTCGGCGCCGAAGGTTTTCCTCGCCGCCGTCGGCGAGGCGATGACCGAGATGTGCGGCGAGGTCGCCGACGGCCACCTTGGCCACCCCATGGTCTCGAAGCGCTACCTCGAACAGGTGACTTTGCCGGCGCTGATGCGCGGCATGCAGCGCTCCGGGCGCGATCGCAGTGACTTCGAGGTGTCCTGCGAAGTGCTCGTAGCCACCGGCGATAACAACGCCGAACTGGCGGCCGCCACTGCCGCGGTGCGCAAGCAGATCGCGTTCTACGGATCGACACCGGCCTACCAGAAGGTCCTCGAGCTGCATGGCTGGGGCGACTTGCACCCCGAACTTCGCCGGTTGTCCCTGGAAGGGGAGTGGGACGCCATGGGCTCGCTCATCGACGACGAGATGCTCGCGGCTTTCGCCGTCGCGGGCCCTGTCGACACCATCGCCGCAGCGTTGAAAAGTCGCTGTGAAGGCGTGGTCGACCGCGTCCTGCCGATCTTCTTGACCGCATCCCGGGCCTGTATCACCGCCGCACTGAAGGAGTTTCGCGAGTGAGCACAACGACGATGGACGAGGCCGCCAAGCTGTTGGCGGATCCGTTGGCGTACACCGACGAGCAGCGGCTGCACGCGGCGCTGGCTCATCTGCGCGCCAGCGCGCCCGTGTCGTGGGTCGAGGTGCCGAACTACCGGCCGTTCTGGGCGATCACCAAACACACCGACATCATGGACATCGAGCGCGACAACGCGCTGTTCACCAACTGGCCGCGCCCGGTCCTGACGACCGAAGAGGGCGACGAGCAACAAGCAGCCGTGGGCGTCCGCACCCTGATCCACCTGGACGACCCGCAGCACCGGGTGGTGCGTGCCATCGGTTCCGACTGGTTTCGCCCAAAGGCGATGCGGGCTTTGAAGGTTCGCGTCGACGAACTGGCCAAGATCTACGTCGACAAGATGATGGCGGTGGGCCCCGAATGTGACTTCGTTCAGCAGGTCGCCGTCAACTACCCGCTCTACGTGATCATGTCGCTGCTGGGGCTGCCCGAGGCCGACTTCCCGCGCATGCTCAAGCTGACCCAGGAGCTGTTCGGCAGCGATGACTCGGAGTTCAAACGCGGCACCACGGTCGAAGAACAGCTGCCCGTCTTGCTCGATATGTTCCAGTACTTCAACGGGGTGACCGCCGCACGCCGGGAGCATCCGACGGAGGATCTCGCGTCCGCAATCGCCAACGCCCGCGTTGACGGCGAACCGCTGTCGGACATCGACACCGTGTCGTACTACCTCATCGTCGCCACCGCCGGTCACGACACGACCAGCGCGACCATCTCCGGCGGGCTGCAGGCGCTCATCGAAAACCCGGACCAGCTCGAGCGCCTGCGCGGCAACCTCGACCTGATGCCGCTGGCCACCGAGGAGATGATTCGCTGGGTTACCCCGGTCAAAGAGTTCATGCGCACCGCCGCCAAGGACACCGTCGTGCGCGGAATACCCATCGCCGCAGGCGAATCCCTGCTGCTGTCGTACGTGTCGGCCAACCGCGACGAGGATGTCTTCGACGACCCGTTCCGCTTCGACGTCGGGCGCGACCCCAACAAACACGTCGCCTTCGGCTATGGCGTGCATTTCTGCATGGGTGCCGCCCTGGCCCGCATGGAGGTCAACAGCTTCTTCTCCGAGCTGCTGCCGAGGCTCAAATCCATTGAGCTGACCGGTGACCCGGAACTCGTTGCCACCATCTTCGTCGGCGGCCTCAAACACCTGCCGGTTCGCTACTCGCTGAAGTGAACGCGGCCCGCCCATTGCGCTCACTACACTCCCCGTGGAGGACTAGGCGATGACGCAAAGGACGATTGTCATTACCGGTGCCAGTGACGGCATCGGGGCCGCTGCGGCGCGCCGGTTGCGACGGAGTGGCGAAAACGTTGTGGTGGTGGGGCGGTCGGAAAGCAAGACCGCGGCCGTGGCCGCGGAATTGAACGCCGACTATTTTGTGGCCGACTTCGCCGATCTGTCTCAGGTGCGAGCCTTGGCAGACAAAATTCGCTCCGAGTACTCACGTGTCGACGTATTGGCGAACAACGCCGGCGGCATGTTCACCAAAGTCCATGAGACCGCCGACGGTCACGAGATCACCTTTCAGGTCAACTACCTGGCGCCGTTTCTCCTCACCACGCAATTGATGGATATGCTGGTCGATTCTCGCGCCACCGTTGTCAACACGACAAGCAACTCGCAGAAGCTGCTGCCCAGAGTTACCGTCACCGACCTGGAGAACACCGCGCAGCGTCGGCCCGGCACTGCATACGCTTTGACGAAACTGGCAATGATCTTGTTCACCAAGGAATTACATCGTCGATACCATGCGGCCGGGCTCTCTGCTGCGACGTTTCATCCGGGCTACGTCGACTCCAACTTCGGCGAGGCGTCGGGATCGCGGATCCTGACCTTCATGAAGTACCACGTGCCGATAACGGCCCGGTTCACCGTGACCGCGGACGAGGGGGCAGACCAGATGGTCTGGCTGGCGTCGAGCACCCCCGGTGTTGATTGGACGTCCGGCGAGTACTACTCGAAGGGCAGGATCGCCAAAGCCAACCGGGCGGCCTACGATCCCGACCTTGCGCGCGAGTTGTGGGATCGCACCTCGGCCAAGCTGGCTTAGCGCTGCGTCGCAGCAGGATTCGCGGATGGCCCGCAGCCCACAAACGGGATTTGTGGCGCCACAACATCGAGACCTCTACTGAAGGCCCCTGGGGCGGCGAACCGTGAAAGACGCAATGGTTCCACCGAGCTAGGGACACGAAATGATGACGTTTCCCCGAAAGCTGCATCATGCTACCGGTTGTCGCGAGTCGTGGGCGGCGTTCAGCCCCGGCCGCAACTGGCGGTACCGGTTGGTACGTGTGTGGGATTCGGACAGACCACGGCTTGCCTGGGTGATCCTCAATTGCTCTGACGCCGACGAACACCACACCGACCCGACGGTCCGCCGCTGCATCGGCTTCGCTCGGGCCTGGGGATACGGCGGTGTCGACATCGCCAACCTCTATGGGCTGGTGTCGACGAATCCCGGGGCCGTTTTGCGCCACGCCGACCCGGTTGGCCCCGACAACGACCGCCACCTGGCGGCGGCGTGCTCTCAGAGCGACCTCACGGTGCTGGCGTGGGGGCCCAACGCCCGCGCCGACTGCGCTCAGGCGGTGGCCCGGATGCTGCTGGGGCTCGCTGGGCGACATGGAGGGTCGTTGGCCGTGTTGGGTTGGACCCACGGCGCGCACCCACTGCATCCGCTGCTGGCGCCCAAAGACACGACCCCTAAACGCTTGACGCTGACCGAGTTCGATCGCGGCCTGCATGAGGTCGAGGACCCGCGCTGGCAATATCTGTTGGCGGGCGCGGCATGACTTCCCTCACGGCATCGACGATGCCGCCCGGCCGCCGGCGCAAGCGCGCTAGGCGGCTAAGGCGATACTTCGCCCGGCCACGGCGGCGCGTCGTCGACCGATCCCTTCATGCGACGCACATCGTGGTGTCGCGTGGCAGTGTTGCACGGGCGAGAAGCACGCAGGTCCGCTATGTGCGCCTTGCGATCTGGCTGGCCGGGTGGCACATCGAGATCTATGAAGAATTGGGTGAGCAGCCCGGTCGTTTCAACCGGTGATCCCGCGGCGGTTCATGCAATCATGTGCAAAGGGTAGGGGCGTCGCACACATTGCCGGGGCAATAGGTGTTGTGTGCGGCGTTCACCAGGGTTCCGACCTGTAACAACGTAACGCCCTTGTTGTCCAAGTTGGCGTGGATCTCGTCGGCAATCTGTTGTGGCGTCCAATCCCAAGTGAGGTCGTAGCAGACGAGGTGCGCTTCCCCGATGAGTGCGTGTTCGGTCTGGGGCGGCCAAGTGAGGCCGACGGCGCGCAGTTGAGCGAGGTACGCGTCATCTTCGGGATTGGCAGTCGCAATCGCAGCGCTACTAACCAGGGCAGCGCCAGCCATCATGGGGATGGTAAGTCTGGCCAGCCAGCGTGGTGAGGGCATTCGATTCCCTTCTTTCTACTTGGCGTTACAAAGCCGGCAGTAGTGGGCGGGTCAAAAGCAACACTTTTATGAAGAATAGCGAAAGCTCGGAAAGGCGGCTCCGCGTAATTCAGAGTGCGTTGACGAGTGTGTGGAGTGCGAACCGCCCCGGGATCGTGGGTATGAGTCGAGCCACGGGCGCGGCGCCGCCTACTTCAGAGAGCGCTAACCTATCCCTACCAAACGATTAGGGAGCATCATGCCCGTCTACCAGTGCTACAGCCCGAAAGGCTTGCTAACCAATTCTGTCAAGGCGAAAATCGCCGAGGAGATCACCGCCATTCACTGCAACGCCACCGGCGCACCGGAGTTGTACGTCAATGTGCTGTTCCAGGAAACGTCTGAAGGCGATTGCTTTGTGGCCGGCCAACCGTCAACGCACTCTTACATTTTCGGCGGCATCCGGCATGGCCGTGACCTCGGGGTACGGCAGGGGATGCTGCGGGATCTATCACAGATGTGGACGCGTCTCACCGGCCAGTCGGAGGCCGAAGTTTTTGTCGCGCTGAACGAAGCCAACCCTCAAAATGTCATGGAGTCCGGACTTATCTTGCCCGAGCCGGGCAAGGAACAGCAGTGGTTCGACCAGAACCGCGCCAGGTTGAACGAATTGGGTTTCATGCCAACATGACACGCGTCGACATGAGGCGGCTATGAACCTCCAGTCGCTCCATCTCGCGTGCCATTCGCGAGTGGTCGAGGTACGCCATGCGGGATTGGTAACAACGTCGCTTCGGCCACAGTCAATTTGGGCCCGTGGCCCAATAGGGGGGTCGTTAGCTAGGCGTGTCCGCGCGGGGGTAGAGCGGCCGCAGGGCGCGGGGCGGGCGGAATGGCGCCCAGCGGCCGCTCGGTTGCGCCAGCCGGTCGGCGACGGCCCAGATCACGGCCGGGTGGTGGCCGAACCCGAAATGGCTACCGACCACGGCGATGTTCTCCGCCCGCGCGGACGGCAGATCGAGGCAGGCCCGCCACGCGACGATCCCGTCGTATCGGGAATAGATCGAGGTGGCCGGCACCGGCAGCGCGCCGACGCCGGACTCCAGCGGCAGCTCTCGTGGCACGACGTGCAGGTGGGCGTAGCGGTCGAAGGCACGACCCGCACGAGACTGGCTTTCGTGGGCGAGGTGAATGGGGCTGCCGAGCGTGATGACCTGGCGCACCGCCGAAGGATTGCCGCGGGCAAGAGTGCGGGCGTAGATGCCGCCGAGGCTCCAGCCGATCACACTCACAGCCGAGTCGTAACGTGCATGAAGGCCGAGCAGGCGATTCTGGAGTCCGGTGACCGTCGCGGCCGTCGGGCCGAGGTTGCGTCCCAGCCGCCAGCCGTGCACCCGGTAGCCGAGATCGCGCAGGATGCGCCGCAGCGTCCAGGTGGAAACGTCGTCGGCGAGCAGGCCCGGCAACACCAGAACCGGGTGCCCGTCGCCGGCCGGCAACAGCTGCCTTAGCGGCAGCGTGGCCATCAGCACCCCGTATTCGGCCGTCGCACGGGCTGGATCTGTCAGGTAAAGCCACGACGGGGGAGCGCTCGCGTCGGCTGGGCCGGTCGGTATAGGTGACTGCGACATCGGAGTTGACATCAGCCAACCCCGACCACGTCGGACAGTACGGCGACTTCGTCTTTGATTCCGTCGATTATCAGGTCGACGTCGGGGACCAGGTCACGGTCGGCCAGTGCCCCGAAGTTGAGCTTGCCGTTGGATCCCAACACGGTCAGATTCAGCCCCTGCCCGTCGGCGATCGCCGAGAGCGGGTAGACGCCGTCGAGTCGCGCGCCGCACAGGTAAAGATCCACGGTCGGCCCGGGGACGTTGGAGATGAACAGGTTGAACGGCGGGACCCGCTCCAGTAGGCGCAGCCGGGTGGCCAATCGGTTGGCCTGATTGGCCAACGCCGGCACGGAGAACTGCGCGATGTCGGTGAGCAGCTCGGCCGGCAGCGCGTTGTGCTGCTCCTTCGCCGCGCGCATCGCCTCGTGCACGGCCGCCAGCCGCTCAGCCGGGTCCGCCAAATGCGTTGGTATCGCGGCGATGACGGACGAGACCCGGTTGCCGTGGGTGTCCTTTTGCTCTTCGGTGCGGATGGACACCGGCACGGCCGCCACGAGCGGCCCGTCGGGCAGGGCATCGTGTTTCTGCAGCCAGGTGCGCAGCGCGCCCGCGCACAGCGCCATCACGACGTCGTTGACGGTGACACCGGCGGCGTTCTTGATCGCTTTGACCTCCGCAAGCGGGACGCTGCCGAACGCCCAGCGCCGATGCGGGCCGATGTTCTTGTTGAACGGCGTTGCGGGCGCGATCAGCGGCGGCGCCGACAGCACCACACCGCGGCCGCGGCGCAACACAAACCGGTCGATCAGCGGCAGCCCGGGGCGCGCGGGACTGCTGGCAAGGGTGGGCAATGAACGCGCGATCCCCGCCGAGACCCGCGCGGCCCGAACCGGGTGGGTTGCCAGCGACACGGCGCTGCGCGCCAGCAGCTGGGCAGCGCCGGGCTCGGCTTCCGGGCGCCACGGGTCTGGCTCGTCGGCCTCGCGGGGCTGCGGCGAGGTATCCATCAGCGCGGCGAGCAGATCGTTTCCGGAGACGCCGTCGATGGCCGCGTGATGCACCTTCGTGTAAAGGGCTTGCCGGCCACCCCGCAGGCCGTGGATGAGGTAGGTCTCCCACAGCGGGCGGCGGCGGTCCAGCGGTCGCGCGTGCAGCCGGGCCGCCTGGACCGCCAGCTGGCGATCATCACCCGGTGCGGGCAGCGCCAGCTCGCGGACATGAAACTCGATGTCGAAATCGGGGTCCTCGATCCAGTACGGCTGGTCCAGGCCGAAGGGCACCTCCACCAAGCGGCGGCGAAACGGCGGGACCAGATGCAACCGGCACTCGATGAGCTCGGTCAGCCGCTCCAGGCTTAGCGCCTGGCCGCCCGCTGGCGGATCCAGAACGGACACACTGCCAACGTGCCCGTAGGCCGTCGCCGAATCGAGCGCCAAAAAAGCGGCATCCAAGCCGGTCAGCTGCTGCATTGCGCCTCCATGGGGAAACTTCTGACTATAGCCAGTTCTCATCCAAGTCGGTCGTGGTGCGGTCGCCGCTGTCGAGCAGGTCGAACTACGCGGTCGTCTTGGGCAGCTCGTAGCGGAAGAAGTACCGCGCGGCGAGGCGCTTGCCGTCATAGCAGCCCCGGCCTTGCCTTAGTTGGCGATGAGGCCCCCGGCGGCCCACCGGGGCTAATCTTTGTGCGTAGTTGACGGTCGGATCGACGAGGAGGTCGGCTGAACGTGGAGTGGACGGGTGCGCGCTACGCGGACAAACCAACCGTGCAGGTGCAGACCTGGATCGACGCGCCGCCGCAGCGGGTGTGGGCGCTGGTGTCCGACATCGAGCTGATGCCGACCATGAGCCAGGAATTGCAGTCGGTCGAGTGGCTTGACGGAGCCACCGAAGCCGCCGTCGGAGCCAGATTCGTGGGACGCAGCAAGCACGAGGCGCTCGGGGAGTGGGCCACCACCTCGGAGGTGATCGAGTGCGACCCAGAGCGGGTACTGGCCTGGGCCGTCGAGAACCCGCAGAACCCCACAGCGGTCTGGCGGTTTCGGCTCGAGCCGAAGGACGGCGGCACCGAACTGTCGCAGTGGATGCAGATGGGTCCCGCACGTTCCGGCCTGTCGATTGCCATAGATCAGATGCCCGACAAGGAGCAAAAGATCGTGTTCGTGCGGATGCGTGAATTCGAGCAGAACATGACAAAGACTGTGCAACACATCAAGAAGCTGGCGGAAACCTGATGCGCACGGCCACCACGGTCGAGGCCGCCAGCTTCGGCGGCTGGTCGCGGCAACGAGACTTTGTCGTCGAAGCCGAGAAGCTGGGATTGGACGTGTTGTGGGTGGCCGAGGCGTGGGGGTCCGACGCGCCGTCGGCGCTGGGTTATTACGCGGCGTGCACCGATCGCATGCTGCTCGGTTCGGGCGTCATCCAAGTCGGGACCCGGACACCCGTGGCGGTGGCACAGGCCGCGATCACGCTGTCGAACCTGTCGGGCGGACGGTTTTTGCTCGGCCTCGGTGCCTCCGGTCCCCAGGTCATCGAAGGGCTGCACGGGGTTCCGTTTGCGCGCCCCCTCGCTCGGCTCAGGGAAACGGTTGAGATTGTGCGCCAGGTGGTGGCCGGCGGGAAGGTCTCCTACCAGGGCCGCGAGTTCCAGATTCCGCGGCCCGGTGGGGATACGGTCCCGATGAGGCTTTCGATGCGCGCCGAGCACCCGATCCCGGTCTACCTTGCGACACTGTCGCCGGCCATGCTGCGGCTCACCGGCGAAATCGCGGATGGTTGGCTGGGCACCAGCTTCGTGCCGGAAGGTGCCGGCGACGCCTACTTCACCTACTTGGAGGAGGGGCTGGCCCGAGCCGGGCGCAGCCGCGACGAACTCGACATCTGTCAGGGCGCCGAGGTGGCGTTCGCGTCCGACGAGGATGCCTTGCGTGTCATGGTCGATGGCCGCAAGAAGGAGCTCGCGTTCAGCCTGGGGGGCATGGGATCGGCGTCGACCAATTTCTACAACCAGGCCTATAGCCGTCAGGGCTGGGCCGAGGTCGCCGCCGAGGTGCGCGAACGCTGGCAGGCCGGCGACCGAGACGGCGCGGCGAACCTGGTGACCGACGACATGGTTCTGGCCACAACCTTGATCGGCACCGAATCCATGGTGCGGCAACGGTTGTCGGTCTGGCGCGACGCCGGTGTCGACACGGTCCGCCTCTATCCGGCTGGCGACACCCTCGACGCCCGGCTGTCCACCTTGGCGAGGGCGATCGAGGTCGTGCGCGACATCAATAATCCGTAGTGATCCTGGGAGTCGACGATGACAGAGGCGTTTGTGCTCGGCGGTGTGCGCACCCCATTTACCCGGTATGGCGGCTCGTTGTCGCATATCCGGCTCGACGACCTGCTCGGGTTGGCGATGACGGGCGCGTGCGAGCGCGTCGGCGTCGGACTGGACCAGATCGAGGACGTCGTCGCCGGCTGCGTCAACCCCGCCCACGAGGGGATGGGGGACGTGGCGCGCTGGGCGTTGCTGGCGGCCGGATTCCCCGACAGCGTCGCCGGAGCGACGATCAACCGGTTCTGCGCTTCGTCGTTGAGCGCGACCGTCCAATTGGCCCACGCGATCAAGGCGGGCGACCTAGGTGTGGGCATCGCCTGTGGTGTGGAATCGATGTCGCGTTCCGGGTGGGCATACATGAAGGGCGACGCGCCGTTTTCCCCGCGCGGACCGGTGATTCTGCTCGACACCATGTGGGCCGGCGCCGGCGGCCCGCCGAACCCAAAACTGTTGGCCCGCAACGCCTACATTTCCATGATCGAGACCGCGCAGAACGTGGCCGACCGCTACGGCCTGACGCGCGAGGAGATCGATGCCTTCGCGCTGCGCTCGCAGCAGCACGCCAGGGCCGCCCGTGACTCGGGGCGACTCGCCAAAGAGATCTTGCCGGTCCCGATCGCGGCGACGAAAAAAACGCCGGCGCACACGGTCGAGCACGACGAGTTCATCCGCGACGACACCACGGCCGAGCTGCTCGCGGCGTTGCCGGTGCAACCGGGCACCACCCAGATGACCGCGGCCAACTCCACGCCACTGAGCGACGGCGCCAGTGCCGTGGTTCTTGCGTCGGGGGAGCGCGCCGTCGAGCTCGGCGTTGCCCCGTTGGCGCGCGTGGTCTCCTCGGCGGTGTATGCCCTCGACCCGGCGATCATGGGGCTGGCTCCGGCATGGGCGCTGCCGCTGGCGATCAAGCGCGCCGGCCTTACCCCCGAACAGATCGACGTGTGGGAGGTTCACGAGGCGTTCAGCGCACAGGCTCTGGGCGTGCTTCGGGAACTTCCAAATCAGCTCGGCGGCTTCACCATTCCCGACGACAAGCTGACACCAAATGGTGGGGCTGTATCCATCGGGCATCCGTTCGGCGCCACTGGAACTCGATACGTCCTGACCCTCGCGCTTGAACTGCGTGAACGCCACGTGCGCTATGGCGCCGCCGGGGTATGCATAGGTTCGGGACAAGCCGTGGCCGTCGTGCTGGAGAACCCCGACGCCGCTTAGGGCGCGAGTACGACCGAGCCAACGGTCTTGCGGTCACAGTGCCCCGGTGGCGATCACATCGAATAACCCACTTCCATCTCAGCTGCTCAGGAGTCGGGTCGCGCGCGGCGGCCGCTGAGCCGCGAGCTCCTTTTCGGCCTCACTCGCTTCGAAGACATTCAGCGGCGACTCGGCATCGCCCGCAACACCCTTACCGATCGACTCAACTGGCTCTCCGAGCACCGCGTGGTGGCCCGTGTTCCGTACGGCGATTCGGGGAACCGATGCGAATACCGACTCACGGAGAAAGGGCGCGACCTACAACCCGTCTTGTTGGCGCTGTTGGCTTGGGGAGATAGGTGGGGTGCCACCTCAGAGCAGCCGCCACTGCAGCCGACGGATTCCAATGGCGATCCCATCGAGCTGCGAATTGTCAACGTCAGGACGGGTCGTCGCGTCCCGCGCGACAAAGTCCGCATGCTGCCGATTAAAGGCGCTACCGATCCAAATATGGTGCCACCCAGGGGAAACGGGTCTCGGACCAAGAGCTAGTAGATTCACGCGGCCTGCGAGAAGAGCGGTGACCGGCCTGACGTTGTCCCCGAACGGGTTTCGACGGTTGTCGCAGCCTCCGCCGAGCCCTGACGCGGCGGACTGACCATCAGTCCGATCAGCAGCAGCGCGCCGCTAACCGCGAGCGGGATGGCCCAGGCGCGACGCACCGCTATGGCTGTGTGGCATTGATCCACGAAGTGCGTTCCGGCCGAGTCGGCGATGCTGGCCTGGGTCAACGCGCTCTGGAACCCACTTCCGCAATTGATTTGGAAGCCCCAGTGATCGAAATCGGAGAGGAAGACCGGGAACCGGAGTGCCAGCAGGCCAACCGTCAAGAGCAGGACGCCCACTCCGAGAATGGCGAAGCGTTGGTTCGACATGTTCATCAGTGCAGCCATGATGGAGTGCCGGCCCGGCCGCTGAAAGCCCCGAGGCATCTCTCGCGCCATTTCTCGGTCCATTCGGGCGGATTCGAGAAGAAAACCCAGATCCTCCGGCTCGTGTTGTGGCGCGTTAACGCCGGGCGGTGCGGCCACGACCCTCAGACGCCGCGTTGGCATCAGCCTCGCCGGGTTACCCATCCCATGCTGCAGTTGAGCCACCATGACCGGCCACCTTTCGTTTCATGATGAAACCAGTCATTAGGAACGCGGCGGTTCCCACGCATCATCCAGGCTCCCGCTGTGAGCGTCGTCACATCCGACTCTTACAGTGAACTCAAGGAGAGGAAGCCCATGCCAGGTATTCATCATGCCGCGATCTGCACCGCCGACGTCGAACGCTCGATGAAGTTTTGGCGCGACGGCCTGGGATTCACCGAACTGTTCGACCAAACCTTCACCGGTGATTGGCCAGAACTGTTCGGCGCCAAGACCAATGGGCTGCGGTCGATATTCCTTGGGGATCCGCGGACGCCCGACTCCGGCATCGTCGAACTGGTGGTCTTCGAGGGCGCCGACGCCGCGTTGGCGCGGCTGCAGCGACCCCGGCACGGATTCTTCCTGCTATCTCTGCAGCGCGGGGTCGAGGAGACCCTTTCGACGTTGGCGGCCTTGGGGTTCAGCGACGGCGTTCGCCGCATCACCATGCCCGCCCCGGGTGGAACGGAGGTCTCGATGGCGGTCATCACCGCGCCGGACGGCGTGCTCGTCGAGTTGATCGGGCCCGCGCAATGACAGCCTTGGTGACCGGGGGTGGGTCCGGGATCGGACTGCAAGTCGCCGGGCGGCTGCGCGACGCGGGTCACCGCGTTGTGGTGTGGGACCTGTCGGGTGGCGATATCGCCTGCGATGTCAGCGATCCCGGCGCGGTGTCGGCCGCGATGGAACAAACCCTACGCGACCACGGTGCGACCACCCGAATAGTGACTTGCGCCGGGATCGGCGCATCGGGCATGTTGCTGCAACAGTCGGTGCAGGAGTGGGAACGGGTGCTGGCGGTGAACCTCACCGGCACCTGGCTGACCATCCGCGCGGGGGCACAAGCGATGATCGACGCCGGCGTGGGCGGCTCGATCGTCGCAGTCTCCAGCATCAGCGGCACCGTCGCCGACCGGGATATGGGCGCCTACTGCGTGTCGAAAGCGGGCGTGGACATGCTGGTGAAGGTCGCCGCCGTGGAGTGGGGCAGCCATGGGATCCGCGTGAACGCGGTTGGTCCCGGTGTCACCCGGACACCGATGCTGGCGAAACCGGAACAACTTCCCGGCTGGGTGGAAGGTTTGTCCGAACGGACGGCGCTGGGTGGTCTGGGAGCCGCTACGGACGTGGCCGGGGCCATCGTGGGCGTCCTCGAATTACCTTGGGTGACAGGGCAAATCGTGCATGCGGATGGCGGCTTGGCGCTGCACAGCCCGATCGATGCGTACGGCCAACTGCAGCGGGTGATGGCCCGCAAAAAGTAGCTCTCAGGCGATCCCGAAATCGATTATTCCCCTGATGATTTCGCCGTTACGCAGGTCGTCGTAGGCCTGGTTGATGTCCTCGAGGCGATAGCGCCGGGTGATCATTTCGTCGAGTTGCAGCTGCCCGGTCTGGTAGAGCCGGGCCAGGCGGAAGATGTCCGCCCGCGGGTTGCACGAACCGAATATGGTGCCCGCCAGGGTCTTGTTCATCAGGATGAAGTCCTGCAGATCGATCTTGACCGATCGCGTCAACTGCGACGTCATGCCGGTGAGAACACAGGTCCCGCCTTTGCGGGTGAGCTGCACCGCATCGCGGACATCCTCGGCGGTGATCAGCGAAGGCGAGACCACCACGGCGTCGGCCATGACCCCGTACGTCAGGCCCCGCACCAGGTCCAGCGCCTCGGCGACCGTCGCGGTGCTGTGGGTCGCACCGAACTGCAGGGCCGATTTCTGTTTGAAATCCACCGGATCGACGGCGACGATCTGCGCGGCGCCATTGATCCGGGCGCCCTGGATTGCGCCCGTTCCGATGCCGCCGACGCCGATCACAACGACGGTATCGCCGGCGCGCATGTTGGAGCGGTTAGCGACGGAGCCGTAGCCGGTCGGAATGGCGCATGACAGCAGCGCGCTCGGCGCCAGTGGTAGGTGCGGCTCGATCTTCACCAGCGAATTCGTCGCTGCCACCGTGTGTTCGGCGAATGCGCCGACCTTCGCCAGATGGCCAAGTGGCTTGCCGTCCGCGGTGTGATGGCGGAATGTGCCGTCGGTGGGCATCCCCGGAGTGAGAGTGAAGGCGCCTACGTCACAGATGTATTCCATACCGCTCGCACACCAGCGACACTGGCCGCACACGGCGACGAACGACATCACTACGTGGTCGCCCGGCACGAAATCGCTTACGCCGTAACCTACTTCGCGCACGATGCCGGAACCCTCGTGACCACCGATCATCGGGAACATGGTTGGCAGCCCGAGGGATCGCATCACCTGGTTGGGCGCGGACATGTCGCCCTTGAGGATGTGGTCGTCGGAGTGGCACAACCCGGCCGCGGCCATTTCGACCAGGACTTCGCCGGCGCGGGGCGGGTCCAACTCGAATTCCTCGACAGACCACGGCCCGCCGACGTCGTGCAGGATCGCCGCGCGGCTTCTCATGCGGCAGGGGAGAACGTAACGGGAAGTTTGTTGGGCGACCGGAAGGTGAGCCCGACGATCTTGGACTCTATGCCGGTTCCGTCGTCGGGCACAAAGGTCAGGTCCTTGACGCGGTCGAACAGGCTGTTCAGCATGACCCGCGTCTCCAGCCGCGCCAAGTGCATGCCGAGGCACATGTGGATGCCGCCGGCGAACGCGATGTGGGCTTGGCGCGGCCGTTGGATGTCAAAGGCGTTCGGGGCGGTCCAGCGGCTTTCGTCGCGGTTGGCCGAGCCCATGCACATGTCGATCTGCGCGTCGGCCGGAATCGTCTTGCCGCCGATTTCGACTTCTTCGGTGGTGGTCCGCATGACCATCGTCAGTGGGGTCTCGAACCGCAGGCCCTCTTCGATCGCCGACGGTATCAGTGACCGGTCCTGGTAGACCATCGCCAGCTGCTCCGGGTGGGTCAGCAGCAGGTACAGCAGATTGCCCGACGAGCGATAGGTGGTCTCCAGCCCGGCGGGCAACAACAGGCGCAAGAAGGCGATGATGGCCTCGTCGGTGAGCTTTTCGCCGTCGATCTCGGCGGCAACCAGGTCACCGATGATGTCATCGGTGAGTTTGCGGCGTCGCTGCTCGACCTGACCGAGGAAATAGTCGTGTAGCTCCGCCGCGGCGTTGAGCCCGGCCATGATGTCGGTCGGAATGGAGATGAGGTCGAGGGACAAACGCCGGAAAAGGGCGAGATCCTCGGCCGGGAGACCGAGCAGTACGGAGATGATCCGGGTCGGGAATTCGAATGTCACCGCCTTCACCAGGTCCGCCTGGCCGTCGTTTTTGATTTCGTCGACCAGTTGATCGCAGACCGGCCCGATGATCGCCGGTTCCCAGCGTTCCAGCGCGGTGGCGCGGAAGGCCTTGGCCACCAGGTTGCGGTGATCGTGGTGCTCTTTGCCGCCCATCGCCAGGATGGTGTGGCCCATCACCAGTCCGATCGTCTTGTCGTATTTGGCCGAAGTGAAGATCCGGTCGTCGCGGAAAGCCTGGAACACGCCGTCGTAGCCGAACAACACCCACTCGTCGCCGGGCCGCAGTTCCTCGGGCATCTGTGTGTGGTCCGCCAGGGCGCCGTGCCAGACCGGATCGGTGTGCCGCATGTGTTCGAAGAACGGATACGGGCTGGTTTCACCGGTGAAGTCGAGTGAGACGGACTGGCCACTGGGATCCGAGTGGTCGGTGCTGAGAGTCATCAGCGCTCCTGCTGAACAGCCGGTGAGGCGGGTTTATAGCGGGTGGAATATCGCTATCATAATATAAATAGCAACGAAGCCCAACGGCTTGTGGTGGTTACTGTAACGGGCACGGTGAGCTGCACGCGATCCTCGATTAGGTCGAAGCGGGGCGCATCTTTCACCATATGGAGTCCCAGGTCTACCTTGAAGAGGGCTGCCAGACCCGAGCCGCGACGACCAGCCCGGAAGATGAGGGTATGACGCAAACGAATCTGACACGGCCACAAGGCCTTAACCGCATCGACCCGGTGCTGCGCGAGGCTGCGATCGAGCTGGGCGTCTTCGAATTCCGTGCCGAGACGCTGCCCACCGAGCGGGACCATGCCAACCTCCTGGCCGCTGCGCGGGCCGCGGCGGTGGCTACGGCCGGCGTCACCGTCGACTCGCGATCCATCGCGGGTCCGGACGGCCAGCGGCTGGGCCTTCGCCTGTATCGCGGCCTCACCCAATCCCCGGCACCTCTCGTGGTGTACGCCCACGGCGGTGGCTTCGTGACGGGGAACCTGGACACCGATCACGCGCAGTGCGTGGAGCTGGCACGCAGCGCCGGCTGTCTACTGGTATCCGTCGAC
>Ga0182038_10000372_pt1 | contig 22059 bp, 22 predicted proteins | sample sta12Can44000108_FD_125976 | JGI IMG/M metagenome (GOLD analysis project Ga0182038, IMG submission 125976) | Lab enrichment of tropical soil microbial communities from Luquillo Experimental Forest, Puerto Rico - statanox.12C.anox.44.000.108 | ecosystem: Environmental > Terrestrial > Soil >...
GCGCGCCATATCCAAATAAAATGAGGCCTAGCATGACGAAAGATGCTTTTTTCATAGTCTTTCTCCTCTACGCGACTCTCTACCAGCCTGCGGAAACCTGTGGGTGAGACCGCTAGCCGCGCCGCCAAATGGGAACTTCCTTACTGAGCCTTCAAGATGTGGAGCCTCTGAAAATCAGGGGACGTCACCGCAAATTTGTTCTGGCTCTGCCAGGCAAGCCAAGCTTGAAATTGCTCGTCTGCGTGCTCCGTACACAGGTACGGCTGTCAGGTCGTCACTCTGGGTTGCCCCTATTTCTTAGGCACTGAACCGTCGCTTCCCAGAATCTTGCGGGCGTAGGCCGGAGCCTTACCCTCGTCTTCGTGTTTGCAGTACGCATACACGTCGACGCCCTGGCCGAGCCACGTGTCAAAGTGCTTTCTCCAGTCGGCCAATTGCTTTGGCGTGTAGTTTTCAAGGCGCAGCCTGACGTAGGTAAAGCTAGCCGTCAGCACATCGGGAGGCGTTTGCTTTTCGGTCTCAGCAATGCACAAGGCGGTCTCGTGCCTCCGAAGAACCGCATACGTTTCGTCGGTGTACCATGACGCGTGGCGCACCTCAAAGGCGAAGGCGAATGCAGGTGGGCGAAGCGCCAGAAAGTCTTCCAGCAAGGGCTTGTCGAACTTAAAGGAAGGCGGGAGCTGTACCAGGATCGGGCCGAGATGATCCCCTTCCTGGAGCACGCTGGCTACTTCCAGAAAGCGCTTCAGCGTGCTCTCACAGCCTCGCAGCCGCTGAATGTGCGTAATCTGCTGGTTAGCCTTCAACGCAAAACGAAACCCTTCCCGCACGCTTTTCGCCCAGTTCAGCAGCAAATTCTCCGTCGGCATGCGATAGAAGCTGTGATTGATCTCCACCGTCGAGAATTGCGTGGCGTAGTAGCCGAGCATTTCCTTGTCGGGCAGCTTCTCGGGATAGAAATTCCCTTTCCACTGTTTGTAGGAATATCCCGAAGTCCCCACGCGAAGCTGGCCGGTTGGAGATATAAAGCACCTCTGAGGCAAAGCATTTAATCACAGCGCAGCTTGAGTCGAAAGACGTACTTGGGAATAACGCGACCCTCTTCGCCGCGAGGTTTTCGTTTCACCTACAACTTAAAACCAACCACTCTAGTGACTATTTATGCGGCTGCTGAGCGCCTCGATGGCCCCTTCAATTCTTTGTCGAGCCGTCCAAAAGTTTTTCCAGAAGTCGCCTTTCTCCTTCAGCCGTGCAAAAATCGTCTTGATGTTCAAGCTTTCCGGCCGCAGGCTCGGCCGCAACTCACGCGGCAACACCGGCGCGGAAACCGGCGCTTTGGGAAACGCACGCACCGAATACGCCGCAGCCAGCGGGCGGCCTATGGCATTTTGCTGCACGTCAATAAGCACGCGCCCCGCAGGTCTTTTCGCGACGGACCGCTCGCTGGTCACCAAATTGGGATGCTGCGCGGTCACCGTGCGTGCGATGATTTCGCCAAAGGTCCGCAACTGCTCATAGGTGTAAACCGGTTCCACCGGTATGAAGATGTGGAATCCCGTTGCGCCGGAAGTTTTCAGAAAACTCACGATCCCCAATTCTTCGAGCTTTTCATGCAGCGCTCGCGCGATAGTGACGACCACCGAGAATTCCGTGCCGTCCGAAGGATCAAGGTCGAAGAAAAAATAGTCCGGATGCTCGAGATCGTCAAGGCGGCTGGACCACGGATTGTGGTCAATGCAGCCGAGTCCGGTCAAAAACAAAAGCGAGGCGCGATCGTCCGCCGTCGCGTAGTGAATTTGTTTGCCGCGCTCCTCGGATTCGATTGGCGCAGTTTTAAGCCATTCCGGCACGCCTTCGCGCAAATCCTTTTGAAAAAACGCCTGTCCCTGGATGCCGTCGGGATAGCGCCGCAAAACCAGTGCGCGATCCTTTAGAAAAGGCAGGATGTTATCCGCAATGCGGTAGTAGTAAGCCAGCAGGTCGCGTTTCGTGTATCCAGACTCCGGAAAATAGACTTTGTTCAGGTTGCTGAACCGCAGCCGCTTGCCGTCCAGCTCAATGGTGATCGTTTCTGTGCGCCCCTTGAACAATTCCGCCTCGATCTCCGCTTTTTTGCTGATCACGCTCCCTACTACTTCTGCCGCGCGTACCACCGCCGGTGGTGCCGCCGCAACTTCGCTCTCCCATTTGCAGTCCTCTGGTTTCACGTCCTCGCGCAGCCCAATGAAAACCGGATGGCGCAAGTACCTTTCTTGCGTCCAGCCGCTGTATTTCACGCGCGCCACGACCGCCGGCTTTAGCCAGGAAGGCTTTTCGTTGGTTTCGGGCACGCTTTCAAACGGGCACGTGGACGCCGCCAATTCTTTCCACCTGCCGTTCAATTCGGCGTGCTTCTTGGCATCGAACCCGCTTCCCACGTGCCCGATGAAGCGCAACTTCTTCCCTTCGTACAAGCCCAATAACAAGGACCCGAACGGAATCGCCCCCGTGCGCGCTTCGGTCCATCCGCCGACGACCGCGTCGACCGTCTGGCTGACTTTCAGCTTTGCCAATTCGCGCTGCGGTCGCCCACGTAAGCGCTGTCCGCACGCTTCGCGACAATTCCCTCCAGTCCGGTCTCTTTCGCCAGCTCGAAGAGCTCTTTTCCGTGCTCCAATTGGTGATCGGAGTAACGAAACCGCTGTGATGCGTGCAGCAGCCGTTCCAGCAATTGCTTGCGTTCCAGCAGCGGCGCTCCCCTCAGGTCATATCCGTCGCAATAGAGAAGGTCGAACACAAAATAAACAACCGGGGTCTCGCGCAAGTGCTTTTCGCCCGGCGCGCGCACGTGCATGCGCTCCTGCAAGCGCTGGAAATCGCTGTGGCCTCGCTCATCAAGCGCCACAATTTCGCCATCGAGAATCGCTTGGCTCGCGGCAAAAACCTTAGGAAGCGCAGCGAATTCCGGATACCGCGAAGTGATGTCCACGTTGTTGCGCGACCGCAGCGTTACCGCACCGCCTTCAATCCAGGCGAGGGCGCGCACGCCATCCCATTTGATCTCAAAAAGCCAGTTGGGATCGGAGAACGGACCTTCGGCGAGCGTTGCCAGCATCGGCTCGATGCGCGCCGGTATCGCGCCTTTGCGCGCGCCCTGCACTTCCACGGCGCGGATCGGAACGGGGCTGCGCCTCGGCGGCGCCTCCTCGGCAATTTCTTCGATGGTCCGCCCGGTCAGAACCGACCCGTCATGCTCTTCGATGTTCCACTTGGTATCTTCGGCGGCGTCCTGGTGTTTGATGAGCAGCCACTCATTGCCCTTTTCGCTACGCTTCAGCTTGACAAGCACAAAGCTGCCCCGCAACTTCTCCCCGTTCAGGCTGAACTTCAGCTCTCCGCGCTCGAGTTGCTGCAACGCATCGAGTGTCGGCCCGCCAAGCTTACCGGCGTCGTCTTCCACAACAAACGTGCCGCGGTCCCACACCATCACGCTTCCCGCGCCGTAGTTGCCTTCAGGAATTTTCCCCTCGAACCCGCCATATTCGAGCGGATGATCCTCGGTCTCGACCGCCAGGCGCTTGTCCGCATGGCTCTGCGACGGCCCCTTCGGCACGGCCCACGACTTCAGCGTCCCGTCAATCGCCAGCCGGAAATCGTAGTGCAGCCGCGTCGCGGAGTGCTTCTGTACTACAAAGGTATTTCCGTACTCTTCCTCGGGACGGGCCTCCAGCCGCAGCTTGGGCATCGGCTTCGGCAGGCGCGTGCCTGCCGTTCGAGGCGTGCGCTTGCCAGTTCCGTCATCGCGCTTACCCTGAGCAGAGTCAAAGGGGGCGGCGTGTGGAGTCTCTCGTCCTTCCGCTTTGGTGGCGGCGGGTTTACTCCCCCGTTCTCGGCGAACCGCTCGACCGCGACCGTCCGCCTCGCCCGGTTCCGCCCCCGCCGGCTCGGGCGTCCGGTCAAACTTCCGCTTCCGCCGGTACTCTTCCAACTTACCCATGCGGGCATTCTACCCCAGGCCCCGTGACTGCCGCCTCGCTTGGCCCGCATCTTGAGGTCTCGAGTGCGGCTGGCTCGACGCCTGGGGAAAGCGCAGGCCGGCCGCAAGGCGGTGTCAACTCCCCGTTTGAGCATGCGCCTCCAAGGATCCCCAAGGATTCGCCTTGCATTCTCCCCGGGCGCCGACTAACCTTACAAAGCGGCAATCCTTTTGGCGGGCATCGGCTCTATAGACAAAAGACCCTGGGAAACTTTTGCAAAGGAGTTTCTGCATGGCTTCAACAGTATGGAAGGGACATCTTACCTTCGGTTTAATTTCGATTCCCGTGCGGATGACCACGGCGGCGCGCAGCGAGCGAATCAGCTTCAACCAGCTTCACAAGGAATGCCACACGCGCGTCAAACAGCCCTTGTTCTGCCCCACCCACAACCGCATCATCGAGCGCTCGGATGTCGTGAAGGGCTATGAATACGAGAAAGATCAGTATGTGCTCTTCACCGAAGAAGAACTCGACAAGGTTGAGCCGCCCTCCGCGCGCGTGATGGAGATCCTGGAGTTTGTAAAGCTTGCCGAGGTCGATCCGCTGTATTTCGACGCGTCTTACTACGTGGCGCCGGATGAAGGTGGCGCGAAGGCGTATAAACTGCTGATGAACGCGATGGAGGAGTCAGGGTACGCAGCCATCGCGAAGCTCACCATGCACCAGCGCGAACACATCGTGGTGGTTCGGCCGAGCGCGAAGGGCTTGACGCTGCACACCATGTTCTACTCAAATGAAATCCGCGCCGTCGAATCGTCGTCGACCGACCAGGTCGAGTTGAAGGATCAGGAAAAGAAACTCGCGCAGCAACTAATCGAAAACCTTGCCGTGCCGTTCCAGCCGGAGAAATACCACGACACGTACCAGGACAACGTGCGCGCGATGATCGCAGCCAAGCTCAAGGGCCAGGAAGTGACCGAAGTCGCGCAACCGCACCTGGCTCCGGTGATTGATTTGATGGAAGCGCTCAAGAAGAGCCTGGCCGAACGGCAGGCGCCCGCGAAGAAGCCGCCAGTGCGCGCGGTCGAGCCGGCCGCGGCGGCGGGTCCGGTGGCGGTTCCAAAGAAGGGGAAGAAGGCCGTCGGTTAGAAAAAGCAGCACACGCGATTTTTCATGGGCACCACGGACCGATTCAGCCGCGACGAAGTCCAGCGTATTCTGGGTCTGTCTCCAAAACAACTGGACTACTGGGACCGACTCGAGCTGGTCTCCGCGCGGAACGATCAAGGCAGCCGCTTCTACGATTTTCGCGACCTGATCGCGCTGCGCACCGTAAAGCAATTGATCGAAACGGGCGTTCCCGCCAACCGCCTGCGACGCGCTCTCGCGGCGCTCGGTGAGAAACTGTCCCAAGTGCAGGCGCCGCTGACCGAGTTGCGCATTCTTTCCGATGGCAAGGACGTGATCGTAGAGCGCGAAGGCGCACGTCTGGAACCGCTGACCGGCCAGTTTGTGATGAATTTCGAGACGCGCCAGTTGGACGAAGAAGTCCAGGTGATTTGCGAGCGCGGCGCCGACGAGTGGTTCGCGTTGGCGCTCGACTACGAAGCAGACCGCGCAAACCGCAAGACCTGGACGCAGGCCATCGAAGCCTACGAAAATGTTCTGCGGCGGGATCCGCAGCGCACGGACGCGCTCATCAATTGCGGAACGCTGTACTACGAGCAAGGGAATTTCGAAAAGGCCGCGGAATGCTACCGCCGCGCCATAGAATGCGACCCGCAAAGCGGGCTGGCGCATTTCAATCTGGGTAGCGTCCTGGAAGAAATGGGCCAACTGGAAGAGGCGCGGCAGCATCTGCGGCTGGCCGTGCGCCTCGATCCGAATCATCCCGACGCGCGCTACAACCTTGCGCTGGTGTGCGAGAAGCTGGGGGCCTTCGACGAGGCGCGCGAGCACTGGCAAGCTTACTTGCAGCTCGACCCGTCAAGCCCGTGGAGTGATTATGCGCGCCAGCGCCTTGCGGCGAGGACGGCAAAGTCCGCCGGCCGCCGCTGAATTCATTCTAACGGAGGCGCAGCACCGCAATCGCTGAGGTGAGGTTACGGGCCGAATTGCCTGCGCCATAATTCTATTGATGACGGGGACTTCGCTCACCCCGTTTCAAGCCAGGGAGTCGAGCGAACACACGAATTGGGTCGCTGGCCAAGCCGCTGAAAACGGCGTTAGGCGATCTTGAGTTTCTTCTGCATCTCTTCGAGCGAGATGCCCTTGGTCTCCGGATAGAAGAAAAGAACGACGAAGAATTGCACCACCATCATCGCGGAGAAGAACGCGAACGGGTAGCCGCCGGAAGACGCAGCCATCAGAGGAAACGTCCAGGAAATCAGCGCGTTCATGATCCAATGGGAAAAACTGCCGAGGCTCTGGCCTTTGGCGCGCACACGGTTCGGAAAAACCTCGCTGAGATAGACCCAGATCACCGCGCCCTGGGAAAACGCAAAGAAGGCGATGAAGCCAATCAGCATCCACACCAGCAAATCTTCGCGCCGCCCGGTGAGGAAGATGCCGGCGACACCGGCGAGGGAAAGACACATCCCCACCGATCCCACGAGCAGCAGCGTCTTGCGCCCCAGCTTGTCGATCACGGACATGGCAACGACGGTGAAAACGAGATTGGTGGCACCGACGGCGACGGATTGCAGGTCGCTCGAGACTTTGCTGAAGCCGGCAAAGGCAAAGATGCCATTGAGGTAGTACAGGATGGCGTTGATCCCGGAGAGCTGATTGAACATTCCGATGGTGACGGCCAGGAAAATGGGGACACGGTATTTTGCGGAGAAGAGCGCGTCGCTCGGGACGTGCTCCGCGCCGATAGACTCTATGATATCTTTAAGCTCTTGCTCCGCATTTTCTTCACCAGTCAGGCGAAGCACGTCCCCGGCTTCCTTCGTTCTTCCCTGCTTCACCAGCCAGCGCGGGCTCTCGGGAATTCCGAAAAGCATCGCAAGGAAAAGCAGCGCGGGCAGGGCGGAAATGCCAAGTTTCCAGCGCCATTCCGCATTCCCAAAACCCATGGTGCCGATCCAGTAGTTCGAGAAATAGGCAAGCAAAATCCCAAACACGACATTGAATTGAAAGCAGCCGACCAGCCGCCCGCGCCATTGGGCGGGGGAAATTTCCGCGATGTACATGGGCCCGAGAACGGAGGATCCGCCGATGCCTAGCCCTCCGATAAAGCGAAACAGTACCAAGGCGCTCCAGTTCCACGCCAAGGCGCATCCCGCCGCGGAGACCACATAGAGAATCGCCATCCAGCGCAAGCTGCCTCGCCGGCCCAGGCTATCGCCGGGAATACCGGCGAGTAGGGACCCAATCACTGTGCCCACGAGCGCGGCGGCTACAGTAAACCCTTCCCAGAAAGGCGACAGATGATAGAGGGTTTTGAGCGGCTGGATGGCCCCGGCAATGACAACCGTGTCGAACCCGAACAGCAGCCCTCCCAATGCTGCAACCACAGTGCTCTTCAACAGCATGGAATTCAGTTTCATAGCGCCGGCTAACAAAAACTCAATGAAAGCAACGGGATTGTACAGAAGTTGATTCAGAAATGCGAGGTAAGCCGCGAAAAGAGAGGCAGCGAAGTTTCGCACGGACGAGTGCGCTTTTGAAAGGATCGCCGTTCCCACGAGAGATACGTGCCGATTGCCCAACTCGAAGAGCACATGGTTGAGCGTAACCTTGAGTCATTGCTCGAGCCTCGGAACCAATCTGCGGAAGGGCGCACCGCTCAGGAAAGTCTTGGGAGGAACATTCCCGTGCGCTGTTTGTGTTCTGCGAAGCCGGCGCCGAATTCCTGGCTGAGAAACAATTCTTCACGGCGGGCCTTGATGTAAAAGGAGAGCCAAGCGAGCGCCACCGCGAGCAGCGCGCGGACTTCTCCGAAAGTGATGGCGGTACCGAGAAGCGCGAGCAAAATGCCGGTGTAGATCGGATGACGCATGGCGCGGTAGGGCCCGGTTCGAATCAGTTCGTGGCCTTCTTTGAGGGTGACCACACCGCTCCAATTCGTGCCGAGATGCCAGCGCGCCCAAAACGCTACCGCAATGCCACTGGCTGTCAAGGCAACGCCAAGCCACGCACCGACAGGCCCGGCGGGAAGAAAACGATACATCAGCCAGCCATAAAGCGGATGGGGTTGATAGAGTAGGTAAAAACCCAGCCCGAGCGGAGCCGTGTATCCCAAACGTTGAAGGATGGTCTCGCGCTGTTTCGTTTTCTTTCTCTTGAGCGCCGATGCCAGCCAATACACGCCAAAGAGAAGCCACAGCGCATCAATCCATTGGCGGGGCGAGGTCAAAGGCATATCTCATACCAGAATGCCGCAGCTCTGAAGATCGAGCAAGATGGCGGGCCTTGGCAATCATGAAATGCGAGAGCGCGGTCGAGCGTTCAAGCCTGGAGCTTGGGATGACAAAGATGGAACCCAGGAGGCTTGCTGGCAAGCGAAAGCGAGCAGTTTCGATTTTCATTCCTAAAGCGTTAAGGCGAATGGCAGCCCTGGTGACCTCCATCCCGTCCGGAGCGCAACCGCATTCCGAACCGGCCGAGGTAGGTGCTTTGGCCTTGTCCCCAAGGAGTGTAAGGATGGCCAAAGAAATTCGCAAAAAGGACGCAAGAAGCAGCCTCGGGATACGTATATTAGGTGGGGAGAAGCGTGTCCTCGCCTATACCGCAGCTTTGCCTAAAGGGACTTGGCGGAGATAGTCGAAGGGGGAGGAAGAAATGAACGCCGGGCGAGTCAGTCTTATGACCGTGGGCTTGCTGGTCGCGTTGGTGGCCGCGGCCTCGGCTCAAACCAAGGAAGCGGTCAGAACGACATCGGCGAAGAAGGCGCGCGTTTTGATACTTGGCGTCTTCCACATGGCCAATCCGGGAAGAGACATGTTCAATTTGCAGGTTGACGATGTGCTCGAGCCGAGGCGGCAAAAGGAGCTAAGCGAGCTGGCGGAGATGCTCAAGAAGTTTCAGCCGACGAAAATCGCGCTTGAGTCGCCCGCGGGAAGTGAGAAAATCCAGAGGCAGTACCAGGACTATCTTGCGGAAAACTACTCTCTGACGCGTAGCGAGAGCGATCAAATCGGCTTCCGGCTTGGGAAAGAACTGGGGCACAAGCACGTCTATGGCATCGACATTCAGGGCGACTTCCCTTTCGACCCCGTCGCGCAATTCGCCAAGAAAAACGGGAAAGAGGAGCTGTTGAACGGATTGATCTCGCAAGTGCCAAAAGAAATCGAAGCGATGTCCCGGATTCTGAGCAAAGGAACCATCAGCGATTTGCTGCGCTACATCAACCAGGACGAGCACGTGAGACGGGATCACGAGTTCTATATGAGCATGGCACAGTTCGCGGGAAACGGAGAGTATCCGGGACCGGACTTGCTGGCAGCGTGGTATCAGCGCAATATCCGGATCTACAGCAACCTGCGGGGAATTATTGATTCGCCGGAAGACCGCGTGCTGGTCATCTACGGCTCAGGCCATTTGTTCTGGCTGGAGCGAGATGTTTTGGATTCGCCGGACTTGGAGCTCGTGCGGCTGAGCGATTACGCCAAATAGGCGGGCGAACATGGAGAGTGGTTCGAGACCGAAGCACGTGATTACCGCCACCGCGGTCGTGCCGGCGCAGCCGAGACGCGTGTACGCGGTGATCGCGGACTATCACAATGGCCATCCGCACATCTTGCCGAAAGAGTTTAGCGAGTTGGTGGTCGAGAAAGGAGGAGTAGGAAGAGGAACGATCATCCGCTTTCAGATGAGCGTTTTCGGTAGGAAGCAGACGTTTCGGGCGGCGATTAGCGAGCCGGAACCAGGGCGCGTGCTGGCGGAGACGGATCTGGATACCAACGGTGCGGTGACCACTTTTGTTGTCGATCCTGATCCTGGTTCGGGCCATTCGCGAGTGACGATCAGAACGGAGCTTTCGGTGCGACAGGGCATCGCCGGCAAGATTGAGCGCTTTCTTTCCACGCGGCTGCTGCACCCCATGTATAAGCGGGAGCTGGGCTTGCTGACGGCATATTTGACATCCTCCCCGCGCTAGAAAGAGATCCCGATTCTCAAGACCGGAGCCTTACGGCGCATTTGGTAAGGCAGCAACCATGACTATAATGAGAGGAGATGAAAACCCTCAAAGGCCGCTCGAAAGTGCTCCCGGCTCGCCTAGGCGCTCGACCGGAAACGGAAAATTCTGGGAGTTTCTCGAAGGCCGCGGAAAGTTTGGCGGAGATTGGAAGAGGGTTTTATGCGCGGGGATGGGTTTTGGGAACGAGCGGAAACTTCAGTGCGGTGATTTCGCGAAAGCCGCTGCGGCTGGCGATCACTTCCACAGGCTTGGACAAAGGCGGCCTGACGGCCAAGCAATTTCTGGAGATTGATGAAGCGGCGAATGTGGTGCGAGGCGCGGGACGGCCCTCGGCAGAGGCACTGCTACATCTGGCGATTGTGCACAACGCGGGAGGTGGCGCAGTGCTGCACACGCACTCGGTGTGTAGCACGGTACTCTCCGGCACGCATGCGCGGCACGGAGGCATCGCGCTCGAAGGGTACGAAATGCTGAAAGGCTTGGCCGCGGTTAAAACGCACAAGCACCGCGAGTGGCTGCCGATCCTCGAGAATTCACAGGACATGGTGGAGCTCGCGGACCGCGTCACGAGCACGCTGCGGGAGACACCCGCCATACATGGATTCCTTTTGCAGGAGCATGGGCTTTATACTTGGGGGGAAAGCCTGGCCGAAGCCAAGCGCCACGTGGAGATTCTGGAGTTTCTGATGGAAGTTCTGGTGCGGTCCGGCGCCGCACAGAGTACGTGAGTGCCGGGCGGAGCAGATTGCCATGGCTCTGTTGCGAATTCCTGATGAACAACGGTCGCTTCGCGAACACGATGAGGTGCGCGATTACCTCGCAGGAATCGGCATCGAATACGAGCGCTGGGAGACTCCGGCGAATTTGCCGGAGGACGCTTCGCCAGAGCAAGTGCTGAGCACCTACGCACCGCAAATCGAAGAATTGAAGCGCCGGGGCGGGTATGTCACCGCGGATGTGATTGACGTGAACGCAGACACTCCCGGGCTGGATGCCATGCTGGCAAAGTTCAACATCGAGCATACCCATGATGAGGATGAGGTCCGTTACATCATCGCTGGACGCGGGCTGTTCCACATTCATCCGCCGCAAGGGCCGGTGGTCGCGGTTGAGGTGGAAGCCGGCGACTTGATGCGCGTGCCCCGCGGGACGCTCCACTGGTTTGATCTCTGCGGCGACCGCCGGATCCGCGCGATTCGCCTGTTTCAGGACAAGTCCGGCTGGACGCCTCACTATACCGGGAGCGGTGTGGACCGAAGCTATGAGCCTGTCTGTTGGGGGCCGCGCTACATTCCGCCTCAACCTCGGGCAAAGTAACCGGCGTGCCACTTTTTGACGAAACGCCAGTCCGCGCCATCCTTCTCGACATCGAAGGAACGACCACTCCCGTAGATTTCGTGACCACGACACTTTTCCCCTACGCAAGTAGAAAGCTAGAAAGGTTTCTGCGCGAGAACTCTCGAAATCCGGAGATTCGCGCGCTTTTGGAAGACTTGCGTGCTCTCCATCAACGCGATGAGCGGAGCGAACTCGGGCCGCCGCAATGGCACGACGGTTCCGAACAAGAACAGCTGCATTCGAGCGCCGCGTATGGTCAGTGGCTCATCGCAAGGGACAGCAAGTGCACACCGCTAAAAACGCTTCAGGGGAAGATTTGGCAGCAGGGATATGCAAGCGGAGAGTTGAAAGGCGAAGTGTATCCGGATGTGCCGCCGGCGCTCGAACGGTGGAAGCGGCATGGAAAGAAAATCTGTATTTATTCCAGCGGAAGCGTGCTGGCACAGATGTTGCTTTTTGGGAGTGTTCGAACAGGGGATTTAACACCGTACATCGCTTCCTTCTTTGACACGCGGGTGGGGACTAAGACGGAGGCCGAAAGCTACCGCCGGATCGGCGCGTCAACCGGGTATGAGCCGACCCAGTTTCTGTTTCTATCGGACGCCGGAAAAGAGATTGACGCGGCGCGAGCCGCGGGAATGCAGGCGCTGCTGTGCCGACGGGGAGGGACATCGGGCACGGGCGAAGGCGCGGTGCAAACCGTTCATCATTTCAACGATATTTTCCCGGAATGACGGATTGCGATACACCACGTCTGCCGGTGCTGCGGCCTAACGGTGCTCGCCATTTGCTCGCTGCCACACGGCTAACGTGCTGCGGCGGCTTTAGGAAAGGTCGCGGCGTATTCGGACACAGAGTGGAGCCTGACGCCGTAGCGGCGCGCCGTTTCGACCGCACCCGGAATCTCGTCACCCTGGGCGTAGCTGATCATGAGGGCCGCAAAGGTCTTTTCGAGCGGTTCGCTCGAGCGGTGCTGCTCTTCAAGAGTGGCAACCGGTACGCGGTCCAGTTCCACTCTCTTTGCCAGAGTTCGCTCGAGGATTCCAACGGCGTCCAACTGGGACAGCGGCTCGGGCCCGCCCATCTCAAGAATCGCCGATGGGTGCGAAGGCTTTCCGGCCACCGCCAAAGCAAAAGCGACAACATCCAGAACGGAGATGTAGCTGACTTTCGCGTCGCCGGTGCCGTAAATGCGAGCGCGGCCGTTGGCGGGGTCGCAGCCGAGCGCCGGGCTCAGCCACATTTCCATAAAGTAAGAAGGTCTGAGGACAGTGACGCGCATTTTGGAGGAGAGAAGACGCTTCTCGCAAGCGCGCTTGGCCGTTTCCAGCGGAGAATCCACACGAATGTTCCCCGAATAAGACGTATAGACAAAGTGGCGCACGCCGGCGCGCTCCGCGCTGTCAATTAATGCGAGCGTGCCATCGTGGTCGACGCGGCGCAACCCGTCGTCCTTGCCGTGAGGCATGGAGGTGGCTGTCGAGAGAACGGTCTCCACGCCCGCGCAGGCAGAAGGCAAAGATTCCGGTTTGCTGAGATCGGCGTCAACGATCTCGATGCCCGCTGAAAGGAGTGGAGCCGCTTTCTCGTGATGCTTTCCGCCGCGCACGAGCGCGCGCACCCTGCGCCCATGACGCCGGAGACCGAGGGCAACTTGCTGACCGACAAGACCTGTGGCACCGACGACGAGATCCATAGTTAACCTCCTCTGTTTTGCGGCCAGAGTTCCCGAGGGAAAGCGTTAAGACTTGGCCGCCTGCCATTCGGAATACAGCTTGGTGATGGCCGGGCCGATGGTGAAGCCCCAGGCAAAAATGGGGAAGTTCTTAAATTTGTCAGGGACAACATAGCGATGCTGTGCTTCCTCGGCGGGAACACCTGCTTTGTACATTTTTTCGGCTTGGCCGGCAATATCGTCGAACACTTCGCGCAGGGAGGCAACGCCTTCCTGGCCGCAAAGCTGGCCGTGGCCGGGAACAAACAGACTGTCTTTGTCGAAGGAGGCAAATTTCTTGAGCGTGGCGCGCCATCCGGATATGGTTGCTTTTTCGTCGAAACAAACGGGATACCAGCCGCTGAACAAGAGGTCGCCGGTGTAAACGACGTTCTCGGCAGGAACTCTGGCAATGACGTCGGTGCCGGAGTGTCCCGGATGCGATTCGAGCACCGCCGTCAAACCGCCCAAATCGATGGACATGGGCAACTTTGCGGGATCGAGCGGATGGTTGGGAAGGCTAAGGACACTGGAACTGGCGACTTGGAACACAATCGTGACCGCGCCGAGGTCTGACTGAGCGTGCGCGCGTTGCGCATCCGACTTCGCGTCTTTGACGGTCTTTTCGAGCGGCGCGAGTACGGCTTCTTTGTCCGCTCCTTGCATGGGCGAATAGCTTTCCACGATGCGTTTCGCGGCGCTCGAGTGGGCCCAAAGAGGAATGTTATTCACGCCGTAAAACGAGTTCCCCAGAGAATGGTCGAAGTGATAATGGGTGTCCAAGGCGGCTTTCACGGGAACCTGACTCACCATCCGTAGGGCATCCATCTGGAACGCGGCGCCGGTCGGCGTCGTGAAGCCCTCTAGGAGAAGCGCGGCGTCCTTGCCGATGAGGAACCCGCCGTTACAAACGGTGGTGGTCCCCTTGGAATAATCGGAAATGGTGGCGTATAGGCCGTTGCCGATTTTGCGCACGGCGGCGAAGCCCTTGTCGACCAGCGGAGTTTGGGAGATGCGAGGGTCATCGGCCAACTCTGCGGCGAGAGCCGGCAGCGGAATACGCATGGCCAGCGCGTAGAACGCTCCGAAGCACGAAGCACGCGCTAGGAACTCGCGACGGGAAAATCCGCAGGTGAAGTGCATGCCGACGCCTCCTTGCATTGAAAATTGTTCAGGGCGTGGCCTGACGATGGAGCAGGATTCTAGCAGATTCGACAATTCAAAGAATCGTCGCACGTTGGGAGCGTTGTTTTTCTCCTATAATCTAGCGCGATAGAGACAACTCTAGGAGTAAGGGCCATGATCAAGTTCGCAGGGATCGCGACGGTGGCCATCACGCTAGTTCTTGCGGAAGGCCCGCCGCAGCAAGACGAGCGCGCGGCGGGGGTGCGGAATGATTGCATTCGGCGGTGTCTAACCCAGCCTCTGGACCCCGAACTGCGGCGCCAGGAGATCGTAAGCCTCGAGAGAGAGGCGGGACACGCCATCGAGTTGAGGAATGGCGGCTATTTCCGCCGCGTGTACAGCGACGATTTTGCGGGCACGCTTTCGCGTGGCCAACAGGTGAACAAGGCGCAGTGGATCGCACTGGTCCAGTCTGATGCAGTCAAGTATGAATCCTTCAACGCCTCGGAGATCAAAGTCCAAATCTATCAGGAAATGGCCATTGCCACATGTTTGTGGTCTTCGAGATTCAGCAGCAAAGGGCAGCGCCTAAGCCACCAGATGCGCGCGATCCACGTGTACCTGAACGGGGCGGGCGGCTGGCACGTGGTCTCCGGGCAAGTCACCAATCTGCCTCCGGATGTGGGGCAGCCGCTTTAACCGCTCTGATACAGGAACGCCGCATTACGTTGACGCTGCCTGGGGTGGATGCTACTCTCGCGAGCGCCTTCCACACGCATGCGCGCCGTCGACCTGATCCGCAAAAAACGTGATTCCGGGGAGCTTTCCCGCGAGGAAATCGACTTTCTCGTGTCTGGTTACACGCGCAGGGAAATCCCCGATTACCAGATGGCGGCGTGGCTGATGGCCGTCTGGATTCGCGGGATGAACCGCGCGGAACTTGCGGCGCTGACGGAAGTGATGCTGCACTCGGGTCAAGTGCTCGATCACTCGGACATCCCGGGAAAGAAAGTGGATAAGCATTCCACGGGGGGCGTGGGCGATAAGACGTCGTTGATCCTCGCGCCTATCGTCGCGGCGGGTGGACTCACGGTCCCAATGATTAGCGGCCGCGGGCTGGGGCATACCGGCGGAACGCTCGACAAGCTCGAGGCGATTCCGGGATTCAACGTAAATCTGTCGCTCGCCCAGTTCGAGCACGTTCTTCGCAAATGCGGCATGGGCTTGATCGGACAAACGGCGGAAATTGCTCCGGCGGACAAGAAAATTTACGCGCTGCGTGATGTCACCTCGACGGTCGAGAATATCGGGCTTATCTCGGCATCCATCATGAGCAAGAAACTTGCCGAGGGAATCGATGCGTTGGTGCTGGACGTAAAGACGGGTTCCGGGGCGTTCATGAAAAAGGAAGAGGATTCTGCCCGCCTGGCGGAAGTCATGGTGGAAACCGGGACGCGCATGGGCAAGAAAGTGGTAGCGCTCGTCACGGACATGGACCAGCCCTTGGGGCAGATGGCGGGACATTCGAATGAAGTCTGGGAGTCCGTCGAAGTGCTCAAGGGCCGCGGACCGGCGGATCTCCGTGAGCTGAGCCTCGAACTTTCCGCGTGGATGTTTTTTCTGGGCGACAGGACGCGGAGCGTGGAAGAAGGCAGGAGCCTGGCGGAGAGGGTGGTCGCGACTGGGCAGGCGCTCGAAAAACTGCGCCAAGGAATCTGCCTGCAAGCAGGGGACGCGCGCGTCGTCGATGAACCGCAGCGCCTGCCGCAAGCGCGGTTTCACGCGGCCGTCACTGCCGCAAGCACAGGATACATTACCGCTACCAATTGTGAAAACTTCGGTACCGCGCTGGCCATGCTCGGGGGAGGCCGGGAGAGGAAAGAAGACCACATCGATCACGGCGTCGGCCTGGAATTTCACAAACGCATCGGCGATCGCGTGGAAAAGAACGAAAAAATGGTGACGATTCATTACAATAGCGACGCCAAACTTGCCGAAGCGAAGAATCTTCTTGGCAGCAGCTATGTGGTTAGCGATCGCGCGCCGCAGGGAAAAAGGCCGTTGGTGCGCCGGATCATCGGCGCATAGGGTAGCCGCCAGGGCATTTTGCGGTTAAGGCGGGAAAATGACAAAGGAGAGCGAATGGGAAGATTCGTGGGGTTACTCGGCCTGGGAAGCATGATTGGGTTGGCGTACCTGTTCTCCACGGACCGCAAAGCCATTCGGTTGAGCACGGTCCTTTGGGGACTGGGCCTTCAAATCTCCTTTGCTTTTTTTGTCTTGCGCTTTGAGCTTGGCCGCAGAATCTTTCAGGCTGCCGGCGACGCCGTGAACCGCTTGCTGAGCTTTTCGTATTCCGGTTCGGAATTCGTGTTCGGAGAAATCGGCAAGAAGGTTTCGTCGTTCGGCTTCTCCTTTGCGTTTCAAGTGTTGCCTACGATCATTTTCATTGCCGCGTTCTTTGCCGTGCTCTATCACCTCGGCGTGATGCAACTCATTATTCGCGGAGCCGCCTGGCTCATGACGCGCGTGATGGGCGCGAGCGGCGCAGAATCGTTGAACGTTGCGGCGAGCATCTTCATGGGGCAAACGGAAGCGCCTCTCACGATTCGTCCTTTTCTCAACAAGCTTACAAAGTCCGAGCTGATGTGTGTGATGACCAGCGGAATGGCCCACGTATCGGGCGGCATCATGGCGGCATACATCGCGTTTGGCATCGAGGCCAAGCACCTCCTCGCGGCGGTCATCATGACCGCGCCGGGCACGCTGCTGATGGCCAAGATGCTGGTGCCGGAAACGGAGCAATCCCTTACCGCGGGGCGCGTGGAAATTCCGGAAATGGAAAAAGAGCCGAATGTTCTTGGTGCGGTTTCGCGCGGAACGATTGACGGACTGCACCTGGCGCTCAACGTGGGCGCAATGCTGGTGACTTTCATGGCGCTGCTGGCTTTGGTGAACTCCATTATGGGCTGGGGTCACAACCTTGCCGCCTGGTTTCCCGACAGCCTGCAACGCGTGTTCGGGTGGGTTCTTTCGCCGGTTGCGTGGGTGATCGGAATTCCCTGGCACGATTGCAAAATCATGGGGAACCTGCTCGGGACGCGGATGGTCATCAACGAACTCGTGGCGTTTCAGCAACTAGGAGCTCTGAAAGCCGCTCTCGATCCGCGCTCCTTTACCATCGCGACCTTTGCGCTGTGCGGTTTTGCGAATTTCAGCTCGATCGGCATCCAAATCGGCGGGATCGGGGCGCTGGCGCCCGAGCAGCGCGGTCAACTCGCCAGATTCGGGATTCGCGCGATGCTTGCGGGCACAATGGCCAATCTGATGTCGGCCTCCATCGTCGGAATGTTCACATGAGTCCGAAAAAGGTCCGGCGGAAGAAACAAATCGCATTCCAAAATCCCGCGGCGCCTTCCAAACAAGCGTCCGAGCTTCCCGGCGAATTCGCATGCGCCGGCCGTGCCGCTGATTTCGTTTTTTCGCAGACCAAACTGCGACCGCAAATCGCGCTGGTTCTCGGCTCGGGACTGGGCGCCTTCGCCGAAGAGTTCACCGACGCAACGAAAATTCCTTACGCCGAGATCCCTTATTTTCCGCGGTCGACCGCCATCGGGCACGCGGGACAGTTGGTGATCGGAAAAGTGGGTGCGGTGTCTGTCGCCGGAATGCAGGGCCGCGTACATCTCTATGAGGGTTACTCGGCCAAGCAGGTCGTTTTCCCCGTCCGCGTGTTCGCCCGTATGGGAGTAAAAGCGGTCATCTTGACGAATGCCGCGGGTGGCATCAAAGGCGGGTTCAGTCAGGGAAAACTCGTGGTGATCAGCGATCATATTAATTTGCAGGGCGTCAATCCGCTGACCGGGCCGAACGACGAACGGTTTGGCCTGCGTTTTCACGATATGACCGGTGCATACGACCGCGCGTTTCGGGAGCTGGCCGTGGACGAAGCCAATCGCCTGGGGATTGCCATGTACGAAGGTGTGTACGTCGGGCTTCGAGGGCCAAGCTACGAAACACCTGCAGAGATTCGCTATTTGCGAACGATCGGCGGTGACTTGGTGGGCATGTCTACAGTTCCCGAAGTCATCGCCGCGCGGCACTGCGGGATGCGCGTGCTGGGCATTTCCTGCGTAACGAATGCGGCGGCGGGAATTCTGGATCAGCCGCTCAACCACCTCGAAGTGCTCGAAACCGCGGAACGCGTGAAAGGACAGTTTATCAGCTTGCTGAAAGCCGTGATCCCGCGCATCGCGGAGGCGATCGCGTAATCTTTCTCGAGGCGCGTTCGAGGAAAGGAAAAAACGTGGGCGAAAATGAAACGCTGATTTCCGCAGCCAAGCAGGCGAGGGAAAACGCTCACGCGCCATTCTCGAATTTCCGCGTGGGCGCCGCGCTGCGCGCCACCTCGGGCAGGATCTTCGGCGGCTGCAACGTCGAGAATGCAACCTATGGCCTAACGGTGTGCGCCGAACGCGTGGCCATTTTCAAAGCCATCAGCGAGGGCGAACGCGGCTTCGATGCTATTTCCGTCGTGACGGATACAGACACGCTGACGCCGCCGTGCGGCGCCTGCCGCCAGCTCATTTGGGAATTCTGCGGCGACGTGCCGGTGATCCTTGCGAACCTGAAGGGAAACACCGAAGTGATTCCGATGCACGACTTATTTCCCAAGCCGTTTGACTCTTCGAATCTCTGACCCGGGCCCAGACACGGCTGAATAGCGCTTCCCTTGCTTACCGATTCCGAGAACTCTTCAAATAGGCCACGCCGCAGCGAAACTTTTTTTCATCTTTTAGTTCCCGCACATACACAATCTCTGCAGGGGTGAAGAAGTTCGGCACTCCGGGTGTATACGGGGCGGCTACCTCCACCCTAAAGTTTTCCGGATATGGTTTTCGGCTCTTGAAGCACAACCCGCCTCGGGAAACATCCTCACAAGTCACAATGTCGTCGCCGTTAGTGAAGCTGCGAATGCATGCCTTGAAGTTCACTTTCGTTCGAACGTACTTGCGCCGATTCTCCCGGTGCACTGCCGGGGCAGGCTCCGGCGGAACAGCGACGGCAACTGGAAGCGATGCCTGTTCCTCCTCGGGAACCCAGCCCATCGAGCGGCCCGGGGCCATCTCGACCCTAACCGGCGCCTCCTCGACATCCCCCGATGCGCCTTTCCAAAAGGTGGACGAACCGCACTTCTTGCAGTAACGCACGATGCCTTCGTTGATCAGATAGACATCGGATTCCAAGTCGCTCTGTTCAACCGTTTCATGTGTCTGGCAGCTGCCGCATTCGAGCGACACCATTCGCATTCGCTTCTCGGCTTCAGACGGTGCGGGGAAGTCCAAGCCCCAGAAGTTGTTCGTGGAGTCCAGAAAGGCGACACCGTACGTGTAGATTTCGCCCTCGACCCCGATCTGGCCAACCAGACGCACCTCTGCCTCCTTGTTCGTATCCAAGCGGCGGAGGATCAATTCCTGCTCGGCGGAAAGCTTGTAGCGGGAGACAATGCCTGCTCCGTGCCGGCTGAGCAGTACCGTTTTCGTTGGTTCGGAGAAAACCTTGCCTTCGGTGTCGCTCCCAACCAGCAGGACATTGATCTCCTTGGGAATCCGGCTGCTGCGGCGCACACTTTCGGAGGGCATTGGACTCTCTCTATGAGCGGACACTCTAATGCGATGGTACTTTGGGAAAATTGTCTCCGTCACGGACTTTCTGCGGAAATGACACGCAAGCGGCAAGGTTCATGGAATCTGTAGGAAGGGAGCGCTTTTGGTTGCCTTCTTCCCCTACCAACGGGGAGGAGCTTTCCAATCAGCGGGAAAGAGCGAGGAGGGAGTCGTTCAGTTTATTGAGATCCGAATCCACACGATAATAGCCGGGACGCCAAAGCGCCGTGGTTTCTTCCGGCTGAAAACGAATCACCGCAAAATCGCCAGTTCCCGCGGGGTCTTTTCCAAGGCGCGGAAAATTTTGTCCAACGTAGATGGCGGGATGGTGCCGGACGACCGCTTCACACTCGTTGACCGAAAGAACGGCTCGCAACATCCCCTGATTCTTTGCGTGGGGCTGGCAGAAGTAGAGGTTCGGCATGTCTAGCCAATGATCGCCCAATCTGTGGAAAACGTGAATAGTACTTTGGGACAACTGAACTTCGGAAATGTCATCCGATAAGGGAGTTTGCGAGGGAAGATAAGATGTGTCTCATCAAGTATTTAGCGGTGTCGCGTTCCAGAAGACCTGTTCTTCGGTCGGAGGCAGTCAGTTTTGAAGGCTCGGCCAAGACTTGCCTCTACGCGCTTCGATTGAAAACCTTCATGGCCGTAAGCGCGTAGATCGAGGCGCATTCAACCGACAGCCCTGGTCTGGCGGGCTCGCATCCCCATGCTGGGGTTATGCTCGAACCTTCCCGGGAACTGTCCAAGCTCCATATGAGAGCCTGTGGTACGCTTTGGCGGACTTGGCATTCGAATGAGCACATGCCAACGGATACAAAATCTTTTTCGATCGCCCGGTGGGTGGCGCTTGTCTGGGTGCTGACCTGGTTCCCTCTCTACACCTGGTCCTGGGGCTGGCAAAACATGTTGCACTTGTGTGACGTTAGCGTGGTGATTGCTTGTCTCGGGCTGTGGTTCCGGCAATCTTTGTTGGTTTCCAGCCAGGCTCTTCTCGCGCCTCTTGTCGGAGTTCTATGGAGCCTGGACGTCGGCTGGCGAATCGTGACCGGTCGTCATCTTTTGGGCGGCACAGAGTACATGTGGGATGCGCATTACGCGCTGTGGCTCAGATTACTTTCGTGCTTCCACATCGTTTTGCCGGTCGTTCTGCTTTGGGCGCTCGAGATTCTGGGCTACGATCGCCGGGCCCTGGCATTCGAAACATCGATTACGGGAATCTTGCTGATTCTTTCGCGGTTTCTGCCGCCTCAACTCAACATGAACTATGCGTTTCAGGATCCTTTGCTACACCGCGCGTGGGGGCCGGCTCCGTTGCACCTGATGGTTATCCTGGCCGGATGCATAGCCATTTTCTTCTGGCCAACTCACGTTGCGTTTCTGCGTGCCTTTCCCTCGGCGCGCGGAGCGCAAACCGGAGTAAAGAATCCTTAGAAAGGAAAAGAGAAGAAGAAGTGGCAAAGCACACCGCCAAGCACGTGAAAAAGTACGAGGCTCTGCTCGAAACCGCCCTCGCAGAAGCTCGCGCAGGGCTGCGGGAAGGTGGCATTCCCATCGGCGCCGCGCTTTTCACTCGCGAAGGAAAGCTGTTGGGCAAGGGTCACAATCGCAGGGTTCAGGAAGGTGATCCTTCCGCCCACGCTGAAACCGACGCGTTTCGCCGCGCCGGGCGCCAGCGGTCCTACCGCGACAAAATCATGGCCACGACGTTGGCCCCTTGCTGGTATTGCAGCGGATTGATTCGTCAATTTGGCATCGGAACGGTCATCGTCGGGGAGTCGGTGAACTTTCAAGGCGGAGTCGCTTGGTTGCGCAAGAACGGCATCGAGGTGATTGACCTGCGCTCCCAGGAATGCGTGGACTTGTTGGCACAATATGTGAAGGTTCATCCCGAAGTCTGGAAGGAAGACATCGGGCAAGAGTAGATTTCTGCCGAGCCTGGTCACCGGCCCCTTCGATGATGTTGCGCCACGATAGTAATGTCCACTTTTGTCCAAGATAGAAATGTCCCCTAATAAGACCTCCGAAAGGAGGTCGGATTGGGGCGGACAGAGATGAGCAAGGAGGAGTTGCGAAGGGTGGAAGTGCTGGCGCGTGTGCGGAGCAAGC
>Ga0182038_10000375_pt1 | contig 21980 bp, 21 predicted proteins | sample sta12Can44000108_FD_125976 | JGI IMG/M metagenome (GOLD analysis project Ga0182038, IMG submission 125976) | Lab enrichment of tropical soil microbial communities from Luquillo Experimental Forest, Puerto Rico - statanox.12C.anox.44.000.108 | ecosystem: Environmental > Terrestrial > Soil >...
ACGCAAACGCGCCAAGAATCTTGGATTTGATCTTGTTCAACTTCCGAAAGCAGCTTAAAGCCACCCCACACGTCAAGTTTCAGAGAAGCTCTCTAGCCCGCAATGAGCGCGCCGCTTTTTACAGCGCGTGATTTTTGCGGGCTAGGGCAGTAGCTCCGCTGAGCCGATGCCGAAGGACCTGTAAACGCGGCTCGCCGGAGGCTCGCCCCACCATTTATGGGCCGCTAGAAATACGGGCTAACAGCTGATTCAACAGGTCTCGCCGCTCCTGTTCTTCGGCGAGTAATTCAATCAAAAGATCCTGGGTCACGTAATCAAGGCCTTCTGTGATCTGAATTGTTGCCTGATAATGAGCGATTGCTGCATCCGTTGCGGTGAGGGCTCCGCGAATCACCGTTGCCGACTCGCGATTGTTAAGGGGTGGTTGGAGGTAATTCTGATCGCGAGGCAGCTCGAGTGATCCCGGGACGCAACCATCCAGGATCTTAATGCGCCCGGCGAGCCAGCGCGCGTGTCTTAGTTCACTTGCAACGGCCTGCTCCAACACCTCTTTTACTTCGTCCGCGCGATCGCCTTCCAAGTGGATGGAATTGGCCAGATAGTTCTGTACGGATTCCAGCTCCATCGCATAGGATTTCTTCAAGCGGGCTAAAATTTCTCGCGCTCGATCCATTACTGAAGTCTTTAGCGAGGCCGCTTTGATCGGCGCTGCCGCTGACGCAACCTTGAGGTCCTTAGCCCTCGTCGATCCGAGGGGCCTCGCTATCGTCGTGCGCCCATTGGATCGGTCAAATAAGTCGGTTGCGGGGTCGATCCGACATCTCCGTAGCGGCTTGTACCTCTTTGCAGATAGAGCGTCGCCGACCTGGTTTCAACACCATCGGGAGAAACAGCTACGATCGGAATTTCGAATCGATTATCCGGGAATTTGAAATGGTAACGGAACGTGCCATCGGGTTGGAGTTGGACCGGTTGCCCGGCAATCGTAACTTTTGCTTGCGGGTGAGTGCCGCCATAGAAGATCACCTCCGCATTGACGTGCATGAAAAATTCTCTTTCAGGCAGTCCGAACGGCTGGGCGCTCCAGCTTGCTCCAAATCCGCTGAACAAGCTGCTCTCAGAGACCAGTTCATTCCAGCTTGAGGGGCCGAATTCGAGGCCGCTCCAACTGCCGAGGCCCCAGCTTGCGAGCTGCTCGGAACTTAGAGAGTACGAACTCGGCAAGCCGAATGCCTGCTCCCAACTGGAGGTGATTTCGCCAACGCCTGCCTGCCAGCTTGCCAGCGTTTCACTGCTAAGAGCATAACTCTCGCTGCTCAGACCATAAGAACTCAGCTCTGCCTGCCATTTTTCGAAAATCTCGCTTACACCTGCCTGCCAGCTTGCCAGGGTTTCGCTGCTCAATCCGTACGAAGAGATTGTCGTTTCCCAGCTGGAAGTGATTTCGCTAAGCCCTGCTTCCCAGCTGCTCATCACTTCGCTGCTCAAGCCAAAAGAGGTGATTGCCTGTTCCCATTTGGAAATGATTTCCCGAATGCCCTTTTGCCAGCTCGCGAGAGCTTCGCTTCCGGCTGCCAGAAATTGGGAAGAAAGTGCGCCCAGCTCCGATGAGAGGCCTCCAAGGCGTGAGGATAGCCCACCGAGTTCCGAGGCTGCGAAACTGCTGACGCCACCGCTGGAAAGTTCCTGGCGCAGTACTGCACCGAGCGCGCCACCGAAAACGCTGGTCTCTCCCGGCGCCAGTATGGAGGCGAGGCGTCCCTTAGCTAAAAGTTCACTTGCCGACTCTGAGTCCAGCTTTCCATGCAATTCTGAGTGAAGAAACTCGAGCATTTCAGCAGAACTCATCGAAAAAAGGCGGTCGAGAAGATCCTTACCCAGTAGAGTTTCAAGAACCTTGATCTGTTCGACACCCCAGTTCGATCCGCTGGATGCTGTCCCGGCAGCCTGCTGCTGAAGTCCAGATAGAGCTTCCGCAAGGTCTTTGCCCCGAGCCCGTGCGCTTGCCATCACGTCCAACAAAAAATTGAAACTCAGGTGGAAGGGTACCGTCGCAAACTGCGTCTCCCAGTTTGGACTTATCGACTCCGGTGGAGTGCGCGTCGGGCCTGCCGTACCAACGCTCGTCCAGAGCCCTTTCTCATCGCGATAACCAAACGTTACAGTGTACTCGGCGTCTGCCGACTGCACCGGGATGTACCAGTTTCTTGCAATCTCGTTGATCTCAACTTCTGCCTCATGATTGCCATCGCAAGTGACCTCCAAAAAAAGCTTACGTGTCGCGGAGAATTTGGAGTAGTCGAAGTCCCAGTAGGCGTAGAGCCAATGCGGGTCGCGCGCGATCGCGAACATCTCGCCATAACCAGACGGCAACTCGCCCAGATCCTCGAACTTCAGCTTGTCGGAGGGCTCTGTGGGAGCCTGCCCTTTCGCTCCCTTTTCTTTCTTCTGTTCGGAGGGCAAGGTGTCAGATGCCCCTTTTCCACTGTTTTTTTTATCGCCGGACTTTTTGCTCATGTTTCAAACCTCAGGCGCGCGCCGGGGGCTTCGCACCGCCAAATGGTGGGCAAATTCCTGCGAAAAGCAAATTGAATTTAAACGGCATCCCAAAGCGTTGCCGGTACGGACCCCGATGTCCCAAGATATCTCTTTGCAAATCAAGATCTTATGAATTAAGACGCGAGTGCGCCGGCTCTCATTCCGTGGCGGATTGTTTCAGTGCTTCGGCGATCGACGATTCGTTGGTTAAAAGACTCGCCAGATAGGAATTGCGAAAAGGGAGAATCGTGGCGCGCCGTATATTTGCAGGCGCTTCGAGGCGCGAAAAAATTGCGCACGCAATCCTGGAGCGAGGCACTGATTTCACACCGTAACCCAGCGGTTTGTTGCTCGACCAGAATCGAATCATCTCGACTCCATTTTGTTGGAATCTTCCAAGGTAGATCACGGAATGGCCGCGCTCATGCCTGCCAACGGTGTCGGTCCAGAATATCTTCATAAAATCTCCCTGCCTTGCTGCGTCGAAGGAGATGAAGTTATGGCCGAGACCCAGCTCGTGAAAGAGGCAGGCCGTTCCGGGGCCGTTGGCGTTCCAGCGGCCCCAGATGCCTACGCCGTCGGGTTGGCCGCGTATCGCGAGAGCTTCCGCTAGCGGTCCCTCCAGAGCATTTTGCGATAGGCTCGATTGAATTGCCCGCACAAAGACAAGGTAGGTAGCTCCCGAACAATAGGTGGACCGTGCGGCTAGCGGATTGACATCAAGCTGGCCTCCTCGGACTCGAACTGCTGATTGCAGGTCATGGGTTGCTGAGTTTGTCGCCAGGTACCCGCCTCCGCTGGGCATGGATTCGAGTAGTGCGACTACCGTCTCATTGGCGTTGGACGGGAGCGATCGATTCTGGGCTTGAGCAGGGAATAAGCAGACAAAAAGTGATCCGATTAACAGGACTCGATGCGTCATAAAGGCAGAATACAGAATACAGAATTCAGAATCCAGAAGTCAGAAGACCGGAGGATTGTGAATCTCGAACCCTGAATGCCGAAACCAAAAGCGGCGCTTCAAACCGCCATCGGTCATCGCTGCCCGAGACCGGACTGGAAGGGCCGCGTCTGCGAGGCGGCCGGTGTAACAATCCGGAATTCTGGTGCTTGCGAAGCCTAACGATTTATGGAAGTGTTCGGGTGAACATCCATGCCCCAGCTAACTGCACGACAAGAGGAAGTGCTCAACTTTATTCGCAAACAGCAACAGAGGACGGGCTACCCACCGTCGAGCCGGGAAATTCAGAGCTTTTTCGGCTTCCAGAGTCAAACCGCTGCAATGAATCATCTTCGAGCTCTCGAAAAGAAGGGCGTGATCCGCAGGACGCCCGGCAAAGCTCGTTCCGCAGTGGATCCGAGTCTGCGCTTGCCGCGGGGCCTCAAGCCCGTGCCGATGCTGGGCGAAATTCCGGCCGGTATGCCGGTTGAAGGCGCTGAACTGAGCGAATCTAGTGTCGGTATCGACCTGGGGGTTTTTGGAATCAGGAATTCGGCGGAAGTTTTTGCTCTCAAGGTGCGAGGTGAATCCATGAGTGATGCTCAGATTGCGGACGGCGATACGATCATTCTTCAGAAGCGCACGCCAAAGAATGGCGACATCGTTGCCGCGCTCATCGACGGTGAGACGACGCTGAAGCGTTATGTCGTTGAAAAAGGTCAGCCCTTTCTGAAGGCTGAGAACGCGGCATATCCAAAGCTGATTCCTGCTGCAGAACTCGCCATTCAAGGGGTCATGATTGGGCTCCTGAGGCGAGTCTTCTAGAATCCTTGAAAAGCAAAACTCGTTGCAGATGAGTCAAATTTTTTCCCGTTCCCGCACATTAGTCATTCGGTCGTTTTGCTTTTCAAGGATTCTGGAAGCGAGGCCGCTTCACCACGTCGACCCTGCTCCCAACCCGACCTTAATACCCCTAAACCTGGCTGGTCTGAAGCGCGGCCTCGCTAGAACTCAAGGAGGTGAGCCGATTTTGCGGTTTGACTTGATTGAGAGTGTGTTGCCATCGTCGAAACCCCTATGCGAATCTTTCTGGTACTGCTCGCGGTCTTAACGGTAAGCAGCGCGGTTGCTCAACGAGAGGACATATTCGGTTACCGCGACGTGGTGGCAACGGCCGAAGCTCTCTCAAAGCAGCCTTTTGCGGCTCAGATTCAGGACATATCGGCGGATCTGCAGAACCTTGACTATGACCTTTACCGACGGATCCGCTTCCTTCCCGAGAAGTCTGTATGGAAGACTTTTCCGTACCGGCTCGGTTTTTTTCATCCCGGCTACTATTACAAAAGACGCGTGATTTTTCATAATATCGAGAAGGATCGCCTCAGAGACATCCCGTTTTCGCCCGATTATTTCTATTACGACAAGCCGCTTCAATTTACGGGCCACGAAGCCTTTACCGGGTTTAAGGCGTTTGTGCCCTCGGCGCAGCCAGCGATACAAGACGAATTCATGTCCTTTCTGGGAGCCAGCTATTTTCGCGCAATCGCCAAGGGGCTTCATTGGGGACTCTCATCGCGGGGACTCGCGGTTAATCCGGGAATTAACGGGCCGGAAGAATTTCCAGATTTTCGCGAGTTTTGGATGCGCGAACCGAGCCCTGGAGACGACTATCTTGAGTTCTACGCGTTGCTGGACAGCGAGAGCGTAACCGGAGGGTACGAGTTCGTTGTGCGGTATGGCACAACTACAACTATGGATGTTAAAGCGACTCTTTTTATTCGAAAAAAGCCCGAGGTACTGGTTCTCGCCCCTTTAACCACCATGTTTTATTTTGGCAACAATACCGTGAATAAGCCGACCCTAAAACCCGACTATCAGCCTACCGGGAAGACGGAATTTTCGATGAATAAAACAGACTTCAAGCGGCGTGAATTTCGGCCGCAGGTTCATGATTCGGATGGATTGCTGCTCGATACAGTCTCCGGGGAAAAGCTCTGGGTGCCGTTTGACAATCCCAAATCAGTAAGTGTTCGCCGGTTCTCAAATGTGCTCTCTTATTCGATGCTCCAGCGCGATCGAAACTTGAGCGACTATCTCGATCGGGAAGCTGATTATCATCTGCGTCCAAGCCTTACCGTGATTCCTAAGAGCGGCTTCGGCTCCGGCTTCGTACGACTTCTCGAACTTCCCAGCAACGACGAGTACACCGACAACGTCGTTGCGGGTTGGGAATTGCAAAACCCTCCGGAGCAGGGCGGAAGTTATGAGTATGCCTATCAATTGAAATGGCGAGGGGATGAGCCGGACACAACTCAGTTTAGAGTGTTATCGACAACGGTCCGGCCAAGTCCCGGTTTGAATGAAACACGATTTGCCATCGAATACGGAAAACCGGAAAGCGGCGAGCCCATTCCGGTTGCGGAACTGAGACCTTACATCGTGGCCGGACCGGGTGCGCAGGTGAAGGATGTGCAGTTCACACCGACGGATCGCGGTTGGCTGGTTGGGTTTACCATCTTTAATCCGAATTCCACGCAGTTAATGGATATAAGCTGCGTCTTATTGCGACACGAGACGTTCTGTTCGGAAAAATGGCAGTATCTCCTGAATATATAGCCCTTCTTCGCGTTGGGATTCGATCTTCCCCTGAATGGAAAGAGGCCTGGGATCGCATCAACGACTATCTTGATGCCCTCAAGACTCCTGATAGTGCCGATCGCGAACTAATCCTGTTGGCCAGTTTCGAGCGTGCGATCGCCAGAAAACGAGGAGAACCATTTACCCCGGCTACCGAACTTGCTTTTGAAGAGACGCAAAAGACCCTCGACGGTTCGCTTGGGCACTTAATCCACGGCGAAGTTCCCGGCACGCGCCGCTCGGTCGAGGAACGGGTGCGGCTTTATTTGACCGAAAATGTTGACGGCAATCTTCTTGGCCGGGAAGATGAACTTTCGGATGAAGTTCTGCAGGCCCTTCGTGAAGTGAAACTACAAGCAGCGCCAAACTTGCAGGTGGCGAGCATCAAACAGCGCCCACTTGAGTTCACGCTCGCGGGGAAGGGTTTTATTGGATTGGCAAAGAAATTGTCTCCGATTGGCGCAAGCAGGATCCTCGCGTGGCTGATCGGCTTGGCGATCCTTGGTTTTCTTATTTTTAGCAGCCTTTACAAGTGAGCCAGATTCAGCGACCGTTATGGCCCGCCGATGCGAATAGGAGGGGCAGGGATTAAACGATTCCTGGTGTTCGCGGTTCAGAATATTGTGCGTGGAATTATGAGCGGAAAGGATAGGTCGGGGAAAATCGTCGAGCTGATTGGTTCATCAGCTTTTGAGGAAGCCTTCCAGGAAAAGGTTCGGAATCGCCGCTTGGCGGTAGCTCTCGTGACGTTTGGAATTTCCCTTGTTGGTCTCTGGCTGATGTTCGATGTCATGGGCGCAGGGGGATGGACGACCCTGAAGGGCGTGGAAGTGCTGCTCTTCGGTCTTCTATTTACAAGCTTATCGTTCGGCTTCAGTCAGGCATTCCTCGGCTTTCTGGTCCTTGCCGAAGGAAATGAACCGCTGAAAATTACCAATACGCTCGACGAAGAAACTCCGCTGGCGCCCACGGCAGTTGTCATGCCCGTCTATAACGAGGATGCCGAGACCGTATTTGGCAGTATTCGGTCCTTGTATGACTCCCTTCAAGAGCGGGGTGAACTGGATTCTTTCGACTTCTATATTCTCAGCGATTCAACCGACCCATCGAAGGCAGTCGAGGAAGAACTCGGATGGGCGGATATCTGCCGGCAGACCAACGGCTTCGGCAAAATACATTATCGTCGTCGCAAACTTCCCGTTAATCGGAAGAGTGGCAATATCGCCGATTTTTGTCGGCGATGGGGCCATCGACACCGGTACATGATTGTCCTGGACGCCGACAGCATTATGACTGGTAAGGCGGTTTCGTCGCTGGTCCGCTTGATGGAGGTCAACCCACGGGCTGGAATCATCCAGACGATGCCGCGACTCATCAAAGCCGGAACGGTTTTTGGTCGGATCCAGCAATTTGCGTCTCGGCTTTATAGCCCGATCTTTGCTGCGGGATTGAACTTCTGGCAACAGGAAGGAGGGAACTATTGGGGACACAATGCGATCATCCGGGTATCGCCGTTCCTGACCAGTTGCGGTTTGCCCGGGCTGCCCGGCAAAGAGCCGTTGGGAGGCCGAGTTCTGAGTCATGATTTTGTCGAAGCGGCTTTGATGCGGAATGCGGGATGGGGTGTGTGGTTTGCGTATGATTTGGAAGGAAGTTATGAAGGACTACCTCCCAATTTGACAGAATACGTCAAACGAGATCGGCGGTGGTGTCAAGGTAACCTTCAGCATATGTGGTTTTTGCTTGCGCAGAACATCCGCCCGATCAGTCGAATTCATCTGGTGCAGGGTATTCTGGCGTATGTTTCGGCGCCGCTTCTTGTGTTGTTTGTGCTCATGGGAGCGTTGCAAGCCGGTTTGGATCACTTGTACAGCAGAGTGGGGATGTTTCCCTCAGCGTCTGCCGGGGTTCTGTTTCTCATGACCGTCACTCTCTTGTTTGGGCCAAAAGTGCTCAGTTTGCTTCATCTCTTTTCGAGACCGAAGGAACTTGCGGCATTCGGGGTCCCGATGCGGGTTATGGTTAGCGCGATTCTTGAAACCCTGTTTTCTGTGCTGACGGCGCCGGTACTGGTCTGGTTTCACACGAGGTTTGTTTTGCGAAATCTTGCCGGGAAGACCGTGGTTTGGAATACCCAAACCCGCGAGAGTGGAGATGGGCCGAGTTGGAACGTGGTAATCAGGGAGTATTGGCCTCTTCCGATTCTCGGCATCGCCCTTTCGGCGCTGGCCTGGTGGATTTCCCCGGACTACCTCTTATGGCTTTCGCCTCTGGTTGTGGGGTTGATACTCGCCATTCCTGTTGCTCACTTCAGTTGCCACAAAAATTTGTTTGGCAAATCGTTTGTAACTCCTGAAGAACTGTATCCGCCTAAAGAATTGTCCGGTGATTGTCGATTGCAGCTCCGTGAAGGTGACCAGTTTGTTCACGCTGTGCTCGACCCCCTTTACAATGCGGTACACGTGGCGCTTCAACGAAAGAGAGAGTCGCCGTCGGCTCCCTCAAGTCAGTATGGTGCCTCGCTTGCGATGAAGCTTTTTAAGGAGGGGCCGGATGCACTGACTGCTCAGGAAAAGCGCGCCTTACTTGCAGATGGCCCCAACCTTGCATACCTGCATACACTTATCTGGAAGACGCCCGCCGTACTGATGCATCCTGCTTGGTCCAAAGCGCTTGCCGGGTATCGAAGTGCGAGGCGTCGCGGTCTACACGAACTTGGCCTTATCGGGGCCAAACTTGCGGGCGTTCAATCTGCTGTCACTTGAGTTGATGCCAGGATTGCAGATTCGGTCGAGTCAACATTTTTGCTGCACGAGAATCCTTAGGATTCGACCTTCGCCATGAGACGAATGATCGGGGTCGGAGTTGGTTTGCTCCTCGCGGTGCTCGCGGTGCTCTTCTGGAGGCAGAGCCAGGTCTCTGTTGGGGCCGAGCAGATCGCTCCGGGCGAAGCAGTATTTTATTTCGAGGTCCCTCACCTGGTTAGGACCGTCAAAAATTTACCCGATACTGCGCTGTACCAAATTTTCCAGGAGCCTTCGGTACGACGCTTTATCAGGCAACCGACTTCGATGGCCTTGAAAGAATACCGGGGCGTCTGGAATTCCTTTTTGAACCTTGACTGCACAGCGCTTTTCTTTTGCGCCATCGACCCAAGCCGCCAGCGTTGGATTTTCGGTTTCCAGAGCTCATCGAGTTCACCGGTGCGCGCCAGAGAGATCCAAAATATTTCCCGGCAACTCTTCGGGCGTGGCGCAGTTCGCATTTCAATCGTGCAACCGGACAAGGTTCGCTTCACGGATGACGTGGACGGGATCTGTTTCGCCGAGATTGGTGGGTGGACGGTTTTGAGCAGAAACAGTGTTCTTTTGAGAGAGAGTCTGCGAAATGCTAAATCTGGCGGTGCGGGCTTGGGCTCGTCAAAGCTATTTCAGGAGTGTCGCTCTAACATACGAGCACCTTATGACCTCCTGCTGTTCGCGCGCGGAAGTCCTTTTCTTGATTTGGGTAGCGGGACGGTCTGGGAGTTCGCCCGGGAGCAAACCTCTGACAGCAGTCAGGCTGTTATGGCATCGACGACAATCGAAGGAGCCCGCTTGCGAGACACGATATTTACCTCTACCGGCACAAACGAGAGTCACGGACCACTGGGCCGGCAGGGGCTTGCAATGACAAGTGCCAAGACGATCGGTTACTTGGCCTCGCGATTGGAACTTTCCCGCCTGTGGCGGCTCTTCAATCAATTTGCTGGAGATTGGCCCGTTGCTGCTGCACTTCGAGATTACATCAGTGAGACCAGATCGTTCGGCATCGATCCGCAGGATCTCGATCAGCTCGTAACAGCTGCCGAAATTGTCGTTGATCAGAATCCCGTCTCGGAATCTCTGGTGACTACTATCTTGCTGGAAGTGGCGGATCAGGCAAGGTTTCAGCAACTGATGGATCACATCGTTCGAGAGAAGTTCCCGGACAGTTGTCATCCGGCCTCGATTGCCGGACTGCCGGCTTATATCCTTTCGCCCAATGAGAACGCTTCCGTCGTCTTTGGCTTGGTCGACCACCGGCTGTTGATCACCTGGGACGAGTCGGTCTTTGTTGAAATGGTTCAGCGGTTGCGAGCGAAACATCAGGGGCTGGAACACAACGATCAGTTCAAACAGACGGAAAGTCTGGTAGCGGTTCCGAGTGATCTGTTTCTGTACGTCGATGCGAAGGTCGGTTTTCAAAGGCTTTATGATGCTTCGCGGCCGATGCTCATCTTCGGAGCCGCATTGATCCCGGCTGTGAACCATTATGTGGATATGATGGCACTTCCGGAAAGCGCTGAGATAGCCAAACATCTGAGTCCGATTGTTCTTTCACGGCGCCGCGTTGCGAACGGCTTTGTCGACGAGTCAGCGGGGCCTGTGACCGCATACGAAGCCTCCGCCTTTGCGATTGGGAGCGCGGCGGCGGTAGGATTGCTCCAGCGGAGATAATTAGTTCAGCTACGGGTGTATTAGTTCAGCTACGGGTGTACCGTCTCGCATAGAATGATAACATCGTTGCGTTCAAAACGGGCCGCCGGCAAGGCGCGAGGAGGGCGGATGTCCTGAGTCAATGGAGGCCGGCATTGCTGAAAATCTGGAAATGGTTCGTACAGCTATTTTACAAGCTGAACGAGCTTCAGGAAGAGCGCCTGGAAGGGTCGAGTTGATCGCAGTAAGTAAGACGCATCGACCAGAGGTCATTCAAAAAGCGGTCGACGCCGGTCAGTTGGTATTTGGTGAAAACCGAGTGCAAGAGGCGAAAGCCAAGATCCCGGAACTGCCGTCAAAGCTTCGCTGGCATCTGATTGGGCATTTGCAGAGCAACAAGGTTCGCGTCGCCCTGGGACTATTCGAAATGATTCACGGAGTCGACTCGGTGGAGTTGCTTGGTCAAATTGAATCGAGCGCCGGGCAACTTGGGATATTTCCAAAACTCTTACTCCAGGTGAATGTTTCCGGTGAATCTTCGAAATTCGGATTTTCACCTGAGGGATTGTTTTGCCAGATGGAGTCGATCTTACGAGTAGGCCGGGTCGAAGTTTTAGGACTAATGACGATACCGCCGCTGGCCCCGCGTGCAGAGGATTCGCGAAAATATTACGCCCGCTTGCGAGAGTTTCGTGATCAGATAGAAAAGGAGTATCATATCCTGTTGCCACATCTCTCGATGGGGATGAGCGGCGACTTTCGTGTGGCGGTGGAAGAGGGGGCGACATTGGTCCGCGTTGGGACCGCGATATTTGGCGAAAGACGTTCCTAAGATTCCGGCACCATGAACAACCGCCTGGCAATGAACATTGCAGGATTTTTTGGGTTTTCCGGCGTTTTGTTCGGTGCGTTCGGAGCTCATATCTTGCGCGATCTTCTCGAGCGACTTGGAACAGTACAGTTTTGGCAGACTGCCGTTCTCTATCACTTGGTGCATGCCGTTGCACTGCTTGTATTTGCTAGCTGGCAGCCGATTCCCCGGATATCCTATTTCCTGATCCTGTTCGGCGTCATCGTTTTCAGCGGCTCGTTGTATGCATTGGCGTTGACAGATTTGCGATGGTTTGGAGCGGTGACGCCGCTCGGCGGTTTGGGAATGTTATTGGGATGGCTAAGCGTAGGCCTGTGGAGGCAAAACGGATCCCGATAGCAAGCGCTTTGAGTGGCAGCGCGTTGAATTTTATCGCAATCTCCGGAGCCGCGGCGAAAGACACGCTATTCCGAGGACAGAACACGCGGCGCACGGTTATCCCCGTAGCTTTGCATCGGCTTGAGCGCGGTATTGGCGATCCTGGGCGTCCTGCGGTTTGAGTTGTTTCACTTTGAGCCACTCAGCTCTGGCTTCCTGCCCCCGTCCCATTGCTTCCAAAGCCAGGGCGTATTCTGCGTGATGAATAATTTTCTGTGGCGCCGCAGCGATTGCCTTCTGGAAATATTCGACAGCCCGCTCTTTGGAGGCGGGTGGAAGCTGGCCGTAAAGCGCCTGGGCGATGCCCTTCAGAATTGGATTTAGCGTGGCCATGTCAAAATTCCAGCGTGCGAGAATGAGCCAGCCCAGGTCGCTTTTCGGATTTAGGTCAACTGCCTTTTCGGCTTCGGACTTCACCACCTTGGAATATTCCATCTTCGTTTTATTATCTACGAAGTCGGTCTTCTTTCCGTAGGCGACCGAGAGACACACGTGCGCATCCGCGTTATTGGGTGCTTCCTGGACTGCTCGCTTGGCGTATGCAAGCGCCAGATTGGCGTAATTCAACTTGCGGGTCCTGTCTTTGGCCGCATCGATCTTATCTGAATAGTCTTGTGATAGCTTGATAAGTACGTCGGAATTGTTGGGGCTGATCTTTTCGGCCTGGAGCAGGGTTTCGATCGCAGCGTCCGTCTGCTCTTGAGCATCCAACTCATCGGCCTTATGAAGCAATGCCGAAACGTCGGAAGACTGTGCGAATCCAGTACCGACGATACAACTCATTGCGATCGGCACTAAAAAGATCTGGATATTTTTCATAAAGAATTGACTCATCTGCAATCAGTTTTGCTTTTCAAGGATTCCAGCGGAGCCCCGCCTAAAAGCCGGCGGGAGAATCCAATTGACATCGGCGGGAGCAAGTCATAAATTTCGCGCTCTTTTTCTTTAGGATCCTATGAAGACTTTTTCTGCCAAGTCGAACGATGTATCGCGAAAATGGTACCTCATTGATGCGAAGGGCCGCTCGCTTGGTCGAGTTGCCGTCGCAGCTGCAAATATTCTTCGTGGCAAGGGGAAAGCAATATTTACCCCCCATGTTGATACGGGGGATTTCGTCGTTGTAATCAATGCGGAAAAAGTTCGTTTGTCGGGCAAGAAGGAGCTGCAGAAGGAATTCATGAGCTTTTCCGGGTACGTGGGCGGCCATAAGTCGGAAACTGCCGCGCATAGGCGCGAGCGCAGACCGGAACTGTTGATTGAGCGCGCCGTCAAAGGTATGATTCCACACAATCGTCTTGGCAGGGCGCTGTTTACAAAGTTGAAAGTTTACAGAGGTGAGCAGCATCCGCACGAGGCGCAACAGCCGATAGCGGTTGCTTAACCAAATTCGAGAGTATGTCAGAGATATTTGCCGCCACCGGTCGTCGCAAGAATGCGGTCGCACAGGTCCGTCTTTCGCGCGGATCTGGGAAAATTGAGGTTAACGGACGGCCGCTCGAGGAATATTTTCCTACGCCCGCGCTCCAATTTACGGTTTTGAAGCCCTTCGAGGTAACCAAGACCAGCAACACCTTCGATGTGCAGATCAAGGCAACCGGTGGTGGGGCTTCAGGACAAGCAGGGGCGGTTCGGTTGGCGATTGCGCGCGCGTTGTTGGAGCATGACGTCGCGATGAGACCGGCTTTGAAAGAGGAAGGTCTGCTCACTCGGGATCCCAGAATGAAAGAACGGAAAAAATCGGGACAACCGGGCGCTCGGAAACGATTCCAGTTCTCCAAGCGATAGCTGCTCTTTGAGAAGAGTTTCGTTTCGACTTATGTATAAAGCGGGCCCCGCACGATTTTATACCGGCGGCCAAGGACTAGTATAAAAATGGGGCAGGGAAGCGGCCTCGGTCTGTCTGTCGGGTTGCTTTTGGCTTTCTGAGCCAGTAGCTTGAGCGTTGATGTCCTGCTCCAAAATCGACCCGTCGCTGCATCAGGCGAAAAAGCCCGAGTGGATCAAGGTCCGACTTCCTTCTAATCCGATTTTCTTTTCTACGAAGGCGCTGATCTCCGATCTTCGGCTTCATACGGTGTGCGAATCGGCGCAATGCCCTAATCGATGGGAGTGCTGGAGCCAGGGAACCGCCACTTTCATGATTGCGGGCGAACGTTGTACCCGGGCATGCGGATTTTGCGCGGTGTCCACCGCGAAGCCTTTCGCCCTGGATGTCGATGAACCCGACCGGGTTGCGGAAGCGATTCGCCGGCTAAAACTTAAACACGTGGTCGTCACGGCCGTCGCGAGAGATGATCTTCCAGACGGAGGCGCAAACCATTTTGCGCGGACCGTCCGTGCAATTCGCGCGTCGGACGCCGAGATCGTCATAGAAGTTTTGACGCCGGATTTTAACGGAAAAGAGAGTTCGCTGGCAGGGGTTCTGGAGGCAGAACCGGACATTTTCAATCACAATGTCGAGACCGTTGAAAGGCTGACGCCCTTTGTGCGGTCTCGCGCGAAGTATCGTCTCTCGCTGAAAGTTTTGCGTCGAGCGAAAGAATTGGATCCCGCGGTTGTAACCAAGAGCGGTGTCATGCTTGGATTGGGGGAAACCGAGTCTGAATTGTTTCGGACACTGGATGACCTTAGAGGTGCCAATGTGCAGGTTTTGACCCTCGGCCAATATCTCAGACCTACACCGGACCACTTGCCGGTTCTCGAATATATCCGCCCGGAGACCTTCCAGATCTACAAGGAAGTCGCGGCAAGCAAGGGCTTCGACTACGTAGCATCGGGTCCGCTAGTTCGCAGCTCTTACCATGCTGCAGACTATCACCCAGCCCGCCGGCGATCGAGGAACTCCGAACCCCGAACCCCGAACTCCGAACCCCGAACTCCGAACTCTCTCGGGCTTAGTGCGCTGCTGTAGGCGCGGAGGTTTTTCCGACCGCAAATTCTTTTCTTAGTGAATCGATTATTGCTGCGATGCCGAGTTGGCGTTTTTCCTGAATCTCACGAACAAGTTGTTCCTCGAGGCGGCGTCGCTCCTGCAAATAGCGCTTGCGAAACATTGAACGCTGCTCTTCGCTGAGCTGGAGACCCGATTTGAGATAGGCTTCGTTGATCGAAGCTTCTTGTTTCTGTTTTTGGACCCTTTCTCTTTGGCGTAAGACCTCTCGTTCATCGGCGCTTAGGTCCTGCCAGCGCCGAAGATTTTGCAGGATTCTTTCTTGTTGCTCGGGTGAAAGCTGGTCAAAAGCTTTGCGCAGGAGCTCGAATCGACCTGAGCTTGTCGACGGAGTTGACGAAGTGACCGGTGTCGCGGATGAATTCGGAGAGGCGGAAGCCACCTGTGACTCAGCCGCCGTGGCCGTGAAGCCGACCAAAATCAGTGCGGCGAAGAATCCAGCCATACGGAAGATTCCTCGGAAGAGAGAGCGGAATCCAAATCTGCAATCAACTCGAGGTCACTTAGCTCAGTCTGCGTAGTCGCAACAGGCTTAGTCTCCCTCTTGGGCTCCGTCCGAACGCTGAAGACAGTAAAAAACACTGCTAAGGCCCCCGCAAGCGCCCCAGGCAACCCGAATCTTGCCCAGTTCGCCCAGAATGAGCGGCGATGGGCCTGAAGTTTTCGTACGGCTGCGACCGTCTTAGCGGCAAAAAAAGGGGAGGGCTCGGCGGCCTTCGCCTTCCCAAGCAAATCCCAAAGTTGATCGCGTTCTGGATCGTTCATTGCTTAAAATTGAACACCATAACTTGCCCAAAGTTTCATTTGGCCAAGGCGCCTCCACCGAAAAGCACAATGCTAATCTACTACAACAGCGCAGAGCTGTCCTCCAGGAGTTTTATTCGCCCGCTTCGAGGAAACCTTCAAGTTGGCGAATTCTGGTCGGATGGCGCATTTTCCGTAACGCTTTGGCTTCGATTTGCCGAATGCGTTCACGGGTGACTCGGAATTGGCGCCCGACTTCTTCCAAAGTACGGCTGTAGCCATCCACCAGGCCAAAACGTTGCTCCAGGACCTGGCGCTCGCGTTCGGTCAAGGTATCCAGAACGTCTCGTATCTTTTCGCGAAGCAGAACAATCGCGGTCATGTCACTGGGATTTTCTGCTCCTTTGTCTTCGATGAAATCGCCGAAACTCGTGTCATCGCTGTCGCCGACCGGACTCTGAAGAGAAATAGGCTGCTGAGCCATCTTCAAAACTGCGCGGACCCGTTCGACGGGCAACTGGATCTCTTCAGCGACTTCCTCCGGAGTGGGTTCTCGTCCATACTCCTGGACAAGCTGTTTCTGCACCCGCATCAACTTGTTGATAGTCTCGATCATGTGGACCGGAATACGGATAGTCCGGGCTTGATCCGCAATCGATCGGGTGATTGCCTGCCGGATCCACCAGGTAGCATAAGTCGAAAACTTGTAGCCGCGCCGGTATTCGAACTTCTCCACAGCCTTCATCAGACCCATGTTGCCTTCCTGGATCAGATCAAGAAAAGACAAACCGCGATTGGTGTATTTTTTGGCGATCGAGATGACCAAGCGAAGATTCGCCTCTACCATTTCCGTCTTGGCCCGAAGAGCTCTCCGAAGCCAATCTTTAAGATCAGAATGTTGAAGAAAGAAGTCTTCAGGCCGTTGCCAGAGTCTGTATTCAAGCTCCCGCAAACGGCTTTTGTAATCGGCTAGTCGCTCACGGGCCATCGCAGATCCCTGCTCGGCGCGCGAGACTTCGGTCTGCAGATTGCTCAGGATACGCAGTTGGTCATCGGCCAACTGGACGAATTCTTCCGTCACCTTCTGTTTGAAGTAAAATCGCGGATAGAGTTTCATCAGCGAGGCGTGAGCCCTCTGAAAATCTGATTTGACCGTTGATTCTTTTCCGGTGCCCCGAACCTCAACAAGCTTACGATAAAGAGTGGCGACCTCGCCGCTGGACCGCTCGATTTGAGAACAAAGCTTCGGCAGCACCTTCATGTAGCGCTCTCGGCTCTCAATTTTCTTATCAAGAATCACCCGATCGAAACGTTCCCGGCCTTCGATTAATTTCTGGGCCAGTTCGAGGTGCGCCTTGGACGTGAATCCGAAACGGTTAATGAATTTCTGAACCATCAACTCTGCGTCTTCGATCCGCTTTGAGATTTCAACTTCCTGTTCTCGGGTCAAAAGGGGTACTTGGCCCATCTGTTTGAGGTACATGCGGACCGGGTCGTCCAGAATATCCAGCTTCTGGTCTTTTTCCTCGTCCTCGTCATCGATATCCTTCTTACCATCCTTATAGCGGTCCACCTCGGATGCATCGATGATATCGACTTCCATGGAACGTAACCGGCTGATGAGCAATTCGAGCTCTTCGGGATCAGCCATATTCTCCGGTAGCGCCTCATTGATGTCGTCGTAAGTAACATAACCTTGTTCCTTTGCGAGTTTCACCATGTCGCGAACTCGCTCCTGGAGATCAAGACTGGGGTCCGGCTGTGACAACCTGGAAGGGTAAGCCGAGTGGCCGTTGGTTGAGGCCTCAATAAACTCTTCTGTGCGATCCGCTACCGAGAGGGAACCGGAGTCGGGAGCTTTCCGTTTCGGATTCACGACGCCGTTCCCGAGTACCTTAGGTTTCCTCTCCTCTGAATTCGTCTTCGAATTCGTGGTCTTTGTTTTGGTAGTTTTCCATTTGGACGAGTTCTGAGAGGTACGCTTTACCATATCCACCTACGAATGCTTTCGCTGCGGCTCCTGAAGAGGGAGGTGCGAGGAGGTTGTAATCGGATAGATCCACTGTACTTACGGTGCCCGGCTCGGAAGTCGCGAAATATCTGTGAACCAGTATTCGAGGTCAAGGATTTCTTTGAGTTCTTCAATTGCCTGCCGGTGAGCTATTGGGTCGTCCGATGTCAATCGTTGAACATTTTCCAGGTGCTGTTTTCTACGCTGGACTTCTGCACAGGCGAGGTCGGTCCAAAATCGTTCCCCCATGCGCTCATTGAGTTCCTTGTTTGCGAGAATGGCGGATAACGCGGATGCTTGGGGCTGGGGCAGCGTTGCGAAAAAGCCGGCGATACTCGCAGGCTCATCAGAGGCCAGATCCGATTCAAAAATCTTTGAGAGCAGTTCAGCCCCCTCCATATGCCTTAAGATCGGCTGCCAGGGCTGCCGGCGAATTTTTTGCAACAAATTGGGAATTGTTAAGGAGGCTTTGCAGATAACGGCCAGTTTATGGGGAGGCATTACTACCGGATTGGCCACAACATCTTCTCTGAGGGTTCTTATTCCGGAGCCTTTTGCGTGCGCAAATACTATCTGCGACAGCGTCTCGCGTGTTATCGTTAACAGGCTTGCCAGGCGGCTTATGAGAGCATCCCTGAGGACGGGATCTGGGACTACTCGGATGAACTGGGACATCTTCCGCGCAAAAGCAACCCGGCCAGCGGTCGTTTGTGATTCTGCAACGCTGAGGCTGCGCTTGACCTGAAAGTCAAAAAAGTCTTCCGCCATTTCAATTCTTGCCCCCAACGCCTGGCCGCCCGATTTGCGAATGAGCGAATCAGGGTCTTCGCCAGGAGGCAATTCCCCAAGTTTCACCTGGAGCCCGGCACCGAAAAGAATTTCCAGGGCGCGTTCGCCTGCTTTCTGGCCGGCCGCATCAGAATCGAAGAACAAAACGACTTGATCTGTAAAACGGTGCAGCAGCGCCGCATGACGCTCCGTGAAAGCCGTACCTTGCGGAGCCACCACGTTCCGTATTCCCGATTCGAAGCTCATTATCAGGTCGATCTGGCCCTCCAGTACAATTGCCTGGTGCGTGTTCGCAATAAATCGCTTCGATTGATGAAGACCAAAAAGAATATTTCCTTTCGTAAATAAGGCTGTTTCCGGGGAATTGATGTATTTTCCGCCCTTTGCTGCAGGATCGAGTATTCGTCCGCTGAATGCGACTACTTCCCCAATATCATTGCAGATCGGAAATATGAGACGATCCCGAAAACGATCGTAAATGCGCGAGTCGCGATTTTGCTCTTCCTTTAGCTTTACAAGCCCGCTTTCGATGAGTTCGTTTCTGTTGAATCCGGAGCTCTCAGCCCAGGCTACAAGTGATTCCCAGCCCTTCGGCGCGTAGCCAATTTGCCAACGCTTTGCCACGTCCAGGTTAATTCCACGATTTCGCAAATAGCTGCGAGCATGCTCTGCAGCCCGCGTCCGAAGCAGATTTTGGTGGAACCATGCAGCGGATTCAAAATGGAGGCGCAGCAAGCGCTGCCGCAGATTCTGGCTTGCTTCTTCTTTCGCACTGATATGGTTTTCGATGATCGGGATACCTGCTCGCGAAGCGAGACGACGAACGGCTTCCGGAAAATCGACGTTTTCATATTGCATCAAAAACTGGAACACCGCGCCGCCGGCGCCGCATCCGTGGCAATAGAACGATTGCTTTGCAGGATTGACGTAAAAGGAAGGAGTTTTTTCCTGATGGAAAGGGCATAGCGCGCGGAATTCGCTTCCGGCGCGTTTGAGCGGGAAGTAGGTGCCGATGATCTCAACGATGTCGGTTGCCGCAGCGACTTGTTCAACAGTTTCCTGAGCGATGAGAGGCATTCAATAATCTAGCGAGGCCGCACCTCAGATCAGCGAGGCTTTCAAGGATTCTAACCGCCAGCAACCACTCTTACGATCTCGATTTTATCACCCTCTGCCAGCTTAGCCACCGGGAAGTGGGCGCGCTGAACCACTTGACCGTTTTGTTCAACCACGACCATTCCGGCGGCCAGGTTTAGCTTCTCGAGCAGTTCCGAGACCGTATCAATATTTGGGACGTTACGTTTCTCTCCATTCAAGACGAGATTCATAGAAAGCTTCAAAAACAAAACTTGACTCATCTGCAATCAGTTTTGCTTTTGAAAGATTCTAGGTGGTTTTGCTTTTAAAGGATTCTAAAATAGCAGCATCCCAATCTTTCCAGACCGGTTCAAGGCCTTTGGCGCGAATTGCCTCGGCCACTTCAAAAGGCGAGCGGTCGTCTTCGATTTCAAACTGTCCTTCTGCCTTTGAGCCAGTACAACTTGGGCTGGTGATTTTGCCTTTGACGGTCAGATGCAGTGATTGGATTCCCTGACCGGTGTAACCGCCGGGTTCGGTCCGACTACCGGCGCTCATCATTGTTACGCCTAATGGCATGAGCAGGTCCCTGAACTTTGCCGATTCCCGCGTGCTGAGAACGATGCCCACTTGCGGAAAAGTCACGCGAAAAGCACACAGCGCCTGTAGCAATTGCCGATCTGAAAAAGTCGAACGAGGGTGAAATCCTCCAGCCGCCGGGCGCAGCCGCGGCAGGCTCACCGTGAGTTGAGCGCGCCAACACTTTCTTAACAAATATTCGAGGTGCTCGGCCAGCGCGATCGCTTCGGAACGCCATTCCCAAAGCCCAAACAACGCGCCTATGCCTATTCTTCGGAACCCTGCAGCGTAGCCTCGTTCCGGGCATTCGAGCCTCCAGTCGAAATCTCGTTTGGGCCCTGACGTGTGGAGCTCGGAATAGATTTCCCGTTCATAGGTCTCCTGATAAACCACTAGTCCTTCGGCTCCGAGCGCAACCAGGTGTCGATATTCCTCACACTCCATGGGCGCCACCTCCAGAGAGACAGACGGCACCATCGAAACGAGCCGCTCGACGACATGCTCAAGGTATCGAATGGGGACGAATTTGGGATGCTCTCCAGAGACCAGCAAAATATTGCGGAAGCCGTTTTCAACTAAATACCGCGCCTCCCGCTCAATTTCTTCGGGCGAAAGAGTAACCCGCAAGATAGGGTTGTCGCGCGAAAAACCGCAGTATCGGCAGTTGTTAATACATTCATTGGATAGATACAGCGGCGCGAACAGTCGCATCGTCCGGCCAAAAAAACGACGAGTAATCGCTTCGGAGCGTCGGGCCAAATCCGCCAGCTGAAGGTTATCCATCGGTTCCAGCAAAGTCGCGAACTGACTTATATTTCGACTTCTGGAATGGGAAGGAGAGCGAAGTAGCTGCGCAAAGGTCATCCTGTTCCTCTCAACCCGCCGTGGAACCCTTGAGGTTGTAGTTCGGAAAGCGGGACTTCAGTTCGGAAAGAGTTTTCATTGCCTGAGGTTCATTGCCGGCCTTTTGAAAAGCTTCATAAGCATGCTCCAACGCCCGGGGTGTCACCTCCGGATCTTCGTAGAGGACAGCGACGCTCATGTACGAACGGGCGGCATTCTCATAGTTTCCTCTGCTGCACTCGATATCGCCGAGTTGCATTCTGGCTTCCGCATTGAATCGGCCCTCGGGCTGGAGGATCAATGCCTGCTCGGCGGACTTCTGCGCAGCGTCCAATTGTCCCGCGCCCAGTTGCGCGACGCCCAAAGCCAGGAAGCCTTGTGACCGATCCGCTGGTTCCGTCGCTCCCTCAAGGAAATGATTGGCCGCTTCGATTGCGTCCTGATAATCCTTCAGTTCGTTCCGCGATTTCGCAAGCATGAACCAACTGCTTTTATCCACTTTTACCGGCTCGACATCCTTTGTCGTAAGGCCCAGATATTTGGCGGCCTGCTCGTAGTTATTCTCATTATAGTATTCGGTACCCAGCCAACGGCAAACATCCGCCACCATGGAGGATTTGTCGGGATCCTTCTTCAGAAAATCGTCAACCTCTTTGGCGGCTTCTGCCTTCTTGAGGAGGTATTGGTAGCACAGCATCAGCCGGAGCGAGGTTCTTTCCGCGAATTCTTTCGCATTCAGTTCACGCGCCTTGACCAAAGGCCCCAGGGCATCCTGATATTTCTTTGCTTCGAACGCGGCCCAGCCGATCCAGTAATAAGCCTGAGCCGCTCCTGCCGTGTTGGGATAGGTCTTCAGCAACTGCCGGAAAGTCGCGGTCATCTGGCCATAATCTCCCTGCTGGCCTAGAGTGAGTCCTTTTTGCAAGAGGGCCGTTTCTGTTTCGGCAGAAGCAGCGTAGTCGGAAATAATTCTATTAAAATCAGTGACTGCGGCGGGAAAGTTTTTGGCCTCTTGATAGAGAACCGCTCTCTTGAGCAGAGCTTTGGAAGCCATTTTGTGTTTAGGATATTTATTAATCAGACCAGAAAAAGCATGGATCGCGGATTGACTGTCCTGCAGCAGGACAAACGCGTAGCCGGCGGCGTAATAACAATCGGCTTTGTAA
>Ga0182038_10000376_pt1 | contig 21959 bp, 25 predicted proteins | sample sta12Can44000108_FD_125976 | JGI IMG/M metagenome (GOLD analysis project Ga0182038, IMG submission 125976) | Lab enrichment of tropical soil microbial communities from Luquillo Experimental Forest, Puerto Rico - statanox.12C.anox.44.000.108 | ecosystem: Environmental > Terrestrial > Soil >...
CTCGTCTATCGGTTCAACGAGCTGGTGCCGTCGCAGGACACCTTTGTCGTCGTCAATTGCGGCGGGCGGACCCGCAGCATCATCGGCGCCCAGTCCTTGATCGATGCCGGCGTGCCGAACCGCGTCGTGTCGTTGAAAGACGGCACGATGGCTTGGCATCTCGCCGGGCTCGGGGTCGCATCGGGCGCCACCGGGCGCGCCCCGGAGGTGTCGGCCGAGAGTGTCGCCGCCGCTCGCCGGCGCGCCGATGCGGTGGCCCTGCGTTATGGCGTGCCGGTGATCGATCGCGCGACATTGGCCGAGTGGCGGCGCGAGGCCGACCGCCACACGCTTTATGTGATGGACGTCCGTGACCCGGCAGAGTACCGCGCCGGCCACCTGCCCGGCTCGGTCATGGCACCCGGCGGCCAATTGGTGCAGGAGACCGACAGCTGGCTCGGTGTCTGGGGTGCCCGCGTCGTGCTGGTCGACGATACCGGGGTCAGGGCGCGCATGACCGGGTCCTGGCTCAAGCGCATGGGCTGGGATGCCTTCGTGCTGGATGATGGCGTTGGGGGCGGCCTCGAAGGCCTCGAGTTGGAGCGCGGGACGCCGGCGCGGCAAAGCGAGATCTTCCCGCTCGGCGGTGCCGAGCCTGCGACGGTGGAGCCCTCAGAGCTTAGCGCGAACCCGTCCGTCGTTGTCGATCTGGCGTTGAGCCGGAATCACCGCAATGGGCACATCCCCGGCGCCTGGTTCGCGATCCGCGCGCGGCTTGGGGACACGCTGAACAAATTGCCGGCGCAGGGCGATCTGGTGCTGACCAGCGAGGACGGCGCGATCGCCCGCTTTGCTGCGGCCGAGCTCCGCAGCGGCCGGCCGGTCAAAGTGCTGGCTGGCGGAACTGCCGCTTGGAAGGCCGCAGGGCTGCCGCTCGACACCGGGATGGGCCCGCTCGCCAGCGAGCCCGACGACATCTCGGTCTCGGCCCGCGACCGGCCGCCGGCCGAGCGCGAGCACTACATGCGCGAGTACCTCGCCTGGGAAGTCGACCTCGTAAATCAGATCGCCCGCGACACCGACTGCCGCTTCCGGCTCGCGCCGGCTTAGGATAGGAGGAACCCAAGGATGCGTTTTTCACACCTGATCTTTTTTGTGGCTGTGCTCGCGCTCGCCATGGTGCAGCCTGTCCACGCGGAGGAGAACGTGAACGGACCCGTCTATCTCGTTACCTATTTCGATGTCGCGCCGACAGCGTCGGCGGAGAGCGCCGCAATCGCAAGGCAGTACGCCGAGGCGAGCCGCAAGGAGGACGGCAATGCCGGCTTCGAGGTGTTCCAGGAGATCGGCCGGCCGAGCCGGTTCGCGATGCTCGAGGCCTGGCGCGACAAGAAGGCATCCGACGCTCATAATGCAGCGGCGGCCGCTACCGCGTTTCGCGACAAACTGCAGCCGCTGATGCTCGGCGGGTTCGGGGTGCGGCCCCATAGCGGCCTTTCGGTCGCAACACCGACGCAGCAGGTTTCCGCCGAGGCGATCTTTGTGGTCACTCACGTCGACGTCTTCCCGGTCCACAAGGATCCGGCGATCGAGCTCGTCAAAGCGCAGGCGGAGGCTACCCGCAAAGACCCTGCCAATCTGCGGTTTGACGTGTTGCAGTGGGACGGCCACCCGAACCATTTCACCCTGGTCGAAGTCTGGCGTGACAGCAAAGCCTTCGATGCCGGCGTGATTGCCGCCCATGCCAAGGACTTCCGGCAAAAGCTGACGCCGCTCGAAGGGGCGCTTTATGACGAGCGGGTGTACCAGGCGGTCCGTTAGAGCGATCAGCCGACCGGCGCCGCTAACGAGTCTGCTCGGCGCGCTCACAATATCTGCGGTACTGGCGGGCGAGGCGGAGGCAGCCTCGCCCCCGGCGGTCGAGGGCGAGCACGGCATGGTAGTTTCGGCCCAGCATTACGCTTCCGAAGTCGGCGCCGGGATCCTCGCCCAAGGCGGCAACGCGATCGACGCCGCGGTCGCGGTCGGCTATGCGCTCGCCGTCGTCGACCCGTGTTGCGGCAATATCGGCGGCGGCGGGTTCATGACCATCCATCTCAAGGATGGGCGCGAGACCTTCATCAATTTCCGGGAGACCGCACCCGCTGCCGCAACCGCGGCGATGTACCTCGATGCAAGCGGTCAGCCGGTCAACGAGCTCAGCCGCTCGGGTTATCTCGCGGCCGGGGTGCCCGGCACGGTCATGGGGCTCGAGCGCGCCGCGCAGGAGTACGGCCGGCTCGCGCGCCGCGCGGTATTGGCGCCGGCCATTGCGCTGGCCGGTGACGGCTATGTCTTGAGCCGAGCCGACGCAGACATTCTCGATGGCAAGCGGTTCGGCAACAACCCGGTTGCTGCAAAAATCTTTCTTCACGCCGATGGCAGCCGTTTGGCACCGGGCGATCGGCTCGTGCAACCTGACCTGGCGGCAACGCTCGAAGAGATCGCGCAACGGGGTCCCGACGCCTTTTACAGAGGCCCGATCGCGACAATGGTCGTAAAGGCGAGCAACGCGAACGGCGGTATCCTGACCGCACAGGATTTCGCCGACTATGCGGTGACCGAGATGGCGCCACTGGCCTGCTCTTACCGCGGGTACCGTATCGTCTCGGCGCCGCCGCCGAGCTCCGGCGGCACCACGATATGTGAAATCCTCAACATTCTCGAAGGCTACGATTTGGAGAGCCTGGGCTTTAACTCGGCGCCTTCGGTTCATCTGTTGGTCGAGGCGATGCGCTACGCCTATCGCGACCGCAACACCTATCTCGGCGACCCGGCCTTCCTGCAGAACCCGCTGGAGCGGCTGTTGTCGAAGGACTACGCCGCCGCCATTCGCGCGGAGGTCGATGCCAGCCGGGCGACACCCTCGGTGGCGCTTCCAGCGACGCACGAGAAATCGGAGACCACCCATTATTCGGTGGTCGACGGCGAGGACAACGCGGTGGCGGTGACCTACACGATCAATGGCAGTTTCGGCGGCGGCGTCATCGCCCCGGGCACGGGCTTCTTCCTCAACAACGAGATGGACGACTTTACCGTCAAACCGGGCACACCGAACCTCTACGGGCTTGTACAGGGCGAGGCCAACGCGATTGCGCCGGGCAAACGCCCGCTCTCGTCGATGGCCCCGACCCTGGTCGAGAAGGACGGCCGTGTCCTTCTCATCCTCGGCAGCCCGGGTGGTTCGCGGATCATCACGGCGGTGCTCGAGACGATCCTCAACATCGTCGATTACGGCATGGCGCCGCAGCAGGCCGTCGAGGCACCGCGGCTGCACTACCAGGGGCTACCCGACGAGGTCGCCTACGAGCGCACGGGCCTGATGCCCGAGACGGTCGCTGTGCTGACGGGCATGGGCTACAAGCTCGCCGAACACCGGCCGTGGGGTGCCGTCGAATTGATTGCGATCGCCAATGGCCGGCTTTACGGCGCCAGCGATCCCCGACGGCCGGCGGGCGCCGCCATCGGCTACTGAACGGAGGTATTGTGCGTTTCTCGCCCCTTGTCGACCGCATCGCGGGCGAAGAGACCGGAGCGTGGCGCGTTCACTGGGAAGGCGTGCGCCGTCGCGAGGCCGGCCACGACGTGATCTTTCTGACCGTCGGCGATCCCGACCAAGCGGCACCCGTAGCAGTCGTCGACGCGACGATCGAGGCATTGCGGCGCAACCGCACGGGCTATACGCCGATCATCGGCTATCCGCAGGTCCGCGCGGCCGTCGCCGCGCGGTTTGAGCGGCGCACCGGCCAGCCTTGTAGTGCCGATAATGTCGTCCTGACGCCCGGAACCCAAGGTGGGCTCTTTTGCGCGCTCAACTGCCTCGCGGGACCCGGTGACGAGGTGATCCTGCCCGAGCCAATCTATGGCCCCTATGCCGGGGTCATCGGGGCGAGCGGAGCGCGCATGATAAATGTCCCGTTGCGTGCCGAGAACGCCTTTCATCCCGACCTCGACAGCCTCGCCCGCGCGGTGACGCCGCGAACACGGCTGATCTGGATCAACACCCCGCACAATCCGAGCGGAGCCGTGTTCACGGCCGAGGAGATCGCCGCTATCGCCGAGCTGTGCCGGGAGCGCGATTTGTGGCTCGTGTCGGACGAGGTCTATGAAGACCTCGCCTTCACAAGGCCGCATACGAGCCCGTGGTCGTTGCCGGACATGGCGGATCGGACGATCGTTGCCTCCAGCCTGTCGAAATCGCATGCGATGGCCGGCTTCCGGTTTGGCTGGGTTATCGGACCGCCGGCATTGTCGCGCCATCTCTTCGATTTTCTGCTGTGCATGTATTTCGGTGGCCCGGCCTTCATTCAGGACGGCGCTTTGGCGGCGCTCGGCGGCGAGCTTCCCGAGGTCAGTGCCCTGCGCGAGACCTATCGCCGTCGCGCATTGCTGCTGTCGGGCATTCTCGCCGATGCCCCTAATTGTCGCGCGATCCCGCCCGAAGGCGGCATGTTCGTCCTGTTCGACGTCCGCGGGACCGGGCTCGGCGCCGAGAATTTCGCGCGGGAACTGCTGCTCGCCGAGGACGTGGCACTCTTGCCGTGCGCCGGTTTCGGGCCGAGTGCGGTGGGTCACCTGCGCATCGCGCTGACGGTTCCCGAGCCGCGCCTCGAAGAGGCGGGACGCCGAATCGTCCGCTTCGCCCGCGAGCTGGCAAAGACCTGAAGATGCTCACGTGGTTCGCCAGATTGTACCTCGCCGCCGGGCTTGCTCTGTTGCCCGTCGGGCCGAGTACGGCGCAGCAAGGCGCCGGCACGACGCTGCGCTTTGTCCCGCACGCCGATCTCTCGATTCTCGACCCCTATTTCACCGGCACCTACATCACCCGCAATTACGGCTACATGGTCTTTGACACGTTGTTCGCGACGGACGCCCAATTGCGCCCGCAGCCACAAATGGTCGACAGGTGGGAAGTCAGCGACGACAAGCTGACTTACACATTCAGGTTGCGCGACGGCCTAAAATTTCACGACGGCCCGCCGGTCCGGGCGGCCGATGTCGTCGCCTCGCTGAAGCGCTGGGGCCAGCGCAACGACGCCTACGGCTAGGCGCTGCTGGCAGCGGCGGCGGCGGTCGAGCCGGTCGCCGACAAAGATTTCCGCATCGCTTTGAAGAAACCCTTCCCAGTGCTCGAGGCGCTGGCTACGTTGACCTCGCCGACGCCGTTTACTCTGCCCGAGCGGTTGGCGCAAACCGACGCCTACACCCAGATCAAGGAGGCGATCGGCTCGGGACCCTTCAAATTCGTCAAAGATGAATGGCAGCTCGGCCATCGGGTGGTCTACGTCAAGAACCCGGACTACCTCCCGCGCAAAGAGCCCCCGAGCGGGGCATCGGGCGGCAAGTTGGTCAAGGTCGACCGGGTCGAGTGGCTCTATATCCCCGAGGCGGTGACAGCGGCGCAGGCGCTCGGCGCTGGTGAGATCGATTATTGGGAGAACGTGCCGAGCGACTAAGCGCCGGCCCTCGCGCGCGATGCGGAGATTACGATCCGGTCGAATGCCGGCAACCTCGGCACGCTGCGGTTCAACCATCTAAACCCACCTTTCAGCGATATTAGAATGCGCCAAGCTGTCCTGATGGTCGCCGACCAGCGCGATTACTTGAGCGCGATGGCGGGCGATCCGAAAAATTGGCGCACCTGCTTCTCGTTCTATACCTGCGACCGGGCCGAGCCCGACGAGCAGGGCGGCGAAGCACTTTCCGGCCCGCGCGATGTTGACAAGGCCAAACGGCTGATCGGCGAGGCGGGCTACAACGGCGGTCTAACAGGCGCGGCGCCCGGCTGGCCGACGGATGAGAAGATCGAGGCGTTGCGCGCGGCATGGTTCGCGGCAACCGAAGAGGCGCGGCGGCGCGACCTTGCCGCTCAGATCCGACAGCGCGCGTTCGAATTTGTGCCCCATATCCCGACGGGCCAGCTCGTCGGCCGACGCGCGTTCCCGAAAAACCTTGCCGGCGTGCTCGACGCGCCAATTCCGTTTCTGTGGAACATTGAAAAGCAGCCGTGGCCGCGCGGGGCCGGGCAAAGCGTCGGTCGTGAACCCTCTCAGCCTTGTCACGGACTGCTCGATCACCATGTAGTGTAGAGACCTACAATAGTGATCCCATGCGCGCGGTGACGGCTCGGGAGGCGAACCAGGCCTTCTCACGGATCTTGAAGGCGGCGGAAAACGGTGAATCTGTCGTGATCACGCGGCGTGGCGAGCCGGTCGCGGTCATTGCGCCATACCGTGCGACGGATCGCGCGCGCGAACATGCGATCGAGCATGTCGTGGCAATGATGCGAAACGGGCTGCGGCTCGGCGGCAGGCGTTTCAGCCGCGACGAGATGCACGAACGGTGATTTGATTAGCTTTGACAGCAACATCCTGGTTTATGCCGCGGACAGGGACGCCGGTGAGCGCCACGGAACCGCGGTTGACCTGCTGGAGCGATCGATCCGGCGCGGCAACTGCATCCAGACGTTACAGTCTTTCTGTGAATTCTTCAGTGTGGTGACCCGGAAATCCGGGATCGAAGCCAACGCTGCGTCGGCCTTCGTCGAGGGCTGGCGCTCGGTCATGCTGGTCGAGGCCGCGACTCCTGACGATCTGAGCCAGGCCATACGTGCCGTCGCGGTGTACCGGATCGGGTTCTGGGATGCGATGCTGTGGGCGACCGCCCGCCGGGCCGGTGTGCAGACTCTATTCAGCGAAGATTTTCAGGACGGCCAAACGATCGAAGGAGTCCGCTTCCTCAATCCCTTCTCCCCGAACAACGCCTCGCGCGTCGAACAGACCCTGCGCCACTGAGAGGTTTGGGTACGACGCCGGTCTTCCCCAGCACGCCGGCGCGGTGGGCTCGTTTATTGGTCGTCGGTGTGGCCCTCTTCGCCGGTCGCCAGACGCACGCCTGAGAGAAAAAGCTCGCGGAGTTCCGGGTTGCGATAACGGGTTGCGGGTTCCATCACGGCGGGCGTGATCGCGCGCAGCCGCCTGACGATCTCGCGCGCTTCGTCGAGCCAGCCCATGTCCGCGTAGCAGGCCGCGAGGGCGCGGCCTGAAATTCCCAAGGCCCCCAGCCCCGATAGGGTCGAGCAAATGGACGGAGTAAACCCGGCGCCGCCTCGAGGGAGCGACGCGCCTCCCGGTACGACCGAGCCAATAGGAGGTTCCCTGATCCGTCCGTGCTCGGCGGATTGGGCTCCCTGATCGTTCGAATTAATCAATTGGGAATACGTCTCCGACCCGGCAACGGCCGCCACGACGATCGGCAGCTACCAGGATGTCGAGGTCGAAAAAGCTCGATTCATTTACCGTGCGCGTTTCACTTCGAGAAACCGACGCCGTTTTGGGCGGGTCGCGCGAACGGTCTGATCATTCCCAAACATCTCTTCGAGGCATACAAGGGCGCCAATTCGCGCGAGGCGCCGGCAAACGTGAAACCGATGAGAACCGGCCCGCATCAATTCGTCGACTTCGCGCCCGGTGATTTGGTCAAAGGCGAGCGCATCCACTCTACCATCCACCTAACCGGCCGTATTTCGATACGATCGAATTGAAGGGTGGCGGCGATGCCGTGTTGGCAGCACGTGCGGTAATTCAGACCGGGGATTTCGACTTCGCGTGGAACACACAGGTCAAGGATCAGGTACTTCTCGAATTTGAAAGCAGTGCCAATGCAAAGGGCCGTGTCGAAATCGTACCGAGCATGGCGATCGAGCATATTGCAATCAACAGGACCGATCCGTGGACCGAGGTGGACGGGGAACGCTCGAGTACCAAGACAAAGCATCCGCTGTTCGGCGATCCTGCGGTCAACCGCGCGCTCCGCCTCCTCATCGATCGGGCTTCCATTCAGGCGCATATCTACGGGCGCACCGGGATTGCTACAGGAAATTTCATCAATAGCACGGAGCGCTTTGTCTCAAAAAACACAATATGGGAGTTCAATGTCGAGAAGGCGAACGAGTTGCTCGACGAGGCTGGCTGGATGCGCGGGCCGCATGGCATACGAGCCAAGGAGGGCGAGAAGCTGAAGCTCGTGTTCCAGACCTCGAACAATGCACCGCACCAAAAAATGCAGGCAATCGTCAAGCAAGCTTGCCAGCGGCAGGTATCGGCTCGGTACTCAAGTCGGTAACGCCATCGGTTTATTCTTCGTCCGATGCGGCAAATCCTGATACCGGCCGTAAGTTCGATGCAGATATCGAGATGTATACGTCGGGTGTCGGTTCACCTCCCGACCCTGAGGGGTTCATGCGACAATTCCTGTCATCAGAAATTGCGGCCAAGGAAAACAAATGGCAGCGTAGTAATGCCACCCGCTGGCACCACGAAGCGTACGACAACCTCTTTCATGCGGCCTGAAGGTGAACTTGATCGAGTCAAGCGGGCGGCTCTCTTCATTGCCATGAACGATATGGTCGTGGAAAACGGGGTGGTCATCCCTGTTGTGTGCCGCCCGCAAGTGTCGGCATTGTCCAAGAAGCTCAGGGCGACACTGAGCGGCTGGGATAGCACCTTCTGGAACCTCAAAGACTGGTACCGCGAGGCATGACAGCACCCAAGAGAGGCGCAGGTCAGCCGAAAGGCGCCGGGCGCGCATCTATATGTCTGATATTATGTCTTGTTCGGAGGCACTTTTAATCGGCGCTAACCGACACGATTGACGCACAGGAGACCGTTCCACCAGCTTGGATCACCTCGTCGGCGGCTATAAGTCCAGCGCGAACGTGCCGATCTCCTTGGAAATGTTTCGCCTTCAGACACTCACTGAATGCTTTTTTCGGAGCCATTCGGGCCTAAGGAGCCTCTGAAAAAGGCATTTGCAGTCATAGTATAATGGTGGGCGGGGTGGTTTGGTGCCGAGGGTAGGGGGCGATGAAGCAGCTGACGCTGGCTACGGTGGAGTTTGAGCCCTACGCCAAGACAATGCGGCGGGCGATGTCTCTGGCCGAGATGGAGCGGGTTGTGCTGTGGTCGGCGCTGTGCGCGCTGATTCGGCCCATTCTATTCGAAGCGGCGCAACGGCAGATAGCCGATCTCGTCGATGATCAACAGCTTGTAGACACTGACCGTGCGGTGCATGGCTTCTTTCCAGCGGCTCTGGCGCTGCGCGGTCTCGAGCGTCATGACCAGATCAGCCGCAGTAGTGAAGCGCACCTTGTGCCCGTGGCCAGGTAGCCGAGCGCAATCGCCAGATGCGTCTTGCCGACGCCGGACGGGCCGGGGAAGACGACGTTCTCGGCACGCTCGATGAGAAGGCCAGGCTGGCGAGCTCGTGGATCTGCTGGCGCGGAACACCCGTCGCAAAGCCGAAGTTGGAGCCATCGAGCGTCTTGACCGTGGGGAAGCCGGCGACCCGGGCGAACATCTCGCCGGCGCGGGCCCGGCGGCGCGCAACATCTCTTCCAGGAAGTCAGTGAAAGGGCCTCTTTGGCCGCTGCGCTCTGAGCAATCCCGGAGTAGAGATCGGGAACGGTGCCGAGCGCAGCTTGAACAGAGCGTTGCCCGTTACCTGAGCCAGCTGGACAGCGTCGACTGGCGGGAGCCATCGGAGGCGCTTTCTACGAAGACCACGCGGCTCAAAGAGGAAATGCGACGCCTCGACGGGCTCGAGGCCCGGATGCTGGCGACGCCCGACCAGCAGATCTCGCTGACCGATCCCGATTCGCGGTCGATGGCGACGAGCGGGCGCGGCTCAGGCCCTGTCGGCTACAACGTGCGGGTTGCGCTCGACACCGAGCATCATCTGATCGTCACCCACGAGGTGACCGATGTCGGCTCCGATCGCCCACAGCTCGCGCGTGTCGCCAAGGAAGCCAAGCCGCGCTGCAAACTGATACTTTGGAGGCGGTCTCCGATCGCGGCTACTTCAGCGGCGAGGAGATTGTGGCGTGCGATCAGGCCGGCATTACCGTGACTATGCCGAAACCGATGACGTCGGGTGCCAAGTCCGCGGTCCGCTTCGGCAAGCAGGACTTCGCCTATCTGCCCGAGGGCGACATCTATCGCTGCCTGGCCGGTGGACGGTTGAAATACTACTACACCAATGTCGAGAACGGGCCGAAGCTGCGTCGCTACTGGACCAACGCGTGCCGGACCTGCGCGCTGAAAAGCCGCTGCACGACTGCAGTGCAACGCCGGATTAGACGGTGGGAGCACGAGCATGTGCTAGGGCTGCGCAGAGGAGGCTCGGCGCGGATCCACGGGCCATGCGCCGGCGACGCGAGACGGTCGAGCATCCATTCGGCACAATTAAGGCCCGTATGGGAGCAGTCCACTTCCTAATGAAGACACTGCCGCGCGTGGCTGCCCAGATGGCACTGCACGTGCTCGCCTACTATATCACCCGCGTCATCAACATCATGGGACCAGGACACCTGATCGCAGCAATCCGAGCATAGGCTGTTGCGCTGAGACTGTGTCCCGACGCCAATGAGGCGGGTATTGGCAGTGACCCGCTGCGGCGTTACAGTGGTTCGCGCCGCAGGGTTTTACAGGACCAAGACCCGAACCGGACCTTGGATCAACGGATTATTCCAGAGCTCAGGGTGAAGTAGGGCAGAGCCAGATCGCGTGGTGGATGCTGTCGGCCGGCAAGCGGCCCAACCCTCTTGGGAATCCTCTGAAGGGCACATAGCAAGACAACCGGTTTCAGTAGAGATGGCACGTCACGGTGTGACGTGGAGCGACCTCTTTGCGCACCGGCGCCTCGCGCGCGCAATGCGGCATCGCTTGAGGACAACGCGGATGGAACCGGCAGCCTGAGGGCGGCTCGAGCGCGCTCGGGACTTCGCCGGTGATATTCAGCTTCTCGTGCCTCTGATCGGGATGCGACGGCAGTGCAGCGGTAAATAGGGCCTGCGTATAGGGGTGAAGCGGCTTTGCGCACAGTTCGAGGCTGTCGGCGAGCTCGACGATCTGCCCCAGATACATGACCGCGATACGGTCGCTGATATGGGCCACCGTCGCTAGATCATGACCGATAAATAGATAGCTGACGCCTAAGGTTTGCTGCAGGTGCTCCAGCTGGTTCATAATTTGCGCCCGGATCGATACATCGAGTGCCGAGACCGGCTCGTCGAGCACGATGAGACGCGTATCGGTCACCAGTGCTCTGGCGATTGCGATCCGCTGGCGTTGGCCACCGCTGAATTCGTGCGGGAACAGCCGCGCCACTTCCTGCTGCAGCCCAACGAGCTCGAGCACTTCTGCAACGCGCTGATCGCGGGCTTCGCGGGGGAGGTCGGTGTGGATTTCCAAGGGCTCGGCGACGATGTCGCCGACCCGCATGCGCGGGCTGAGCGAGCTGTAGGGGTCTTGGAACACTACCTGAACCTCGCGGCGATAGCGCATCAGCCCAGGCCCCTGCAGGGTCGAGATGTCCTCGCCGTCATACCGGATGGCTCCGGCGCTGGCAGGCTCTTGCAATAATATAAGCTTGGAAGTCGTCGTCTTGCCGCACCCGGATTCGCCAATCAGCCCCAACGTTTCCCCCGGGTAGATCTCGAGATCCACCCCATCCACAGCTTTTACCCAACCGATCTTGCGCTGCCATAACGGCCCGGTGCTGACCGGAAAATATTTTTGCAGATTGTCCAGCTCAAGCAACGGCGCTGACATGTTGCTCCTTCGTCGGCTGGTCGACGAGCCAGCATTTTGCTGCCCAATCGGGACCGAGAGCACGATCCTCCGGCTCTTGCATCGCGCATCGCGGCATCGCCCGTGCGCAGCGCGGGTGAAAAGCGCAGCCTGCGGGCAGATAAGCGAGGTTGGGGGGCTGGCCCGGGATCGCAAAGAGCGGCTCCTTGCTTCCGAGCTTTGGCATCGACCCGAGCAAAGCCTGGGTGTAGGGGTGCTTTGCCTCGCGGAACAGGTCGCGCACGGGACCGTGCTCGACGATCTTGCCGGCGTACATAACGGCCATCTTGTCGCACATCTTGGCGACGATACCGAGATTGTGAGTGACAAAGATCAATGCGACCCCACTTTGCCGCTGGATGTCCTTTAACACTTCCAGGTACTGGGCCTGGATGGTCACATCAAGGTTGGTCGTCGGCTCATCCGCGATGATCAGCCTTGGACCGCCAGCCATTGCGATTGCACCGACGACCCGCTGACGCATGCCGCCGCTCATCTGATGGGGATACTCACGCATCCGCGCTGTTGGCGATGGGATGCGCACCGCCCGCAACAGCTCTTGCACCCGCTGCCGAAGCGAACGGCCGCGGATCGCCTGATGATAATAGGCCGGTTCGGCGACCTGGGTGTAGATGCTGAAGAGCGGGTTCAAGGAGGCCATCGGATCCTGCAGGATCATGGCGATCTGCCGGCCACGGATGCGACGCATCTCGCGCGGCCGCTTTTGCGTCAGTTCGTCTCCGGCAAACTCCACGCTGCCCCCGACGATGCGCGCCGCGGAAGGCAGCAGACCGACGATCGACAGACAGGTCGTGGTCTTTCCGCATCCCGACTCGCCGACGAGGCCGATCGTCTCGCCTTCGCCCAGCGTAAAGCTAACCCCGTCGACAGCTTTGACGACGCGGCTTCCGCCAAACGAGAAGTAGTGGGTCGTCAGTTCGGAGACCCGGAGCAGAAGGGTCATCGTGGAACCGCTTCTGACATGCCCCTCACCCGCCCTCGCCCACCTCGCGTGGGGCCAGGGTCGGCGTGAGGGGCACCGCGCCGCGGCAAGCATGATGCATGGAGGCGATACCCTACATGTTGCGCAGTTGCGGATCGAGGCGGACTCTCAGCCAGTCGCCGAGGAGCTGCGTCGCGAGCACGACGAGTAGGATACCGAGGCCGGGAAAGACGGTCAGCCACCAGTCTCCGACCATCAGCATCGACCGACCATCGGCCAGCATCGAGCCCCAGGCCGGTTCCGGCGGCGGCACCCCGACGCCGAGAAAGCTCAGTGAGGCTTCGGCGATGATGACGACGCCGATCGTCAGGCTCGCCAATACCATCGTCGAGTTCAATACATTGGGCAGGATGTGGCGCAGGATCACCCGTGTCCGGCTCGCCCCGGCGATCTCAGCCAACTTGACAAACTCGCGCTCCCGAAGGCTCAGGACTTCGCCGCGGATCACGCGGGCGTAGCGGGTCCAATAGACCAGCCCCAGGATGATGACGATGTTCCACATGCTGGGGCCGAGCATGGTCGCCAAGAAAATGGCGAACACCAAAGCTGGCAAGGCGAGCCAAGCATCGGTCACCCGCATGATTACTTGGTCCACCCAGCCACCGAGATAGCCGGCGAGGATGCCGAAAGCAGTGCCGACGCTGCCGGCGACGAGGGTGCCCGCCACACCGACGATCAGCGAGACCCGGGCGCCGAAGATTAGTCGGCTCAACAGGTCGCGACTCTGGAAATCGGTCCCGAGCAGCGCATGCGTGTTGCCCGCCGGCATCCAGAAGGGCGGCTCGAAGATCTTCGCCCCGGGTATCGGCTCGGTCGGGTCATAGGGGGCGATGTAATTGGCGAACAGCGCGAGCAGTAAGAATGGCACCAGGATCGCCAGCGGCAGCACGGGCAATTGCCGCGCCTGGCTGGTCCAGCGCCATCCTGCGCTGGCGAAATCGCGCGGAGCCGCTACTACGGCCGCACTAGTCAGCTCGGTGGTGTCGACCATTGGCTCACCTATTTAGCCAGGCGAATGCGTGGATCGATGTACGCGTAGAGGAGGTCGATGATCAGATTGATCACCACGATCATGATCCCGGCCTCCATGACGACCCCCTGCACCAGCGGGAAATCGCGCTGAAAGATCCCCTCGTAAAGCAGCCGTCCGATACCGGGCCAAGCAAAAATCACTTCGATAATCACTGCCGCATTGATCATGACGACGAGATTGACGCCAGCCAGGGTCAACACCGGGATCAGGGCGTTCTTGAAGGCGTGCATGGCCAGCACGACGTAACCGGGTAGGCCCTTTAGTCGCGCCAGTTTGACGTATTCGCTGCGCAATACTTCGAGCATGCTCGAGCGGGTCAAGCGCAACAGCGAGGCGGCGAAATACCAGCCCAACGCTAGCGCCGGCATGATTAAATGCTGCCAGCCGCCTTGCCCACTCGTCGGTAACCAGTGCAGCCATACCGAAAATATCAGGATCATCACCAGCCCCAGCCAGAAGCCGGGAATGGAGAGCCCCAATAGGGCAACGATCTTCCCGAAACTGTCCCATCCGCTGTTGACTCGAACAGCAGAGACGATGCCCGCGGGAATGCCGATGAAGAAGGAAAGCAAGGTTGCGGCTAGCGCTAATTCGAGGGAGTTAGGCAAGCGTTGGAAATAGAGGGTGCTGACCTGCATCTCGTAATTGAACGACTTGCCGAGTTGCCCGGTGAAGACGTTCTTGACAAAGGCGAGATACTGCACCGGCCACGGGCGGTCGAGGCCCCACTCGACGCGCACCCGGTCGAGGTCCTCTGCGCGCGCGCCGGGCTCCGCCAGCAACGTCACCGGATCACCCGTCAGCCTAACGACCGTGAAAATGGTCAGGCTCAAGATGAACAAAGTGATGACGGCGTAGAATGTCCGCCGGATCATGAACTTGCCCATCGCCGCTCCTTTACAGTGGCCGTCATCTTTCCGCCGCTGCAGTTTCCGTCAGCTCAAGATCTTCCCACGGATAGGCGTAGCCGCTGGTGAAGTTCGTCGGAAACACGTCCTGCCATTTCTTCGCCGCGAGGCGCGGCCCAAAGGCGTTGACGAAGGCGTGACGAAACACCGGTACGAAATAGTAGCTTTCCAGGATCTCCCGCTGAATTTCCGTGGCCAAGTTTTGCCGTTCCTTGCGGTCGGTGGAGGTGAGGTACTTGCTGAACTTGTCGTCAAGGGTGGGGACACAGTTGCGATCCTTGCCGTTGAAGCCGCCGCATCTCATAAAGGAATCGAACCAATTCGACCAGGTGCCGCCAACCCGCGCGGCATTCATGATGATCTGGACCCCAGGCCACTCCTTCAATCCGCCCTGCAGTTTCTTCAAGAAGACACCGCGCTCCATCACTTGGAGTTTCGAGCGGATGCCGATGCTCTGAAGTTGCGCGACTACTCGCTCGCCGCGCGAATAATAATTCGGCACCGGGGTTATCCAGTTGACGTTGAAGCCGTTGGGGAAGCCGGCGTCTGCCATCAGCTGCTTGGCTTTTCCGATGTTGTGCTCCCATTTTGGCCATTCCAGGCCATATTCAACATCGTTATTGATCCAGTTGCCGTCGACCACCCCCATCCCGTCGCATTCGGCCTGGTTTATCGCATCGCGGTCGACGGCGAGACTGATCGCCTGACGGACGCGTATGTCGTGGAACGGATTTTTCGGATCCTGAAACCCGGGGAACTCGAGCCACCAATTACCGGAAACCACCGGTGCCAGGGTGACCTTCGGATTGCTCTTGACGCGATCGATCAGCTCGCCGGGAACGAAATAAATGATGTCGGCTTCGCCGCGTTCGAGCATCGCGACACGGGTGGCGGCTTCCGGCACACTCACCATTGTGAACTGCTTGATGTGCACCGGGCGGTAATAGTCTTCAAAAGCCGCGAACTCGAGTCTAACACCGGGTTCCTGCGAGACGAGCTTGTAGGGCCCGGCGCCGATCGGCTGTTGCAAAAACCCGGCCTGGCCGACCTTCTCATAGTATCTGGCCGGGACCGCCCAGCCGGCGCCGCTGACGTTGCCGGTGCCGAGCAGGATCGGAAAATCGAGGAACGGGTCCTTGAAATGAAAGCGGACGGTATGGTCGTCAACAATCTCGACACCCTGGGTCCTCTCGTGAAGCACCTCGCCCCATGCGCCGCGATAGTTTTCATAGCTCCATTTGACGTCCTCGGGGGTGACCGCGGAGCCGTCGTGAAACTTGATGCCAGGTCTAAGGTGGAAGGTCGCGCTCTTGGCGTCTTCGGCAAAATCATAGCCTTCGGCGAGCGCCGGATGGTCATAACGGACCTCGCGGAAATTTTTGATCAGGGCATCGTGTAACGCCATCAAAAAATTGTCCGGGCTCGCCGTGCCATCATGCTGCTGCGGGTCGAGCCAGCGCGCGGTTATATTGGTGTGCCACGCCAGCACCATCTTGCCCTTGGGAACAACGGTGACCCCAGCGCGGGTGCTGCGCACGAACGGCACAGCAAAGGGGGTCGTTGCCAATGCCGCTGTCCCCAGTATCGTGCGGCGCGTCAGCGTCGCCCTTCTCATACTTTTCTCCTCTGCGACTGCTTTAGTGAAATCCTACTAAGCCCGCAGCGCGATGTCTTCCCATGGATAGGCGTAGGCGGTCGTCACCGTCGGGAACACCTCCTGCCATTTCGCAGCTGCAATGCGCGGCCCGATCGCCTGCATCGCGGCATGGCGGAACACCGGGACAAAATAGTAGTTGTCGAGGATCTCGCTTTGGATCTCCTTGGCCAATTTTCGCCGCTCGCCGCGATCTACGGAGGCGAGATACCGGGTGAACTCGGCGTCGAGCGGCGCAACGCAGTTGCGGTCCCTGCCATTGAAGCCTCCGCACCGCATGTAGGAATCGTACCAGTTCGACCACGCGCCGCCGATGCGCGCCGCGTTCAGGATGATCTGCACGCCCGGCCATTCCTTGAGCCCGCCTTGCAGCCGCTTCAAAAAGACGCCGCGCTCCATGGTCTGTAGCTTGGCGCGGATGCCGATGGCCTGAAGCTGCGAGACGATGCGCTCGCCGCGCGAATAATAATTCGGTATTGGCGTCACCCAGTCGACATTGAAGCCATTGGGGTAACCGCCTTCTGCCATCAGCTTCTTGGCCTTGCCGATATCGTGCTCCCATTTCGGCCAAGGCAGACCGTATTCGACATCGTCGTTGATCCAGTTGCCGTCGACCCGCCCCAACCCGTCGCATTCGGCTTGGTTGATCGCATCGCGGTCGATCGCGAGGCTCACCGCTTGGCGCACCCGCTTGTCGTGGAACGGGTTCTTCGGGTCCTGAAAGCCGGGAAATTCAAGCCAAAAGTTCGCTGAAACCACCGGCGCCAGCATCAGCCCGGGGGTATTTTTGACCCGGTCTATCAACTCGCCGGGCACGTTGTAGATAATGTCTGCCTCACCGCGCTCGAGCATCGCAACGCGCGTCGCCGCCTCCGGCACGCTGATCATCGTGAGTTCTTTGACGTGAACCGGGCGGTAGTAGTCTTCAAAGGCCTCGAATTCGAGACGCACTCCCGGCTGCTGCGAGGCGAGTTTGTAGGGACCCGCGCCGATCGGCTTCTTCAGGTATCCGTCCTGGCCCGCCGCCTCGTAATATTTCGCCGGCACCACCCAGCCAGCACCGCTGACATTCCCGGTGCCGAGCAGGATCGGGAAATCGAGAAACGGGGCGTTGAAGTGGAAACGAACCGTCTGGTCGTCGGCGATCTCGACCGCTTGAGTGTTCTCGTGTAGCACCTCACCCCAGGCGCCGCGGTAGTGCTCGTAGCTCCATTTGACGTCCGCCGGGGTCACCGGCGTGCCGTCGTGAAATTTGATTCCCAGTCGCAGCCGAAATGTCGCGCTTTTCGCGTCCTCGGCAAGATCCAACCCCTCCGCCAGCGCCGGATGGTCGTAACGGACCTCGCGGAAATTCTTGATCAGCGCGTCCTGCAGCGCCATCAGGAAATTATCCGGGCTCGCGGTGCCGTCATGCTGCTGTGGGTCAAGCCACCGCGCCGCGATATTGGTGTGCCAGGCGAGCACCATTTTGCCGCTGGGAACAACCGTCGGTGAGGACCGGACGCTACGCACGAAAGGGCTCGCGGCAGTCAACAGCGCCGCTGCCCCCAGCACCCTGCGTCGTGTCAGCGTCGTGCTTTTCATTTCCTTTTCCGTGATCCCACGCTACGCGTTCAGCTGAATGTCTTCCCAGGGGTAGGCGTAGCCCGTACTGATCGCGCTCGGGAATACGTCCTGCCATTTCGTTGCTGCAACGCGTGGCCCGATTGCGTTCATAAAGGCATGGCGGAACACCGGGACGAAGTAGTAGTTCTCGAGGATTGCCCGCTGGATCTCTTCGGCCAGCGCCTTGCGTTCGCTAGGTTTGTCCGACGCCAGATATTTATTATATTGGACATCCAGATCTTTAACGCAGAACTCGTCGGCGGCGAGCATGCCGCCGCACTTGAAGTCCGACTCGTACCAATTGGCCCAACTCGCGCCAATACGGGCGCCAGTGAAGATGATATTAATCCCGGGCCACTCCTTCATGCCCCCCTGTCGCCGCTTGAGGTAGACCGACCGCTCTAAGGTCTGGAGCTTAGTGCGGATGCCGATTGCCTGGAGCTGCGAGATGACCCGCTCGCCGCGCGAGTAGAAGGGGGGCGCCGGGGTCAGCCAATCGACATTGAAGCCGCTGGGATAGCCGGCATCGGCCATCAATTTTTTGGCTTTGGTGAGATTGTATTCGCATTTTGGCCAGCTCAGGGCGTATTGCACGTCGTCATTGATCCAGTTGCCGTCGACCACGCCGAACCCGGCCGATTCCGCCTGATTGATCGCGTCGCGGTCTATGGCGAGACTGATCGCCTCGCGCACTCGTTTGTCGTGGAAGGGGTTCTTGGGATCCTGAAAGCCGGGAAATTCCAGCCAGAAATTCCCCGAGACCACCGGCGCCAACATCAGCTTCGGGTTGTCTTTGATCCTGGCGACCAGCTCCCCCGGAATCCCGTAAACGATGTCGGCTTCCCCGCGCTCGAGCATTGCCACCCGAGTAGCCGAGTCCGGCACGCTGATGATCGTAAATTTTTTGACGTGCACCGGGCGGTAATAGTTTTCAAAGGCCTCGAATTCGAGCTTGGTTCCGGGTTCCTGCGAAACGAGCTTGTAAGGCCCCGCGCCGATCGGCTTCTGCGCAAAGCCGTCCTGGCCGACCTCCTGGTAATATTTTGCCGGCACGACCCAACCAGCGCCGCAGACATTTGCCGTACCAATCAATCGCGGAAAGTCGAGAAACGGTTGCTTGAAGTTAAAGCGGATGGTGGCGTCGTCAGGAGTTTCGACACTCTCGGTCGTCGCATGCAGCACCGCGGCCCAGGCACCGCGATAGTGCTCGTAGCCCCATTTGACATCCGCGGGCGTGACCGGCGCCCCATTGTGAAACTTGAGCCCTGGTCGCAGCCAAAAGGTGGCAGTCTTCGCGTCTTCGGCAAATTCGTAACGCTCGGCAAGCGCCAGGTGGTCATACAGCTCGTCACGGAAATTCTTGATTAACGCGTCCTGCACGACATTGAGGAAATTATCCGGAGTGGCTCCTCCGTCGTGCTGCAGCGGGTCGAGCCAGCGCGGCGCGATGTTGGTGTGCCACCCCAGCACCATGCTGCCGCTCGCGACGCCTTTTCCTGCCGCGTAGGCGCCACGCACAAATGGCATCGCCACCGCGGTCGTCGCCAGCGCTGCGGAACGCAACAGGGTGCGACGCGTCAACCCTTCGCTACCCATCGGGTCCTCCCTTAGACCGGAGTCGGCTCGGCGCTTCTCGGGGGGGGGGAACACCGTAGCCAAACCAACTGCCCCCTAGATTAGAGCCCTGCGTGAAGCGTAACACGAGCTATGCAGGAATGTCCTGAGTCTTCGTAATGCTACCGCGCATGCGTTCGGCCAATGGTAAGCGGCCGTCGGGCGTCATCGCCCTCCGCCCTTTTTGTTCATCGGTTTCGGGACCCCGGATGGTGACGTAGTCTGTTCTGATGCCGGGGAACTCCACTTCCGGCGCGGCATTACTGTCGCCCCACCGCCTCCCATCGCAGGCTATCCTGCTTTCTCCAGTAATAACGTAATGATGGATAAGGCCCAACAAAAGAAAAAATGAACGCGGATGCTGACTGCGGCTAGAGTCCGTGCGGTGTAAAGCCATTCGGACTTGACGTTAGCATCGATGAACTCTGCGACAGGTCGGTCGATAGCCACAACAGAAAAGCTGCATGCCGCAATGCCCGTAATGGCCACGAGTAAGAGTTGAGATATCCAGCGGTGCTGCCGGGCAGGACTGTGTGAGCGGCGCATGACTTCGCCCCACAAACTCCACTTTCCGCGCTGGATATTTGCAAGCTCTTCGACCGAATTCAACGACCAGCATCAATACTTCCCGATCCCGCTCAATCAGAGCCGCACGCCCACCGTCGCGAACGCCATGCTAACGGGTTCTTGGAAGTGATTCAGAACGACCGCGCCAACCACTGCAAGCAGCACCGCCGCGACGCAGGCGGTAACGAAACTTAGCATTGCCGCCTCCTTTATTTCGTAGTTGGCCAAGGTAGGACACTGCACCTCGCGATTTCAAGGCGGGTCGATGCTGGACGCGGGTCCCCGCCGATTTGTGTTGGCTCGCGGCATGATGCGGCCTGTATCCTGTAAAAAGCACTCGATGATCGACCCCCGCATATGCGCTTCTGCCTCATCTGCCTGCTCTGGTGTGTCATGCTGGTCGGAGTAGCGCCTGGCCGCTCTCCAGCCCACGCGCAATTGCGCGGACATGGCGGGCCAATCCGCGCGCTTGCGGTCTCAACTGACGGCACGACGGCGCTCTCCGGGAGTTTTGACGCCTCGGCGATCCGCTGGGCGCTTCGTCACGATGTAGCCGAGCAGGTTCTGCGGCTGCACGACAGCGCGGTAAACGCGGTCGCGATCCTCAACGACGGCCGCGCAGTGACCGCCGGCGCCGATGCGATAATCGGCGTCTGGACACCAGGGAAGCCGGTCCCGGACGAAATTCTGAAGGGACACGAGGGGCCGATCGTCGCGCTCGCGGTATCGCCCGATGGTGCGACGCTCGCCTCGGCGTCATGGGATCGAACGGTTCGCCTATGGCCGCTCGTCGACGGCCCGTCGGTCGCATTGGAAGGCCACCAGCAAAACGTAAACGGCGTCACCTTCGCGGCCGATGGCACAGCAGTGGTCAGCGCCGGCTACGACGCGAGGGTGCGGATCTGGCCTCTGCCGCAGCCCGCCTCTGCGGTCGTCGCGGAATTGTCGGCGCCCCTCAACGCAGTGGCGACGGCGCCGGATGGCGAGATCGCGGCGGCCGGCTCCGACGGCCATGTCTATTTCCTGTCTGCGTCGGGAAAGCCGCTGGGCGCGACCGAAGCCTTGCCGACCCCGATCGTCGCGCTCGCGATGTCGCGCGACGGTACGCAGATCGCCGCAGCTGGTATAAACGGCGCGGTCGCCTTGATCCATCGCGAGACGCGGGATGTATTGCGCACACTGGCCGGGTCGGGCGCGCCGATCTGGGCGGTCGCGTTTTTGCCCGACGGCCGCACATTGCTAACCGGCGGTGGCGACCGTGTGATCCGCCGCTGGGATGCGGAAACCGGTGAGCCGCTCGACCCTGCGGAGAGGGGACCCGAAGACCCGTTGGCTGCCTACGCCGGCGGACCCGGGGCACAAGTGTTTCGCGCCTGCGTGGCCTGCCATACGCTGGCGCCTGACCAAGGCGCCAGCGCCGGCCCCAGTTTGCACGGCATCTTCGGACGGCGGATCGCTAGCCTGCCTGGCTATAATTACTCCGAGGCGCTCAAGCATCTGGATATCGTATGGACGCCGGAGACGCTGGCGAGATTGTTCGAGATCGGCCCCGCCCGCTATACTCCAGAAACCAAGATGCCCGAGCAGCGTATCGGCTCTCGCGAAGATCGCGACGCGCTCGTCAAATTCCTCGAACGGGTGACCCGCTGATCAGGAGTTGCCGTCCGTCTCGCGGTCGCGCAGATAATCGTCGGTGGTGCGGAGCTTCGGCCGCGGCGGCGCGTCGTGGGGATCGAAGCCTTCCTGCGCGACAACGATAACGCGACAATCCTCGCACATCTTGATGAGATCGAGGCGCCGCGGCGCTCTCTGGTACATCCAGTGCTTGCCTTCGAGCTTGGCGAGGATGCGGTTGATCGTGCTCTTGACGCCAAACGGTTTATCACAGCGGATGCAGCGAAACGGCTCCTCCTCCCTGAGCACACGCGTC
>Ga0182038_10000378_pt1 | contig 21910 bp, 16 predicted proteins | sample sta12Can44000108_FD_125976 | JGI IMG/M metagenome (GOLD analysis project Ga0182038, IMG submission 125976) | Lab enrichment of tropical soil microbial communities from Luquillo Experimental Forest, Puerto Rico - statanox.12C.anox.44.000.108 | ecosystem: Environmental > Terrestrial > Soil >...
ACTCATCCGCTTTCTCGTCGTGACGTCACCTTGCTGTTCATCCTGGCGGTCGCTCTGGGCATGTTCGTTCTAGCACAAGCTGCAAAGTTGCCGGCAAAGCAAGAGCCAGTCACTCGACAGCCGCAAGACGAGGCATCGCTCCTCGATGGCTTTCGACATGTGGAAGTCGCCTCCGTGTCGGATGCCCTCGAACAGATTGCCGGTAAAAAAATGTACATGACCCATCGCATGCGCCCGATCTTTCCGACACGGTTCGCGGGTTATGCACTCACCGTCTCGCTGAAAAAGGAGGCAAATCACGATCCTGACGCCCTCAAAGGCATGCTGCAGGCCATCGACACGGGCACGCCCAGTTCCGTGTACGTCATGGTTGTGGAGGATGGAAACGACATCGCCGGCATGGGCGGACTGATGGGCACGGCTATGGCCGCGAGAAACTTCTCGGGCGCAGTGATCGATGGGGGAGTGCGAGACACCGCCTATTTGCAAAAGATTGGCTTTCCCGTGTACGCGCTCGGCGTTGTCCCTTCGACGTCCGTCGGCCACTACCGATTTGCCGGCGCGAACATCCCCGTAATTTGCGACGGCGTAACCGTGAATCCCGGGGACATCATCGTCGCCGACCCCGACGGGGTCGTGGTCGTACCCAAAGCCATTGCCCCACAGATCTTGAAACTGGCTCAAGACATGGACTTCAAGGAGCATTCCATGTATGCCTACATTGAAAAGCTTAAATCGATTCTGGAAGCCGTGGCCAAATTCGGCCGGTTGTGAAAAATTATGGCCTCGCGCCGCCGACTTGTAGTATATGAGCTTCATTCTTTGGAGCCGCCTTCATTGTGACGAAGTTCCGATTGTCGCGGAGGAGAGCAAACTCTGGCGATGGCTCGATGGCGAGCATTTTTGTTTTACTCGCGCTGCTTGTTTTGAGGCCGATGCCGTTGCCCTCCCAGCAGGAGGGGACGACTTCCCTGGCCACCAGCATTGACGTAGGCCCGGCTGAATTACTTCGAAAGCCCATTGCTGCAAACTGGTCCTCTTACAACGGAGATTACACTGGCCGCCGCTACAGCGCACTTCGCGAAATCCATGCCGGTAACGTCGCACAGCTTCGCGCCCAGTGGGTCTTTCACGCATCGAACTCCAGCAACCTTGAAGTTACTCCGGTTGTCGTAGACGGAATCATGTTCGTCACCGCCGCCAACGACGCATTCGCCCTCGATGCCCAAACGGGACGGGCGCTCTGGCATTACTCGCGTCCCGTGACCGAAGGACTCATCGACGACGCCTCGCAACATCACAATCGCGGCGTCGGCATCTGGCGCTCACGCATCTTTATGGAAACGGACAACGCGCATCTGCTTTGTTTGGACGCCCGCTCCGGACATCTTCTCTGGGATGTCCCTTACACCGATGGCAACCCAAATTACGGCGCAACCAGCGCACCTCTGGTCGTGAAAAATAAAGTCATCGTAGGTACCTCTGGAGGCGACGACGGCGTGCGCGGCTTTGTCGCTGCTTATGACGCCGATACCGGCAGGGAAGTGTGGCGTTTTTGGACTATTCCGGCTCCCGGCGAATTCGGCTCCTCGAGCTGGCCAGGCGAAAGCTACAAACTCGGCGGGGGCACCACTTGGATGCCTGGCACCTTTGATCCCGAACTCAACACCATTTTCTGGGGCACGAGCAATCCTGCCCCGGATTTTGACGGCGGCCCGCGCCCTGGCGATGACCTCTACACCGATTGTCTGCTCGCACTCGATCCCGACACGGGCAAACTCAAATGGCACTTCCAGTTCACGCCGCACGACCTTTTTGACTATGACGCAACCGAGACTCCCGTCCTTGTCGACGCAACGTTCCGCGGACAGCCGCGGAACCTCATCGTCGAAGCAAACCGGAACGGTTTTCTGTACGTACTCGATCGCACCAACGGTCAATTTCTCTCCGCAACCCGCTTCTCGGAGAAACTGAATTGGGCTACCGGAATTGACGACAAAGGCCGCCCTATCCGCACTGAAGTCAAGCCTAGCGCGGAAGGCACACGCGTTTGTCCCGGGATGGTCGGGGCCACCAATTGGTACGCGCCTTCTTACAATCCCGAGACTTCCCTGCTTTATTTCATGACCCTTGAGTCTTGCAACGTTCTGGTTTTGAAACCACAAGCGTTTAAGCCCGGCCAAACGTACTATTCCACCGGCGCCCGTCACAGCGAAGGTGACCACCACCAGAAAATCTTGTTGGCCTATTCCCTCGACGCCGACAAACCGGCATGGCGCTATGTCCAGGCAGGCAGGGGCCATTCGGCAGGCGGCACGATGACCACCGCCGGTGGACTTGTCTTTTTCGGTGACGATGCGGAATCCTTTGAAGCCGTCGACGCGCAGACGGGCAAGCCAATCTGGCACTTCAATACCGGCCAGAACATCGCCGCATCCCCGATGAGCTACGCCATCAACTCGAAACAATATGTGACGGTCGCGGCGGGTAGCGACATTTTCAGTTTTGCCCTGCCGTGACGGAAGCGAGCGTGGCTTCACCACAAGGATTCTAGGTTAAGGATAATTGGAAAGAACAGAACGAAGAACCGATCAAGAAGGAGGAACAATGCTTTCATTACTGACTTCGCGGCGTGGCTTCGCAACAAGGCTGGCCGCACTCATTCCGGGGCTTGCCGTTTCCGGAGCCGGGGTCCCGGCCTCTCCGCAAGCTGCAACCGGCGTGAAGAAACTCAACTACGAAGGCAAGCCCGCCGGAACCGGGTTTATCACCCCGCTGGTCTTACACAACGACACAATCTACATCGCTGGCCAAGGGGCCCATTCGCATGATCCCGAGGGGCAGTTCCCCATGGACATCGAAACCCACACCAAAAAGGTAATGGACAACGTCAAGACTCTGGTCGAGACCGGCGGCGGCACCATGGACAGCATTCTTCAGCTCACCGTTTATCTGACCAAGATCGACGACTACGATGGCATGAACAAAGTCTTCAAAACTTATTTCCCGAATGGCGGCCCTGCACGAACCACGGTAGCCGTTGCCGCGCTTCCTGGGAATTCGCTCGTGGAAATCAATTGTATTGCCGCTGTCGCGCGCAAGGGATGAGAGGCGTTCCCCATGACCATCAAGAACTTCTGGAACCGGCGAAACTTCCTCGGAAGCGCCGGCGCGCTTGCTGGCATGATGCTCAGCGCGCGTAGACTGTTCGGGATGCGGGCGGTCATTCCATCACCAGTCGAGGAAAAACTCACCGGCTTTGGCGCCACGGGAAACGTTTACGAAGAGCTGGGAGTCACCACCGTGATCAACGGCCAAGGAACCATGACCTATTTGGGCGGCTCACTCCCTCGTCCGGAAGTCGCAGCCGTTATGGCTCTTGCCGCGCAACATTTTGTTTCCATCGTGGAATTGGAACAGGCCGCAGGAAAGCGCATTGCGGAACTCCTGAAGCTTCCGCGTGACTATGACGCCATCGTCACCTGTGGCGCAGCCGCCGGCATGCAGTCCGGCCTCGCAGGAATTCTCACCGGCAATAATCCAAAATTCATCGAACAGTTGCCCGATCTCACCGGCATGAAATCCGAAGTCATTATTCAGAAATCGCATCGAAATGGGTTCGATCATCAACTCCGTGCCACGGGCGTCAAAATGATCGAAGTGGAATCGCGCGAGGACGTGAAGCGCGCCATCAACTCCAAAACAGCCATGATGCACTTTTCCAATTTTGCCAACGCGGCCGGCCAGATCAAAGTCGACGAATGGGTGAAGCTCGCGCATGAAAACCAGATTCCCGCCTTCAACGACGCCGCCGCGGACACGCCGCCCGTTTCGCATCTCTGGGACTACGTCAACATGGGCTACGACTTGATCGCGTTCAGCGGCGGCAAGGCCATCCGCGGACCGCAATGCGCCGGGCTACTCCTTGGCAAAAAAGAATTGATCGCCAACGCACTGCTCAACAACAGCCCTCATGAAGACACGCTTGGCCGCGGCATGAAAGTCGGGAAGGAGGAAATCGTCGGCATGGTCAAAGCCCTGGAATGTTACTTGAACGAAGACCGCGCCGCGCTGGACAAGGAATGGTGGCGCCGCCTGGACGCCATTTCCGCGGAAATTACCCGGGTTCCGGGAGTCGCAACCTCCTTCAACGTTCCCGACGTGGCCAATCACGTCCCGCACATGCGCATTTTCTGGGATCCGCGGAAAGTTTCTCTGTCTCCCCACGACGCAGCCAACGCGCTGCGAAATGGCAAGCCTTCCGTCGTGCTCGGTTCATCGGAAGGGGGCCTGGACATGAACTCGTTCATGCTGAAACCCGGCGAAGAAAAAATCATCGCCGCACAACTTGCCCAGCTCTTCAAGTCCCATACCGCGTGAAAGCAAGTGCGCCATTTGAGGGCCGGCGAGTTCGCCATGCTGGAAAGCGACTCGAGTATCGGTAAATGACTTCGCAGCCGACAAGCCGCGTGCGCTGGTTTCTGGTTTTCTTGCTTTTTGTCCTGAGTGCCGTCGCGTTTCTCGACAGAGTGAATCTTTCCATCGCGGGCGTAAAGATCTCCGAGGAGTTCGCCATCAGCAACGTCCGGCTCGGCCTTGTCTTCAGCGCATTTCTCTTCGGGTATGCGCTCTTTCAAACTCCCGCAGGATGGCTCGCCGATCGCTTTGGTCCGAGGCGTATGCTCACTCTTGGAGTGCTCTGGTGGGGCGTCTTTACCGCCTTGACGGCAGCCATCTCCCCCAACCTTGGCCACACCGTGGTGGTCCTCGTGGTGATTCGCTTTCTCCTTGGTGCTGGCGAGGCCATCGTCTATCCCGCTTCAAACCAGTTTGTCGCCCGTTGGATCCCTAGTCAGGAACGAGGCGTGGCCAACGGGATCATTTTCTCCGGTGTGGGCATCGGCGCGGGGATCACTCCTCCGCTTATCTCCTTCGTTATGCTGCGCTACGGGTGGCGCTCGTCCTTCTTGATGAGCGCGTTACTCGGGCTTGTTGTCGGTGGTGTATGGTTTCTGGCCGCGCGCGATACGCCTAATGCGCATCCTGCCGTGTCGCCGAATGAACTCGCTCTGATCGAGCGCGGCATCCCGAGCCCTGCCGGGTCGAACGGCGACGGCTTTCTTTCCTGGTCTACCATTCTATCCAGTCTCAATGTCTGGATTCTTTCGCTGGCGTACTTTTGCTTCGGTTACGTGGCCTGGGTTTTCTTTAGCTGGTTCTATCTCTATCTTGCCCGAGTGCGGGGCCTGGACCTGAAGACCAGCGCCGTTTACGCAACCCTGCCTTTTCTGGCTATGGCCGTCTCGAGCCCTTTTGGCGGAGCGATCAGCGACACCGTAACCAAACATTTGGGCTCGCGGCTCGGCCGGTGCAGCATCGCCGTCCTCGGCTTCACCCTTACCGCGACCTTCCTTGCTTTTGGATCGGCTGCCCACGATGCACGAGTCGCGAGCTTTGTTCTGGCCGGTGGCGCCGGCTCTCTGTATCTTTCGCAAAGCTCGTTCTGGGCGGTTTCTGCGGACCTCGGCGGAAAATCCTCGGGCGCGCTATCAGGCTTCATGAATATGGCAAACCAAATCGGGGGCATGATTACCGCGTCCTTGACTCCCTTGCTGGGCGACAAATTCGGGTGGAACACGGGATTTTACGTTGCGGCCGGGATCGCGGGGCTCGGCGCGATCGCCTGGCTTTTGGTTAACCCGGAACTGACGCTATCCACTTCGTCGAGAAACTCGCCGATCTAACCAAGTTGATCTGGACAAAGAAAGTCGTCCACAGGGCAAGAGGAGTGAAGTTAGTTTGGTGCCCTTGACTTCCACGAAACTTCGTCATAAGCTCCGCGCCAAGTGGGGTGGCCGATGAGCAAGCACCATTTTCGTATTTTCCTTCCGATTTTAATCGTTTTAATAATGCTAAGCAGTGCCGCCCTGTTGCGCGCCGACGTGACCGGGTCGATTCTCGGTGTGGTACATGATCGTTCGCAGGCCGTGGTTGCAGGCGCGAAAGTTGTAGCCACAAACGTGCAGACCAATTTAACCCAGGAAACTACTTCAGGTTCAGACGGCTCCTATCGCATCCTGGCCCTTCCGGCCGGGAACTATAAACTCATTGTCACCGCGCGGGGATTCCGCACCTTCACGGAAACAGACATCGTCGTGAAAGTGAACGACGAGCTGCGTTTCGACGTCACGCTTGACGTCGGCAACGTCACCGAAACGGTGGAAATCACCGCGAATGCCGTTCAAGTGCAAACAGAAAACACGCAGTTGGGCGATGTGATCGAGTCGAAGAAGATGCTCGCTCTGCCTTTAAACGGTCGCAGTTACATCGATCTTCTTGGCTTGCAGGCTGGCGTAGCGCCCGCCAATTCTAACCAAGCGATCCAGCAGGACCGCCCGGTATCGGGCAACTTGAATCCCGGCAACATCTCGGTGAACGGCCAGCGCGAAACGGCGAACGCCTTCCTGGTGAATGGAGGAGATGTCAGTGAAGGACGAAACCTGGGCGCCGGCTTGGTGCCCAATCTGGACTCGGTCGAAGAATTTCGACTGATTACCAATAGTTTCGACGCGGAATATGGGAAGTTTAGCGGCGCAGTGATGAACGCGATCACCAAATCGGGTACAAACGCCTTTCATGGTGACGTTTTCGAGTTCCTGCGCAACGACAAGTTCGACGCCAAGAACTACTTTGCGCCTGGGAAATCCGAATTGCGCCGCAATCAGTTCGGCTACACGTTAGGTGGACCGATCTGGAGAAACCACTTGTTCTTTTTCTCGGATTATCAAGGTACAAGGCAAGTGCAGGGAGCCGAAACGGGACTTGTAACGGTACCAACACCTGCTCAGCTTAGCGGCCACATTGACCCGGCGGCATTCATGACAACAGACTCTAATGGCAACCCGGTACCTACGACGGTCGACGGCGCCTACTGGGCACAGGTGCTTACGCAGAGGTTGGGCTACACCGTGAGTCAAAACGAGCCCTACACTGTCGCTGGCTGCACAACACCTGCTGATGCTCAAGCCGGAGTCTGCGTATTTCCCGGTGGCGTGATTCCACAGTCGGCCTTCGCAAAACCGGTTGCAGGTTACCTCCCGTTCATTCCGGCGCCGACGCTGCCAGGAGATGTTAACAACTACTCGAATAACAGCCAGAAAAATAAGGTAAACGACGATAAGTACGGGGAGCGCGTAGATTTCAATAATCAAAAGACTGGGAACTGGTCATGGTACTATCACCTAGATAATTCAAACCTTTACAACGCCCTGCCCAGTAGTTTTACAAGTGTCCCCGGTTTCCCGACAACTACGCCTGCGCGAGCGCAAGCGTTCGTGATGAGCAACACGAAAGCCTTTGGAGCGACAGCAGTGAATGAAGCGCGGTTCAGCTTCTTCCGAACGGTGCTGCACCTAGACAATCCGGCCGGAAGTTTCGTGGACCTTTCGTCGCTAGGTTTCATCACCGGGGAAGGTACGCTCGGCATTATCCCCCTGCCCGGATATAAAACATATCTGCCGCAGATCAGCTTGAGTAATATCAACTTGAATCTTGGTGTGCCGACGCTCAATACGTTCCAACCCAACACGACGTACATGGTTAGCGACGTCTTTTCGAAGGCGGCCGGCAAGCACACATGGAAGTTTGGAGGGGAATTCCGCTACCTGCAGATCAACGAGCGAAATTATGCGAGCCCGAATGGACAATTCGTTTTTGATGGCACAGTAACAGGAAGCGATATTGCGGACTTCCTCCTTGGCGCGACATCCAATATCGGCGGCAATGGTCCCTACACCCAAGCGGCGTTGCAGTTGCTTGATTCGCGCACACGGTACGGAGGCGCTTTCGCCCAAGACGCGTGGAAGGTAAAACCAAACCTAACGTTGAACCTCGGCCTGCGCTGGGAAGTGAGCATGCCGTTTTACGACACGCAAGGAAAGATTCAGACTTTTGTTCCAGGACAGCAGTCCACAGTGTTTCCACTTTCTCCGACCGGATTGGTATTCCCCGGTGACAAAGGAATCCCGAAGACGCTCGCTCCGACCGATTACAACAACTTCGCTCCGCGCCTAGGGCTGGCCTATTCACCAGGATTTAGCGACGGAGCATTGGGCAAGATCTTTGGAGGTCCGGGCAAAACCAGCATCCGGGCGGCGTACGGTATTTACTACACGTCGATTGAGGACCTGAACTTGTTCTACGAGGTGGCCGACGCTCCATTCGGTTTGTATTGGACAGCCCCCGTTTCAGTCATGTTTAACGAGCCTTTCCGGATTCGAGCCAACGGGCAGTCGCTGGGACAGCGGTTTCCTTTCACGGCGCCGATTCCGGGCGCGCCATCGAACGCGACACTGGACTTTTCGGTCTACGAGCCAATGAACTATTTTCCGGGTTACAACAAGCACAACGTGCTGCCCTACGGTGAGCACTTCAATCTGTCGATTCAGCGCGAGCTAAGCAAGTCGACGGTACTGACGCTGGCGTACGTCGGGACCTCCGGACATCACTTGATTACGCAAAACGAAGCGAACCCGGGCGACCCGGCTTTGTGCATGCAGCTCAACGCCGAAGGGGCGTTGGATACGACCACAAGCACCGTCGGCTGCGGGCCAGGCAACGAGAACGACGTGTTCCAGAGGCCGGACGGGTCGTTCGTTTACAGCACCAGACTGCGCAGCAGCACATTTCCATACCCGATCCAAGGCTCCAATTACTGCCCTGGCTCGGCTCTACAGGTCTGTTTCGGCTCGGGAAACACCAACACGTTGACCACCGCCAACTCCATCTACCATGCCGGGCAGATCACCGTGGAGCGGAAGGCCAACGACGTGACGTTCCTGGCGGCGTACACCTTCTCCAAGGCCATAGACGATTCATCAGCGTTCGGCGACTTGGTGAACTTTTTCAACCCCAAGTTGAGCCGGGGGCTGTCGTCTACCGACGTGACGCACAATTTCGTGGCCAGTTATGTTTGGGCCATTCCGTTCGACCGGCTCTTCCCTGGTGGACCAAAACGGTTGACCCAAGGCTGGCAGATGCAGGGGATCACGCGTTTCGCAACGGGTTTTCCGATCCAGATGAACGAATCCAACGACGACATATCTCTGACTGGCAGCTCGCCCACGGATATGCCGAATCGCGTGGGTCCGGTCCAAATAGTCAATCCCCGCAAAGCGAATCCCAATTGTCCCAGTGACAACAGTACGGGATGCTACTTCTTGCCCAGTGCGTTTGCGCCAAACACGACACTAGGAACATTTGGCACCGCGAACCGACGCTTCTTCCACGGTCCTGGATTCAACAACACCGACTTCGGGTTTCTGAAGCGAACCGTGATTCGAGAGCAAATGGCGTTTGATTTGCGCATCGAATTCTTCAATATTTTCAACCACGCTCAATTTACTAACCCTTCAGGCAACATCAACGACTCAAGCTTCGGAATCGTCACCAATGCGCGCGATCCGCGCATCGGGCAAGTCAGCGCCAAGTTTTTCTGGTAGTCAGCAAGATGGGGCACCGCAGGGGAAGTCCCAAGGGGCTCGCTTCCCTCGCCCTCAGAACCGGCAAGGACCGACTCGACCAATCCCAGCTCATTTTGGTAGGCTCCGGTAATGCTATTTCTGCTGGTTTTCGAGCTTTTATTTGCGGCGCCATCTTTTGCGCAGACTGCCGAGAGTTACCGTCGTGAGGCCGTCGAGTTCTCTCGTGCAAAATCGTGGGATGAGGCCATCGCGACCTACCGCAAAGCTCTGGACCTCGAACCTAACGACGTACTCACTCACTACAATCTCGCGCTTGCACTGAAATACAAGGGTGATGCAAGACAGGCGGTCGAAGAGTTCGAAACCGTACTGCGCCTGAAACCGAAATGGGCCGATGCGCACTACGGGCTGGGCGCGACTTGGTACGACCTCCGCGATTTGGTGACTGCCCAACAGGAGCTCCGCACCTCAATTGAGCTGGATCCAAAGAATGCGGCGGCGCGTCGCCTCCTAGCGCGCGTTTATGCCGAGCAGAGCGATCTTTCTGCGGCCGAGGGTGAATTACAGCGTGCCCTGGCGTTAAAACCCTCGGCAGACGTGCACTTCGAACTGGGAACTGTGGAAGAGCAGCTCGGCAAGCTGGACGCTGCTGCGGATCAATTCCGCGACGCTCTGCGTCTCAATCCACGACTCGCGCAGGCCCAGGTATGGCTCGGTGTCACTCTCCGCCGCAAGGGTGACCACGCCACGGCGCTTGCGCACTTTCGCAAGGCTGTCGAAATCGACCCCAAGGATCCCGAGGCGCAATTGAATCTCGGGAAGGAGTTAAAGGCCGGGGGAGACACAAGCGGTGCGATCACTGCCTTTCGGCGCGCCATTGAGCTGAAGCCCGATTTCGAGGTGGCACACTACAACCTGGGTATCGCCATACGTATGCAAGGGGATGTTGCTGCCGCTCACAAGGAACTGGATGAGTTGAATGGGTTGCACGAGTTTCGGGCGCGTCTGGCGCAGGCCAAGCTGCTTATCCTCCAGGGCGTTGAAGCGCTCAAAAAGCAGGAGCTGGATGCTGCGCAGGATGCTTTTCAAAAGTCTGTCGAGCAAAGCCCTGAATTGCCGACTGGCTATTACTATCTGGGCGTTACCTGGGAGCGCAAGGAGGAACCAGCACGTGCTATTACAGACTACCAGAAGGCGCTTGAGCTCAAGCCCGACTATGCGCAGGCCCACGCAAGCCTGGGGTTGCTCTACTGGCGGCAGGGTGATCAAGCTCGTGGGCTCGAGGAGTTCCGCCAAGCGGTCATGTCCGATCCGGACTTGGCGGAGGGGCATTACAACTTCGGCCTCGCGCTGGCGCAATCCGGGCGACTGGACGAAGCCGCTCGGGAGCTGAAGGAAGCGATCAGTCTCGATCCCAAGTACACGGATGCACGCATCCAATTGGGTTTGGTACTCAGCCAGAGCAACGACACGAGTGGCGCAACCAATGTTTTCAAAGAGCTTGTGCGTCGCGATCCGAATTTTGCGGAGGCTCACAACAATCTTGGGTTGGTGCGTCTCCAGGCGGGCGACATCGGCACGGCGGAGGCGGAATTTGCCGAGGCGGTGCGCTTGAAGCCGCTCTATGCCGAAGCCCACTACAATCTCGCCCTGGCCCTTCATCAGCAAGGAAAGGAGGCAGAGTCGCGCGCCGAGTTCGAGCGAGCTTTCAAGATTTCGCCGGAACTCAGAAACGCGTCTCGCCCTTAGCTGTGTATGCTGCGAGAGTTTTGATGTCTCTGATGGTGGCGCTAGGAACCGCTCTTGTTTGGAGCGCATCCGGATGGCGATCATCCGCACCCGGCAGCTTCTTGCAGGGCGCGCGGCCGGAGCCGCCGACTACTGCTGCTCCGGTTTGCGAATTTTCGCCGCCGGGTGTTTCCTTTTCCATTCCATACCTCCCGCAATCTCCGGTGCTGACGACGGACGCTCATTCTCCAGCCTGGTCGCGCGCATCTTCCACGTGGATGGAAAAAGACTGCGCCCACCAGATCGATTATCCCAGGCTCCGAACCGAGGTACGCGGATTTTGGACCGACTCCGACTTGTATCTGTTGTTCATTTCACCTTATTACGAACTGAATCTTTGGTTGCCACCGGATAACAGCAAGGACCGGCTGAAGCTTTGGGACCGCGACGTGGTTGAGTTTTTTTTGGGCGACGATTGGACCAATATCAATGTTTATCGCGAGTTCGAGATCGCACCAACGGGAGATTGGGTCGATCTGGCGATCGACCGGAACCGCGACAGTTATGACGCCAATTGGAATTCCGGTTGGCAGCGGGAAGGCCGAATCGACGACAAGAACCATACCTGGTATGCCGCTGCTCGCGTGCCGTTGCATTCGGTGAGCGAGAAAAAGGTGGCCGCAGGCACGAAGTGGCGCGTTAACCTTTACCGCATCGATGGGCTCGGCGCGGATCCGCAACGACGCTTCCTGTGCTGGCAGCCCACGTGTGTCATCAACCGCGATCCCAACCACGTTCCCGAACATTTTGGCACCTTGGTTTTCACTCGGTGACAGAAATTCTGTAGGGAGAAAACACATGCCTTTTGCGCTCGAATCAAACCGCCGCGGGTTCATGAAAATGCTGGCGGCCTCGCCGCTGCTGGCCCAGATTGCTGCTCGTCAGTTTTATGAAAAATCCGCCTCAGCCATCGGACTTGACCCGCGCGGAAATGTCTACGGCCGCCTAGGCGTCAAGACGGTGATCAATTGCCGTGGAACATGGACCTATCTGAGCGGTTCGCTGCAGTTTCCGGAAGTCCTCGACGCCGAAGCCGAAGCCGGCCGGTACTTTGTCAACATGGTGGACTTGCAGCGCGCGGTGGGACGCAGGCTCGCGGAGTTGACGGGTGCAGAATCAGGATTGATTACCTCGGGAGCGGCGGGCGCAATGGCTGCGGCCACGGCTGCCTGCATCGCCGGCAACGATCCCCAGAGAATCTGGCAGCTTCCGGACACCACGGGGTTGAAGCATGAAGTCATTATGGTCGGCGGGCGAAGCGCCTTTGACAGCGCCATCCGACTCTCCGGCGCAAAACTCGTCCTTGTCGAAAAGCCAGATGACATTGTCAACGCCATCAGCGCTGACACGGCAATGATTTACACCACCGACCTCGGCGACAAACTCGAGCGGGAAGCATCCATGGCCAGAGAGCACAACATCCCTCTCCTGCTGGACGATGCCGCCGGGATCCCGCCCATCGACAATATCAAGCTATACGCCAAGATGAAGCTCGACCTGTACACCTTTTCCGGCGGCAAGGGCCTGCGGGGCCCGCAGTGCAGCGGGGTGCTCCTCGGCCGCCGAGATTTAATCGAGGCGGCCCTGCGTAATTCCTGTCCCTTCGAGGGCGCGGTGTGCCGTCCCATGAAAGTCGGCAAAGAAGAAGTCATTGGTTGCCTTACGGCCATTGAAACCTGGCTGAAAACGGACCCCAAGAAACTTTACAACGAGTGGAACGCGCGCGTGGATCGCATCGCAAAACTGGTGGAGAGCGTCCCTGGCGTGAGCACTGACATCTACATTCCCAACGATGGGAATCGCTATCCCACCTTGCGGGTGGCCTGGGACCAAAAAGCCTGGGGCTTCACGATCGCGGATTGCGTAGAAAAGCTCCGCGAGGGCGATCCGGTGATCGAAGTGCTCGGGGCAGACAATCCGAGCATGGTGACTGCCGTGCGCGAGGGCGTCGAAAAGCCAAACCCAAAGGAGCTTAAAGAACAGAATCACATCGAACTCGTTTCGATGACCATCCAACAAGGCGAAGAAATGATCGTGGGACAGAGGCTGCGAACCATCCTAAGCTCAGCACGCAAAGGAAAGCCGGCATGAGATTTGGTTTTCTCCTGGCCGCCTCTGTACTTTCATTTCCGTCGGGCGCACAAGGTCAGATTCGAGCGATCACTCTGCCTCGCACGCCTGCGGCAAAGCAGGAGCTAGAATCGTCAGGTATCGACGCGGGGAATTACGTTTATGTCTCGGGCCAAGGACCTTTACTTCCGGACGGCGGCGCACCGGCAAATTTTGCGGACCAAGTCCGGCAGGCTCTCGATAACTTAAAAAGCGTGGTCCAGGCAGCAGGCCTCAGTACGGCTCACATCGTTTACGTTCAGGTCTATCTTCGGAACATAGATCGGTATGCGGAGTTAAACAGCGTCTTCGCCGACTATTTTCCCAAAGATCCTCCGGCACGCGCAGTCCTGGGCGTTGCCCGTCTGCCTCAAGAGGAAGAAATACAAATCAGCGCTGTCGCCGTTCGCGATCTCAAGGGCAAGCAGCCCGTGTCAGAGCCCAACTCCCCTCCAACAGCGGGCTACTCTCCGGGAATGCTGACTCACGATCGCTTGTTTGTTTCGACCGAGCCCGGTAGCGATGCCTCTACGGGGAACGTGCCCGAAGACCCTGCCGCTCAGGTGAATCTGGCGCTCGACCGCATGGGTTCCGTGCTGCAGGCTGCGGGTCTCACTATGGCCCACATGGTCTTTGTGAACCCTTATCTGACTTCCGAAGTAACCATGCGCGTCATGAATCAGCAGTATGCCCGGCGCTTTGAATTTGGGAATACCCCCGCACGGGCTACGATTGAAGTTTCCAGCTTGCCGCAAGGCGCGCACGTCGCGTACACCGGCGTGGCCGTTCGTGATCTAAAGAGCCGGCGCTCCATCCGGCCGAAGAATATGCCCCCGAGCCCGACGGCCAGCCCCTGTGTCTTTGCTGGCGACACGCTGTATTGTTCAGCCAAGAGCGGATTTATTCCCGGGCCCAATGGCGGCGTTTATGCCGCGACGACGACCGACCAGACCCGTCAGACGATGCGGAACCTCCTTGACAACCTGGAAGAGGCGGATCTGAGTTTCGATCAGGTCGTCTCGACAACCATTTACCTGGACGACTTGTCAGATAGTCCACTCTTTGCAAAGGTCTACAAGAAGTATTTCAGCCAGATCCTGCCGGCCGAGACGACCCTTCAGCAGATCCCCTCCGCGGAACGAAAACCGGACGCAGAAGGGCACTATCCCGACTTGGAACAGATGTCCCTCATCGCCGTGCGTCTACCAGGGACCTCGAACGCACATCCTTTGCCGTAGCCGGGTAGGAAAAGGTTGAAGCGATAGAGCCTTGCTGAGAATGTCGCGGCGAGACGGGCGTGGTTTACGTGCCTCGAAAGCAATGCGGCGCGTGACTTCATTCCAAAGTGCGTCATTCTTCCTCCGCTATTTTGCGCTTCGTTGCTTTCGAATCTCCTCCAGACGTCTCTTCAAATACTCTTGATATTCCTGGAGCAACCTTGGGTCGCTTGGAGTCGAGTAAATCTCGCTCGACTTGTACTTCCCTTCGTCAAACTTCTTTTTTGTCCACTCATCATGAATGTGGATCTCATCGGAACGATCAAGAACCTCTCTCACCAGTTGCGGTGGAATGAAATACAGGCCTTCGCGGTCGCCAACAACCAGGTCACCCGGCATCACGGTTACGCCACCGATGCGCACCGGAATATTGATGCCTGTCAGCATGACATTGCCGATGGGAGTTGGGTCGGCGGACCGGAAATAGGCGGGCATGTCGATCTCCGAAATGCCGTTGAGATCGCGGATGCTTCCATCGACAACCAGCCCGCTCCCGTTGGTCGCTCTCATCACATAGTAAAAGAGGTTGTCGCCAACGATGGTTCCGTTTACCTTTTTGCCGAAAATGTCCACCACCAGCACATCGCCGGGTTGCAGCATGTCGATCGCCGTCTGATTCATAAGCCTCGGGATGCCGTGGTTTTTGGCTTTGTCTTTGGCGATTTCGTCAACGTCAGGGCGAAGGGGCATGAATTGCACTGTAAAAGCTCGTCCGACCATGGGCTTGCCCGGATGCAGTATCTGGAATCCGTCGGCGTACTGATTGTGGAAGCCCCGCTGCTCAAGAACGGCCCAAATTTCCTCGGAGGAAAGTTCCCGCGCGCGTTCGAGGAGGTCGTTAGGCACCTTGGGTCTGCCGTCGGGAAGACGATCGAATGGCTCCTGCGCCGTGTAATCCACCAGATCCTGTTTGGAGAAGCTCAGTAGTTGCGCCCGTGTCGATGCGGGCGCAACGTACGTCATGACACTTACGCAAAGAGCCGCCTTGACGCTCAGGCTGCCAAGAAGACGAACGACAGTGCTTTTCATGGGACCTCCAACGTGGCGAGTATCTCGATTGCGACTATCTCGGGAGCGAGACGTGCTCTCGTAACTCAATCCTTCCCTGCCGCGCCCCGAAAACTCTCAAATGACCTCGGATTTGTCAAACGCGAACCTTGTCTCGAGGCGGCAATCTCTGTATTGTCTTGCCGTCGCTCCGGAAATGGTCGAAGTTCATCGGCGAAGCAATGAAAAAGTTCGCGCGGCGCTGACAGCTTTCGCGTGATGCTAGGCAACTGCTTGTTTTGCAGGAAGTATGCAAAACTGCTCCGGGAAATGAGGGAAGACCATGCGCAATGACCACCGCCAGCTGCTCGATCGCCGTGAAGTTTTGAAATCCTCCGCTGCCGCTCTGGGCAGTTCCCTGCTCATGGGCGAGACGATGGACGCTTATCCCAAAGGCGTCAATACCAACTCGCGACCTTCGGATCTGAAGATTACCGACCTTCGTGTGGCCACCATTGTGAAGCCCGGGCCGAGTCCTTGTCCTCTGATTCGAATCGATACCAACCAAGGCGTGAGCGGGCTCGGCGAAGTTCGCGACGGCGCCAGCCCGACTTACGCTCTTTTCTTGAAAAGCCGCATCCTCGGCGAGAATCCGTTACAGATCGACAAAATCTTCCGCAAGATCAAGCAGTTCGGCGGACACGCGCGCCAGGGCGGCGGAGTCTGTGCCATCGAAATGGCCTTGTGGGACATCGCGGGCAAAGTTTACAACGCGCCGGTCTACGCCATGCTTGGCGGCAAATTCCGCGACAAGATTCGCATCTATGCGGATACCGAGGAATCCAAGGATCCCAAGATTTACGCGCAGCGAATGAAGGAGCGCAAAGAAGGAATGGGACTAACTTGGTTGAAGATGGACCTGGGCGTCGAGATGGTCGCCGACACGCCCGGCACGGTCACCAATCCCTCGGACTTGAACCAATGGCAAATGAGCCAGCTTCCCCACCCTTTCTTGGCAATGGAAGTCACCAACAAAGGCATTGCCATGCTCGAGCAATACGTTGCAGCCGTGCGCGATGCCGTGGGGATGGAAGTCCCACTTTCCATGGATCATCTCGGACATCTCGGCGTGAAGTCCATTATTCGCCTCGGCAAAGCTTACGAAAAATATAATTTGTCGTGGATGGAGGATGTGATTCCCTGGACCTATACGGACTTGCTCAAGGAGATTTCGGACGAAAGCCCCACCCCCATCCTCACCGGCGAAGACATTTACCTGAAGGAACCGTTTCGTGTCCTGTGCGAAACGCATGCCGTCAGCAAGATTCACCCGGACCTGGCCACGTCTGGCGGCATCCTTGAGACTCACAAGATCGGAGATATGGCGGAAGAGTATGGGGTACCCATGGCTATGCACTTTGCCGGAACTCCGGTCTGTTGCATGGCGAACGTACATTGCGCGGCAGCCACACAAAATTTCCTGGCACTCGAGAATCACTCCCTCGACGTGCCCTGGTGGTCATCGATAGTCCAAGAAGGGGTTAGCACTCCGATCGTCAATCATGGGTGGATCGCTGTGCCTGATCGTCCTGGTCTCGGCGTGACCCTGAACGAAGATGTAGCGCGACAGCACTTGGCCCCAGGCACGGGCTACTTCGAGCCCACGCCGCAATGGGACAATGAACGGTCCTGGGACCGCCTCTGGAGTTAGAAGGATGGTTGGTCAGCGGCGGTGTCTGGGATAACTCCGATCCCCGCCTCCTCCAATCTCAGGCCAAACCCATAGCCAGCGTTGCAATGGGAAAGTATGGAAGTGGGCACCCTGTGTGTGAGTATGATAGTCGGAGTAGGGCGACGACCCGGTTACGGAGCGAGTGTCCTTTACCAGCCGGGAGAATTGGCATTGCGGTCGATTGGATGGGAGGAGTAAGTGTCGAAAGCCGACGGAGCATGGTCGAGTCGATTGGCGGTAGCTGCGGCCTTCCTTTTCATGATGCTGTCGGCCACACGGGCGCAGGTTAGGCCTGTGCCGAGTGCGCAGGCTCGAAAAAGGATGGTTCAGGCCGTTGACAAGACCTTACAAGAAGGCCTCAATGCGAAATTGCCGCCGCATCTTTCCACGCTGCTGGGCCTATCGCAGGAACAAGAGTGTCTTGTCAGGCAAGGCGTGGTGCGGACCGGGAAGGTAGTCCAGGGGTTTGACGTCTCGACGGTAAACAAGAACGACGTTGTTCTTTTTGTTGTGAACGAGACGACAAACGACCAAACCCTCTATTTGACCTCAAAGGAAGGCGTGCTGCGGAAAGTAGTCTCGGTTGAGGAGGGGGAGGGCCGGGTTCGCAAGGTTACCGGCGAAGATCGGAAAGCGTTCGAGAAAGAAAAGCAGTTTTGGTTGGATCGCTTAGCACCGGCCAGTGCGCCATAGTGTCGATGTCTAACCGAATTCAGGACTTACCGCAGCTTGACGCTCTCGTGATTCCACAGAACCTATAACTTAACTTTTGCAGGCAACAAACCTCGGCAGACTGTCGCCCGACCCACCGATTTTTTTCCCTTGCGCCATAGCCTTCGCTTGGTTTGTGCGAGCCCTAAGTGTCACTAATGACGTAGGCACATATGCCCTATGTGCTAATTGTCCACAAAAATAGCCCCATCTATTCTGCCTTTGCAGAAAGGCATCCTCGAAGCGCTGACGGATCAGGTCTATACGCAGCCACACGATTGTCACGCCACCTGAGAGGCGTGAAGGCTGACGCGGGCGGGATGAGCCGAACGGTAAACTCCACCAGGAATGGAAAGACTGAAGTGGATCCAAGGAGAAATCAAGTGAGCAAAGTCGCCTCCAAGACATTTTTTGTGGCCTATCTACTCATCGTTAGCCTAGCGGCCACAGCATGCAGCGGCGTAAAGGGTGGTAGCACTGTCGGAAGTGGAGGCAGTTCTGGAAGTGGCGGAAGCGGAGGAAGCGGGGGCAGCGGAGGCAGTGGTGGAACCGGAGGCAGCGGCGGAACGTCATCCGGGCCGTTCGCGATTGGGGGGTCGGTAGTTGGCCTCACAGGAACGGGGCTTGTGCTCGAAGACAATGGTGGCGACGACCTGAGCATCACCAAGAGCGGTACTTTTACATTTGCGACCAAAATCGCCAGTGGCGGCAACTATAAAGTGACCATCAAGACGCAGCCTTCTAGCCCCGCGCAAAATTGCAGCGTCACCAACGCAACCGGCACGGCTCTTGCCGACGTCACGAACGTTCAAGTCACTTGCGGAAACATCTTCCCGATTGGTGGAACCATTTCCGGCTTGGTGGGAACCGGCATGGTTTTGCAAGACAACGCCACGGACAATCTCAACATTTCCGGCACTGGCAACTTGGCCTTTACCTTTGCCACGCCAATCGCGGCAGGGTCGAACTATGCCGTAACGATTCTTACGCCGCCCTCCAATCCGGGCCAGACTTGCACGGTGCTCAACGGTACGGGCACTGCCAACGGCCCCGTCAACAATGTGCAAATCATTTGTCCGCAGCCTGCTTTTACCATTGGCGGCTCCGTAGTGGGTCTCGTTCCCGGCGCGGGCAATACCGTCGAATTGCAAGACAACGTCGGCGATGACCTCTTCGTGACCGGCAACACCAGCTTCACCTTCCCAACCCAAATTACGAACGGCAGCATTTACAACGTTTCTGTGTTCTTGCAGCCCACCAGCCAGCCGGAACCCTGCAACGTCTTCAATTACACCGGCATTGCCAAGGCCAACGTTTCCGACGTGCTCGTCGATTGTCAGCACAACGACTGGAACTGGATCTCGTGGTATATCGGAGACACAAACAAAGCCGACAACTATGCCAAAGCAAGCACGCCAACTCCTCCCAGCCCCGATCTCAACACGCCAGGCGGCAGGGATTTCGCCACGACTTGGAGCGATAGCCAGGGCAGGAAATGGCTTTTTGGCGGCTCCGGATTTTCAGTGAAGTCGACTCTGGGCGCTCAAGTTCCGGGATTCCTGAACGACCTCTGGTTCTGGGATCCGGTGTGCCCCTTCGCGGGCGTACCAGGGCCGTGCTGGGTTCCGGTTAACGCCGGTCCTGTTGTACAGAACACGTGGCCCTTGTTGATGAGGGAAAACGTAAACGGCACATACGGCGCGCTTGGGGCGCCCGCTCCCTTAGTCAATGAGCCAGGCTCGCGCTGGGGCGGCGTAACCTGGACCGACGCTTCCGACAATCTCTGGATGTTCGGCGGCCAAGGATTTGCCGCCACCGGTTCAGAGGCGGAACTACTCAACGACGTGTGGGAGTTCGTTCCAGGCGCCTCCAATAATGATGGCAGCTTCGCGGGCAACTGGGTGTGGCAGGGTGGTTCCAGCAACTTCAACCAGAGCGGCGTCTATGGCACTCAAGGGACCGGCGCAACCACGAATCTCCCAGGCGGACGTTGGGGAGCCGCCAACTTCACGGACGCCGCGGGCAACGTCTGGCTCTTTGGCGGCCAGGGTGTAGACTCCGCGGGCACGATCGGCCTCCTCAACGATCTCTGGCAGTACAACATCGCCGCCAAGACATGGACTTGGGTGTCCGGATCGAACCTGGCCGGCCAGAACGGTGTTTACGGCACGCTGGGCACAGCAGCAGCCAGCAACGCTCCAGGCGGCCGGCAAACCGCGGTCCTCTGGGTCGACTCCACCGGAACCTTGTGGCTCTTCGGCGGTTTCGGTCTTGACTCCATCGGAACCAGCGTTCCCCCGGGCGTAGGCGCGACCCTGAACGACTTGTGGAAGTTCAGCGGCGGCCAGTGGACCTGGGTTTCTGGCGGCGGAACAACCGGCCTTGCTAATCAGAACGGGGCTTACGGCACTCAGACCGTTGCGGCTGCCGGTAATTTCCCGGGCTCGCGCTGGGGCGCTGTGGGCTGGACCGATCCCAAAAACAACCTCTTTTTCTACGGCGGCTTCGGGTACGGCTCCGTGGTCACGCAACCAGTCGGCTTCCTGGACGACATTTGGGAATATCAAGCCAGCAGCGGCCAGTGGATCTGGTGGAAAGGCTCGAGCAACGTCAACGAGAGCGGCGCCTATCTCACCAACGGCATACCGTATGTGAACAACATCGCCGGCGGCCGCCGCGGCATGGCCATATGGCAACCTAAGTTCAACCGCTACGTCTGGGTGTTCGGCGGAGAGGGCTTCGATGCTTCTACGGGCGCTCCTCCAGGCTATTTGAACGACCTCTGGACGTATCTGGCGTTCCCATGAGACGGTCGCTAAGAGGAGCTTGAGGAGTATTAGGACGGGAGCTTTCGCGACTTGAAGTGGAAACGAATCCGCGAAAGCTCCCGTCCGCTCTCAGTCTTCGGTACTTTGTTCAGTCCCTGGCAGTGCCGCGAGGTTTTCCGCCGTATTCCCCAACACTTTGACGTAGCGCGCCATCTGGCAGACCTGTCTCGGACGGGATGAGAATAGGTCCACAGTCCCGGAATCCATGGTTGTGCTGTCCGCGCCGATCCGCAACACCATGACCTTAGCCTCGTACAACTGCCAATTACCCGCACTCGGCGCCGTGTAACTCGAGGTGTTGTCAAACCACCCCGCACTTGGGCTCGAACTCCTTAAGCTGAGCTGGTTCTTGATGCCGCCTGTGGCGAAAAAGGATCACTCGCCGCAGCCAGGGGGCTGTCACGCGGTCGTTCGAGATGCAAGTCTGTCGAATAAGGCATGAAGAGTCCCTGAGCGATAGAGCATCGCTCCAAGGGCCGTCCCGAGACTATTCGTCAGAATATCAGTCGTCCCCGAATCGCGCATGGGGATGAACCACTGGAGAACCTCGATGGTTACGCTGAAAGCGGCACCCAGAAGAATGGTAGCCACGACGATCGTACGGCTAGCTTGCCTGGAAGAAAGATACATGCAGAAGAAGAAGCCGAAGGGGACGAATCCCGCGACGTTAATGAGAACGTCGTTAAGGTAAGCCCGGTTGGGGTAAAACTCCTTCCAGAAGGCTTTCAAAAATGGTTTGTATGGGATAGTAAAGATCCCCGGAATGATCAGATCCGGCCCGGAAGAAATCCGATTACGCACAAGCTTTCCCGCACGCTCCTCAAAGGTGAACAGGCCTATTGGATGATCATCGCGTACGGCGGCCAGCCGCCCGGCTAGCCAGCCCTGGTAGTGCCGGGAAACCTGAGCGGGGGTGATTTTGCGGTCAAAAATCGCCAGTCCGAACAGCTTTCCCCGCCAGGTATCATCCCCGTCCGGAGAGCAACCCGCTATGAG
>Ga0182038_10000379_pt1 | contig 21895 bp, 23 predicted proteins | sample sta12Can44000108_FD_125976 | JGI IMG/M metagenome (GOLD analysis project Ga0182038, IMG submission 125976) | Lab enrichment of tropical soil microbial communities from Luquillo Experimental Forest, Puerto Rico - statanox.12C.anox.44.000.108 | ecosystem: Environmental > Terrestrial > Soil >...
CCGATGCTGCCGCACCCCTATGCCGAGGTTGGCTTGCGGGTCGGCATTTCCGAAGCCGAAGTGATCGAGCGCATGACCCGCATGCAAGACGGCGGCATCATCCGCCGCATCGGCGCGGTGCCCAACCATTATGCGCTGGGCTATCGCTTCAACGGCATGACGGTCTGGAACATTCCCGACGATAAGGCCAGCGCATTGGGCCGGGCGGTAGGCGGTTTGGGCTTCGTCAGCCATTGCTATCTGCGCCCCCGGCATCTGCCCGACTGGCCCTATAACCTGTTCGCCATGGTCCATGGCCGCGACCGCGAGACGGCGCTGCGCCATGCCGGAACCATTGCCGAACTGCTGGGCGTCGATTGCCTGGGGCACGAGGTACTGTTCTCCAGCCGCCTGCTGAAGAAGACGGGGCTGCGGATCGCGGGGTAGGGGATATTTCCCCTCTCCCGAAATCGGGAGAGGGGGCAGGGGGTGAGGGAAAGTTCGTGAGGTCTTGGGGATGACGTACCGTCCTCACAAACTGTGCGACTGGCGGAAAGATTCCCTTATTCCCTCACCCCAAACCCCTCTCCCGCTTGCGGGCGAGGGGCTTTATTGCCTCTATGACGCTTGACGGAATTCAAGGCCGCCCCATCGGAGGCAAGCCATGCTGGGCGTCAACTGATCCAGGCCGAGGCTTCAAGGCATGTTCCGTCTGTCCCAACTGATGCGTTTTCTCGTCTCGCCCGAGGCTCCTGCTGCCGGTGGGCCGCGCACCAGGCCAACCGGGCCGGTGGTGATCTGGAACCTGATCCGCCGCTGCAATCTGACCTGCAAACATTGCTATTCCCTGTCCGCCGACACCGACTTCAAGGGCGAGTTGTCGCTGGACGAGATCGCCGTGACCATGGCCGATCTGAAGAGCTTCGGCGTGCCCGGCCTGATCCTGTCGGGCGGCGAGCCGCTGCTGCGCCCCGATATCTTCGAGATCGCCGCCCTGGCCAAGGGCTTCGGCTTCTATGCTGGCCTGTCCAGCAACGGCACCTTGATCGACAAGCCGATGGCCAAGAAGATCGCCGACAGCGGCTTCGACTATGTCGGCGTCAGCCTGGACGGCATCGGGCCGGTGCATGACGCCTTCCGCCGCAAGGAAGGCGCCTTCGACGCCAGTCTGGCCGGGGTGCGTTTCCTGGCCGAAGTGGGGGTGAAGGCCGGCCTGCGCTTCACCATGACCGAGGCCAATGCCGATCAACTGCCGGCGATGTTGGAGCTGGTGCGGCGGGAAGGGGCCTCGAAGTTCTATTTCTCGCATCTGAACTATGCCGGACGCGGCAACACCAACCGGGCCGGTGATGCGGTGATGCAGACCACCCGCCGGGCGATGGACCTGCTGTTCGATGAAGCCCTGGCCGATGCGCAAGCTGGCAACGACCGTGATTGGGTGACCGGCAATAACGATGCCGACGGGGCTTATTTCCTGCTTTGGGCCAAGCAGCGTTTTCCCGATCGGGCCGAGGCGCTGCAAAAGAAGCTGGAAGCCTGGGGCGGCAATGCCTCGGGCCAGAATGTCGCCAATATCGACAATCTGGGCGAGGTTCATCCCGATACCATGTGGTGGCATTACAATCTGGGCAATGTGCGCAAGCGTCCGTTCTCGCAAATCTGGGCGGATGTTTCCGATCCCCTGATGGCGGGGCTGAAGCAGCATCCGCGCCCAGTGACGGGCCGCTGCGCCGATTGCCGCTTCCTGTCCATCTGCAACGGCAACACCCGCACCCGCGCCCATCGCGTTACCGGCGATTTTTGGGCCGAAGACCCCGGCTGCTATCTGACCGACGAGGAGATCGCGCAATGAAGGCGCTTGCTTTGGTTCTGGCCCTGCTTCCCCTGGCGGCCCAGGCGCAGGAAGCGCCGCAACTGTTCGCCGAGAACTGTGCCGCCTGCCATGGCGGCGACCGGCTGGGAGCCATCGGCCCGGCGCTGATCCCCGACACCATCGGACGGCTGAAGCCCGACGCCATTATCGCGACCATCACCTCGGGCCGCACTCAGACGCAGATGCCGGCCTTCAAGGACAAGCTGACGCCCGAGCAGATTCAGTCGCTGGCCTCCTATGTCTCGGCTCCGCTGGCGGCGGTGCCGGATTGGGGCATGAAAGAGATCGAGGCCAGCCGCACCGTCTTCGCCGATCATCTGGTCGATCACCCCGTCCACACAGCCGACCCGATGAACCTGTTCACCGTGGTCGAGGCCGGGGATCATCACGTCACCATTCTGGATGGCGACAAGCTGGAGCCGATCGCCCGCTTTCCCACCCGTTACGCCCTGCATGGCGGGGCCAAATACTCCCCCGACGGCCGCTTCGTCTATCTGGGTTCGCGCGATGGCTGGGTGCAGAAATATGACCTGTGGGGGCTGACCATGGTCGCCGAGGTGCGGGCCGGCATCAACACCCGCAATATCGCGGTGTCCGATGACGGCAAATGGGTGGCGGTAGGCAATATGCTGCCCAAGACTCTGACCATCCTGGATGCCGAGACCTTGAAGCCGGTCAAGGTGATCCCGGTGGCTGACCGCCAGGGCAACCCATCGCGAGTTTCGGCGGTCTATACCGCGCCGCCTCGGCATTCCTTCATCGTGGCGCTGAAAGACGTCAAGGAACTGTGGGAAATCTCGACCGACCCGAACGCCGCCCCGGTCTGCAACGGCTTTGTCCATTCCTATGAAAAAGGCATGATCGAGGGCCTGTGCGACCACGGCCCCTTCGCCGTGCGGGCGATCCCGACCGAGGATGTGCTGGACGATTTCTTTTTCGATCCGGCTTATCAGAACGTCATGGCCGCCGCCCGCGACGGTCAGCCGGGCGAGGTGGTCAATCTGCTGGTGGGCCGCAAGATCGCCGAACTGGAGCTGGCCGGGATGCCGCATCTGGGCTCGGGCATTGTCTTCCAGCGCGACGGCCATTGGATGATGGCAACCCCGCATCTGAAGGAAGGCAAGGTCAGCGTCATCGATATGACCACCTGGAAGACCGTCAAGACCATCGACACGCTGGGGCCGGGCTTCTTCCTGCGCGGGCATGAGAATTCCCGCTATGCCTGGGTCGACAACTCCTTCAGTCCGGCCAAGGACAAGGTGCAGGTGATCGATCTGGAAACGCTGGAGATCGTCAAAACCCTGCAGCCGGCTCCGGGCAAGACCACTGCCCATGTGGAATTCACCAAGGATGGCCGCTATGCCCTGCTGTCGGTGATGGAGATGGATGGGGCGCTGATCGTCTATGACGCCAAGACCCTGGAAGAGGTCAAGCGCATCCCCATGGTCAAGCCGAACGGCAAATACAATGTCGGCAACAAGGTCGGCTATTCGGCCGGAACAAGTCACTAAAACCTAGCGGCTGGGTGGGGCTTTCGCCGGCTTGCAGACCATCGGCTGGGCCGAGGAGTCGTAGACCGAACGCAAGGCGGCTTCCATCTCCTGATGGCTGCGCGGCGGATGCCCCATCATCAGCCCCAAGGCGACGATGATGCCGCCCAGCAGCAGGACCGCTTTGTATTCCTGCACTATGGTCAGGGCACGGGCTTTCAGATGCAGGGGGCGGCACATGATTGCCTCCATGGGCAAGGGATTCTCATGCGGTGATGATTCCATGGATCGCCGTAAAGCCTCGATGGGGAAGGGCGTAGAAAATCCGTGGCGGCGGCATAAAGGAACCTTTATCGCAATCCGCATGGAGCCATTACGCCTCTGACTGCTACCACCTAGCCTCTCTGCAATGGTGTGTGGGGCTGTTCATGAAAGTCGGGTTTCCCTTATGGTCGGCGCTGGCGGCTTTGTTGCTGCTGGTCCCGGCGGGGCAGGCCGAGGCCAGTCCGACATCTCCCGGTCTGACCAGGCTGGTCGGCGTCGCTTCCTGGTATGGCGGGCGGCATTTGGGGCGTCACACGGCCAGCGGCGAAATCTTGACGGCCCAAGCCCGCACGGCGGCGCATCGCAGCTTGCCGCTGGGGGCGCTGGTCAGGGTGACCAATCTGAAGAACGGCAAATCGTCGCTGGTGAAGATCAATGACCGTGGTCCCTTCGTGGCGGGACGGCTGATCGATCTGTCCGAGCAAGCGGCCCGCGATCTGGGAATGATTGAGGATGGGCTGGCCAATGTCCGGCTGGAATTGATTTTTCACTGAAGACCGACTCTTCTGCTGGGCTGTTGACCATCATCAAGGTTTTGCCCAGTCAGTTCGGCTTTACTGACACTGCAAGCGGCGCTTCATTTCTCTCACCCCGAAGCCCGCTGCCCGCGAGGGGCCGACTCCCCCTCGACCGCTTCTCGCGGTTGGTCATGTCTCACACGACCAGAAGCGGGCCGGATCATCTTCATCCCCACCCCTGCACAGATCCGGCCCGCTCCTCCTGTCAATCTCCGACTAGAATGCTCAGGCGCTTGACCGAAGATAAGGCTGAGCCAAACCAGAAAATTTAGTGTCAGTCCCTGACTGGTTAACTCAAGGGGGATCGACCCATGGCCGAGCATCTGACGAAATCGGCGGCAAGAAATATCTTTTACGGCGGTTCGTTGTTCTTCTTCGTGATCTTCGTGGGCCTGGTGGCCCAGAGCGTCACCTACGCCACTGCCAATGGCGGCAAGATCAGCGATACCGCGGCTCACGGCAAGCGCGTGTGGGAGCAGCATGCCTGCTTCGACTGCCATACCCTGTTCGGTGAAGGTGCCCGTTTCGCGCCCGAGCTGGGCAATGTCTGGCTGCGCTATGGCGGCGACAAGGATCCGGATGGTGCTCGCGAGGGCCTGAAGACCTGGATCAAGAGCCAGCCCACCCGCATCGAAGGCCGGCATCAGATGCCGCATTTCGACCTGTCCGAGAAGGACTTGGACGATCTGGTGGACTTCTTCATCTACACCAGCAGCATCAATACCCAAAATTGGCCGCCGAAGATTTCCGGTTAAGAGTGGGGGAGGACTGATCAGATGAAATACGAATCTCAAAAAATCGCCCGGCTCTATTTTACCGGTGCCCTAGTTCTATTCCTGGCCCAGGTGCTGTTTGGCCTGCTGGGCGGGTTCCTTTATGTCGTCCCGACCGGCTTGCCGGACTTCCTGCCCTTCAATATCGTGCGTATGATCCATACCAACGCGCTGATTGTTTGGCTGCTGATGGGCTTCTTCGGCTGTACCTATTACTTGCTGCCTGAAGAAACCGAGACCGAGCTTTACAGCCCCGGCCTCGCCAAGCTGCAGTTCTGGGCCTTCTTCGGCGCCGCCGGCGTCGCGGTGGTCGGCTACCTGTTCGGCTATACGGCTGACGAAGGCCGCTCGTACCTCGAACAGCCGTTGATCATCAAGATCGGCATCGTCGTGGTTGCCCTGATCTTCCTGTTCAACTGCACCATGACCCTGTTGAAGGGCCGCAAGACGGTGATCAGCAACATCCTGATCCTGGGCCTGTGGGGCATCGCCGTCTTCTTCCTGTTCGCCTTCATCAACCCGAACAACGTCATCCTGGACAAGATGTTCTGGTGGTGGGTCGTGCATCTGTGGGTCGAAGGCGTGTGGGAACTGGTGATGGCTTCCATCCTGGCCTTCCTGATGATCAAGCTGACCGGCGTCGACCGCGAGGTTGTCGAGAAGTGGCTGTATGTCATCATCGGTCTGGCGCTGTTCACCGGCATCCTGGGCACGGGTCACCACTACTACTGGATCGGCACCCCCGGTTACTGGCAGTGGATCGGCTCGGTGTTCTCGGCTCTGGAAATCCTGCCCTTCTTCGCCATGGTGATCTTTACCTTCACCATGACCTACAAGGGTGGTCGCAATCATCCCAACAAAGCGGCTCTGCTGTGGTCGTTGGGTTGCTCGGTGATCGCGTTCTTCGGCGCCGGCGTCTGGGGTTTCCTGCATACCCTGGCTCCGATCAACTACTACAGCCACGGCACCCAGATCACGGCGGCCCATGGTCATCTGGCTTTCTATGGCGCTTACGCCATGGTCAACCTGGCCATGTTCGCCTATGCCATGCCGCAGCTGTTGGGCCGTCAGCCCTACAACCAGGTGCTCAATATGTGGAGCTTCTGGATCATCACCTCGGGCGTCGTCTTCATGACCTTCGCCCTGACCTTCGCCGGCACCGTGCAGACCCATCTGCAGCGTGTGATGGGCATGACCTACATGGAAGTGCAGGACCAGCTGGGCCTGTTCTACATGATGCGTCTGGGCGCTGGCGTCGTGGTGGTGTTGGGCGTTCTGCTCTACATCGGCTCGCTGCTGCTGCCGGGCAAGGCCGCCAAGGCCTGATCGCCTGAAAGTACCAAAGGCGGGAATCCTTGACTGGGTTCCCGCCATTTTTCCCCAAGGAGACAAAAATGGCGCATCCGCAAACCAAAGAGAACCTGTCCGAGGTTCCCTATTATCTTCCCAGCGGCAATGAATGCGCCCTGTTCGAGCATGCTTTCCGCCGCAAGCTGCCCTTGCTGCTGAAAGGTCCGACCGGCTGCGGCAAGACCCGCTTCGTCGCCCATATGGCGGCCCGGCTGGGACTGCCCCTGCATACCGTTTCCTGCCATGACGATTTGACCGCCGCCGACCTGACGGGGCGCTATCTGCTGAAGGGCGGCGACACCGTCTGGACCGATGGCCCGCTGACCCGCGCCGTGCGCCATGGCGGCGTTTGCTATCTCGACGAAGTGGTCGAGGCCCGCAAGGATGTGGCGGTGGTGCTGCATCCCCTGACTGACGATCGCCGCGTCCTGCCTTTGGACCGTACCGGCGAACTGCTGTCGGCCCCTGACGATTTCATGCTGGTGGTGTCCTATAACCCCGGCTATCAGAATCTCTTGAAGTCGCTGAAGCCCAGCACCCGCCAGCGCTTCGTCGCCATCGAATTCGATTTCCCGCCGGAAGAGGCCGAGATCGCCGTGGTCGCCCGCGAAAGCGGCTTGCCGCAAGAGCGCTGCCGCATGCTGGTGGCCCTGGGCCGCCGTTTGCGCGCCTTGAAGGGGCATGACCTGGAAGAAGGCGTTTCGACCCGTCTGCTGGTCTATTGCGCCACCCTGATGGCCGACGGCCTGTCGTTGGACGAGGCGGTGACCGCCACCCTGATCGAGCCCTTGACCGACGATGCCTTGGTCAAGAAGGGCTTGGTGGAACTGGCCCGCGTCGTTCTGGGCTGACCGCCATGATTCCGGCCCTGGAACTGGAAGAGCTGGTCGGCAAGCACTGGCATCGGCTGGTGGGCGGCAAGTCGTCCTGGAAAAGCTTCCCCGAGGCCGAGGTGCGGCTGGAGGATCTCCAGGGGCCGCTGTCGGTATTCTTTCGGGGCTTGGGCGGAGCCTCCGGCGTCGTGCTGGCCGGAGCCGCCGGTGGCGAATCCGGCCACCGCCTGACCCTGCGCCAGCGTCTCGGCCAGGACGCCGAGCGTCTGGAACAGGCCCGCCTGGACGGAAATTCCCTGCATTTGCCGCCCCGGATCGCGCTCTTTCCCAGGGACGAGTTGAATCGCGCCCTGTATTTCTGGCTGGCGGCCTTTTTCTCCCACAGTGTTCCCAAACGCGACCAGGGCGGCGATCCCTTGTGCCGCGACATCCTGTTCCTGCGCCAAGCCCGGATCACCAGCCAGGCGGTGCTGGAGAGTGCTCCCGGACTGAAAAGCCGCCATGAGGCTTTGTGCCAGGCGGTGGTGGAACAGCGTCCAAGTCGGTCCCTGCCGCCCCAGGAGTGGGAAATTGAACTGGCCCTGCTGCGCCTGTTGGGCGGCGGGGGCAATGGTGGGGTGTACTGGCCGCAGGTGATGGGTTTTTCCGACAGCCTGCCGACAGCGCCCAAGGGCTATAAGCCGTTCCTGCCGGTGCCCTTGTGGGGCGAGGCGCTGGAGCGGGAAAGCTCGCCCGAGCGCGGCGAGACCGACGCCCCCGCCGGAGGTGCCTCGGATGCTCGCGACGGCAAGAGCCGCAAGGGCAAGCGCGAGCGCCGCGATCAGACCGAGCGCAAGGATTATCTCAGCCTGAACCGCTTCGAGAAGATCCTGACCCTGATCGAAAGTCTGAATATCAACCGCAAGGTCGAGGACGACGACGAGGAGGGGGCCAAGAAGGCCCTCGAAGACGCCGACGAGGTGGTGGTGTCCCAGCATAAGGGCAAGCCCTCGACCCGGCTGCGCTTCGATCTCGATCTGGCGCCCGAGGCGGTGGATGAAACGGCGCTGGCCGACCCCGTCACCTATCCGGAATGGCATTGCGGCAAGAACGCCTATTTACCCAATTACTGCAAGGTATTGCCGCGTAAAGCCTCGGAAGAGGGTGAGCATTGGCAGCCCGATGAAGAGACGCAAAAGCGCATCCGTCAGGTCCGCCGCCAGTTCGAGGCGCTGCGTCCGAAGCATGAACTGCTGCGGGCCCAGATGGATGGGGCCGATCTGGATATGGATGCTCTGGTGCGGGCCCGCTGCGATTTCATCGCCAACGGCGTCGGCTCCGAGCGGGTGCATCTGGCCCAGCGGCGTCAGGCCCGCGATCTGGCGGTGACGCTGCTGGTGGATGTGTCGCTGTCGACCGATGGCTGGATCGACAATCGCCGGGTTCTCGATGTCGAGAAAGAGGCGCTGTCGGTGCTGGCCAATGGGCTGGCGGCCTGTGGCGACGACCATTCCATCCTGGCCTTCACCTCGCGCAAACGAAACTGGGTGCGCATCGAAAGCCTGAAGGATTTCGATGAACCCTTCGGCCCCATCGTGGAGCGCCGCATCGCCGCCTTGAAGCCGGGCTTCTATACCCGCATCGGTGCCGCGGTGCGCCATGCCGCCGCCGAGCTGAACAAGCGTCCGAACCGGCACCGGCTGCTGATCCTGCTGACCGACGGCAAGCCCAATGACGTCGATCATTACGAAGGCCGCTATGGCATCGAGGACAGCCGCATGGCGGTGCGGGAAGCCCGGCAATCCGGCGTCTCGGTGTTCGGGGTCACGGTGGACCGCGAGGCCCAGGACTATTTCCCGGCGCTGTTCGGACGCGGCGGTTACGCCATCGTCGATAACATCGCCCGCCTGCCGGCGGCGCTGCCCCGGCTTTACCGCCATCTGGTATCCTAACCCGAGGAGAGTCCGCCATGCCTCGCGTCCATACCCTGGATGCCGCTTCGTTCGCCCAATTGAAGCAGACGCCTCTGTTTCTGGGCTTGAGCGAGTCCGATACCCGCCTGCTGCTGAAAGAGGCCTGCGTCGAGACCTATGCCGACGACGAACTGCTGTTCGAGCGCGGCCAGCCCGCCGACCGGCTGTTCCAGGTGCTGGACGGCCATGTCGAGCTGTTCCTGGACGAGAACGGCCGCAAAAGCGTGCTGGAAGTCGCCAAGCGTCCGGCCTTGCTGGGCGAGGGGGCCTTGTTCACCGACGGCCAATATTCCGACGGCGCCCGGTCCATCGGCTTCGCCAAGGTGGCGGTGGTGCCGGCTAAGGCTTTCCGCGAGGCGTTGGACAATCGCTTCGATCTGGCTCAGCGCATGTTGGCCACCATGTCCATGCGGTTGCGCGGGCTGGTGGTGCAGATCGCCGAGCTGAAGCTGAAATCCACCGCGCAACGGGTCGGCGGCTTTTTGCTGGGTCTCTGTGATTCCCTCGACGGCGAGGCCGTGGTACGTTTCCCCTACGACAAGCGGCTGGCGGCGGAATATCTGGGTATGACCGCCGAAAGCCTGTCGCGGGCGTTGCAACGTCTGTCGGCGGTAGGGGTGAAGAGCCGCGCCGACAATGTGGTGGCCATCGCGGATGTCGGCAATTTGCGCGCCTTCTGCATCGAGGACGAGGAATGACCCTGACCCTGCCGGCGGCTGAAGAAGCCCTGGTTTACAAGGCACCCATTTTCAGCGACATCGGCCGCGATGATGTGCAGGCTCTGCTGGAGGCGGCCTATGTCTCCAACCATGCCGAGTTGGAGTTGCTGTTCAGCCGTGGCGATCCGGCGGATCGTTTCTTTCTGGTGCTGGCGGGTCGGGTCAATCTGTTCGCCCTGACCGAGGCGGGGGATCAGTCGATCCTGGAAGTGATCGAGAAGGGCCAAAGCTTCGCCGAGGCCGCCATTTTCGCCAGCCAGCGTTTCCCCATCAATGCCGAATGCCAGCCGGGTACCCGCCTACTGGAGATTCCCGCGCAAGCCTTCCTGGCCCGTCTGGCCGAGCGCAAGGGCCTGTCGGCCAAGCTGCTGGGTTCGTTGGCCCGCTGGCAGCGTCGCATGCTGTCCGAGATCGCCGAACTGAAGGGCCGCAGCCCGGTGCAGCGGCTGGGTCTGTTCCTGCTGGCGCAATTGCGTGCGGCGGAAATGGACGAGGCCGACGAGGCTACCCTGACCCTGTCGATGAGCAAGGTGCAACTGGCCAGCCGCATCGGCATTACGCCGGAAAGCCTGTCTCGCGCCCTGGCCCGCTTGCGGCCCTTGGGGGTTTCCTCCAGCGGGCGCGACTTCACCGTTTCCAGCCCGGTCAAGCTGCGGGAATTCTGCGGCGCGGATTAGTGATTTAGCACCGTCGCCAGGGCGGAAAAGCCCATCACCACTGCCAGGATGGTGCCGAGGAAGGCCAAGAAAGTGGCCTTCCACATCATGGTCGAACGGCGAAGATCCAGGAACACCCACAAAATTTGCCGCGCCTTCAGCAGCGCCACCAGCAACAGCATGGCGACGCTGATCAGCGGCAGACGGCTGCCTTCGGTGGGTTCTCCGGCCAGCAGCAGGATGATGGTCAAAGCCATCAGGGCGGCCCAGCACAGGACCAGGGAACGGAAGCTGGGAACGGTGGTCATGATGGCTTACCGGATCAGATAGAGGATGGGATAAAGCAGCACCCAGATCAGATCGACCATATGCCAGAAGGCGGTGCCGGTCTCGACATTCTCCAGGCTGCATTTCCAGCCCACCACACCCAAGATCACCATGCCCAGCACCACATGCAGGGCATGGAAGCCGGTCATCAGATAGAACAGGGTGAAGAAGGGGCTGGTCTCCATGCCGAAGCCCTGGGCGAATTCCCCAGCATATTCGAAGCCCTTGACCGTCAGGAAGGCAAGGCCCAGAAGGCTGGCCCCCATCAGCCACAGACGGCAGGCTTTCACGCGACCCAGCGCCGCCATGCGACAGCCGTTGGCGGCTAGGAAGCCGCTGGTCAGCAGGATCATGGTATTGGCGCCGCCGGCCAGCCGGTCCAGATGCCGCTGATCGGCGGCAAAGGCGGCGGCATGCCAGGCACGCTCGGCCGAGAAGGCGCAGAAGAAGGCGCCGAATACCAGGATTTCGCTGATGATCAGCACCCACATCAAAGGGTTGCCCGGCAGATGGTCGAGAGCGCCCCAGCCAGGGGCCTCGTCAGAAGGGATGGATGCTTCGCTCATGGGAGGAAGCATCCGCCAATCAGCAGTCGGTGACCTTGTGTTTCGTCAAGCGACTGCTAGTCGTTCTCAAAGGCGTTCTTGTAATCCAGCTTCAGGGCCGGATCCTGATCTTCTTTTTTCAGGAAGCAGTTGCCGACCACCAGCAGCTCGATCTCGCTGCCCATGAAACAGCGGAAGGCGTCTTCCGGCGTGCAGACGATCGGTTCGCCGCGCACGTTGAAGCTGGTGTTCACCACCACTCCGCAGCCAGTCAGCCCCTTGAAGGCCGAGATCAGCGCGTGATAGCGCGGATTGGTGTCGGCATGCACCGTCTGGATGCGGGCGGAATAGTCCACATGGGTCACGGCCGGGATCGAGGAGCGCGGAACGTTCAGCTTTTCGATGCCGAACAGGGCCTGTTCCTCGGCGGTCATGGCGCGGCGATGTTTCTCGGCAACCGGGGCCACCAGCAGCATATAGGGCGAATCATTCTCTAACTCGAACCATTCCGCCACGTCTTCGCGTAGGACCGAAGGGGCGAAGGGGCGGAAGCTTTCGCGGTATTTGACCTTCAGATTCAAAAGCTTCTGCATGGTGGGCGAACGCGGATCGCCCAGGATTGAGCGATCACCCAGCGCGCGCGGGCCGAACTCCATGCGGCCCTGCATCCAGCCCACCGCCTTTTCTTCGGCCAAGCCTTGAGCGGTGGCGCTGATCACGGCAGCGTCATCCAACACGGTAAAACGGGCGCCGGTGGCGGTCAGTCGCGCCTCGATGTCGTCTTGCTTCCATTCCGGCCCCAGATAGGAGCCGCGCATGGCGTCCTTGCGGCCATCGGCCTGACGCGGTTGTTTCAGATGCAGATGATAGCCGGCCAAGGCTGCACCCAAAGCGCCGCCGGCATCGCCGGCTGCCGGCTGCACCCACAGGCCGTCGAACAGCCCTTCGCGCAGCAGCTTGCCGTTGGCGACGCAATTCAGCGCCACGCCGCCGGCCAGACAGAGATTCTTTGCCCCGGTTTCCTTGCGCACCGAGCGGGCGAGCTTCAGCACGATATGCTCGGTGACCTCTTGGATCGAGGCGGCCATATCCATATGGAACTGGGTCAACGGGTCTTGGTCGGGACGGCGGGCGGGGTGGCCGAAAAGCTGCGTCAGCCGTTCCTCGGCAAGATCGGGCGAGGCCAGCAAAAAGCGCCCGTCCTCTTTGATGTCGATCAGCCTGTCTCGAATGAGATCGGCATATCGCGGCGCGCCATAGGGGGCCAGACCCATCACCTTATATTCGCCGGAATTGACCTTGAAGCCGATATGGCCGGTGATGGCCGAGTAAAGCCGTCCGATGGAATGGGGGGCCGAGATGTCCCACAGGCTTTCCAGCCGGTTGCCCGAACCCAGCGAACATGAGCTGGTGGTTCCCTCGATCCCGCCATCCAAGGTCAGCACGGCGGCGTCTTGATAAGGCGAGGGGAAGAAGGCTGCGGCGGCGAGGGCTGCATGTCGCTCGATAAAGCTCAGTTCTCCATTCCAGCCGCCATGAGTGGCCAAGGCGCTGATTATCTGGCCTTCCGTCGATTGGCCGCAGAAGACCAGATGCTCAATCTGATCCAGCCGGCAACCAGCCAAGTTCAGGCAAGAGGCGATGGCATGGGTGGGAAAGCCGGTTTCGTGCTTCTTGCGGGTAAAGCGTTCTTCCTGGGTAGCCGCGATGATCTGACCCTTTTCCAACAATGCCGCGGCGCTGTCGTGACGGAAAGCGGAAATCCCCAGAATACGCAACGATCCGTTTCCCGGCTGTCAGAAGGAGGGCTGGAGCGATTGCTCTCGCCAAACAGTGAGCAGCTTACACAGGCGCGAGAAAACTACCAAGACGGTGATGGTCATGCCGTTGCCTGGGGATCGCACGAGGTCGTACGGCCCTTCTGGCAGAAAGCACGGATCGGAACGAAATCATCGCCTCAAGACAGGCCTGGGCCGGCAAACCCGCCATTGGCCCGGCATTTGCTCATGGGATGAGACAGGCCTTGTCTCAGGAGCGACGCCCATGATGGTTTTGCCGTCCGTCCCCGATCTGTTGATCCGCCCGCCCAAGGCGCCGACGACGCGGATCCTGCTGATGGCCCGCAACGTGCCCGAGGAACCGGCTTATCTCTGCCGCGACTATCCTGGCGATGGCGGCTATCCGGCCTATTACCACCGGCTGTTCAATGTGCTGCGGGGGCTGGGTTATCCGGTCCGCACCGCCAGCGCCGGTCATGCCTTATGGGCCGAGGCCGGGCGCACCGATCTGGTGTTCTCGCTGCTGAACCGGGTGCCGATGGAAAATCCCGAGATTTTCGTCGCCTCCACCTGTTCCTTTCTGAACCTTGCTTATGTCGGAGCCCCAGCCAATGTGCGGGCGCTGGCCGAGGATAAATGGTTCTCGAAGCTGGCCTTGCGCTCGGCCGGTTTGCCGGTGGCGGAAGGGGCCGTCTATTCCCGTGAGGAAGAGCTGGAGACGCCGCCATCCTTTTCCGGCCCCTATTTCGTCAAGAACCGCTTCGGGGCGGCATCCGAAGGCATCAGTGCCGAGTCGGTGCAGGATGATTGGGCCGGAGCCGCCCGCGTCGCCCGGCTTTTGATGGCGCGCGGCATGGCGGTGCTGGTGGAGCAATTCGCCCCCGGCATCGATCTGACCCTGCCGGTGCTGGGCGGGCGGAGGCCCATCGTGCTGGGGCTGGTGCGCCCTGGTTCCGACAAAGCCGGCGGCATCATCACCGAGGATCTGAAGCGCGACGATCCGCTGGGCTACGAGATGTTCGATCCCGGTCAGGCCGGGTTCGGCTTTATCGCCGATGCCGAAGCTCTGTGGAAGGCGGTGGGGCCGATGGATTATCTGCGGCTGGATTATCGCTTCGATCCCCAGACGGGGCGGCGGACCTTCCTGGAGTTCAATCTCTGCTGCCATATCGGCCGCAGCGGCGCCATCTGTCTGGCGGCCAATCAATGGGGGCTGGATCAGGCCGATGTGCTGGGGCATGTGATGGAGTTCAGTCTGCGTCGCCAGGGCCGCGCATCATGAACGCCCATGTGGATCTGACGCCGGTGTTCGGCGATTCAGGGCGGTCGCGGGGCTGCTCGAAGGGTTGGGACTTCCTGGGCAATGTTCCGGTGCCCTTGCGCCAGCGGGTTCGGGACGGCGTGGCCGAACTGCTGGCCGGGCGCGATGATCTGAAATGCTGCCTGCCCATGGGCCAGGGCGGGCGCGGGCCGCTGGAGCGGCTGCGCCATATCCGCGCCTATGATGACTTTCCCGCCATGCTGGTTTCCGCCGAGCATGGCAATGCCTTCAATCGTCGCTTTCATCAAAACTTTGTCGAGACCGGCTGCTTTTCCGCCTGCCAGCCCGAGGGCGTGGATGCCCGTTTCGCCGAACTGCTGGACCCCATGGGCTGGGTCGGGGTGTTCGCTGCGGCACCCTTCGTGATGCTGGTGGACAAAACCCGGCTGGGCAACCTGCCGCGGCCCAGGCGTTGGGCCGATCTGCTGGAGCCCGACTATCGCGGCCAGCTGGTGTTCAGTGGCTGGAAACCGCCGGGAGCTGGGCCGTTCCGGCAGGTGAACCTGTTCCTGCTGCTCTGTCTTGCCAAGATGTTCGGACTGAAGGGGTTGGAGGCGTTCCTGGCCAATGTGCCGACATTGCTGCATTCCACTCAGATGCCGCGCGTGGCCGGCGGCGGCGCTTCGGTGGGCGGCGTCTATATCCTGCCCTGGTCGCTGGCCTCGATCTGTCCGCGCCGCGCCGAGACCGAGGTGATCTGGCCCGAGGATGGTGCGCTGGCCTATCCCCTTTGGCTGACGGTCAAGCATGACCAGCAACGCCGGTTGGAGCCGCTGGTGGATCATTTCCATGGGGCTGCCCTGGCCGATTACCTGAACCGCAACCGCTATCCCGCCTTATGTCCCGGACTGGATGCCGGCCTGCCCGAAGGGGCGAAGCTGACCTGGCCGGGCTGGGAGATGATCCGCCATCCCGCCACCGCCGGGCTGATTAAGACCATCCGCCGTCTGGCACAGGAGGCCTTGCCATGCGGGTGATCACCGTCGCCGGACCGCCTTCGGTGGGCAAGACCTCGGTGATCCTGAAGACCGCCAAGGCCTTGGGTGATGCCGGCGGCAAGGTGGGGGTGGTGAAGTTCGATTCCCTGTCCACCAGCGATGATCAGGCCTATCAGAAGGCCGGTCTGCCGGTGGTGGTGGGGCTGGCCGGCGGGCTTTGCCCCGATCACTTCTTCGTCAGCAATATCGACGACTGTCTGGACTGGGCGAGGGGGCAGGGGATCGAGTTGCTGATTGCCGAAAGTGCTGGGCTGTGCAATCGCTGTTCGCCCCATATCCAGGGCGCGCTGGGCATTTGCGTGGTGGATAGCCTGTCGGGCATCCACACCCCGCGCAAGATCGGGCCGATGCTGAAGCTGGCCGATATCGTGGTGGTGACCAAGGGCGACATCGTCAGTCAGGCCGAGCGCGAGGTGTTCGCCTTCAATGTTCAGGCGGCCAATCCGCGGGCGATTTTGCTGAGCTTCAACGGCATCACCGGTCAGGGCTCGGCGGAGTTGGGCTTCCATCTGAGCCAAGCCCCGGAAGTGGACGGATTGGAGGGACGGCGGCTGCGTTTTCCCATGCCGTCGGCGGTTTGCCCCTATTGCATCGGCGAGACCTGTATCGGCGCCGATCATCAGCGCGGCAATGTCCGCAAGATGAGCTTCGGCGAGGCTGCGCCATGAGCGGCGATCTGCTGTCTTTGCCGCTGCGCGACCTGCTGGCCCTGCATCCCGGCATTGGACATCTGCTCACCCAGGCCGATCCGGCGGGGCCAAAACCGGATCACCGTTTCGGTGCTTGGCTGAACGGGCTGGACGAATTGCGCCTTGCCGATGCCGGGCTCGATCGGACGCAATTGCAGAGTCAGGTGGAAGCCTTGGCGCAGCAGGCCGAGGCTCTGCACCGGCGTGAGCAAAGGCCGCTGGCCTCGCTGACCCTGATCGGCGGGCGCGACAAGGACGGCAGGCCCGAGGCGCTGGAGCTGGAGGTCAAGGTCGGCGAAATCCTTTGCATCGTCGGTCCCACCGGCTCGGGCAAAAGTCGCCTGCTGGCCGATATCGAATGTCTGGCCCAGGGCGACACCCCTTCGGGCCGCCGGGTGTTGGTCAATGGCGAAGCGCCTGATCCCGCCTGGCGCTTCGGCTCCAATCGCCGGCTGATCGCGCAGTTGTCGCAGAACATGAATTTCGTCGTCGATCTGACGGTCGGCGAGTTCCTGGCGATGCATGCCCAATGCCGTCTGGTGGCTAATCCGCAAACGGTGGTGGCCCAGGTGATCGCCTGCGCGAATGATCTTGCAGGCGAACGCTTCGGCGCTGACACCTCGCTGACCCAGTTGAGCGGCGGTCAGAGCCGGGCCTTGATGATCGCCGATACAGCCTTGCTCTCAATCTCGCCGATTGTGCTGATCGACGAGATCGAGAATGCGGGCATCGACCGGCGCAAGGCGTTGGACCTGCTGGTGACCCAGGACAAAATCGTGTTGGTCTCGACCCATGATCCCATCCTGGCCCTGATGGGCGGGCGGCGCATCGTGATCGGCAATGGCGCGGTGTCGAAGGTGATCGAGACATCCTATCTCGAACGGGCGGCGCTGGACGAGTTGCAGAGCCTTGACGCCCGCATCATGGACATCCGCCGCCGCTTGCGGGCGGGTGAGCGCATCGAAGACAAAGGGAGTGCCTGGGCATGGACGCTTTGACATTGCTGCTGGAGCGCCGCTCTTGCTCCGCCTTGATCGGTCCGGCACCCGAGGGCGAGGCGCTGGAGACCATCCTGCAAGCGGCGGGGCGGGTGCCAGACTTCTTCCGGCTGCGGCCCTATCGCTTCATCATCGCCAAGGGCGACGGGCTGGCGAAGCTGGGCGGGCTGATGGAAGAGGCGGCAAGGCGTTCCGGCAAACCGGCGGAAACGGTGGAACGGGCTCCGCGCATGCCGTTGCGGGCTCCCCTCGTGATCGTGGTGGCGGCCATTCATAAACCCCATGACACCGTCAGCAGGTTCGAGCAGCAGTTGACGGCGGGCTGCGCGGTGATGGCCATGCAGATGGCGGCGGTGGCCCAAGGCTTTACCGGCATCTGGCGGTCCGGCTGGCCGATGTTCGACCGCAATCTGCATGCGGCTCTGGATTTGGCCGAGCAGGATCAGATCGTCGGTTTTCTTTATCTGGGCACCCAGAAATCCCCCCATGTCCAGCCGCTGCCGAGCGTGGATATGGCGGAGTTCGTAAGCGAATTATCCTAAAATATTTAAGGGAATTGGCCCGCTCGTTGCACTTCCAGTTCTTGTTGCCTTTCAATCTGATAGGCAAGCATTTGGAGGTGTCCCATGATGTCACGGAACATGATGCGCGGCCTGATTGCCGCGGCCTTTGCCCTCTGTGTGGGCTGGACGGCGGCCCAGGCGGCTGACGGCAAGCCCGAGCGGCTGCAAGTCGGCTTGCTGCCCGGCGAATCCGCGCCGACGGTGATGCGGCTGAACGAACCTTTGCGGGCTTATCTGGAGAAACGCTTGGGCCTGCCGGTCGATCTGGTGGTGGGTGCGAACTATGCCGCCACTAGCGAGGCCCTGCGCTTCGGTCGTCTGGACATCGCCTATTTAGGACCGGTGACGTACATTCTTCAGGGCAAAAAGGCCAAGCTGGAACCATTCGCCCGCCCGTCTCATGAAATCGTCGGCCCGACCTTCCAGGCGGTGATCATCGTCCCCGCCGACAGCCCGGCCAAGAGCTTGGCCGACCTCAAGGGCCAGGAAATCGCTTTCGGCGATCCCGCCTCGACCTCTGGCACCTGGGTGCCGCGCTATATGCTGGTGGCGGCTGGACTGGTGTCCGACCGGGACTATACCCTGCGGGTTCTGGGCGCTCATGACGCAGTGGCCTTCGCCGTCTCGAACCATAAGGTGGCGGCGGGCGGCCTGTCGAAGCCGATCTATGACCGCCTGCTGAAAGAAGGCAAGATCGATCCGAAGTCGGTGCGCATCCTGGCGGATTCGCCGGCCATCCCGGAATATATGTGGGTGTTCCGCGAAGGTCTCGACCCTGCCTTCAAGGAACAGATCCGCAAGGCCTTCATCGAGGTGAACGATCCCGAAGCCCTGAAGGTGTTCCGCGCCGAGGCCTTCATCCCTTGCGTCGATTCCGATGTGGACCGTGTGCGCAACTGGATCGAAGCCATCGCCAAGGAAAGCCCGGACGCGACATCGATCATCAAATAGGTAAAAAAGAGGGGGGAGCCTATCGGGCTCCCCCAAGGTTTCTCTCGAGGAGGAGAGAACTCACCGCCGATAGGTCAGGACCGCGTCCCGCTTATCGGTGAAATGCTGAGCGATCTGTCCGGCCAAATCGTCATCCATGGGAACACCGAAGCGCTGAGCCTTGTCCAGCAGGCCGGGGCCGTCGAGGCTGATCAGCGAGCCCATGCCGGCATTGGCTAGGGCGATGACGCGTTGCTTCAGCAGTTTGTCCTCGATCTTTGCCAGCCAGCCATCGCGCATGGCGCCGGGGGCATAGTCCTTGTCGCCATCGATATCGCCGGCATTCAGGGTCTTGACCGCCATGGCCATGGCGATATCCGACAGGATCAGATGGAACAGCTGGTTGCGGGTCAGTTCGGACATGGCGTGATCCTTCAGGGCTGGGTGGCGCGGAAACGGCAAGGGCGATGCACCTCGCCGGTTTCTTTGCGCAGATGCAGATATTGGCCGAACTGGCCGAACTCGCGGGGCGTACCGCCGCCTTTGACCATGGCCGCCAATCCCTTGGGGTCCTTGACCACCAGACCGCCCAGAATCTCGACGCCGTAATGGTGCAGCCGTTCGGTCATCGGCGTCGATGGCCCGACCAGGGCGACGCGGGAGCCCAAGGCGGCCCGCAGGATACGCGGCAGGTTGCGGTTGATCAGGGTCGAGGAATTGACCACCGCCGCCGCGCAGCCGGGCAGCAGGCTGTCCATGGCCACCGTGGGATATTCGCCCGGTCGCGGGTCGGTCTCGATCACCGAGCAATTGGGCAGCACCGAGGACAGGCCGGGGAAGGCTCCGACCGCCACCACCCGGCCTTGTTCTTCTTTGAACAGATCGGCGCCGTTGCCCATGCGCCCGGCCAGATCGGTACGGTTGTAATGGGCGTTGATGGCGGCGATGCCCAGGGCCATCTCGACCGGGTCCCAAGAAGATGACAGACGGGCCAGACTCTTCAGGCTTTGCCGGGCCAGCGAGGGCAGGCGGGGCAGCAGGTCTTTGGGGTAACGCGGCAGATAGGCGAGGCCGGCGCCATACGGTCCTTCGACCATGATCCAACGCTGGCCGCAGGCGATCTGGCGGACCTCGTCCTCGGCGACGCCCAAAGAAAGATCGCGATAAAGCCGTTCCGGCCCCCACCAGCGCCACAGCGCTTTCATATTGGGGGCCATGATGGCGCCGTCCTGGCCGGCGAATTCCAGCCATGTGTGAATCTCTTCGCCGGGTATCGAGGTCAGCACCGGCATGCCTTGCGCCGTGCCTTCGTTGACCGAGGCCATCAACTGGCGCGAGGCCCGTTCCATGGCCGAGAAATGGCTGATCGCCACCAGATCGGCATCATCGCGCATGGCGGCGCGCATGCGCTCGGCAACGGCGGTGCTTTCGGTGGTGGGATCAAAGGCGATGCGCTGGTCGTTGGCGAGATCGAGCAACTGCCCGCCTTCGGCGCAGCGCACGCAGCCGGTGACGGTGAAGCCGCGTTCGCGGATGGCGCGGGCGAATTTGGCCAGCAGGGCGTCTACCAGCGTCGAGGCCTCGTGAACCACCACGCCGGGCCTGATCCAGGGGGCCTGGGCCGGGCCGAAAGGTTGAGCCAGCGGAGCGGTAGGAGCGACAGGCGGCTTGATCGCCACCGGCTGCTTCAGGGTCAGGGTCGCGCGCATGATCAGGCCGCCGGCAAGACGCGGACCGGAGCTTCCAGCCGCTGGTTGAGGGCCCGGCGCAAGCCGCCCAGGGTCTGAGCCGCCATCGAGCAATGGGTGCAGGCTCCGGTCAGGCGGATCCGCACCACATCTCCGGCAATCTCCACCATCTCAAGATCGCCGCCGTCCTGCTGCACCATCGGGCGCAGTTCCTCCAGCGTGTCTTCGATGATCTTGCGTCGCGCATCTTCGCTCATGATAGGACTCCCGCGGCTTGAGAGAGCATGGCCTGCCGGCGGATCAGGCTCAGATTGTCCTGACGCAGATAGCAGGAACGGAAAAACGGAGCCGAGGCCTCCAGCTGGGCCAGCGGATCATCGCCGGTACGCTGGCGCAGCACCACCCAGCCGCGATGGCTGATGGCGGCCAGATGGCGGCGGAAATCGGAATGATCGCCCTGGCAGCCGGGTTGCAGCGGGGCATCCTCGGGCTCGTCGGCATGGAACAGCTCAAGCCGTCCGCGCACGGCCGAGAAGGGGGCATGGCCCAGCTCGTTCCGCTCCACCTGGGTCTTGGCCGACAGCACCAGGCCGAAGGCGGGGTGATCGACATAATCGGTCAGCAGCCGGCATTCGCGGGCCGGGGCGCAGAAATCGGCGAAGGCCGGTCCCAACGGCTTCAGGCAGAGCACCGTGCCATGGGGCTCGAGGCGCGGCAGCAGAGCATCCAGCAACAGGCGCATGCGGTTCCAGGCCTGGGCCAGATCGACCCCGTCCAGCCGGCGGGGCGAGGATAGAGTGATGCTGCGCCCACCAAGATCGCGGCAGAGAGCCGACAGATGTTCCAACCGTTCCAACGCCGGAGCCGGATCGTCGGCCAGCAACGGCAGGGGCTCTTCCACCTCGATGCCCAGAATGGCGAGGCCGGCTTCCTCGGCGGCATAGCGATAGGTGGCGGCCTCGCGCGGGGTGGGGGGCATGGCGAAGGCGCGTTCGGGCCGCACCTCCAGGCCGGTGAAGCCAAGCTGCGCCATCACCGGCAGCAGATGGGCATGGCGCAGGGCCGGCAAGGCCAGATTGGAAACCGCCAGTCTCATAGCTCCTCCACCGACGAGATCAGCTTCTGCACCAGTTCGGGCGGGGCCGAGGAGGGCTTGGGCTTCCGGTTGCGCTCGGCTACCGCCTTATCGACCCAGGCCAAACCGCCATGGGCCAGGGCCAGGCTGACCTCGTTCAGCAGGTCGAGAACCTCGTGCCCGGCATCGACGATGATCGGCTGGATACCCAGCGCCATCAGCCGCTTGATCGAGGAAGCGCCGATCGAGGCGGCATAGATGGCGGCGCAGCCGGTCAGGAATTCCAGCTTGGCGATCACCTTATCCTCGGGCACCACCAGATCGGGATCGGTGATAGTGACCGGGGCATTGACCACCAAGGTCGAGCCGTCACGCAGCAGTCCCTTGTCCTTGTTCTCGCCCTTCATCTCGGCCTTGGGGAAGTTGCCCACCCCCACCAGTTCGGCCTCGCCGGGGGCGACTTCGAAGATGATCAGATGTTCCGAGGCGCCGAAATGCAGATCGACGCGCTGGCGG
>Ga0182038_10000383_pt1 | contig 21822 bp, 25 predicted proteins | sample sta12Can44000108_FD_125976 | JGI IMG/M metagenome (GOLD analysis project Ga0182038, IMG submission 125976) | Lab enrichment of tropical soil microbial communities from Luquillo Experimental Forest, Puerto Rico - statanox.12C.anox.44.000.108 | ecosystem: Environmental > Terrestrial > Soil >...
ATCTCGCGGATATACGGCAGCACGCTAGGAAACGGTTTGCCCAGACGCGTCAGCTCGGCGCGGTACAGCCCGAGCTGACGCTCGATTTCGGGGATCGTGGCGTGCGGATTGATGAACCAGCTGTCGCCGAGACGTGCGGCGCGCTGCACCGCGCGATCGTTGTTGGCGGCAAACCAGATCGGCGGATGGGGTTGCTGGACCGGGCGGCAGGTCATCGTCACATTCGATAATTTGCACACCTCGTTCTCGAAGCTGACATTGTCCTCGGTCCACAGTCGTTTGACGACCTCCAGACACTGCTCGAAACGGCGCACGCGGTGTCCGCGCGGCACGCCGAAGGCGTCGAACTCGACATCGCGATAACCGAGGCCGACGCCGAAGACGAAATTGCCGCGCCAGATTGCGTCGACCGAGGCAATGGCCTCGGCGACCTCAACCGGATTGTGCAGAGTGGTCAACAGCACGCCGGCAATGCCGGTCATCTCGCCCGCTTCGGCGGCGAGCCGCGCCAGAAACGGCACGAGCTGGACCTGCCGCACCCCTTCGCTGAGATAATGCTGACCGGTTGCGACGGCATCCCAGCCGCGGTCGCGCGACGGGCGCGGCGCGCGTCGTGGCCTTCCAGGGCAGCAATCATGTCGCTTCCGGGAGGGTGCTGACAGGTGAGAAAAATCCCGATCTTCATGATGCCTCCAAAACTGGGCAGGTTGCGTCGCTGCGAGCGGTCGTAGATGATCGCCGATGGAGAGGCAAGATAAGCTAGGTATTTCTCGTCATTCCGGCGAAAGCGGGAATCTACTCGGGCGGCGAGCCTCGATCGCTTGCCCCTGGACCCCCGCTTTCGCGGGGGCAGGGATCCGAGGAGTGCGCTGTGGACAGTTTTATCGCTAGCGACGGTGTGCGGCTCGGCTATTGCATCGACGACTTCACCGACCCATGGAAGAAGGCGCCGATTTTACTGTTGCTGCACGCAGCAATGGGCAGCGCGCGGCGCTATTACGCGTGGGTCCCGCCGCTCAGCCGTCATTACCGTGTCGTGCGGATGGATCTGCGCGGTCACGGCAGCTCGCCAATCCCCGCCGGGGATCATCGGCTCACGCTCGAGCGGTTGGTACAGGACGTTGCCGAGCTGATGGATCAGCTCGGTTGCGACAGCGCTCATATCGTCGGCAATTCGGCCGGCGGCTATCTCGGCCAGCAGCTGGCGATGAACCATCCCGAGCGGGTGCGCAGCCTGATGCTGTTCGGCTCGACGCCGGGGCTCAGGAACAGTCAGGCGCCGAGCTGGATCCCGCAGATCGAGGCGAAGGGCCTGCGCGCTTTTCTGGCCGAAACGATCGCCGATCGCCTGCCGCTCGACAAGATCGATGCGGGGCTCGTCGAGTGGTTCCTCGACGAAGCGGCCAAGAACAACGCGGCCTACATCGGCAAATTCGTGCTGCTGATGGCAAGTTACGACTGGAGTGACGAGCTCCACCGCATTCGCTGCCCGACGCTCGTCGTCGTCCCGGGCGCCGAGCCGATCGGTTCGACCGCCAATTACGAGCCGTTCCGCCGCTACGTCAAAGACGTGGAGATGCGTGTCTATGAGGGCGCGCCGCACAACATCTGCGACGCCTTTCCCGACCGCTGCGCCGCCGACGTGCTCGATTTCCTCACTCGCCGCTTCGGGCTTGGGCTCTGACCGAGCCTCATTCGACGGTGACCGATTTCGCCAGGTTACGAGGATGATCGATATCGCAGCCCTTCTTCAGGGCCACGTGATAGGCGAGCAGCTGCAGCGGGATGTTGAGCAGAATAGGATCCAGCTCCGGCTCGGAGGCGGGTACCTCGAACGCGCTGCCGACCGCCACCGGCAACCTCCCCGAGTGGGTCACTGCGATGACAGGTCCCTCCCGCGCGCGAATTTCTTCGATCGTCGAGATGTTTTTGGCAAACAAGTCGTCGCGCGGCAGCACGACGATTGTTGGCGTTTGCGACGTGATGAGAGCCAGCGGCCCGTGCTTGAGTTCGGAGGCGGAATAGGCCTCGGCGTGGAGATAGCTGACCTCCTTGAGCTTGAGGGCGCCCTCTATCGCCACGGCATGCCCGGCAGCGCGGCCGATAAAAAAGGCGTGCTCGCACGTCACGAGCCCCTCGGCCAAACGGACGATTTCCTCCTCTCGCGCAAGGGTTGCGTCGATCTGCTCGGGCAGTCTCGTGAGAGCATCGATCAATCGCGCCCCATCAGCCGTCGACAGATCACGAATGCGCCCGAGATGAATCGCGAAAAGTGACAGCGCGACCAAAGTGCAGCTAAAGGTCTTAGTCGATACGACGGCGACCTCGGGCCCGGCGTGCAAGTAAATGCCTCGGGCGCATTCTCTGGCGATCGTGCTGCCGACCACATTGACGATGCCCAGCACGCGGCCGCCCTTGCGCTTGATCTCCTGTATCGCAGCCAGTGTGTCGAAGGTTTCACCCGACTGGCTTACCGCGATATAGAGCGTGTCGCGCTCGATGACCGGGTTGCGGTAGCGGAATTCGGAGGCCGGTTCGGCATGCGCCGGCAGCCGTGCCAATTGCTCGATGATATGAGCGCCGATGCAGCCGGCGATATAGGCGGAGCCGCAGCCCAGGATCTCGATCCGGCGGATGTCCAATAGCTCGTGCGCGGCCATTTCGAGACCGCCCAGATGTGTCGTCTGAAAGCGTGGTTCGAGCCTGCCGCTCAACGTTCGTCTGACGGCGTCCGGCTGCTCGGCGATCTCCTTCTTCATGAAATGAGTGAAATCGCCTTTGTCAAAGGCTTCGTTTGTCCAGGCGATCGTCGATGGGCTCTTGGCGGTCGGCCCGCCGTCGAGCATCGAGGTCGCGAAGCCGTCGGCGCGCACAATGGCCAGTTCGCCGTCGACGAGATACACGACGTTGCGCGTGTGCCGGACGAGCGCTGCAGGATCGGAGGCGACAAACATCTCACGCTCGCCAATGCCGAGCACGACCGGGCTGCCGTTGCGGGCGGCGACGATGGCGTCGGGCCGCGCCGCGTCCAGCACGGCGAGCCCGTAAGTGCCGGTGACCATCCTCAATGCGGCTCGGACCGCCGCCTCCAGCGACCCGTCCGGCATTGCCGCTATCAGATGCGCCAGCACCTCGGTGTCGGTGTCGGAGCGAAAGGCGACCCCGGCGGTCTCGAGGCGGGCGCGCAGCACCGCGGCGTTTTCGATGATGCCGTTATGGATGACCGCGATACGGTTTGTCCCATCGCAATGCGGGTGGGCATTGCGATCGCTCGGCTCGCCATGCGTCGCCCAGCGCGTGTGCGCGATGCCGGGCGAACCTTTGAAGCGATGCGGCAGGAGTTTTTCGAGTTCGCGGACGCGTCCCTTGCATTTGGCAAGACGTAACACGCCGCTGCGGTCGACGACCGCCATGCCGGCAGAATCGTAGCCGCGGTATTCAAGCCGATGCAGACCTTCCATCAAAATCGGCGCCGCGTCGCGCTTGCCGATGTAACCGACGATGCCGCACATCCCGTCGCGCTCCTCAGCCGTAAATGATCCGCCGGATCTGCCGCTCGCTGTAATCGGGCGCACGAAACCGCCAGCACTTCAATTCCGCTGCCAGACGCGAGAAAATTTCGTCATTCGACCGGCCCTCGGCCTGCAATATGCGGTGGCGTCGGCAGACAAACTCTTCCGGACGCTCGTTCAGGAACGAGAGCACTTCGTCGACGAGACGCACCGCCTCCGAATGACCGAGGCGACTCGTACGAACCAAATAAGCGATAAGCTCGTCGAACTCGGCAGACTCCGACATGAGCCCACCGTGCGAAATTGGCGCTTGAATAGCAAGTGGTTTGCCCGGATTCGGGCAATATTCTCAGTAACCGGCGGCCGATTCCGGGGAGTGGCCGCGCTTGTAAATGAGCATCGTGCGCTCGAACGTCATCACTACCGTGCCGTGCTGGTTGAAACCGCGGGTCTCGATCGTGACGATGCCCTGGCCGGGCCGGCGGTTCGACTCGCGCTTCGAGAGGACTTTGCTCTCGGCATAGAGCGTGTCGCCGGCGAAAACGGGCGCGGCCGCCTTGACCTGGTCCCAGCCGAGATTGGCGACGACTTTGGCGCTGACCGTTCGCACGCTCATGCCGGTCAACAGCGCGAGAGTGAAGGCGCTGTTGACGAGCGGCTTTTTCCATTCGGTCTTGGCCGCATACTCGGCGTCGAAATGGACCTGTTGAATATTCATCGTCAGCAATGTGAACCACGTATTGTCGGCTTCCAGTATGGTCCGGCCCGGACGGTGCTCGAAGATGTCGCCGGGCTCGAAATCCTCGTAATAAAGCCCCGAGGTTTCGCGGAACCGTCGCTCGCCGACGGGTCTATAAGCGGGAAGCACCGGGTCCATCGGTCGCCTCCTTTCCTCGGACTAGCCCATGTCCGGCGGGCGGCGCTCGTGCCAGTCAGTAGCCTCCTGATACGCCCAGCCGATGCGCAAAGCGGTCGCCTCGTCGTATCCGGAGCAGACGATCTGCAGCGATAGCGGCAGCCCATTCGCAGTGAAGCCGTTGGGCAATGCCAGTGCGCACAAATTCAGTGCATTGACGAAACGCGTAAAATGCGCCGGTGTCGAGCTCTGATCGACCTCGCCGAGCGGGATGGCGGCGGTCAGTGTCGTTGGCGTCAGCAGTGCGTCGATGCCGTCGAGCGCCGCTGCGAACTCCCGTTTCGCCTGCTCGCGCTCGCTCAGCGCCCGCAGGTAATCCCGTGCCGAGATATTCCGGCCGGCGCCGATGCGCGGCCGCACCGCATCATCGATCGGCAAACTCATGTCGTCGACCAAATGGCCGAGCAGGAAATAGCCCTCGGCGCCGATGATCCGGCCGGTAAGGTCGGTGAAATCGCTCATCCGGCGCGGCAGCGCGACCGAAACGATCTCGGCGCCGAGCCGTGCGAGCGCTTCGACTGATGTGTCGTAAGCAGCAAGGGCATCGATGGCGACGCCCGCTCGCTCAGCCTCGGGCATGCGGGCAAGGCGCAGCCCGCGCACACCCCGCTTCAACAGCGGCAACGGATCGCTCGACTCGATGCCGCGGGTGCGGGGATCGAGCCGGTCCGGCCCCTGCATTACATTGTAGAGCAAGGCTGCGTCCGAGACTGAGCGCGCCATCGGACCGGGCGTGTCGAGGGTCGGAGCGAGCGGCAGAATGCCATAGGTGCTCACCCGGCCGATCGTCGTCTTGAGGCCGGTGAGACCACACCAGGATGCCGGCAATCGCACCGAGCCGCCGGTATCGGTGCCGATCGCCCACGGCGCGAAACCGGCCGCGACCGCCACGCCGGAGCCGCTGCTCGACCCGCCGGGAGTGCGCGCGACCTTAGGGTCCCAGGGATTCCACGGCGTGCCCCGATGCTGGTTGGTGCCCCAGCCGCCCATCGCGAATTCGACCGTATGCGTCTTGCCGATTACAATCAGCCCGGCGGCAATCAGCCGTTTTGCGAGCGTGGCCGTATAGCTCGAGCGCCGCTCGCGCCAGACCTGCGAACCGCCGGTCGTGACGCGTCCTTCGATCTCGATCAGATCCTTGAGCGCGATCGGGATGCCGTGCAGCGGGCCGACCGCGTGACCCGAGCGGACCGCCCTGTCGGCCGCCTCGGCGGCGAGCCGGGCTTCCTTTTCGTAAACCTCGACAAAGGCATGCAGCTTTCCGTCCGCGGACTCGATCCGTTTGAGCATGGCATCGACGATGTCGACCGGCGAGAGCCGGCGGGCGGCGATTTCGGCCGACATGAAGTGAGCGGGCAACAGAGCCGGGTCGGTGTTCGGCGACGGCATGGCTTCCTCTCGCGGGCCGGGACCGCCGCCATACGACGCTCGGCATCTGCTGCTGTCAATCAAGTCCGGGATGTTGTGAAATTAATTAATGTTGACAGATGGCGAACATTATAGCAACATTCGTCGCAAGCATGAGGCTCGAGCCGGGAGGTGCGATGATTGTGGATTACGATTTCATGCTTGGAAGACAGCGCTTCCGGGGAGTGGGCTGGCGCGGCTTGGTGGCGCTCGGCATCACGTTGATGGTCCGCGCCATGATACTCGCGATTATTATCATTTCGGCAAAAAACGCAAGCGGCTGGGTGCCGCAACTGATTGAGAGATTACTTGGCACCTGAGCCGTCAGTGGACCTGCCACAATGGCGCAAAGCGGGCGGCGACGACCCGATCGTAGGGGACCGTGCCTTTGAGGATGCCGATGTCGCGGGCGAATTGGTTCATCCCGGCAACGAAATCCGACGAGATCGTGGCGTCGTAATAGGGCAGGTCGCGGCGGATCAGCTCGGTAATCAGCGCCGCCTCGGCTGGAGGGAACAGCTTGCGGCCAACCTCGCCGGCACGTGCGGGATCGGCTCTCAGCGCCGCTTGGGTCTTGACGATTGCGCGGACTGCCGCCGCGGCGATCTCGGGAGAGCCGTCGATCAGCCGATCGGTCGCCGCGAGCGAGGCCATCGTATAGTTGAAGCACGCTCTCGGCCCGTCGCCGCGGCGCACATCGAGAACAACGGCGCCGACGCCGCGCCCTACTGCGACTTCGGCGCCCATGCCGTTGGCCCAAAACCCGTCGATCTTGCCGTCTTCGAGCGCTTTGGCGGCGGTCAGGCCGAAATTGACGTTGGTTCCCGAGGCGCCCGGTACCGGAGCGATTGTCACTTGGTCGCGCTCGAGGTCGAGGCCGGCTTCGATCAGCAGTCGACGCAGACCCATCTCGACCCATGGCGCGGCGCCAATGCTTCGCCCGCGCACCACACTGACATCGCCGCGCACAGCGCCGATATCGGCGCGCATGACGAGAAACCAGTACATGCCCTGCGCCTGTGCGCACAGCAGCTTGACGCCCTGCCACTCGGGAAACGCGGCGAGCACCGAATGGGCCGAGCCGCCGACGAAATCGACCGCGCCGTCGCGCATCGCCTGGTACGCCTTGTCGACCGGGAAGACCAGCTCGAGCGCGACGTCGAGGCCTTGCTCGTTGAAAAACCCGAGCTCGACCGCCGCCACCGCCGGGAAATAGGAATTCGAGATCAGGTCGGGCACGGCGAGCTTCATCGGCAACTCCTTTTACGCTACGGAGCAACCATATCAGCAGGAGCCTCAAACCGCGCGGGGATGATGGGATGAGCGAGCCGCACGAGCCGATCGATTGGAAGGTCCACGGGGTCAAGGTGATCCCGGGCGACCAGCTCGACCCGAATACCGCGCAGACCCCGGGCATGGACCGCGCGGCGGCAATCAATTTTGCCCGCGTCGGGGCGCAAAAGATCTGGGCTGGCACGGTCAAGATCCACCCCAACGCGAAGACCGGCGCGCACCACCACGGGCATCTCGAAAGCGTGATTTATGTCCTCAAGGGACGGGCGCGGATGCGCTGGGGCGAGCGGCTCGAATATGTCGCCGAGGCCGGCCCCGGCGATTTCATCTTCGTGCCTCCTTATGTGCCGCACCAGGAGATCAACGCCTCGACCGACGAGACGCTCGAATGCGTCCTGGTGCGCAGCGACAACGAGGCGGTCGTCGTCAATCTCGACATCGAGCCGGTCGAGCGGCCGGAAGAGGTTCGCTGGATCGATCCGATCCACCGCGGATCCTGATTTGGCGACCGCGGCCCCGGCATCGGGGCGCTGAAGATCGTGGATGCAATAGGCCTCGTCCTAATGGCGAGCATGCCCCTGTATTTCATCCTGCAGGGGTGGTTTGCGTATACCTGGGTCGGAGGCTGGCGGATCGCATCGCTGGTGCCATTGGTCATCATCGGCCCGGCGGTAGCGTTTTCGGCGTTCGCGCTCGCGCATGGCTCCAACTTATGGCCGCTGACGGTGATCCTGCTCTCGCCGCTGTGCCTGGTCTACCTGCTGTTTGTCTGCGCCATTCGCGTTCTCCGCAATCGCGCCAGTGTCTGATCTGCACTGTGCGATCAGCGCTGGCACGGCGTTAGTCGAACAGTAGGAACAGTCCGGTTGTGACGACAAGGATGGCGAATCTGGTCCAGACACCGAGCCGGGACGAAAGCGCAAGCCACATTGCAGCGAGAATGCCAAGCGGTATGGTCGCGGCCGGCAGCACTCCGATATCAGGACCGGCGATCAGCTGCGCCGCGATGACGCCTAGTGCCCAACCGCACGGCACCGCCGCGATCGCTGCAGCGGTAACGGCTTTAGCGGGAATGCCCACTCGCCGGCTCCGTCGCTTCGCAATCAATCATCTGCCCTGTGAGCCGGGTACCAAAAATTAGCTCCGAGCACCGGAGAATTGATCCGCGATGGTTTTCGAGAGGTGTAAATTGGATTGATGCAAATTGTCGGAGAGGCGATGACCATGAGCCCGCCCGCCAACATCGACATCGCGGCAGCGCTTGCTGAGGCACAGGAGCTCTACCGGGCGAGCAATCCGAAAAGCTTGGCTCGGCATCGTGAAGCCTGCACCGTGATGCCCGGCGGAAATACCCGCTCGGCGATCCATGTCGACCCGTTTCCGTTGACGATCGTGCGCGGCGAAGGTGCGCGTTTGTGGGATCTCGACGGGCACGAATATGTCGATTTCCTGAGCGAGTTTACCGCCGGGATTTATGGGCATTCGCATCCCGCGATCCATAGCGCGATCGCAGCGGCGCTCGAAGGCGGTCTCAATTTCGGCGCGCACAACCTGCTCGAAGCGCGGTTTGCCGCCGTGATCTGCGCGCGGTTCCCATCGATCGAGCTGGTGCGCTTCACGAACTCCGGCACCGAGGCCAATCTGATGGCGGTCAGCGCTGCGCGCGCCATCACCGAGCGGCCGAAGATCCTCGTATTCGAGGGCGGCTACCACGGCGGCGTGTTTTATTTCCGCGGCCATGGCAGCGCGCTCAACGCGCCGTTCGACTATCTGCTCGGCCGCTACAATGATCTGGCAGCAGTCGAGGAGTTGGTGCGGCCACACCGCGCCGAACTCGCTGCAATCCTTGTCGAACCTATGCAGGGTACGACCGGCTGCATTCCGGCCGAGCGCGCGTTTCTCGCCGGATTGCGGGCATTGGCGGATGAAACCGGGGCGCTGCTCATCTTCGACGAGGTCATGACCTCGCGCCTGGCGCCGGGCGGCTTGCAGGAGGCGCACGGCATCCTCCCCGATCTGACGACATTGGGGAAATATGTCGGTGGCGGCATGAGCTTTGGCGCATTTGGCGGCCGCGCCGATCTGATGGCGCGGTTCGACCCGCGCCGGCCGGACGCATTTCAGCACGCCGGCACCTTCAACAACAATGTCCTGACGATGAGCGCCGGGCTCACTGGGCTAACCGAACTCTATACAGCGGAAGGCGCCCGCGCGCTCAATGCTTTCGGCGACCGTCTGCGCCAGCGGCTGAACGGCATTGCGCGCCGGCACGGGCTGGCAATGCAGTTCACCGGGCTCGGCTCGATGCTGTCGGTGCACATGACCGACCGCCCGGTCCGCTCGCAGGAGGACGCCGAGCGCGGCAACGCCGCGCTGCGCGACCTCTTCTGGTTCGACCTCACCGCTCGCGGCATCTGGTTTGCCAAACGCGGCATGTTCGCGTTGTCGATCGCCCTCGAAGAGGCCGACGGCGACAGGCTCGCCGAGGCCGTCGAGGATTTCGCGCAAACCCGCGCCCCGCTGTTTGCGGCGATCTAAGCCGGTTAGGCTGCAACCTCGACGTATTCGAGGTGACTCGCCGGCTCCGAAATGGGCGATCCATCCTCCCGCAAGCCGATCAGATGTAATTCGATCGCCTCGCGGATCAGTTGCTCCGTTTCCTCTACTGTAGCCCCTGTGGCGATGCAGCCCGGCAGATCCGGTACATATGCCGAATAGTTGTGTCCCGCTTTCTCGATAACCAAGGCATAACGCAGGTAACTCACCGCTTTAGATTGGCCTGTTTCAGAATACTGTTGAGGGTCCCAGGGGCAAGATCATCACTGGGCTTGCCCGCAACGGTGACCCGGCCAAGTTTCGCTGGGTGCTTGAACTGACGATGACTTCCTTGCGTAGTGACGAGGTATCTCGGTATATCGCCCGTAATTTTGCCATATTCATATGATATTTTCGTTATCGCAATAACCGATAATCGTTATAGTGACCAGTGGTAAAAGTTAACGCCTGTAGATTCCCTGCAAAAACAGGTGATCCCGGAGGTCGATGCGCTGACGCGACCTCTGCCCCCGGCCTTGCTATGTTGTCCGGGCCAACGAAAGGAAACCGATGAAAACGCTGAGCGGTGGCGCGACTTCCCTCCGCCAAACGGAAGCAACCGGATTGACGCGCCGCGAGGTGCTGGTTCTCACGGCGATGGGGCTCATCGTTCCTCCCGGCGCCGCCAGGGCGGCTGGTCCGGACGCCCAGCTGACTTGGGGCGTGCATGTCTCGCTGGCGCCGGTGTGGTTCGACCCGGCGGATGTCTCGGGGATCATCACGCCGTTCATGGTGCTCTACGCGCTGCACGACGCGATGGTCAAACCGATGCCGGGGCAGGCGTTGGCGCCGAGTCTCGCCGAGGCGTGGTCGGCCTCCGAGGATGGCCTCACTTACGATTTCACGCTGCGGCAAGGCGCAACGTTCCATAACGGCGAGCCGGTGACGGCCGACGACGTCAAGTTCTCGTTCGAACGCTATCGCGGCGCCTCGCACGATCTGATGAGTGCGCGCGTGGCCGCCGTCGAAATCGCCGATCCCCGGCATCTGCGCTTCAGGCTCAAAGAACCGTGGCCCGATTTTCTGACGTTTTACTCGACTGCGACGGCCGCGGGCTGGATCGTGCCGCGGCAATACATCGAAAAGGTCGGCGACGAAGGGTTCAAAAAGGCGCCGGTCGGCGCGGGGCCCTACAAGTTCGTCTCGTTCAATCCCGGTGTCGAGCTGGTGCTGGAGGCCTTCGACCAGTATTGGCACAGTCGGCCCAATGTAGAGCGGCTGGTCTTCAAGGTGATCCCCGACGAGACCACGCGGCTGGCGGCGCTCAAACGCGGCGAGGTCGACATCGCCTATTCGATCCGTGGCGAGCTCGCCGAGGAGCTGCGGCGCACCCCAGGGCTGACCTTGAAGCCGGCGGTCGTCCAAGGCGTGTTCTGCCTCTATTTTCCCGACCAGTGGGACCCGAAATCACCGTGGCATGACGAGCGCGTCCGCCGCGCCGCCAGCCTGGCGATCGACCGGGAGGGCACGAACCAGGCCCTGACCCTCGGCTATTCGCTGATAACCGGGAACCCGATCGTCGCCGATCATTATGAATTTTTCTGGCAGGCGCCAAAGCCGGTCTATGACCCCGAAGAGGCCAAGAAATCTCTTGCTGAAGCGGGCTACGCCAATGGCTTCGATGCCGGCGATTATTACTGTGATTCGTCCTACGCCAATATCGGCGAGGCGCTGGTCGACAATCTTCTGGCGGTGGGGATTCGCGCGAAACTGCGGCCGATCGAGCGAGCGGCGTTCATCAAGGGATATTCCGAGAAGCAATTCAAGAATATCATCCAGTCGGGCCCCGGGGCTTTCGGCAACGCAGCCACGCGTCTCGAGGCGTTCGCGATCAAGGGTGGCGTCTTTGCGTACGGCAGCTATCCCGATCTCGACGCGCTCTATCAGCTGCAGGCGTCGAGCTCGATCGCGAGAAGCGCGCGGCGATCCTTAACAAGATGCAGCAGATCGTGATCGAGCGCGTGATCTTCGCGCCGATCTGGCAACTGGCCTTCCTCAACGGCGTCGGCCCGCGCGTCGGCGAATCTGGTTTCGGTTTGATCCCCCGGTTCCCCTACACTGCGCCTTACGAGGACCTCACGCTGAAAGGAGTCTAGAACCGTACCCCCTTGCCCCATCTGGCCGCCCCGAAGGGGATAGCCCTCCCGCTTTGCGTGTATGATAGATCGGGGATATTTGCCGACTGCTTTGGTACGAATAGATAACGGCGTCAGGAAAGCCACAATGAACCGAGTTGCGCCTTTTTTGATTGCCGCGCTGGCGTTAGGCCTTTCGGCTTGCACAAACCCTTATGATCCGGTCCAACGCGGCCTCGGCGGGGGCGTACTTGGAGCGGCTTCCGGCGCTGCTATCGGGGCGGCGGCGGGCGGCGGGCCGGGAGCCGCACTCGGGACAGCGATTGGAGGCGTAACCGGGATATTTGGGGGAGTGGCTTCTACGCCCCCACCACCGCCGGGCACCTATTACGGTTATCCGATATACGGGTATTCACCTTACGCTTACCCCGGTTACGGTTATCCAGCCTATGGATATCCGGGGTACCCGCCGCCGGGCTATGGGTACCCAGGCTATTCCGGCGGTCCTGTTTACCCCGGCGCCTCAGTCTATGGATACCAAGCCAATACGGAGTACCCCGGTCCGCCCGGCTATGAGTACCGGGGCGATGCAGGGTACCCCGCTCAGGCCGGTAGGCCAGCTTACGGATATTGAAAGCGGTCCCGCTGAACCGCAGATCGGCATGGGCTTTCTCGTGTCTGGCGGCCTCTGACGGCGCGGCCAGTCGGAGAAGAGGTGAATCCCGAAATTGAAGAGCAATTTGCCGAGAATCCCTACCTCTCTGAGGATTGCGGACGAGCCGCGCGGCGAGGACGGCCCCTCTGTTAGGAAAGCGCGGCGCGAGGACAGGCCGTTTATCGGGAATCCAACGAGACTGGCAGCCACATGCTACTGGTCGTGGATGCCCACGGAACTAAGTCCGTGGACTGAAGGCCCACGGAAACAGCGAAGAACAGCGAGCCTATTCGCTGTCATTTCGTCCGGCGACCCGGCAAGATCCTGGATTTCTGCGGCGGAGCGGATTTCGCTGGCTGTAAATTTCATGGAAAAACAGTGACAGAGCCGCAATTACCTCGCCCCGCTTGCGGGGAGAGGTCGGAAACCGCGCGCAGCGCGGGTTCCGGGTGAGGGGGCAAAAACGGCACATCGGCTTTGGCTGTTGTGCCTTCTCGAAACCGGCCCCTCACCCCGGCTCACCCCGGCCCTCTCCCCGCAAGCGGGGCGAGGGACCGTCCATCGGCTCAATATGCCGATGCGGTTAGACCAAAGAAGTGCCGGTGGCAGTGATAAACGCCAGTTCGGGGACTGGAGCGCCCAATGGGCGGGCGGCGTCGGATAATCGGCATGGCTGAAAGGCGCCGCTGCCGCGTGAGGCAATGAGATTGCCGTCCTCGACGACAATACGGCCACGGCTCAGCACTATCATTGGCCAGCCGCGCAGCCGGCGGCCTTCATAGGGGGTGTAGCCGACATTGTCGTGAAGCATCCCCGCGGTAATGGTGGTCTCGCGTTCGGGGTCCCAGATCGCGATATCGGCGTCGCTGCCGACTGCGATTGTACCCTTCTTGGGGTAGAGCCCATAGAGCTTGGCGTGGTTGGTCGCGGTCAATGCGACAAAGGCGTTGAGGTCGAGCCGGCCCTGTCCGACGCCTTCTGAGAACAATAACGGCAGTCTCAGCTCGATGCCGGGAACGCCATTGGCGATCTCCGGAAAGATGGTCCTCTCCCCCTTTGGCAATTTGCCGGAGGCGTCAAAGCGGTAGGGCGCGTGATCGGAGGAAAACACCTGGAACGTGCCGTTGCGCAACCCAGTCCACACCGCCTCCTGCGCGGCTCGGTCCCGCGGCGGCGGGCTGCAGCAGAATTTGGCGCCCTCGACACCAGGCTTGGCAATGTCGTCTGCGGTGAGGAACAGATATTGCGGGCAGGTCTCGCCATAGATTTTGAGACCTTTGGTCTGCGCATTGCGGATGACGTCGATGGCCTCGGCTGCGGACACATGGACGAGCAGGATCGGCACGTCGAGCAGTTCGGATAACGCCACGGCGCGGTTGGTCGCCTCACCCTCGGCGATGCGGGCATGGCTGACCGCGTGATACCGTGGCGCGCCGAGGCCGCGCTCGAGCAGGCGGCCGGTTAGCCATTTGATCATCTCGTGGTTCTCGGCATGGACCATGACGAGCGCCCCCTCACGCCGCGCAACGGCGAGGATGTCGAGCATCTGGCGGTCGTCGAGGCGCAATAGGTCATAGGTCATGTAGACCTTGAACGAGGTGTAGCCGTCGCGGATAAGCGCCGGGAGTTCCTGGCCCATCACCTGCTCGGTCGGGTCGGAGATGATCAGGTGAAAGGCGTAATCGATCACCGCCTTTGGCTCGGCCGCCGCATGGTATTCCTCGACGACCCGCCGCAATGACTGGCCGCGATGCTGCGCGGAAAACGGAATGACCGTCGTCGTGCCGCCAAACGCCGCCGACACGGTCGCGCTGTAGAAATCGTCGGCACAGACGACGCCGGCCGACGAGCGCTGTTCGATATGGCAATGGCTGTCGATGCCCCCCGGCAGGACGAGCCGGCCGGTTGCATCGATTTCGCGCTCGCCCGCGCCGAGGTCCTTGCCGAGCGTCGCGACGACGCCATCCCTGATGCCGACATCGCACGCGACCGTATCGGCGGCGGTCGCCACGGTGCCGCCGCGGATCACCAGATCGTACTCGCTCATGCTGCACCCCTTCTCCTGCCGGTCCGCCGAGCGCTACTGTAGAGAGGACGAATAGACGCGGAAAGAGACCGCCATGACGCAAGCAACATCGCAAGCGACACCCCATCGACCGACAATCGCCGTCACGCAACACGCGATCGCGGCCGGGCATTATCTCGCCGCGACCGCCGGGTTCGACATTCTACAGGCGGGCGGCAATGCGATCGATGCCGGCTGTGCCGCGGGGATCGCGCTCGGGGTCCTGCAGAGCGACCTTGTCGATGTCGCCGGCGTCGCGCCGATCATGATCTATCTCGCGGACAGAGAGGAGGTCGTGACGATCGCCGGGCTCGGTCCCTGGCCGAAGGCGCTCGACCCGCAATTCTTTCAGCGCGAGCACGGCGGGAAGATCCCGAAAGGCGTCCTCCGCACCGTCGTGCCGGCGGCGCCCGACGCGTGGATCACCGCGCTCAAACGCTACGGCACGATGAGCTTCGGCGATGTCGCGGCGGCGGCGACCCGGCTGGCGCGGGAAGGCTTCCCGATGTACTCGCTGATGGCGGCGAGCCTCAAGCGCCACGAGGCGGACCACCGCGCCTGGCCCTCGACGGCGGCGATTTTTCTGCCGAACGGCAGAGTGCCGGAGCCAGGCGAAGTGTTTCGCCAAACCGATCTCGCCGCTTCATTGCAATACATGGCGGACGAGGAACGGGCTACGGCCGGGCGCGGCCGCGAAGCCGGCCTCGAAGCTGCGCGCGATGCCTTTTATCGCGGCGATATAGCGCGCAAGATCGTCGCCTTCATGAAAAAGGAGGGCGGGCTGCTGTCGGCGGAGGATCTCGCCGAGTATCACTCCCCGGTCGGGCCGCCGGAGCGCCGCCGCTTTGGCGATCTCGAAGTCTTCACCTGCGGCGCGTGGTGCCAGGGCCCGGTGCTGTTGCAGACGCTGGCGCTGCTCGAAGGCACCGATCTTGCCAGCCTTGGTCACAACACTGCGGACTACATCCACCATACGGTCGAGGCGCTGAAACTCGCCTTTGCCGACCGCGAGGCCTATTACGGCGACCCCGCGGTCGTCGAGGTGCCGCTCGCGACCCTCATCTCGTCAGAGTACGCCGCCGAGCGGCGCAAGCTAATCCAGTCTGACCGCGCCTGGTCCGAAATGCCGCCCGCGGGTGAACTCGGCCGCGAGGGCGCGCGCTTCCGCGCGAGCCTCGGCGAACCCGATCCCGAGCCCGACACCTCCTATGTCTGCGTCGCCGATCGCTGGGGCAATCTATTCTCGGCGACGCCAAGCGATGGCTCCTACGGCTCGCCGATCGTGCCGGGCACCGGTCTCATCCCGTCCAACCGCGGCTCGCAATCACGCCCCGACCCGCGCCATCCCGCCGGTGTCGGTCCCGGCAAACGGCCGCGGCTGACACCGAACCCGGCGCTGGCGATCAAAGGGCGCGACCAATTCCTCCCGTTCGGCACACCGGGCGGAGACGTGCAGACACAGGCGATGCTGCAGGTGCTGTTGAACCTGTTCGTGTTTGGGCAGCATGTGCAGTCGGCAATCGAGTCGCCACGTTTCGCGACTTACAGCTTCCCGTCGTCTTTCGCGCCGTTCGAATACTATCCCGGCCGGCTTGCGATCGAGGGCCGCATTCCAGAGCCGGTCATTGCTGAACTGACTCGCCGTGGCCACGAAATCCAGCGCTGGCCCGACTGGATCTGGACCGCCGGCGCGGTGTGCGCGATCCTCGCCGACCGCCGCCGCGGCGTGCTCGAAGCCGGCGCCGACCCGCGCCGTGCCGCCTACGCGATCGGCTGGTGAATGCCCCTCACCCTAACCCTCTCCCCACTTGAGTGGGGAGAGGGAACAAACCGCGCTCCCTCGCCCCGCTTGCGGGGAGAGGGGACGCAGCGTCAGAACGCCGCGGCAGTCAGAACCACATCGGCGTTTTTCCACGCCGCTTCAAATTGCCATTGTGCGGCGAGCGCCTCGTCGACCCGGACCGCCGCCGCCAGCGCCGTCGCCTTGGCGTAGAGATAACCGCCGGTGAGGCCGGCCAATTTCGGGTTCGGCTGGGGCTCGGCGAGGATTTGATCCTCCATGCCGCACCTTACCAGGGCGGCGTAGAGCTCATCGGCAATCTCCCCCTTGAATTGGCGTCGAGCCGCCCCTACTATGGCGACCATGGCACCGCGAGCGCCAGTAGCTGTCGCGCGATTTTGGTACCGTTGGTATATGCCGGCGGCCTAGGATCGCGCACTCGCGTCACTCACCCGAAGCCGCCCCACCCGTGGCGGCTTTCGCGTTTCAGCCTTCGCTCATCCGAACGTCGCCGAATGTGGAGCGGCCTCTCAAGCAGGAGGTCAGCGCATGTCCCATTCCGATTTCGACGTTGTCACCGGGCCGTCGATGCCACAGCTGCGGACGCCCTCTCCGCAGTCGCAGCCGCCGCACCGCTCGCCGGAACCGTCCGCCAAACCCCCAGCACCCGCACCCACGCCGCGTCACGAGCCCGAGAAGTCGAGGTGAGCGGGCGCTGACTCGACTGTGTTCAGTCTGTGGGCGTGTAGGCGCGCCCGGCTGGATAAGTCTGGTACTTGGGAATATCCGGGTTCATGAAGTCCCAAGGCTGTGCACTCTTGACGAAGATATCGGCCTCGGGGCAGAACGCACTCGGATCGTCGAGGCTGCCGACCCGCAGGCCGACGACATCCGGCCGAGCCGAAACCCGGATGAACAGCGGACAGCCGCACTCCTGGCAAAACGCGCGTGTCACCTCGTTGCCGGCGTCGCTGGCACTGACAAACAGCTTGGGCGCGCCCTTGGTGATGCGAAATCCGGCGGCGGGCACCCGCATTGCCGCGACATACGCGCTGCCGCTCTGATGCTGGCAATCTCGGCAATGGCACAGCAGCGAAAACAGCGGCTCTCCTGCTGACTCGTACCGCACCTGCCCGCACAAACAGCCTCCGGTCCTCACCATCGCCATCACATATCCCCCCTATCGGCTGACCAACAGCGCACTCAGAAATCTCGACTAGCTGATGCTCCACCCCGTTCCGGCAAACGCGCGGGGCTGCCCTTCGCGGTGAAAGCAATTGCAGCCCAAGCGCGAACGGAACGGCGGTAGCCTTCCGGCATCGGCAATCCGTCGAGTTCGTCGAGCGCGAAGGTGCCGAGCCGCCGATGCTCAGCGCTGAGCCTTAGCGCCTCCACGCCGGCTCGCTCGACACCATAGGTAACGATCACGACATACCGCGCCGGCAAGACCTCGTAGAGCCAGCAGTCGAGGATAGCCTTGATGATGACGCTTACGCCCAATTCTTCGGCGAATTCGCGAACGAGGCAGGCCATTGGATCTTCACCGGTTTCAAGGCGTCCGCCGGGCAGCTCCCATTCCTCGCGCTCGTTTTCGAGCAAAACGACGCGGCCTGCCTCGAGCAACACGCCTTTAATCGAGACGGGAAACGACATAGCGCCGCACACTACATTTGACGATCGTACCGACTGTCAGAATTCCATTTCGAGCTCTTCGACCTCATCAGGTTCCCGCACACCATATCCGGCAGCGCGAGGATCTGCTCGCAATGGGGCCGGGCGCTCGCCGTCCAGCTGTACGTCAGTCGGCGAGACGGCTTACGAGGGGCCGTACATAGCATCGGCGATTGTTAGCGTTTCCCCAAACAGATAGGGACTCTACTAAGGCACCAGAGACGCCTCCCGATCGATCGGCGGCAATGGCCGTGCCATCTTTCTCGACCTGATTTCTGCGGCACCTGCGGCGAATGCGTCGGGCAACGGATGAACGCGGCTTCGGCGAAAGCCCAAAAGTTGAGCAATCGGCTCGTGGATTTGGCGTTGCTGTGATAAGAACCTGGGCTTGGCGCAAAAAATGCTCATCGGACCATCGGCACTATTTCGAGCGGGCAAATGCTTCCCTCGGTCCTCGACGGTTACGATCCACAAGGCTTTTATTGCGAAATGCTGCGGAGCGCAGCAAGCCGGGTAATCAGGGAGCGGCTTAGCGGCTTGTCTATAGAGGCTCTCAAGCGACGCGCTACCAACGCCAATGCCGAACTTTACAATCTCGGCATCACCTTTACGGTTTATTCGGACGCGAAGACGATCGATCGGATCCTGCCGTTCGACGTCATCCCGCGGGTCTTGTCGGGCGAGGAATGGCAGCACATCGAGAGCGGGATCGTCCAACGAATCACCGCGCTCAACCTACTGCTCGATGATATCTACCACGAGCAGCGCATCCTCAGGGACGGCGTCGTCCCGCGCGACCTGATCCTGGGCAACCGCAATTACCGGCCGCTGATGCGCGGGATCGATCTGCCGTACAAGACCTATGTCAATATTTGCGGTACCGACATCGTGCGCGATGAGCGCGGCCAATTCCTCGTACTCGAAGACAATGCGCGGACCCCGTCAGGCGTCAGCTATGTCGTCGAGAACCGGCACCTGATGCTGCGCGCTTTTCCCGACCTGCTCGATCAGATCGGGTTGCGCCCGGTCGAGAATTACGGCACGCGGCTGATCTCGGCGCTATGCGATGTAGCGCCCACGGGGATCACCAATCCGCGCGTCGTTCTGCTCTCCCCCGGCATCTACAATTCTGCTTATTTTGAACATGTGTTCCTGGCGCGCGAAATGGGCGTGCCGCTGGTGGAGGGGCGAGATCTCGTTGTCGAGGACGATCGCGTGTTCATGCGAACTACGGGCGGTTTGTCCGGGGTCGACGTGATTTATCGCCGGATCGACGATGATTATCTCGACCCCGAGGCGTTCCGCAGCGAAAGCCTGCTGGGCGTGCCGGGATTGATGCGCGCCTACCGGGCGGGAAATCTGGCGCTCGCCAACGCTGTCGGCACCGGTGTCGCCGACGACAAGGCGGTCTATGCTTACGTGCCTCGCATCATCCGCTACTATCTCGCGCAAGAACCAATCCTACAGAATGTGGAGACGCATATCTGCCGCGAGCCAGCGGCGTTGCGCTACACGCTCGATCACCTTGCAGATCTGGTCGTCAAGCCGGTCGGTGAGGCCGGAGGCTACGGCATCACGGTGGGTCCCAAAGCAAGCCGCGCGGAGCTCGACGACTGCCGTACGAAACTCATTGCCGACCCCGCTAATTTCATCAGCCAGCCTTGCATCAAGCTGTCGGTCACACCGACGCTGATCGACGGCCGGGTCGAGCCGCGCCATGTCGATCTTCGTCCGTTCGCGATCACCGGATCGAGCACCTGGCTCTTGCCCGGCGGACTGACGCGGGTGGCGCTGCGCCGCGGCTCGCTCGTCGTCAATTCATCGCAGGGCGGCGGATCAAAGGATACCTGGGTCGTTGCCTGACGTTCTCCTCGCCCGCTACGCCGACAGCATTTTCTGGTTGGCGCGCTATGTCGAGCGCGCGGAGAACCTGGCGCGCATTCTCGACGTCAACGAGACCTTCTCGCGCGATAGCAGAGGCGGTCAGAATTGGCGTTCGATCGTCCAGCTGAATTCAGATGAGGAGCGGTTCTTCGCCAGCCACGACGCTGCTTCGGTGAACAATGTCGTGAATTTTTACGTCATTGACGGCGACAATCCGACCTCGATCGTCAGCGCCATTCGCGGTGCGCGCGAGAACGCCCGCACGCTGCGGCCATTGATCTCGACCGAGATGTGGGTGCAACTCAATGTGTTTTATAACTGGCTCGTCGCTTTGACGGCGGCGGAGCTCGTGCCCGGCAATCTGTCGGCGCTGTTTGCGACGATCAAGGAAGCCTGCCAGACTCACACGGGCATTACCGAGGGGACCTTCTTCCGGGACCAAGGATGGTATTTCTATCAGATCGGCCGCTATCTGGAGCGCGCCGATCAGACAACACGTCTCGTCGACATCAAATATCATCTCTTGCTGCCGAACATTTCCGATGTCGGGTCCCCGGTCGATGTCGGCCAATGGCATGCGCTGCTCCGTTCGGCAGCCGGATATCACGCCTACCGAAGACTGCATGCCGCCAGCACTACGCCGGCGCGGGTGGCTGGATTCTTATTGCTGAATACTGCGTTCCCGCGCTCGGTCCATCACTGCGTCTGGGAAGTCGGCCGATTACTGGCCGAGGTCAAGTCGCACTACGGCTTGCGCCATGGCAACGATGCCGCGGAGGAGCTGGACCGCCTGCGCGTGCTGCTCGGCACCCTCGACATTTCGACGATTTTACGCCGCGGCCTCCACGAATTTCTCGATTCGATTCAATACCAGCTGATTGCGATCACACGCGAGCTTGCGATTGCGTTTTTCGGCTATACATCGGAAGCCTTTCAAGCTGAGTCGGCGAGCGCCCAATAGGCTGTCAAAATGCCCGTCCTCAAGGTTCGGCACGTCACTACCTACCGCTATAAGCAACCGGTTGCGTTCGGCGAGCATCGCATGATGCTGCGTCCGCGCGACAGCTACGACCAGAAGTTGCTCGACAGCGAGCTCACGATTGCACCGGAGGCGGTGGACCTTCGCTGGGTTCATGATGTGTTCGGCAACTGCGTCGCGATTGCGCAATTCGCCGGTCGGGGCCAGGAATTGCGGTTCGAAAGCGTCATTCGCCTCGACCATTCGCCGTCTAACGCGCTCAATTTCACGATCGAGGCATACGCCGAGAAGTACCCGTTCACCTACGGCGCAGACGAGATGCCGGACCTGTCCCGGTCGATCGAGCGGCAATATCTCGATCCCGAACACGAGATCGACCGGTGGGCGAAGCAGTTCTTGCGGCGTGACAGCCGCAGCGACACGGTCGAGCTGCTGGCGTCAATGACCCATGCGATCCACCAGAACCTGACCTATGTCGCGCGCGAGGAGAGCGGCGTCCAGGACCCGGTCAGGACGCTGCGGCTGGGCAGCGGCAGCTGCCGCGATTTTGCGGTCTTGATGATGGAGGCGGTGCGCTCGCTCGGGCTGGCGGCGCATTTCGTCTCTGGTTATCTCTATGTTCCGGAGAAGCGGCACGGCGGACGCGCAGGCGGCGGCGCGACCCATGCCTGGCTGCGCGTTTATCTCCCGGGCGCCGGCTGGGTCGAGTTCGATCCGACCAACGGCATCGTCGGCAATCACGATCTGATCCGTGTCGCGGTCGTGCGCGATCCGCGACAGGCAGTGCCGGTCTCCGGCACCTGGACCGGCTTTCCATCGGATGCGCTGGGGATGACAGTCGAGGTCGAGGTCACCGACGAGACCGGACCGGATGTGCGACGGAGGGCGCGCCGTCGAGGATCGTCCGCAGCGTAACCGGACGGAATCCCCACACATCGACACCGACATCGAACTGCCGCGGCTGCGGCTTTAACCTGCCGTGGCAATGGC
>Ga0182038_10000385_pt1 | contig 21783 bp, 17 predicted proteins | sample sta12Can44000108_FD_125976 | JGI IMG/M metagenome (GOLD analysis project Ga0182038, IMG submission 125976) | Lab enrichment of tropical soil microbial communities from Luquillo Experimental Forest, Puerto Rico - statanox.12C.anox.44.000.108 | ecosystem: Environmental > Terrestrial > Soil >...
AGTAGGCGGTTCGGCGTTGTTCGCGTCGCGGTTCCGGGAATGCGCGGCACGCGCCCTGCTGCTGCCCCGCCGCCACCCCGGCCGCCGTTCGCCGCTGTGGCATCAACGCCAGCGCGCGGCCCAGTTGCTGGAAGTGGCTCGCAAATACCCCGACTTCCCGGTCGTGCTGGAGACGATCCGCGAATGCCTGCAGGACGTCTACGACGTCCCGGCCCTGGTCGAGCTGATGACCGGCATCGCCCAGCGCCGGATCCGGGTGTTGGAAGCGGAAACCGCGCGGCCGTCGCCGTTCGCGGCGTCCCTGCTGTTCGGTTACGTCGGCGCGTTCATGTACGAGGGCGACACCCCGCTGGCCGAGCGCCGCGCCGCGGCGCTCTCGCTGGACAGCACGCTGCTAGCCGAGTTACTCGGCCGCGTGGAGCTGCGCGAGCTGCTCGATCCGGACGTGATCGCGGCCACCGGCCGCCAGTTACAGCACCTGTCGGATGACCGGGCCGCGCGCGACGACGAGGCGGTCGCGGATCTGCTGCGACTGCTGGGGCCGCTAACCGAAGACGAGGTCGCCGCCCGGGCGGGCGTCTTCGACGGCACCGCCGTCCAAGGCTGGCTGGAAGGCCTGCGCGCCGCCAGGCGCGCGCTGACGGTGTCGTTCGCAGGCCGCAGCTGGTGGGTGGCCGTCGAAGACATCGGCCGGCTGCGTGACGGGGTTGGGGCGGCGGTGCCGCTGGGCGTCCCGGCCACCTTCACCGAGGCGGTCGCCGACCCGCTTGGCGAGTTGCTGGGCCGCTACGCCCGCACGCACACCCCATTCAGCACGGCCCAGGCCGCCGCAAGGTTCGGCCTGGGACTGCGGGTCACGGCCGACGTGCTCGGCCAGCTGGCCGCCGACGGCCGGCTGGTGCGCGGCGACTTCGTCGCCGCACCCGAGATATCGGGTTCGTCCGTGGCTGCCGGAGGCGAGCAGTGGTGCGACGCCGACGTGTTGCGCATTCTGCGGCGGCGTTCGCTGGCGGCGCTGCGCGCCCAGGTGGAGCCGGTGAGCACCGCCGCGTTTGGGCGCTTCCTGCCGGCCTGGCATCGAATATCGTCCGGCCACTCGGGAGCCTACGGGCTCATGTCTGTGGTCGATCAGCTGGCCGGGGTTCGGATTCCGGCCTCGGCGATCGAACCGCTGGTGCTGGCCCCGCGGGTCCGTGACTACTCCCCTGCGATGCTCGACGAGCTGCTGGCGACCGGCGAGGTCACCTGGTCGGGTGCCGGGTCGATCTCGGGTAGCGACGGCTGGATCGCGCTGCACCCGAGCGATTCCGCACCGCTGACGCTGGCCGGGCCCGCCGAGATCGACTTCACCGACGCCCATCGCGCGATCCTGGACACGCTGAGCGGCGGTGGCGCGTATTTCTTCCGCCAGCTCGCCCAGGACGAAGTCGGCGAAGCGACTCTGAAAGCCGCTCTGTGGGAATTGATTTGGGCCGGCTGGGTCACTGGTGACACGTTCGCACCGATACGCGCGTTGCTCGGCGGCGCGGGCGCCCGCAAACGTTCCGCTCCCGCGCATCGGACACACCGCCCGCCGCGGCTGAGCCGCTACCGCGTCGCGCACCCCCAGCTTCGCAGCACCGATCCGACCGTGGCCGGGCGATGGTCCGCCCTGCCGGCTCCCGAGCCGGATTCCACGCTGCGGGCCCATTACCAGGCCGAGCTGTTGCTGAATCGCCACGGCGTGCTGACCCGGGGCGCGGTGGCGGCCGAGGAGGTGCCGGGCGGGTTCGCGATGCTCTACAAGGTCCTGAGCACGTTCGAGGAGGCCGGCAGGTGCCAGCGCGGCTACTTCGTCGAGTCGTTGGGCGGCGCCCAGTTCGCCGTCGCGTCCACCGTCGACCGGCTGCGCAGCTACATCGACGACCCCGGCTCTTTCAAAGACCCGGAACGACCGGAATACCGGGCGGTCGTGCTGGCTGCCGCCGACCCGGCCAACCCCTACGGTGCCGCACTGCCGTGGCCGACCTCAAGCGGGGAGGGCGAGGGGCCCGGCGCCCGGCCGGGCCGCAAGCCGGGTGCGCTCGTGGTGCTGGTGGACGGTGAGCTTGCGTGGTTCCTCGAGCGCGGCGGGCGGTCGCTGCTCACGTTCACCGACGACCCCGCGGCCGACCACGCGGCCGCCACGGCACTGGCCGACCTGGTCGCGGCCCGGCGCGTCGCGTCGATCCTTGTCGAACGCATCGACGGGACGCCGGCCTTGCAGCCGCGCGCCGGCGGGCAGAATCCGGCCGCGCTGACGGGGCTGATAGAAGCCGGCTTCGTCCGCACCCCACGCGGAATGCGGCTGCGGTGACCTGCGGTGACTAATGCCCGAGGGTGACACCGTCTGGCATACGGCCGCCACCCTGCGGCAGCACCTGGCCGGGCGCACGCTGACACGCTGCGATATCCGCGTACCGCGGTTCGCCACCGTCGACCTGACCGGGCAGGTGGTGGACGAAGTGCTCAGCCGGGGCAAGCACTTGTTCATCCGGGTCGGTGAGGCCAGCATTCACTCGCATCTGAAGATGGACGGCAGCTGGCGGGTCGGCAACCGCCCGGTCCGCGTGGATCATCGGGCACGGATCGTCTTGGAAGCCAGTGACATTCGGGCGGTCGGCATCGATCTGGGGGTGCTTGAGATCGTGGAGCGCGACCGTGACGGCGACGTGGTCGCGCATCTGGGACCCGATCTGCTGGGCGAGGACTGGGAGCCCGCGCGCGCCGCCGCCAACCTCGCAGCGCGCCCGCAGCGACCGATCGGCGAGGCGCTGCTCGACCAGCGGGTGCTGGCCGGGATCGGGAATGTTTACTGCAACGAACTGTGTTTCGTCAGCGGACATCTGCCCACCGCGCCGGTCTGCGCGGTCGCCGACCCGCATCGGCTGGTCAGCCGCGCCCGCGACATGTTGTGGTCCAACCGTTTTCGCTGGAACCGCTGCACCACCGGTGACACCCGGGCAGGTCGGCAGCTGTGGGTCTACGGGCGGGCCGGGCAGCCCTGCCGTCGCTGCGGCACCCCGATCAACCACGACGCCACCGGTGAGCGGGTGGCGTATTGGTGCCCGTCCTGCCAGCGCTGAACGGGGATTTTCCGCTCGTCCGATCGTGACGTGCAATGATCGCAATATCGGCGGGAGGTTCCAGCAATGACGACCAGCCAAGTGGGCTCGCCACGACCCGCGCGAGCACTGTTGGCGGGCCTTGTCGTCGTGGGCGCGCTGCTTAGCCTCGCGGGAGTGGCGACCCCGACCGCGCATGCCGACTCGATCGATAACGCGTTCCTGAATGCGGTGAAGTCCAAGGGTATCGACTTCGCGTCACCGCAAGCCGCACTCGTTGCCGCTCATGAGGTGTGCGACGAACTCGATCTTGGTCGGCAGAAGTCCGACATCGCGAACGATGTGATGACAAACGGCAAGCTGGACGGCTTTCACGCCGGGTTCTTTGTCGGCGCGAGCGTGGCCGCGTTCTGCCCGAGGTATCACTCAGCGAGCTGAGATGGCGTCGACCGCCGTCGACAATCGCGGCTTGAACTCCTGCGGAATGGGGATATATCCGTTGTCCGCCAGGCCATTCTGGCCGGCGCCGATCGTGCTCTGCAAGAACGCCTTTACCGCCGTAGCGACCTGCGAATCGGCGTACTTGGAGCACACAATCTCGTACGTCGCCAGCACGATCGGGTAGGAGTCGGGCTGGTTCGGCCGGTAGAACGAGATCGTGTCGAGGGCGAGGTCGTTGCCCCGCTTGATGAACCAGGCGGCGGAAATGGTCTTCCCCACCGAGTCCGCGCTGACCGCCACGGGGTCCGGACCCGCCGACGTGATGACCTTGGCCATGTTCAAGTTTTGCGCCTGAGCGAACGACCATTCGGTGTAGGTGATCGACCCTTCCGTGGCCCTGACAGCCTTCGAGGTGCCGTCATTGCCGTCGGCGCCCTCACCGACAGCACCGGTGAACGACTTTCCGGCACCCTTACCCCACACGCCGTTCGAGGCCGTATCGAGATATTTCTGGAAGTTATCCGTGGTGCCGGACTGGTCGCTGCGGAACACGACGCGAATCGGCTCGCCGGGCAGCGTGGCACCCGGGTTCAGCGCCCGGACCGCAGGATCGTTCCACATCGTTATGCCGCCGTTGAAGATTCTGGCCGCAGTCGGACCGTCGAGGTTCAACGAAGTCAGACCGTTGACGTTGTAGGCGATGGCGATTGGGCCGAACACCACGGGCAGGTTCCACACTGGCGAGCCGCACCGCTGCTCCGCCTTGGTGTATTCGTCCTTGCTGAGCGGCGAGTCCGAACCGCCGAAATCGGTTTGGTTGCCTGCAAATTCGCTGATTCCAGCACCGGAACCGTTGGCCGTGTAGTTCAAGGACTGCCCCGGGCAGGCCTGTTCGAAAGCGTTGATAAAGCGGGTCATTGCGTTCGACTGAGCCGTGGAACCACTGGCTTTCAAAGTCGGCTTGCCACCGCAGATCACCTTTGCCGACGACGCGCCCGTCGTCGCACCCCCTCCAGGGGCCTTGCCACCGCCACATGCCGACAACATCGCCGCACCAGCGGCAATAACGCTCAGCGCGGCACCAAATCGATTGAGCCTCAATCGAGCAGCAGCCATGAGGCATAGTAAACAAGATCGTCCTGCCGCGCGACCGTGACGGATCGTCCCGGCCCCTCAGCGGTCAACGGGTCTACGGGCGGGCGTGTGCCAGAAAGAACTGCGCAATGACCTCCGAAGCGTCCAGCGCACGCGAGGTGTGCCCGATGACCGCCTGGGGCAGATACTGCTTGCCGCCCGGCCAGGTGTGCCCGCCGTTGTCGATCTGGTAGAAGACGACTTCGGTGGACGCCGCACACTCCCTGAAATCGAAGCGGTGAACCGTGGTGCCGTCCCCCACGTCGGGAAACACCTGCACCGACGGATCGCCCTGACACCCATCGGCCGAGCGCCACTTGTCGACCATGCCCTTGGCCGAGATGGAGTGGCTGACCCCGCCGCGACCGCGCACGTCCCCACCGTCGAACGGCACCAGCGGATCGGCCGTTCCGTGCACCTCCAGGACGGAAACCGGCCGCGACGGATTGCAGGCCACGCTCGTGCCCAGCGTGCCCGCCACCGGCGCGATCGCGGCGAAGACGTCGGCGCGGTCACACGCCAGCCTGTTGGTCATGAAGCCCCCGTTGGACATCCCGGTGACGAAGACGTGCCCGGGGCCGATGTCGTAGTCGCTTTGCAGCTTGCCCGCCAGCGCGACCAGGAAACCGACGTCGTCGACATGGTGCCGATCCGCCGGCGACGCCCCTCGTCCGTCGGCCCAACTCTTGTCGAAACCGTCGGGATAGGCCACCAGCAGCTTGTTGGTGTCGGCGACGGAGTCGAAGTCGGTCAGAGCCTGCTGCCCGGTTCCGGTGCCCGCGCCACCGTGCAGGTTGAGCACCAAGCCGACGGGATCGCCGGGCGGCACGTGCAACGTGTAAGTCCGGTCCATGCCGCCGGAACGGAGGGTGCCGGGCAGATCTCGGGGGCTGGCCGCTGACACATGCCGCACGCCACAGCCGGCCACACATACCGCCAGAACGGCGAGTGACAACCAGCGCGCGTACGGCATGCCGTCAAATTACCGATCACACCCTCGGATCCACGATGGCGGGCGGGTCAAATGGCGCGGACGGCGGGGCGCCGACAGTCTGTTGCGATGTTCGCAATCTGCGCGATCATTGGATCGCACCGAGCCGTAACGTTTTGGCAACGTCGTCAGCAACACTTAAGGTGACAAAATAAGCGCACCTGTTTTCCACGGGGAGTATCTGAAATGACGAGTACCCGCACCCGCCTCAGCCCGCTGTCGCTGCTGGCCGTCGGCGGTGCATTGGCGGTCGCGTTGGTTGGCCCTCTGGCGGCAGCCCCGACCGCTCGTGCCGACAAAAACGACGACGCCTTCATCGCGGCGCTGCATGCCCACGGCATCACTCATGAGTCGGCCCAGTCCGCGATCGCGGCCGGTCACTTGGTTTGCCATCAGCTCGACATGGGTAAGACCCAGGAGCAGATCGCGACGGACGTGATGAACAGCAGCACCCTGGACGGCGACAACGCCGGGTACTTCGTGGCCATTGCCGAGCGCGCCTACTGCCCGCAGTACTCCGATATGCCCTCGTGACGGCTCCGCGCCGCTCCGGGTACCGCTAAAACGGGGAATCCGGCGGCCGCACCCTGACTGCGGGCCATTCGTATCGCCATGATCGCAATCTCGGCGATCGCGGCGTCGTGCAAAGCTGTAACGTGCGGTAATGACGACGTAATGTGCGGTCAGCAACCGATGGCAATTCCGCTCTGGGGGATCCGAAATGACGAACAGCCGTGAACGCGTGCCTGGCGGTGCGCCGCTGGCGTGGGCCGCAGGGCTCTTGCTGGTAGCCGCGCTCGGGCCCCTGGCGGCGGCGGCCCCGATCGCCAAGGCCGATGCCGCTGATGACGCCTTTTTGGCGACGCTGACAGCCAAGGGCATTCACTTCGGATCACCGGACAAGGCCGTCATCGCCGGTCACGAGGTCTGCGATGAACTTGGTAACGGCAAGTCGCCGGCCCAGGTCGCGTCGACCGTACAGACCAACAGCGGCATGGACGGCTACCACGCCGGTTTCTTTGTCGGCGCGAGCATACGTGCCTACTGCCCGCACTACGCTTCGTAACCAGCCCGCAACCCCACGCTCACAGCTTCGAGACCCGCAGCACCTACATTTCAGCCACCAGTAACCATTACGGAGACTTGCGGGTGATTGCGAAAATATTCGTCGGTGGCGCCATCGTTCTCGGGGCCGCTCTTGGGTTAGCAGCACCGGCCGGCGGCGATCCCAGTGTGTTCAACGACCTCAGTTGTAGCTGCCCGAACACGGTCTCGAACCACGGGTCCTCGGTCGTCGACCAGATGATGCGGGGCATCCAGGCGGGCCTGACGGGTGTCGACGCCGTCGAAGCCGACGGGTGACCCCCGACTTCAGCCCGCGCCACCCCATCCCGAGGTCGAAAATTACGGCCGCGCACGGCGTAAGCGCGGCGCAACGCCGTTGACGTAGTGGAAGCGGGCGGCGCGTCGCCGGATGCGGTGGGCGTGCCCGCGGGTGCGACGCGGCTGCCCGGCGAGGTGCATCGGCTCGGCGTAGAACATCACCTTGGCCAGCTCGACGAGGATCAGGTAGATGACAACGAAGCCGGCCAGCACGGCAAAGAACTGCCAGGGCAGTGGCGTGAAGCCGAGGGTGTGAGCCAGCGGCGAGATAGTGAGCGCAACGCCGACGGCGACCACCGTGAGGCTGGTGATCGCGAGCAAGGCGCTCGGCCGGCTGCGGAAGAACGGGACCTTGCGCGTGCGGATGGCGAAGATGATCAACGTCTGGGTCGCAAGCGATTCCACGAACCAGCCGGTGCGGAATTCGATGGCGTTGGCGTGCAGCACGCCCAGCATCAACCCGAAGGTCAAGAAGTCGAACAGCGAGCTGATCGGTCCGAAAATCAGCATGAACCGGCGGATGAAGGCGACGTTCCAATGCGACGGGGCATGGAGCTGTTCCTCGTCGACGCGGTCGGTCGGAATCGCCAGTTGCGAGCTGTCGTAGAGCAGATTGTTCAGCAGGATCTGGCTGGGCAGCATCGGCAGGAACGGCAACAGTGCCGAGGCGGCCGCCGCGCTGAACATGTTGCCGAAATTGCTCGACGTGCCCATGAGCACGTACTTGATCGTGTTGGCGAAAATTCGCCGGCCCTCGGCCACCCCGGTGGCCAGCACGCCCAGGTCTTTTTCCAGCAGCACCACGTCGGCCGCATCCTTGGCGACATCGGTGGCACTGTCGACCGAGATCCCGACGTCGGCGGCGTGCAGGGCCAGTGCGTCGTTGACACCGTCGCCCAGGAAGCCGACCGATCGCCCGTGGCGCCGCAGCGATTCGATCAGGCGCGCCTTCTGCTCGGGCGAGATGCGGGCGAAGATGGTGTGGTTTTGCGCGGCCTCGACGAACTCGTCGTCGTCGAGGGGCTCGAGCTGTCCGCCGGTCACGGTGCCCTTGGATGCCAAACCCAGGTCGGCACAGACTTTTTCGGCGACCCGCGGATTGTCGCCGGTGGCGATCTTCAGCTCGATGCCAAGGTCGGCCAACTGCGACAGCGACTGGCGTGCAGCGGGTTTGGGTTCGTCGGCGAAGACCAGGAAGCCCGCCAACATCAGGTCGGATTCGTCGTCGGGGGTGATCGTCGTCAACTCGGCCGCGGGTCTGACGGCCACCGCCACCACGCGGCGTCCGGCGGCGAACAGGGCCGCGAGGGTGTCTTGCGCGACCGCGGCCGTCGCGTGGCATCGTTCCAGCACCCGTTCGGGTGCGCCTTTGATCACGAGTACGCGCTTCCCGTTGTCGTCAACCAAAACCGACGTCGCACGGCGCTCATGGTCGAATGGCAGCATCGCGACCCGTCGCACGGCGCTGCCGACCAACTGCTGCGGCTGCGGGGACTCCCAGAGCGCGGCGTCGAGCGGATTGGCGCTGACGCCACCGGATTCCGGGTCGACGTCGGTGGCCAGCAGCCCGAGACGGCGGACCGATTCCGCGTGCGCGCCGGCGGGGTCGATCGTGTCGACCAAGCGGATTCGGCCCTCCGTGAGGGTGCCGGTCTTGTCGGTGATCAAGATGTCGATGTCGCCCAGATCTTCGATGCACACCAACCGTTTGACGAGCACTTTCGCCTTGGCCAGTTGTCGTGATCCCGTAGCGAGGCTGGTGCTGACCACGGCCGGCAGCAGCTGCGGCGTGATACCGACCGCGATCGCCAGCGAGAACAGCACGGAATCGATGATCGGTTTGCGCAAGAGCAGATTGCTGACCAGGATGACCACCATCAGCGCGATCGCGACTTGCAGCAGCAGGTACGAAAACCGGCGCAGCCCCACCTGGAAGTCGGTCTCGGGCTGCCGCTTATCCAAACCCGCTGCAATCCGGCCGAATTCGGCATTTCTGCCGGTGGCGTACACCACTCCGGTGCCCTCGCCGGCGCTGACGATGGTGCCCATGAAGGCCAGGTCGTTCGATTCGGCCAGTTCGGTGCCCGCGGCCACCGGGTGTGGCGATTTCTCCGAGCCCATCGATTCTCCGGTCAGGATGCTTTCGTTGCATTCCAGCCCGCTGACGTCGATTAGCCGGACGTCCGCCGCCACCGCCTCGCCCAAGGACAGCCGGATCACATCGCCCGGAACCAGGTCGGTGACGTTGACCGTGACGAATTTCGAGTCGCGGCGCACGAGGGCGTTGTGGTGCACCCGGCCGTGCAACTCAGCGGCGGCGTGCTCGGCGCGATATTCGTTGACAAAGCCCAAACCGATGCTGGCCGCCAGGATCACGCCGATGATGACCGCCTGGATGCTGTCGCCTAGGAAGTACGAGACGATCGCGGTGCCGGCCAACAAGATGAGCACCGCGCTGCGCAGTTGACGACCCAACACCGCGAGCGCGTTGACGTGATGGGTCCGCACCGCATTCGGGCCATAGCGCGCCAGTCGGGCAGACGCCTCGGCGCTCGACAGCCCGGCGGCCGAACCGTCCAACCATTGCAGGACCTCGTCAACGGGGGCGGCGGCGACCTGCTTGACGGTCAGCGCCGCCGAGTCGGGCGCAGTGGTCACCTTCGGTGTCAACGACATTGCAGTGCTCTCCTAAAGATAGGCCGTTCGCATGGTGAAAGCCTCTCTGCATCCGAGGTGTCGCGCGGAGCCACCGCGTCCGCACGGGAATCATCGTCGATGGCGGTGCCCATGCGGCAGAGGCTTTAGTAGTTTCGGTGGTGCCGAAACTCCGCCGAAAGTAGTTGGCGCCATCCGCTGTTCACATCCGGTACAGCTTGCGGCAACCTGCGGCGGCTTTTTTCGCTCCGGTTCGGGAGCTCAAGTCGCGGGTGGATCAAGTTGCCCGTACGGTTGGCTGCGGGCTTCCGGCGGACTGCACGGCAATCCGCGCACTTATCGGGCAGGTGGTTGAGATGGAGCACCAGGATCGGTTGCAGCTCAAGCCGTATCGGTCTGCGTCGGAACATATTGACGGGGCGTGGTGGCCGCGGTCGACGCACTTGGTCGACGAACTTCCGGACTTGGCGGCGTCGCTGTCCGACCGGCTCGGGCGCGTCGTGATGGTGGGCTACCGCCACAATGGCTGGGACGAGACGCCGCCGCTGGCAGAGATCGCCGGTCAGACGATCGAATTCCTCGGCTTCAGCAGCGACGAGCCGGCCAGTGTCATCCTGATCGGCGAGGACGGTCGGCACATCACACTGCACGTCATCCGGCCAGACACCGCGGGAGAGGTTGCCCGACAAGCGTTGGAAGAGGCAGGAGTCCCCGCCGACGCCGCGCCGGCCGGCCGCCCAACGGTTGCGCGATCCGCGGCCGACGTCGCCGACAAGCTGGCCCGTCACGAGGGACTCGGCGACGAGCAGCGGACCGCGCAGATCAAACGGTGGTGTGAGGAGGCTGCCCAACAATTCGTTGACGCGCCGGTGCAGGCCTTCGTTCCCATCCTCATCGAACACATCGTTCGCAACCGCATGATCGAAACCCGGCCGCGACAACATCGCCGGCCGCCGACGGCTGAATCATTGACGGCATAAGACTGCGGTCAGACTTCCGCCGACGAGGGCGGCTGAGACGGGTTTCAAACCGGGTTTCACGCCGAATCGAAATCCAGGTCGGCGGACGCGCTGTAGACGCCGAGCAGGTCGCGCGCCGAGACGATGCCGGCCAGCGCGCCATCGCGCTCCACCAGGACGTGGCGGATGTAGTGGTCCATCATCCGGACCGCCACCTGGTCGACCGTGGCCTCGCCGTCGCACCACACCAGCTTGGTGCTGGCCACCTCGATGGCCGGCACCGCGCCCGGATTCTTTCCGGCGGCCACGACCCGGACGACGTCGCGTTCGCTCACCAGCGCAACGGGCCGCACGTCGTCGCCGACCACGACTGCCCCGACGTCGGCGGTCACCAGGGCCCTGGCCACATCGGCAACCGTGGCGTCGGCGGCGACGCGCGCCACCGGGTCGCCGGTGATGGTGGAAATCGAGATCGAACCCGGGGAAGGCCCCGGAGAAGACAAGCCAGTCACGCGGCAATGGTCACAAGATCATGCCGGTCCTTTCTAGTGACCTGAGTCCTCAATTCAGGTGGCACTGGTAACCGCAATTGCGGGCTCTGTGATGTGACACCCGGCCCTAGCCGACTTGGCAACGCCGGTTCAAGCTGGCGACAGACCTGTTTCCCGAAGGGAATGCTGTGGGCGGTAGGGGTTCCGCGGTTTTGTTGACGCTGAGCGTCGGCGCGTTGGCGGCGGGCGGAATCGCCTGGCTGGCCGGCTCGCACCGGGTCGCCGACGGCTGCTGGATCGCGGGCACCGTGGTGGCGCTCATCCCCGCGACGGTGTGGGTGCTGGCCGCGCTGCGTCGGGGCCGGTTCGGGGTGGATCTGATCGCGGTGCTGTCACTGATCGGCACGCTACTGGTCGGCGAGTATCTCGCCGGTGCGCTGATTGCCGTCATGCTGGCCGGTGGGCGGGCGTTGGAGGCCGCCGCCGAGCGCCGCGCGTCACACGATCTGCGCGCACTGCTCGAACATGCGCCGCGGTCCGCCCGCCGCCGCGTCGGGTCGGCAGTGAGCGTGATCCCGGTGAACGAGGTGGCGGTCGACGATCTGTTGGTCGTCGGCCCTGGCGAGGTGGTGCCCGTGGACGGGCGCATCGCCGGTGCGGCGGCGGTGCTGGACGAGTCGGTGCTGACCGGGGAGCCGCTGCAGGTGGAGCGCGGCGTTGGCGAACCGGTGCGCAGCGGGGTTGTCAACGCGGGCAGCGCGTTCGAAATGCGCGCCACCGCCACCGCCGAAGACAGCACCTACGCGCGGATCGTGCAACTGGCCGCGCAGGCCGGGGCCCAGAACGCGCCCCTGGTCCGGCTGGCCGACCGGTATGCGGCGTGGTTCTTGCCGTTGACGCTGTTGGTAGCCGGCGGGGCGTGGCTGGCCAGCGGGTCGCCGGTGCGGGCGGTGGCGGTGCTGGTGGTGGCGACGCCGTGCCCGTTGTTGCTGGCCGCACCTGTGGCGATCGTCTCCGGCCTGTCGCGCGCCTCGCGTCACGGTGTGGTGATCCGCAGCGGAGCCGCATTGGAAAACCTCGGGCACGCAACAACTTTGGTGATGGACAAAACCGGCACGCTGACGATGGGGCGCCCCGTCGTCGTCGACGTGGCGGCAGCGCCCGGGCGCGATGCGATCGAGATGCTGCAGCTGGCGGCTTCGGTGGATCAGCTGTCCCCGCATGTGCTGGCCGAGGCGATCGTCACCGAAGCGCTTACCCGCGGCTTGCAGCTGTCGCTGCCCACGGAGGTGGTCGAAGAACCCGGGCGCGGCGTTACCGCCACCGTCGGCAAGGAGCGCATCCAGGTCGGCAAACTGGCCGGCGACACCGAAGGCGCGGAGTGGGAACGCGCGGCGGTGAACCGGGCCATGCTGGACAACGCCGCGATCGCATGGGTCTGCATCGACGGGCAACCGGCCGGTGCGGTGCTGCTGCGGGATCCGCTGCGCCGCCACGCACCGCGCACGGTGCGCCGGTTGCGGGCCGCCGGGCTGAACCGATTGGTAATGCTCACGGGCGACCGCGCCGGGCCCGCCCGCGAGGTCGCCGCCGTGTTGGGACTGGACGAGGTGTACGCCGAACAGAGCCCGGCCGACAAGGTCGCCGCCGTGCGCGCCGAACAGGACCGCGCGGTGACCGCGATGGTCGGCGACGGCGTCAATGACGCGCCCGCATTGGCCGCGGCCGGCGTCGGCGTGGCGATGGGCGCGCGCGGTGCCACCGCTTCCTCTGAAGCCGCCGACATCGTGTTGACCACCGATCGGCTGGAGCGGCTCGCCGACGCGATGGACATCGCTCGCTGGTCACGGCGCATCGCGGTACAAAGCGCAGTCGTCGGCATGGGTCTGTCCCTGGCCGCGATGGCCGTCGCCGCGGTCGGATGGCTGCCGCCCGCGGCCGGTGCGCTGCTGCAGGAGGGCATCGACGTCGCCGTGATCCTCAACGCCCTGCGCGCCCTGCGCGGCGATCCGGCCATCGAGGTCGACCTGCCCGCGCGGACCGAACAGATGTTGCGACGCTTCGACGCCGAACACGACGAACTGCGCGACGCCATCGGAAGTCTGCGGGACGCGGCCGACCGTCTGGCCATCGCACCCGATCAGCCTGCGCTACAGGCGGTTACGCGGGCGCACAGCCTGCTCACCGACCGGATCCTCCCCCACGAACGCGCCGAGGAGACCCAGCTCTATCCCGCGCTGGCCCATCCCCTGGGCACCGGCGAGGCGACCGCCACGATGAGCCGAACGCACGCCGAAATACAGCGGCTGGCAGACCGGATCGGTGCCCACCTGGAGCTGGCCCAAAGCGGCGGCGCCATCGCCCCGGAGCAGGTTGACGACCTGCTCGCCTGCCTGTACGGGCTGCACGCCCTCCTGCGCCTGCACTTCGTGCAGGAGGAAGAGAACTACTTCACCCTGGCCCGGGACGAACCCGACACCTCATCCCGCTGATGGCGGACGGGTCATGAAGGTCCCCTTGATCTCCAACCCGATCTCGAGGTCGTCGTAGTCGCGCCCCTCGGTCTTGCGCTTGCGTGGCGCCACCGGCGGCATCATGGGCGGCGGGAGGAAGGGGAACCCGGATTCCTCGGCAGCAAGCGGTGAAGCCGCTGACGCGAGTTGCACCGGCGACTGCGACGCTGACAACAGCCCGACCGTGGCGGGGGGCGCGGTCAACTTGCCCAGCGAAACCCCAACACCCACCGCTGCAGTGGGCGTTGGCGCCGATCCAACGGCGCGGGCCGCGCTCGACAACTCGTTTGCCGTCGCTCCCAAAGCCGACCCGGCCTGCGACAGGCCTTGGCCGACTTCGCCGCCCACGCTCTGCAGCGCACTGCTCGAACTGCCCTGCGCCAAAACGCTGAGGAGGTTGATGGGAAATGCGGTCGCTACGAACTGATTCGCATACGTGTTGACCAGCCCGAACCAGCCAACCTTGGGGTCGAAGCCGCTGGGGAAGCTGTTGAGCGCCGTTAACAGTGACCCCAGTGTCGATTGCGCGGGAGAGCTGGCGGCAGCGGCGGATACCGCACTCGCCGGCGCGGCCGCCGCAGGATTGACGATCGTGGGCGGCGAAGCGAAGTGAGGCAACGCCAGAGCTCGTGTCACGGCCGCCTGATAGCGGTACATCGCCGCCGAGTTGTTGACCCACATCACTTCGTACTGGGCTTCGGTCGCGGCGATCGCCGGAAGCTTGGTGCCGAACCAGTTGGTGGCCAACAACTCTGCCAGCCGCGTCCGATTCGCACTCACCTGTAATGGCACGACTACCGTCCGATGAGCTAACTCGAATGCCGCCGCGGCGGCCTGCGCCGAGGAGCCCATCTGTCGGCACTGCTGGGCGGTGGTGCGCAACCAGGAGAGGTAGGGCTCGACGGCCTCGATCATCGCCGCCGACGACGGACCGCCCCAGGCGTCAGTCAGTGACGACAACACCGAGGCGAAATTCGGAACCGATTCCTCCAGCTCGAGGCCCAGCTGCTGCCACATGCCGGAAGCCTCGATCCACGACCCGGCACCGGGTCCGGAGTGGATCAGCGCCGCAGTGATTTCGGGGGGCAACATCCCAAAATCCATGCCGTCACCCCAGAAAAGAACGGGGGTACGCCGAACCCGGCGTAAGGAAATCAACAACAACTCGCGAATGCGTTATACGACATGTCATTTCGGTGTCCTGGCGCGTACGTAGTCGTGGGGCACCATGGTCGGCTCTCATCCCGCCGATGGCGGTGGGGCGATCACTTTCCCCTTGACCTGCGTGCCGCATTCGAGATCCTCGAGCTTTGGTTGCTTCCTCTTGCGCCAACCACTGCCCGCCGAGATGGGCGGTGGCATCAACGGCGGGAGCATCGGGAACCCGGCGTCCGTGGCATCAAGCGGCGATGCCGCCGACGCGAGTTGGACCGGCGTCTGCGAAGCCGGCAGCAGCCCCACCACCGCAGGCGGCGCGCTCAGCTTGCCCACCGACACTGCAACACCCATCGCTCCGGCGGGTGTTGCCAGTCCAGCGGTGCCGGCCTCACCCAGCCCTCCGAGCCCTCCTAGGGCCGACTCACCCTCCGACAGACCCTGGCCGACATCGCCGCCCACAGACTGAAGTGCCTGGGCCGCCGTGGTCTGCGCCAAATAGCTGAGGAGGTTGATGGGAAAGCCTGACGAGATGAACTGGTTCACATAGGTGTTCCCGAGCCCAAACCAGCCCAGGTTGGGGTCGAAGCCGAGCGGCGTGCCGACGATCGACTCCAAGATGCTCCCTATCGAGGCCGCAGGAGTGGCAGCAGCAGCGCCTGTTGCACTGGCTTGAGCGGCCGCCCCGGCGGGATTGGCAATCGAAGGCGGCGACAAGAACTGCTGCAGGTCAAGGGCCTGTGCCGCGGCCGCCCGATAGCGAGTAAACGCCGCGGAGTTATTCGCCCACATGCCCAGGTACTGGTCTTCCGTTGTGGCGATAGCGGGAAGGTTCAGGCCGAACCGGTTGGTGGCTACCAACTGCGCCAGCCGCGTCCTGTTGGCCGCGACTTGTGCGGGGGGAATCACGGCCGACAACGTGGAGTTGAACGCCGTCGCGGCAGCCTGCGCCGACGAGGCCATTTGGTGGGACTGCTGCGCGGTGTTGCGTAACCACGTGATGTAGGGCTGGACGGCCTGGACCATCGCCGCGGAGGACGGACCGTCCCAGGACTCAGCAAGCGACGACACGACCGCCGTGTAGGTGCTGACCGAGTTCTCCAACTCGATGCCCACTTGCTGCCATGCGTTGGAGGCCTCGATCAGCGAGCCGGCTCCAGGCCCGGCGTGGATGAGGGCGGATGTGACCTCAGGTGGCCACGCTAGGAAATCCATAAGTGTCACACTCATCCCCCTCGAAAAGGCACCAGCAAAGGTCCAGAAAATTCGCGTTGACCATGCCATGAATAGACATGAAACATTGTGTATCGACGCTTTAGGTGCGGCCCGGACCCATTGTCAAGGACGCTAGCACTTGGCGTGGTCGTCGGGCCTTTTCCCAGCAAGGTGGCCACTTGGCAGTCGCTCCTTCTTCCAGCGCGGCCGCCACAGACCTCGAGAAAGCTGTGCACGTGGCGCTCCCACATGCTACCCGGCAGACATACCGCAACGCCGCGGCCTCGCGCGCGGCAGCAAAACCGGCGCGGGGTGCCTGCCGCCCGCTCAATTCTGCTGCGCCGGTGCTGGTTCCAATCCACCGACGAAACGCCCGGCGCCGGAATCGCTTACGGGCCCGCGCGGCGACTGACGAACTCGCGGCGCAACCCGGTCACCGGATCGGTGAACTCGATGCGCTGTGCCAGCAACCGCAGCGGCGCGCTGAAGTCGTCGTCCGCAACGTCAACGACGTTGGGATACAACGGATCACCGGTGATCGGTATCCCCAGCGAGGCCATGTGCACCCGAAGCTGGTGGGTGCGCCCTGTGCGCGGCGTCAGCCGGTACAGGCCGTCGGAAATGTGCTCCACCAACGTCTCCGCGTTGGTCACACCGGGCTCGCAGAGCGCCCGCAGGTGGCCCCGGCGCTTGACGATGCGGCTTCGCACCACCAGCGGGAGCATCAGGTCCGGATCGACGGCCGCCCGCGCCAGGTAGGTCTTGCTCACCAGACCACGGGCGAACGCCGTCTGGTACGCGCCGCGCAGCTCGCGCCTGGTGGTGAACAGCAGCACGCCGGCGGTCAGCCGGTCGAGCCGATGCGCCGGGCTCAGCTCGGGCAGTCCCAGTTCCCGCCTGAGCCGCACCAGCGCGGTCTGCGCCACGTGGCCCCCCCTTGGCATGGTGGCCAAGAAGTGCGGCTTATCGACGACCACGATGTCCGCGTCTTGATACAGCACCGGGATGTCGAAGGGCACCGGCACTTCATCGGGGAGGTCGCGATACAGGTAGACGCTGGACCCGGCGGGCAGCACGGTGGCCTCATCGACCACCGCGCCGTCGGCGTCGACGACTTCCCCGGCCAGGACCTTGGCGCGGGCCGGCGTCCCGAACCGGGCGGTCAGCTCGGCCAGTACCGGTCCGCCGCGCAGCCGCACCCGGGCGGGACCCAGGCCGTCCCGAACCGGAAGCGGCGCGGGCCTCAACTTAGCGGTACCGGCTCGAGGATCTCGGCGCGCGCCTCCGGGGCGCTGGCCCGCAACTCGTCGGCCGACACGTCGTCGGGCTGGGCCTGCGACAGTACCTCGGCCTCCACCCGCGCGGTGTAATTGGCGACCTCACGCTCGACGTCCGCGGCGGTCCAACCCAGCGCGGGCGCCACCACCTCGGCCACCTCGCGGGCGCAGTCGACGCCGCGGTGCGGATACTCGATGGAGATGCGCATCCGGCGGGCCAGGATGTCCTCCAGATGCAGGGCTCCCTCGGCGACGACGGCGTACAGGGCTTCCACCTTCAAGTAACCCGGCGCCTCCTTGATCGCGCTGAGCAGGCCTGAATTCTCGGCCGCCAACCCCAACACGTCGCCGATCAGCGAACCGTAGCGGTCCAGCAGATGGCGCACGCGGTGCGGGTGCAGACCCTTCAGCGCGGCGACGTGCTCCGCCTGATTGACCAGCGCGAAGTAACCGTCGGCGCCCAGCAGGCTCACCTTCTCGGTGATCGACGGCGCCACCCGGGTCGGGATGAACTGCGCCGCGGCGTCGACCGCGTCGGCGGCCATCACCCGGTAAGTGGTGTACTTACCGCCGGCGATCGCCACCAGGCCGGGCGCGGGCACCGCCACGGCGTGCTCGCGGGACAGCTTGGAGGTTTCCTCGCTTTCGCCGGCCAGCAGCGGCCGCAGCCCCGCGTACACCCCGTCGATATCGGCATGGGTCAGCGGGGTGGCCAGCACGGTGTTGACGGTCGCGAGGATGTAGTCGATGTCGGCCTTGGTGGCCGCGGGATGCGCAAGGTCGAGGTCCCAGTCGGTGTCGGTGGTTCCGATGATCCAGTGGCTCCCCCACGGGATGACGAACATCACCGACATTTCGGTGCGCAGGATGATCGCGACGTCGCTGACGATTCGGTCCCGCGGCACCACGACGTGCACGCCCTTGGAAGCGCGCACCTGGAACCGTCCCCGCTGCTTGGACAACGCTTGAATCTCGTCGGTCCAAACCCCGGTCGCGTTGACCACGACGTGGCCACGGACCTCGGCGATCCTGCCGTCCTCGGAGTCGCGGACCCGCACTCCGGTCACCCGATCGCCCTCGCGCAGCAACGCGACCACCTGGGTGGAGGACCGCACCACCGCGCCGTAGTGCGCGGCGGTGCGCGCGACGGTCGTGGTGTGGCGGGCGTCGTCGACGACGGTGTCGTAGTAGCGAATCCCGCCGATCAAGGAGGTGCGCTTCAGACCCGGGCTCAATCGCAAGGCGCCGGCGCGCGTCAAATGCTTTTGCGGCGGAACCGATTTCGCGCCACCGAGACGGTCGTAGAGGAAGATGCCGGCGGCGACGTAAGGACGTTCCCATCCGCGCTTGGTCAGCGGAAACAGGAACGGCATCGGCCTGACCAGGTGTGGCGCCAGCTTGGTCAGCGACAGTTCGCGCTCGTAGAGCGCCTCGCGGACCAGCCCGAATTCCAGTTGCTCGAGATAGCGCAACCCGCCGTGGAACATCTTCGACGAGCGGCTCGAAGTGCCCGAGGCCAAATCGCGCGCCTCGACCAGCGCCACCTTGAGCCCGCGGGTGGCGGCATCCAGCGCGCACCCGGAACCCACCACGCCGCCGCCGATGACCACCACGTCGAACTGCTCGGTGCCGAGCCGCTCCCATGCGACCTGGCGCTGCGGCGGTCCCAGCGCGGAAGCCGGCGAACTCTGCTCGCTGGGTACGTGGATTGGGTCGTTCACGGCAGAGGACTCCTCACTGGGGGAACTCCTGTCGGTTACTCGTCAGTAGGACGTTGCTCCATCAGGCTACGTTCTTTCGGGTGACGTTTCAGTCCAGATCGTCGTGGGCCATCAGCCGGCGGGCGGCTTCGGTGATCGAACCGGATAACGACGGGTAAACGGCCAGCGTCTGCGCCAATTCGTTGACCGTGATGCGGTTTGTTACCGCCACGGCGATCGGCAGGATCAGCTCGGAGGCGATCGGCGCCACCACGACCCCGCCGATCACCACGCCGGTGGACGGTCGGCAGAAGATCTTGACGAAACCCTGCCGCAACCCGGACATCTTGGCGCGCGCGTTGGTCCGCAGCGGCAGCATCATGGTCCGCGCGGGCACCGATCCGTCGTCGATCATCGATTGCGGCACGCCGACGGCGGCGATCTCGGGCCTGGTGAAAACGGTCGCGGCAACCGTGCGCAGCCTGATCGGGCTGACGCCCTCACCCAGCGCGTGATACATCGCGATGCGGCCCTGCATCGCGGCCACCGACGCCAAGAGCAGCAGGCCGGTGCAGTCGCCGGCGGCATAGATGCCCGGGACCGACGTGCGTGACACCCGGTCCACGGTCAGGTAGTTGCCGCGCCCCAGCTCGATGCCGACCCGTTCCAGGCCGAGGCCGCTGGTGTTGGGGATCGAGCCGATGGTCATCAGGGCGTGGCTGCCCTCGACGGTGCGGCCATCGGTCATCGTGACGAGGACCCCGCCCTCGGTGCGGGTGACCGATTCCGCGCGGGCGTTCTTGACCAGCTCGACGCCCCGTTCGGCGAACGACTCTTCGAGCACCAGCGCGGCGTCGGCGTCCTCGTAGGGCAGCACCCGGTCCCGGCTGGCCGCCACGGTCACCTGGACGCCCAGCTCGGTATAGGCGCTGACGAACTCCGCACCGGTCACGCCGGAGCCGACCACGATGAGGTGCTCGGGCAGCGCCTCCAAGTCGTAGAGCTGCCGCCAGGTCAGGATGCGCTCGCCGTCGGGTTGGGCCGACGGCATTATCCGCGGGCTGGCACCGGTGGCGACCAGCACGACGTCGGCGTCGTGCTCGCTGGTGGTGCCATCGGCGGCGGTCGCCTTGACGCGGTGGTGGGCCAGTCCGGGCGTGGAGTCGCACAGCTCGCCGCGGCCGGCCACCAGGTGCACACCCGCGCTGAGCAGGTCGGCGGTGATGTCGGCGGACTGCTCCGCGGCCAGCGTCTTGACCCGGGAATGGATCTGCGGCAACGAGATCTTGGCGTCGTCAATGTCGATGTCGAAGCCGAGCCGAGGTGCTCGGCGCAGTTCGGTGCGCAGCCATGTGGAGGCGATGAACGTCTTGGACGGCACGCAGTCGTCCAGCACGGCCGCCCCGCCGATGCCCTCGGAGTCGATCACCGTGACTTGGGTTGTCTCTGGGTGTGAGGTGGCGGCGACAAGCGCGGCCTCGTAGCCGGCCGGGCCTCCACCGAGGATCACGATGCGGGTCACCACAAGCCCTAACCTAACCGCGCGACGGGCCAGGCCGCAGCGCGGCTGCGGTGGAAACGCTGCGAAACCGTTGGATGAATACCGCTCGAGCGTGTGCCGTTTAAGCTTTTCCCGTGCCGATCTACGCCGCCTACGGGTCGAACATGGATCCCGAGCAGATGCTGAAGCGCGCGCCGCACTCGCCGATGGCCGGAACGGGCTGGCTGCACGGCTGGCGGTTGACATTCGGCGGCGAGGACATCGGCTGGGAAGGGGCACTGGCCACCATCGTCGAGGATCCGGATTCGAAGGTGTTCGTCGTCCTTTACGACATGACGCCATCAGACGAGAAGAACCTGGACCAGTGGGAGGGCTCAGAGTTCGGCGTGCACACGAAGATCCGATGCCGGGTGGAACGCATTTCATCGGACACCACCACCGATCCCGCGCTGGCGTGGCTGTACGTGCTGGACGCCTGGGAGGGCGGCCTGCCGTCGGCGCGCTACCTCGGCGTTATGGCCGACGCCGCCGAAATCGCCGGCGCGCCAGCGGATTACGTGCATGACCTCCGGACTCGCCCGGCTCACAACATCGGCCCGGGGACCTCGGCCTAGTTCTTCCGCGAGCGCGCGGGTTGGCCTCGACTCTGTGGTGATGGCGCCGAGCCTGCGGAGAGCGTGTGACTTTCGCCTGGGACTGCACGCTGAGCGCAGGCTCGAGTGCTCGCCTTCTAAAGAGCGGCAGCCTGCTCGACGATGTTGACCATCACGCGCACCCCGATCGCCAGGGCCCGCTCGTCGAGGTCGAAGGTCGGCTGGTGCAGGTCCAGCTGTGGTCCGTCGCCCGACCACACGCCCAATCGCGCCATCGCGCCGGGAATCTCCTCCAAATACCAGGAGAAATCCTCGCCGCCACCTGATTGCCGCGTATCGGCCAGCACATCGGGACCGACGGCGTCGATCGCGTGTGTGAGGATGTGTGTCGAGACCTCCTCGTTGACCACCGGCGGCACGCCGCGCCGGTATTGCAGGGTGTGTTCGATCGCCAGCGGCGACAGCAGGCCCGCGACGACCTGGCGGATGAGCTCCTCGAGGTCGACCCAGGTGTGCCGGCTGGCGGTGCGAACGGTGCCGGCCAGCACGCCGGTTTGCGGAATGGCGTTGGGGGCCACGCCGGCATTGACCGCGCCCCATACCAGCACGGTGCTGTTGCGCGGGTCGATGCGGCGCGACAGCACCCCGGGCACCCCGGTGATCAGCGTGCCGAGCCCGTAAACCAGGTCGGC
>Ga0182038_10000388_pt1 | contig 21713 bp, 23 predicted proteins | sample sta12Can44000108_FD_125976 | JGI IMG/M metagenome (GOLD analysis project Ga0182038, IMG submission 125976) | Lab enrichment of tropical soil microbial communities from Luquillo Experimental Forest, Puerto Rico - statanox.12C.anox.44.000.108 | ecosystem: Environmental > Terrestrial > Soil >...
GCCAGGGTGGCGAAATTGGCAGACGCGCCAGACTTAGGATCTGGTGGAGCGATCCTTAGGGGTTCGAGTCCCCTCCCTGGCACCGATCACGCTATTGCGGCGTCCGTTCGCAGAATAATTGAGTCATTTCGCAAATATGTGGAATTAGCCGGTATAACCCAATTCGCTTGTGCAAACCGGGGTAAATCCTTTGGATGTGAGAACAGTACAGCCCACGAGTCGTCGATCCAGTCATGAAAGCGAATACGCCCTTGGGTTGCTTCCGCCTCAAAGTCCGGTGCCGAGTCGCCAATTCTCAAAAAAATACCGCCGGCTTTCTCCATCGATCTTGCGGTTTGGCAGCTTAACGAAGCTTCCGGGGGACACAAATTTGTCTGCTACTAATTCGACGCCGTGTCAGTAGCTGGATGTGTCCGAACGAGCAATATGTTTGGCCCGCGAGCTGCCGAAACTCTCGGTAGCTAAATGTAGTAGCGAGTCGCTCTACGAAGAGGCCTTTTGGTTAAAAGTCATCCGTTTCGTGAGGGAAGCTGACTGCAGTGGATTAAACAGTCACTTTCGGAAAAACTCCGATTGGGATTGCTTGCTAAGTCGCTAGCAAACAGCGGAACTGCAGAAGGTTTGCAAGGCCATTGCAAGGCCACTCAAAAGCGCCGGTTTTGGACATTGGGCACGCAAAAACGCCTCAAATATTATGAGAATGTACATTGTGCGTTCGCACAATATTTGAGTCGTTTTCGCTTGCGAGCGCACCCGGACGGCAACAAAGAAGCACTTGGTCAGTTAAAGACTTGTTACGCAGTCTTAGCCTTGGGACGGTGTTTACTGGCATTGCGACGGACGCGTTTCTTCAATTGTGCAATTTGCAGAGCTTCCATCGGAAAGGTCTTTTTCTTAATCGTGTTGCCCCTGAACCACTGGCAAAGTACGTTGCCATTCCCCAAAGCCTTGACAATGGTCATCGCTGGTCCTCCAGATTTTAACTCTACAAGTTCTCCGACAGCCTCTTTGGGACGGAGGAACTGCCGATAATGGCTTTCGTTCAGCCAGTTAAGAAGACGCTGCGCATCAGGCTTGCTAGTCGTATCGAACGATCCCTCCTCCCCCGTATAAAAGTCCCGCCAGAAGAAAACACCGCTATCGCGCTTGCCAAGCTGGTATCTCAGCGGTGCTTCGTCTTGTTTCGCGGTTTCAAAAGTGCGTTTCGTTTCGGCTTGCACCGGTCCGGCCACCTGAACTGGAATGCTCTTGCCGCGCTCTACACTTACGTCGTCTGCAGTCGGCGCGTGTTCCACAGTTACGCGTTCTGTCATCCCCGCCTGGGCTGGCGATGTTGCTTTCTGTCCCGGAGACGACCGAATTTTCCCAGGGAGGCTGTTATCCCCTTCGGGCTGCGGATTGCCTAACTTGTTGTCTTCATGCTTTTCGGACGACAACGATCCCGAATGTTGAGTTTTCATCGAAGAATTAGAACGAGAAACCGGTACTTATTCCTGCGCGGCGGGTGGAGGCACAAACTCCCTATTTAAGCCGATCCGGCTCGACCGAAAGATTAAACCGCGATCCCCAGACATTGGACATACCAGATCGGCTCAAATATTCGGCGAATCGACAGGTTGAGGAACGATTCGAATGTAAGGCTTTGGCGCTTTCCAACCTCGCGGATAGCGCTTCTTTGCTTCCTCGTCCGAGACTGAACCGGCAATGATCACGTCCTCGCCAGGTTTCCAATTAACTGGCGTCGCGACTTGATGCTTCGCGGTTAACTGCAGTGAGTCGATCGCGCGCAACACTTCGTCGAAGTTACGGCCGGTAGTCATCGGATAAACCAAAATCAGTTTTATCTTTTTGTCCGGACCGACGACATAAACATTACGCACGGTTGCGTTGTCGGCCGGAGTTCGCTTCTTGGTGTCGCCGGAAACGTCCGCCGGCAGCATTCCGTACAGTTTGGCCACTTTAAAATCCGCGTCTCCGATGATCGGATAATTCGGTGCGCGGCCCTGCGTCTCCTCAATATCCTTCGCCCAACCTTTATGATCACCGATCGAATCGACTGAGAGTCCGATGATCTTCACGTTTCGGCGGTCGAACTCCGGTTTGATCTTTGCCATGTAGCCGAGCTCGGTGGTGCAAACCGGGGTAAAATCCTTCGGATGTGAAAACAGGACCGCCCATGAGTTCCCGATCCAGTCGTGAAAGCGAAGTCGCCCTTCGCTTGTCTCCGCTTCAAAATCCGGTGCTGTGTCGCCGATCTTCATTCGTCTTCCTTCTGATGTTGTGTTTGCAAAGATTCTTTTCCAACCAGTTTGTCAAAGTCAACTTTCCTCCGCCATTGGTCAACTTGCCTTCGGTCGAAGTTGCCATTCCTGCCATTTCTCTTGTCCCGCAAAGATCGACAGTGAATCGGTGACCGGCTCGCTGATGACTAAAGCGAAGCGGTCACCGAAAATTTGAGCCGCCTTCGATTCCGTTAACGGATAAGGTGGCGGCTCGGATTCTTTTCCATAAAAGAAAAACCCCGCGAACTTGCCGTGCGGGCGCAGCAGTTGTGAAACGCGTTTCGCATAATCCTCCCACAATCGCGGCGGCAACGAGCAAAGGAATGTTCGTTCGTAAACGACTTCGAAACGTGAGACCCCCACATCGTAACTAAAAAAATCTCCAAAGATGATGTTGTCGCCGAGCTCAGGCAGAGCTTTTTTCATGCGCTCGACGGCGACTAGAGAAAAATCGATTGCCGTCACCTGAAGACCCGCACGATGGAACGCATTGAGCGTTCGGTAATCCTCGCCGCAGCCCGGAATCAAAACGTTGCATCCAGATCGAAGTGATCGAATAAAAGCGTCCAGACGCGCGGGGACATGGTCCAACCGCCATGGAGTTCTTCCACTGGCGTAGCGTTGCGACCAGAAATCCGGTTGTGCGCTGTCTCGTTCGTCCTGTTTCTTGTTCAGAGCGTAATCAGCGTAAAATCTCGCGCCCGCCCGCGCAATTGCCGCCAGCCGATCAGATGATCCGCCATTTTAGCTGCCCGGTTTGGCTGTCTCTTTCCCACAAGCGCAAACCACCAAGAAAGGCGTTTTCGTTTTTGCCGCGCTCAACTCCGTCCGGGAGTTGAGCGAAACGATGCACATTGCCGCCGCCGAGAACCACATAATCGGCGATGAAACATTTCTTCAATTGTGTGACTGCGAAAACAACTTCGCTTTTCCATTCTTCCTCGCCCAACCGCTCTATCCCCGGAATACCGAGAAAATTCTCGATGATGTCGCGGTCGTGATAAGGAAGATCGCCGAGTTCGAGCGGGAAAAGCATCTTGTCCAGCACTAACGCAGAGCCGAGTCCGGTGCCGAGTCCGAGAAAAAGCATTCTCCCGCCGTGGTAACTTCCCAACGCCTGCATCGCGGCGTCGTTGATCACGTGCACCGGTTTGCCTAACGAGTTTTCGAAATCGAAACCAATCCAGCCTGGGCCGAGATGTTTCGGTTCCTTAACGACTTTCGTGCCACGAACCACTGATGGGAAGCCGATTGAGATGTTGTTAAAGTTCCAACCGCGGGCCGTTCCATTCAGTTTCGCGACGAAATTTTCCGGCCGCATTCCAGGTCCGGAATTGAATTGTCGCTGTTCGGTGTTCTCCATCAGCAGCTTCACGTGGGTGCCACCGATATCGACGACCAGAGTCTCGTTCATCCCGTCGCCCCTGTTTCCGGCGATTGCTACTTGCGGAGACCGATGGCGCGACCGAGACGCTGGAAAACACTTTTCTTCTCCTGTCCCGCGCCGGTCGTAGTAGCCGGCCAGCATTCAACAATTTCAAGAGCAAGGAAGCGGAACAGCGTCACGCTCGCGAAATTCAAGTCGAGCCGCAGATTTTTGGCGATCTGTTGGACGGAACGAGTGCCGTTGAATTGGGATGCGAATTGCGCCTCGGCAACCGTAAGCTGGAGATTTTGCACTCGTTCAAATCCATCGCGCGTATAAGCGGGAACCGAAGCCGGATCGTAGTAAGAGCGATCACTGAGTTGAACGAATTGGACGAAGCGCAGCGTCGCCAGCGCCCATTGGTCGATATCGATCGCGCCCTCAAGCATCGTCGCGTAATCAGGAAGCGCGCCTTGATGAAAAGAAAAGCGAACGGATGGCGCGGCCCAAAGCTCGGCGAAAAGTTTTTGCCCGTGATGCTGTGCCAACTCCATCGCCGGTTCATGCGAGATTAGGTTTTCCTGCGCGAGCGTGATGAACAACGGGCAGCCGGTTTCCTGTTGTCGCGCGCGGGCGGCTGCGATCCGGTCCGCGTCGATGTTACTCAGCGCCACTGGCGCCTCGGGACAATAAAGTTCGGGATCGTTTGTGGTGGCAAACAACACTAGTCCGTTTTGAGCGAGAAGATCGACCGGCTGCCTGTCCCAAAAGGAGCGCAGGGTGCCGGTCAGCTTTTGATTTGCGATAACTTGAAGGGCGCGGTTCAACGAGAAAAAGCGCGTGTCGCCGCAGAAATAAACGCCGCTGGTGACCGATTCGTCGGGGACATAATGTTGTTCTGCTGCCGGCTCAAACATTGCCGGCGTCGCGGTCGTCCACCACGGCACTTCTTCCGTTTGCGGAATCTCCGGTCCAACTTCGCTCACTTCGCGATAAGCTGCTCGCTTCTCGCCAAATGACAACGGGTTTTTCCCTCCCCGGGCGTCTACCTGAATCGTTTCGCGAGCTCCCGCCGGCTGATTTTCCCCCGCTCGTTGGTTGGAATCGAATCGACAATGAAAATCCGCTTCGGCACCTGCCACCCACTCAAACCGCCGCGACAAAATTCCAGGAGATCGTTTTCTCGAAGAGTCGTTCTGAGTCCGGTGGAAGGCTCGGTATCGGCTACGACGCAAGCGGCAACTTCTTCATTTCGCACGGTCGATTCCCGGCCAAAGGCCACCGCCTGACGAACACCGGGGAAGTCAAGCAAGCGCTCTTCAATCTCGGCTGGATTGACCTTTTTCCCGGCCACATTGATTACATCCGAAATACGACCAACGATTTTGAAACCGGCGCCTTCGCCGACGAGCAGATCATCCGGAACAAAAACTCCGCTGCCTAGTTTTTCGTTATCCGGCTCGAACAAATAACCTCTGCCTGCAGCCGCGCTGCGAACGCGGATCTGACTCGATTCCGCATTTGAATTGATGATTTCAACATCGACACCGCTCATCGGCGCGCCGATGAATCCTTCGATCTCAAGCTTTGCCTCGCGATCGTAACAAATCCCGCCACACTCCGACGCGCCGTAAAACGAATGGATCGACAATCCGAACTTCTCCCGAAACTCTCTCGCGATTGTGATTGGAAGTGGCGCGCCCGCCGAAATGCAAAGGCGAAGCTTCGGCAGCGCCGGAATTTTCTCCATTTCACATAACGCCTGATACAAGACCGGCATTCCCGGAAACACGCTTGCCTTTGTCCGTGCAAGGTCGTCCAGAACCGCACGCGGAGTTCGGTCGCGGCTCAAAACCATCGGCACTCCACGGGCCACTAGCGGCGTGAGCAGATTGCTGAACCCGTAAGAATGCGAAACGGGAATGACACCGAAGTTAAGATCGACATCGGAAATTCCCATTGTGTTGCAGATCTGGTCGCAATCGGCGAGGAGTTGCTCGCTTCCAAACGAAATTGCGCGCGGTAATGTGGTTGTGCCGGAAGTGAGCTTGAACAGCGCTGGTATTGGCAACCGCCACTGCATGAAATAATCCACGAACAGCGATCGCATTTCGTAAGATCCGCTGGTCATGTTACTGACCAAGGCAGCCCCGGCGTTACAAACCTTGAGCGCCGCGTCCCGTTGTTGATCGCTGATGGATTGTTCGAGTGGGAGAACGACAACTTTGCGGCGCAAACACGCGATTAAAACCGACGGCCAATCTTCGTGGTTACCGATTTGGACCGCGAGCACGTTTCCGGAGTGGAAGTTGTCGATTCTTGATTCGAAATCCTGCGCGCCCTTGTCGATTTGTCGGAAAGTCCGAGCGACGTCACCGGCGGTGTTGAAAATGGCGGGCGCATCGCCCTTTCGGACGAGAATTACCTCCCATCGTTTAAGCAATGCGTCTTTGGGTTTCATCGCTTGCGTAAACTCCCCATGCGGTTACATTCGGCGCTCATTTTCGGACATGAAACCAGGCATTCACCCAGAATATCACGAAACCGATATCGTCTGTGCGTGTGGCGCGGTTTATCACACCCGCTCGACCCGTCGCGACATTAGAATCGGTATCTGCGCTGCTTGTCATCCATTTTTCACCGGCGAGCAGAAATTCGTGGACACCGCCGGTCGCGTTGAAAAATTCGCCAAGCGCTACGGTAGCACCAAAGCAGCACGCTCGCGCAAAAAGGGTTAGCTGACCAACGCGTTCGCTTCGGCGAAAGATTCCGACCTCGAGCGTTCTTGAGGTCACGATCATGGACTTTGAACCTCTCATTCAACGGAAACGCAAACGGTTCGAGCAGCTCGAGCGCGAGATCGCCGATCCCATGCTTTTCGATAATCGGAAACGCGCTCAAGAAATCATGCGCGAGCACGCGAGCACCAAAGCTGTATTGGCGAAGTGGAACGAATTGGAAACCGCGCGCAAACAGCTGGATGATAACCGCGAGCTGGCCAGCTCCCGCGACGTCGAAATCGCAGCTATGGCGGACGACGAAATTCCGGATTTGGAAAAGCGCATTGTCGAGCTCGAGCTCGAATTGCAGATTGCATCGCTGCCGCCGGACGAGAATGAAAATCGCGACGCGATTCTTGAGATTCGCGCTGGCACCGGCGGAAGCGAGGCAGCCATATTCGCGGCCGATCTTTGCCGGATGTATCACCGGTATGCCGAATCGGCCGGGCTCAAGACAGAAGATCTTGAATCGAGTCCGTCGGAGTTCGGCGGTCTGAAGGAAGTCATCTTTAAAGTTTCCGGCGAATCCGTTTTTCGAAAGTTGCGTTACGAAAGCGGCGTACATCGTGTGCAACGCGTGCCGACGACCGAAGCACAAGGCCGGATTCACACTTCGACCGCGACGGTGGCGGTGTTGCCCGAAGCGGAAGAGATAGACGTTGAACTGAAACCGGAAGATTTACGGGTTGAAGTGTCACGCGCCGGCGGCCCCGGCGGACAAGGCGTGAATACGACCGACTCGGCTGTTCAGGTCTTGCACATTCCGACCGGAACGATCGTTCGTTGTCAGGATGGCCGAAGTCAATTGAAGAACAAAGAGAAGGCGATGTCGATCTTGCGGGCACGTTTGCTTGAACGAAAACAGCGCGAAGAGCAAGAGAAATACAGTGCGCAACGTCGCGGGCAGATCGGCACCGGTGGACGTGAGGAAAAGATCCGCACTTACAATTTTCCGCAGAACCGGCTGACCGATCACCGGATCGGCTTGACTCTATACAATTTAGATCGTGTGATCGATGGCGATCTCGACGAGATGATTAAAGCGCTTCAGGCTGCCGACATCGCCGAGCGGCTGATAGAGTCATCGCGTTCGTGAACCAAACGAAGACGTTGCTCGAAGTCTTGCAATCCACGACTGCGTATTTCACGAAGCACAGGATCGAATGCGCGCGTTGGAACGCGGAACACTTGGTCGCGCGTGTGCTCAAGCTTTCGCGGCTCGAGCTCTATCTTGAATTCGAAACCAAACTCAACGAGCAAGAGCTCGCGCGATTGCGCGACATGGTCAAGCGGCGCGCGCAAGGCGAGCCGCTCCAGCATTTGTTAGGCACAGTCGAGTTTTGTGGTCAGATATTTGTTTGTGACAAGCGCGCGATGGTGCCAAGGCCGGAGACCGAGGAGCTCGCCGAGTTAATTTCGAATTTCGAATTTGGAATTTCGAATTTTCGACTTCTGGATGTTGGAACAGGTAGTGGGGTCATCGCGCTGACTCTGGCGAATCGTTTTCCGGAGGCGAATGTGTTCGCGGTGGACATCTCAGAAGATGCGCTCTCGCTCGCGCGCGAAAATGCGGAGCGGCTTCGATTGAGCGACCGAGTCCAATTTCAGAAAAGCGATTTGCTCGAAAGTTTAAATGAAAGATTCCATTTAATCGTCGCGAATCTTCCATACATTTCCACGCGAGATCGACATCTTCTCGCGCGCGAGGTGCTGCATGATCCGGAAGTTGCGCTTTTTGCTGGACCGGGCGGTGATGAAGTCGTGCGACGATTGATCGAACGGGCGCCAGCCTGTCTCAACGCCGGTGGTCTGCTCGCCTTGGAAATCGGGATCAATCAGGCCGAAGGACTCTGCGCTTTTCTTCGTCAAAAAAATTATCACGACATTCAGTCGAAAAAGGATTATTCAGGTATCGCCCGATTTCTCCTAGCGAGGTATGGATAAGATTCGGATCCACGGTGGACATCCGCTGAGCGGTTCGATTAAAATCAGCGGCTCGAAGAATTCTGCCCTGCCAATTCTCGCGGCGACATTGCTCACGCGCGAACTCTGTACGGTTCGGCGCGTGCCGGATCTGAGCGACACGCATTACATGCTTCAGATCTTGAAGCATCTCGGCGCGGAGGTGGAGCGGGCGAGCGGAACAGTCACGGTTGCGGCCGTGAAAATTGATTCGATCGCGCCCTACGATGTCGTGCGCAAGATGCGCGCCTCGGTCTGCGTGATCGGTCCGCTACTGGGCCGTTGCAAAGAAGCAACCGTTTCGTTGCCGGGCGGCTGCGTTATTGGTGATCGTCCGATCGATCTGCATTTGAAAGGATTCGAAGCGCTTGGATCGGCCGTGCGCGTGGAAGGCGGCAACATAAAAGTGTTCGCACCGAGGTTGAAGGGCGCGGTCACTAATTTGCGCGGGAAATTTGGGCCAACAGTTCTTGGCACCGACAACGTGATGATGGCAGCGGTGCTTGCTGAAGGAACGAGCGTGATCGAAGACGCGGCCCAGGAACCGGAAGTTGTCGATCTTGCAAATTTCCTGATCAAGATGGGTGCGAAGATAGAGGGCGCGGGCACACGTCGCATCATTATTGAGGGTGTGAAAGAATTGCACGGCGCCGAGCACGACATCATTCCGGATCGAATCGAAGCCGGGACGTTTCTTGTTGCCGGCGCAATTGGCGGTAAAGGCGTCACGATTAAGCGAGCGGAGCCAAAACATCTGACGGCCGTGATGGAAGCGCTGGAGAACTGCGGCTTTCGAGTCGCCGCCGAAGACACAACAGTGTCAGTTTCGCCAAACGGCGCGGCCAAACCGGTCGAGCTTGCGACCGAAGCGTATCCAGGTTTTCCGACCGACATGCAGGCGCAAATGTGTGCGCTGCTTTCGACGACGCACGGGCAAAGTTCGATCACCGAAAATATTTTTCCGCAACGCTACATGCACGTCGCGGAGTTGAAGCGGATGGGTGCGCATATGGAGCTGGAAGGCGCGACTGCGCGCATCGAAGGCGTCGATCAACTTCTCGGCGCGCCGGTGATGGCGAGCGACTTGCGTGCGTCGGCCGCGCTCGTGCTTGCCGGATTAAAGGCCGAAGGAATTACCGAAGTTAGTCGCGTTTATCACATCGATCGCGGCTACGAGCATCTTGACGAAAAGTTGAGCGAGCTCGGTGCCCAAATCGAGCGAGTGAAAGGATAACGTGTGGAGACGACATCAACATCGACATCTTCGAATGTGCGGACCTGGTGCGTACTCGCACATGCGACGGCGTTGGTCGGATTTCTAGTTCCGGTGGCCGGCCACATCGTCGGACCGCTCATTGTCTGGCTCGCAAAACGTCAGGATTCGCCGGAGATCGACGCTCATGGCAAGGAATCGATGAACTTTCAGATCTCGATGCTGATCTGGAACGCGATCGCGGCTATTCTCTGCCTGATCGTGATCGGAATCCCCCTCCTGATCTTGTTGCATTTTCTGAATATTATTTTTGTCATTGTCGCTTCGATCCGGGCGAGCGAAGGCAAGCTTTACCGGTATCCGCTCGCGATTCGGCTGATTAGTTAACCCTCTCTTCGCGCGCGGTTCTCAATAAGACAGCGCAACATTTTTAGGTTCGCGACGTCTTCGCGTAGCTCCTCGCCCTTTGGCGTTTCCAAGACTTTCGGGATCTTTCGGAATCGACGGTCGCGCATGATGAATCGAAATGCATCCAGGCCGATTTGGCCTTTACCAATGTGTTGATGCCGATCTACTCTGGAGCCACGCGCGGCTTTGGAATCGTTGACGTGAATTGCCGCCAGACGGTTGAGTCCAATCACGAGATCGAATTCGCGAAAAGTTTTCTTAACTCCGGTTTCGCTGCCGATGTTGTAGCCAGCCGCGAACACGTGCGCAGTGTCGAGACAAACGCAGAGCCGTTCCGGCTCGCGGACGTTCTCTACGATGAAGGAGATTTGTTCGAAGCGGTGGCCGAGGCATGACCCTTGTCCGGCCGTCGTCTCCAGCGCGATTTTCGTTTTCACTTCCGGGACTTTTCGGAAGACGCGATCGATCGCCGCGACGATTTTCTTGAGGCCAGCCTCTTCACCGGCGCCAAGATGCGCTCCCGGATGTAAAACAAGAAATGGCAGCTCGAGCTGATCGGCGCGCGTTAGCTCTTCCGACAAGGCGCGAATTGAATTCGCGAGAAACTGCGGATTCGTCGTCGCGAGATTGATCAGATAATTAGCGTGAGCAAAGATCGACAACAGCTCGCCGCGCTGTCGATGTTCGAGGAACGCGTGGATTTCGTCCCGTGTCAATGGGCGCGCGAACCATTGCATATTGTTCTTCAGGAACATTTGGATCGCGGTGCAGTTGATCGAACAACCGCGCTCAATCGCCGTGTGCACGCCGCCGCCGATCGACATGTGCGCGCCAAGAAGAATCTTTTCTTTTGTCATGTCGATCGGAGTCGAGACATCTCTACATATTTCGGGGCTAAGCCAAGGCCAGACAATCGTAAGAGATTCCTCGACTTCGCTCGGAATGAAAGAAAGCTCAGGTAATCTTCGACAAGTAGTACGGCAGCATGTCGCGCCAGTAATTCCAATCGTGGCCGCGCCACTTACCGTCATCGAGCCAATGCTGCACGCCTTTGGAATTGAGAATATCCGAGAGCTTGTACGATTCGTGCCGCGTGTTGTCCCATTCGCCGGTGCTGATGATGATGCCCATGTGATTGTATTTCCACGGATCGGTCGTGTTCGGCAGATAATGGAACGGGCTGTTAAAATAAATGTTGTCGTCGTAGTAGCCGTTGAAAAAATCGCTGATGTCGAATGAGCCGCTCAAACTGATGAGGTAACTGACTGAATCGGCGTGTCGAAAAGCGATGTTCGCGGCATGGTACGCTCCGAGACTCGCGCCGCTGACGGCCACCCGGCGGCAATGGCATTCGCGCCGCGCAAGGTCGAATACATCGCGCACGATCACATTTTCGTAAGCATTGTGCGTTTTCATCCGGTCAGCCGGATGAATTGATTTGTTGTAAAAGCTGTCGAGGTCGAGCGCGTCTGGGCAATAAACTGTGACCTTGCCGGCATCGATAAAGTTGGCCATCGAGTCGACAAGACCGAAATCCTTGCTCTGGTAATAGCGCCCAAATGAAGTCGGGAACAAGATCAGTGGCAGGCCTCCGCCGTTTCCGAAGGCGAGTGTCTCGAAGTAGCGGCTGAGCCACGGTGTGGACCATCGGATGTAGCGCTCGTTCATCGAAGGATCGACAATAAGGAGAGCGAGCGATGCAGGTCAATCGGCCCATCTAAAATCGCGATCTACCTTGTTTGCGCGGTGGACAAGATCGACATCTTCAACGAAGCGTCTAGTTTTGAAACGCAAACATACACTTACCGGCAACATCAAACGGCATCGCGCGTTTCGTTCCAAAGCTCTCGGAAATCGACGTGACGTGCTGGTTTATTTGCCGCCGGGCTACAGTCGTTTTTCGCGAAAACGGTATCCGGTCTTGTATTTGCACGACGGGCAAAACGTTTTCGATGCGGTGACTTCGTTTGCCGGAGTCGAATGGGGCGTCGACGAAACCGCGCAGCGATTGATCCGGCAAAAGCTAATCGAACCGCTCATCATTGTCGCAGTCGCAAACATCGGTGAAGAGCGTATCCACGAGTACGCGCCGACCCCGGGCGTGATCGAGCCGAAAGACCACCCGAAAAAGCGAAGTCGCGGGCTCGCGCGGATTTACGGGCAATTCCTGATCGAAGAATTGAAACCGTTCATCGATCGAAAATATCGGACAAAGCCGGAAGGTGAATTCACCGGGCTCGGTGGATCATCACTTGGTGGTCTGGCGACTTTAGCGATGGGAATCCTATTTTCCGAGATGTTTACGCGTTTGATCGTCATGTCGCCATCGGTTTGGTGGGACGATTTCGCGATTTTGCGATTAGTCGGCATTCTCGACAGAAAACCGCCGCTGAAAATCTGGCTCGATACCGGCACAGCCGAGCCGGGCTGGGAACTAGCGCGCGAGCTGTGCAATTATTTGATCGAGGAAGGCTGGCAGTTGGATCTCGACCTTAAGTACCTCGAAGTCGAAGGCGCGGGTCACAACGAAGCGGCATGGGCGGTCCGGGTCGAGCCGGCACTGCAATTTTTATTTCCGCCAGTCGGGTGAGACAGATTACTGGAACGCTTTTCCGTAAATGTGGAAGACGCGGGTGAAACCGCCGACGAACTCCTGATCTTTTTCAAAATCGAATTCGCGCTTCCCTGAGAACCACTTCAAATGGCGCGGGCCGTCCGGATGATTGGAGTCGTAAACCAGGTAACGATCGATGCCGTCACGCGTGCACGTTCCATCATGTGTATAAACGAGAACGGAATGGTTAATGTGAAGGATCGGAAAATCTGAGAGGTAGGCGCAAAAGAATTCGCCGCGCGCAAGAGTTTGCTCGAGCTCATCGTGGGTTTTCTGCTGATATTCTTTGCTGTGGAGATAAAACATCCGGAAATTTCCGACCCGCAGATAAGCGACCCAGCCGAGTCCGATGTTTTTCTGCATCAGAATTGCGCGCGCCGCGCTCATTTCGCGCAAATTGTGATAACCAGGGAACACGATCCGTTTTTCCGACGGTAACGGATCAAGCCACGGATGCATCCGCGTGACGGCGCGGACTCGTTTCGTTAATTCGGCATCGTTGAGGGCAGGCGATTTTGGATCGAAGCGGGAGAATTTGTAGAATTGTTCGACGGTACGCGTCATGACGAAGCAGCGTCGCGTATAGCGATGCGGTTTGCCTTTTTCGGCGGGATTACTGTGCGAAACGATCCTGCCTTGTTCGTAACCGAACACGGTTGAATTGGCAAACGCGGGTGTGTCGCGGTGGAAATTAAAACCGGCGCTTGGCCCGGCTTTGGCCGATGCAAGCGCTGTAAGAATCGCTGCAACACATCCGTAAGATTGGCAGCCGCAGGGTCGCATCACAAAATATCAACGCGCGGAACCTGTTTTCGGTTCGTCGAAATTGCCGAGTTTTCGAAATTTCTTGTAACGCTTCTTGAGCAATTCGTCGAGCGGCGTCGCGTTTAAACGTTCTAGATTGCGGCGCAATGCCGTTCCGAGGTTCACCGCCGTGGTTTCGTAATCGCGGTGCGCACCGCCTTCCGGTTCGTGCACGATCTCGTCCACGACACCCAGCTTCAACAAATCCTGCGCCGTCAATTTCAACGCTTCCGCTGCTTCGGCGGCGTGTTTTCGGTCGCGCCACAAAATCGCGGAACACGCTTCGGGGCTAATCACGGAGTAATAAGCGTTTTCTAAAATTAAAACGCGGTCTGCGACGCCGACGCCGAGCGCGCCGCCAGATCCGCCTTCGCCAACTACCGCCGCGATTACCGGCACGCGCAAAGTCATCATTTCGCGCAAATTCACTGCGATTGCTTCCGAAATGTGGCGCTCCTCGGAACCAATTCCGGGAAACGCGCCGGGCGTGTCGATCAAAGAAATTACCGGCATGTGGAATTTTTGGGCGAGCCACATCAAACGAAGCGCTTTGCGGTAGCCTTCCGGGTGCGCGCATCCGAAGTTACGCATCACATTTTCTTTCGTGTTGCGGCCTTTCTGGTGGGTGATGACGATACAGCGCTGCGAATCGAGCGTCGCGAGTCCGCTTGGCATCGCTTTGTCGTCGGCGAACCGGCGATCGCCGCGTAATTCAGTCCAACCAGTGAAGCAGCGCTCGACATAATCGAGCGCGAACGGCCGTTGCACGTGCCGCGCGATTTGGACGCGCTGCCACGCGCTCAGGTTCCCGTAAATTTCACGTCGCGTGTCGCGGAGTTTCGCTTCCATTCCCGCGATTTCCGAATCCAGATTGACATCGTGCTCGCGCGAATGTTCCTTCAAATCGTGCAGCCGCCGTTCGAGTTCGACGATTGGTTTTTCAAAATCGAGCGGTTGCAGTTCCATCGGGCTTAATCGGTGATTGTGACGGGCGTTTTGTTGTTAACGAGGCTGCTTAATTCTTCAACGTCCGCAGCGGCGAGACCAATTCCCTGCGGGGGTGGCGGCTGCGACAAGTTCGGGTGCGCTGAATCGGGCGTGGAATAAATCGTGTATGCCTGGCTCCCAAGCCGGATCCAACGCGTGCTGCCGATAAATTCTTTGGTGCCGAAGCCAACGCGCTTTCCGTCTCTCCAAGCCATTACTTCGGCGACTTTAGTCGTGACTTTGGCCGGCGTTTTCCCGGGCAACTTTTCTTCGCTGACATGGTATTGTTTGAAAAATCCACCGTGATTAAGAAGAACGACCAGTTTCGGCTTCCGCTGGACGACAATGGCGAAATCGGGATAAGAGATAAGCAACCGTTCGCCGATGTGCAACATGGTTCCGCTCAAGTTGTTCATACGCATGATCAGTTCCGGTGTAGAATGCACTTTGCGCGCGACCCTGGCCAACACGTCGCCGGGCTTGACGATGTATTCTTGTTTCTCGGGCGACGGCGTCCGCGAAAGAAAGATGTCGATGTTCACCTCGCCCAACAAATCCTTCGCTTCCTCAGCGTGCGGACTAGCCGAATATTTTTGAATGAAAGCAGCTAGGGCAGCCCGCGCTTCCGGAATTTTTCCCTCCTGGCGCAACTTCGCCGCGGCTTCAAATTCGGGAAGCGTCAGATCGATTCGCGGTTCGGGTGTGACTTCACCGCGCTGTTCTTTGGCGACCTGAATGTCTTGCTTGAAAACAAAATTGTACCCGAACCAGGCGGCGCCGCCGAAAATGATGATCGCAAGAAACAGGACGAAGAGCCACTTCATGGATTAAAAAGCGCGGGGCGATAATTTTGTCGCGAACGCGGCCGATTTCCAGCCGCGCGCGCTAAAAATCAGGTCGCTTCCTCACGCCCGGGGAAGAACCGGTGCCAGAGCCGGCCGATCGTGCGCTCTTCCTCGTTGCTCCAGGTGTAATGACAATCCTGGCAATAAAATTCCTTGGGAATGACTTTGATCGCGCAGAGCAGACCGACCAACGCCGGAGTTAGGAACTTGCGCGTCATCTGTGGATACTCGATTTGGGAGGAACCGCATTGCGGGCAGCAAATGATGGCTGCGGCGATGTCTGGATCGCGGCTCTCCCATTCAATCATTAAATTTTGCGCTCGCTCGAAATCTGCGTCGTCCACCATGACTTTGGCGTTGGCCTGTGGCCGCGACATGAATGCCATCTGTTGGAGATGGCGTTCGTTATGAATGTCGGTCTTGATTCCCGTCTCCTGAAACCGCTGCTTCAGACGCTTCGCTTTGTCCGGCTCGTTGAATGTCGCGATAGTCACCATAGGCTTATTGCGCTCTCGCTGCAATCTTCAGCAAACAACAACTAGTGCGGAAGTGCAAGATTCTGCGGAGGGAACCACCGGTAGAGCATGAGGTAAACGAGGACACCGGTCACTGAGACGTAAAGCCAGATTGGCATGGTCTTGCGTCCGAGGCGGCGATGCCGATCCCAGCGGCGTTGAAAAACCGGGACGAGGGTGATGATCACCAACGGCAGCGTCACGAAGGCGAGCAAAATGTGGGTGACGAGGATTGGAAAATAAATCCACGCGATCAATCCGGTATAGCCAGAGGATTTCTCCCCAGCGTGCAAATGATAGACGATGTAGCCGACGAGAAACCCGGTCGAAGCGATCAGGGCGATGATCATGCACGGCGCATGACGCTGCCAGACGTTGCGACGGATCCAAAACCAGCCCATGGAAATGAAAACGGTGCTGATGGCGTTCAGTGACGCGTTGATCGCGGGCAGATCATTTATTGTCATGTCGGGTTACCAGGGCAGATTGTAGGGCGTCTGTGCCAGACGCCAAATCGAATGGCGTTTCGCAGCAGCGCCTTATAATCCATTGCCGCAGACAATCGAACAACCGCAGACTCAAACTACCGCGCAAGATCGACAAGCGACCTTAGCGCAGCGCCTCGCAATTTCCATTTTGCGGTTTGCGATCGTGCTCGGAATCGCGGCGGCGATCGGCGGTGGTTGGTACATGGCGCGGAAAGGTTTTGGCGGACGAACGCGGGCACGGATCGTGGAGGAATTGCACCGGCGCGGTGTCGAAGCGTCGATTGGTCATCTCACGTTGAATCCGTTTCGCGGTCTGGTCGCGCGTGACGTGCGCATCTTCAGTTATCAAGACCGGAGCAACACGCTCGCCTTTGTGAGCGAGATCGTGCTCGATATCAATTACGCGGCTTTTTTTTATCATCAGCCGTTTCTCAACGCGCTTGATATTCGCAACGCTGAGGTCACGCTCCCGCTAAGAGGTCCAGAGGGAAAAACCGAACAGCCGCAGCTCAGAAAATTCTATGCCTACATCTATTTCCCGCCGGAACAAATTTACGTCAGCCAGGCGGAGGGAATTTTTTGCGGCATCCGCGTCTCAGCCACTGGCCAATTGATTAAACGAGAGAGTTATCAGCCATCGCCGCCGTTGTCGGACGAAGAGCGGGAGAAGCGACTTCGGTTCGTGCGCCGGGCCGTGACTGAATTGCAGCGGTTTAGTTTTCCGCAGGATCCACCGTCGCTGCAGGTGAAATTCAGCGGCGATCTCGCGCATTTGGAGGATGCGCGCGCGGAAGCGACGCTCCAGGGCACATTACTCAAGCGAAAAAATTATGAGGCGCGTAACTTTATCGCGGCTGCGGAATGGAGCGACCAGACGCTGACTCTCTCGCAGTGCGAATGGAGCGATCGCCTCGGCGGATTTGTCGCCACTGCGAATTGGAGCCGGCGAACCAACGCGGGAAACTTTCGAGCTCGCAGCAGTCTCGACATCAAAGGATTGCTCGATGCGGCCGACGCCGGCAGAGCGCTGGCGGACGCGACATTCAATGCGGCGCCGATGATTGATGTCTCTGGCTCGGCGAATTTTTCAGGCGAGCGTCCGCAAATAAAAGTGATCGGGCACGCTGCCGTCGCCAACGTCGCGTTCAAGAACTTGCCGCTTTCGGAATGTCGTGCGGAATTCTCGTGGGACGGCGAGCGCACCTGGTTGCGCGACATTCGGATTCGACACCCGACTGGAGATTTGCGTGCCGAAGTGTTCGATGCGCCGGACGAGTTTCGATTGAACATCGATGGCCCGGTCGCGCCGGGGGAATTGCGATCGTTCGTCTCGCCGGAGATCCAGGAGTTCTTGAACGAGTGGGAATGTTCGCGGCCGCCGGTAATTCAATTGTCCATCCGCGGAAAAGATCGACATCCGGAAAGCTGGCAGGGCGACGGAAGTATTTCTCTGGATCGGACCCGGTTTCGCGGACAATGGATGAACAGCGCGACCGCCAAAGTACATTTCGCGGAGGCCGCAGTTGTTTTTCAGGATTTCCAGATCACACGCGACGAAGGCGTTGGCACCGGAAATTTCGTTTACGACTTCGCCAAACATGAAGTGCGCGTTTCGAACATCAAAGCAACAGTCTGGCCAATCGAAGCCGCGTACTGGCTCGACCCTGATCTGCCGAAAAATGTCGCGCCCTACAAATTTCATCAGCCACCGAGTATCACCGCGAACGGCATTTATCAATTTCGAGGGCAAAAAGGAACGCGGCTCGAGATCAACGTCGATGCGCCGAGTGGAATGGATTACGTTTTTCTCGGCAAAACGTTGCCGTTCCAGAAAATCAACGGACGACTTCTCTTCACGAATGATCGGCTGCAGATTGTCGATCTTCGCGCCAATCTTTTTGCGGGAAACGTGCGCGGGAGCGCCGATATTTCGCTGGCGCATGATGATCAACGATATCGCGCGAAGCTCGCAGTCGATGGAATCGATTTTCCACGCCTAACAGATTTGTATTGGGGGTACAAAACTGCGCACGGTCAGTTGAGCGGCAATTATGATTTCACCGGCAACGGTGACAACGCACGATTAATGCAAGGAACGGGTACGGCAACTGTGGCGAATGGCGACGTGTTCGCCATTCCAGTGTTTGGGCCGCTCTCCGGAATTGTAGGCTTGCTTTTACCGGGCACAGCCGGCTACAGCATCGCGCATGAAGCGAAGGCGAGTCTCACGGCTAAAAATGGAGTGCTTCACACCGACGATTTCGAAGTTGCGGGCCGACTGTTTTCGATGCTGGGCGACGGCGACATTCTTTTCATGGATGATAAGCTCGATTTTAATATTCGGATTTCGCCGAAAGGTCCGGGCGTCCTGCTCACGCCGGTCTACAAACTGTTCGAATACAAAGGTGAAGGCAGCCTGAAAAACCCGAACTGGCATCCAAAGGTTTTTTAGTCCGAGCCTGACTAGCATTTGGGACTCGAAATAACAGCAACGTGGTGTATCCGTGTAACTCCGTCTAAGGGGGATCGTCCTTATCATGAAGAAAATTGGAATCCTTTTTGGCATGGAACACAGTTTCCCGCTGGCATTTGTCGAGCGAGTGAATCAGAAAACCGGCGGGCGCGACATCGTTGCCGAGTTCGTCAAGATCGACAAAGTGACCCAGGGTGAACCGTGCGGCTACGACGTGGTGATCGATCGAATTTCGCAGGATGTCCCGTTTTATCGCGCATGGTTAAAAAACGCGGCGCTAACTGGCACGGCCGTCGTGAACAATCCGTTTTGGTGGAGCGCGGACGACAAATTTTTCAACAACGGGCTTGCAAGAAAAATCGGCGTTGTGGTTCCTCGCACGGTTTTGCTGCCGTCGAATCAACCACCATCCGACACAAGCGAAAAGTCGTTTCGGAACCTCGGTTATCCGCTCGATTGGCAGGGAATTTTCGATTACGTCGGCTGGCCGGCTTTTTTTAAACCGTTTTCAGGCGGGGGCTGGAAAAATGTTTATCGGTTGCACAACTCGGAAGAATTTTTTCGCGCCTACAACGACACCGGTCAGCTTGTGATGATGCTGCAGGAGGAAGTGAAGTTCGACATGTACTTCCGGTGCTATTGCATTGATCAGCGCCACGTGCAGATCATGCCGTACGAACCGCGACATCCATTTCACCTGCGTTATCAAACCGAATGGAACGCTCCGAAAGAAATCTTGGGGAAAGTGGAAGAAGGCGTGCTCCGATTGAATGAATTTCTCGGCTACGATCTGAACACGGTCGAGTTTGCCGTGCGCGACGGCGTTCCGATGGCGATCGATTTTTGCAATCCTGCGCCCGACGCGGAAGCGGCGTCGGTCGGTCGAGGAAATTTCGAGTGGGTCGTGGAGGCGGTTTCCGAAATGGCCATTCGCAAAGCGCGCGAACACGTTCCTGGTCGCGATAACTTAAGCTGGGGAAAATATCTCCAAGCTGCGGTCGCGAAACGACTTTTAGGCGAGCTGGCTTAAGATCGACACTTCAGGTAGAGGCAGTTCTCCGAAGCGTCCGACGGATTTCTTTTTCGCACGAGTCGTGGCACAATTCGATGGACGGCTCCGAGAGTCGCCCTACCTAAGGAATGAACGAGCACGTCTACACCCTCGGTATCGAGGAAGAGTTCGCGATTGTTGATCCAGACACGCGCGAGCTTCGGTCGCACATTCAGGAAATTCTCGAGGGCGGCAAAGTCGTGCTCAAAGAGCAAATCAAGCCCGAGATGCATCAATCGGTTGTCGAGCTTGGGACCGAGATCTGTGATTCGGTTGGCTGCGCACGCGACCACGTTATCAATCTTCGGAGTAAGCTCGCGAAGCTGGCCGGTGAGAGAGGATTGGCGATCGCGTCGGTGGGCACGCATCCCTTTTCGCACTGGCGGGACCAGCTCATCACCGAAGGGGAGCGTTACCAGGAGATTTTGCGCGACATGCAAACACTTGCGCGCGCGAATTTAATTTTCGGCTTGCACGTGCACGTTGGAATTCCGAACCGCGAAGCGGCGATTCACGTCATGAACCAGGCGCGTTATTTCCTGCCGCACATTTATGCGCTCTCGGTCAACTCGCCCTTCTGGGTCGGCCGTGACACCGGACTGAAAGGTTATCGGCTCAAGGTGTTCGAACGGTTTCCGCGCACCGGAATTCCGGATGCCTTCGAATCGCTTTCCGAGTACGAAGACTATTGCAAGCTGTTGGTGAAGACCGGTTGCATCGACAATCCAAAGAAAATTTGGTGGGACATTCGGTTGCATCCGATTTTCGACACGCTTGAAGTGCGCGTCTGCGATGCCCAATCGCGCGTGGACGACACGCTCGCGATCGCAGCGTTGATCCAAGCGATCATTTCGAAGCTCTTCAAGCTTCTCCGGCAAAACACGACCTTTCGAGTTTATCGGCGACGCTTGCTTGATGAAAATCGTTGGCGCGCGACGCGCTACGGCATCGATAGCAAACTCATCGATTTCGGCCGCGAAACGGAAGTCGAAACGCGCAGCCTGATCAACGAACTACTGGAATTTATTTCCAGCGAGGTAGAGGAGCTCGGGAGCCAGCGTGAGATGGCGCACATCGAGCGCATCTGCCGCGAAGGCACCGGAGCGGATCGACAACTCGCTGCCTTCGCGCGCACGGAGGATCTAAAGGCGGTGGTCGATCAGATCGTCGCGGAGACTTACGAAGGCCTGAGTGCGGGTGGTTCGTGACAAAGCGCGCTTTTCGCTTCATTCTGAATTAAATCAATGCCTGATCGCTTGACTATCGACACGCTTGACGCCGAGCTCGCGCCCGGCGCCCGCAACGCCGTTCGTGTTTGTCTTCAGCTCCAGTTGAACGAGCGCATCACTATCATTACCGACGAAGTCACTCGCGACGTCGCCGCCGCGTTGCAATTCGAAGTCGAGGAAATCGGCTCAGAGCACTCTGTGCTGGTGTGGGAGGATTACGGACCGCGTCCGTCGCCGACTATGCCGCGGGAAATTCTCGAAGATCTTACGCAGTCGCAGGTATCGATCTTTTGTGGGCAATCGCAGCGTGGCGAACTCAGCGCGCGCGCGCAAATGACCGACTTGGTGAACAAAAAACTCATCAGGCACGGGCACATGGTGAACATCACCCCGCAAATCATGTGTGAAGGGATGCGCGCCGATTTTCAGGACGTTGACGCGTTGAGTCAGCGGCTGGTTGAATGGGCGCGTCACGTCGAGCGGATCACCTGCCGGACGCCGCACGGTACCGAGTTCGAAGGACATTTTTCGCCGAAACTGAAATGGCTCAAGACCAGCGGCATCATCACGCCCGAAAAATGGGGAAATCTTCCCGGCGGCGAAATTTTTACCTCGCCAATGAACACGAACGGTATCTTCGTCGTCGACGGTGTGGTCGGCGATTACTTGTGCGCCAAATACGGCGATTTGCAGGAC
>Ga0182038_10000403_pt1 | contig 21413 bp, 15 predicted proteins | sample sta12Can44000108_FD_125976 | JGI IMG/M metagenome (GOLD analysis project Ga0182038, IMG submission 125976) | Lab enrichment of tropical soil microbial communities from Luquillo Experimental Forest, Puerto Rico - statanox.12C.anox.44.000.108 | ecosystem: Environmental > Terrestrial > Soil >...
AAGAAAATTTTGCGTACCCTTTAAATCTTTGGTAAGCCAAAAAATAAAGACAAAAATGCAGTAAGGTAAAATTAGGAATAAATAGACACCCTTATACGCGTGAAACTTTAGCGTAGATAAACCGAACGCTTTATAGACATAATATGGGAAATAGCAGGGTGTAATGAAACCCGTAGCATATGCAATTACTTCCTGGACAAAAAATGACCCAGGCAAATTTGGATCAGGAAGCAGGCCTCCGGTGATGTTATAGCTAAGCAGTAAAAGAATAAGGATTAGGTTAAGCGTGGTGGTCTTATCTTCTGGTCGGGCTAAGCGAAATATTGTCAAATAGAAAAAAATAACTATTTCTATGCTGACAAAAATAAATGTGACAATGTGCATTTGCGTTCCAAATACTAACATTACCGCACTATTTTACATCTCTCTTGAAGAAATACAAATGGTATGTCAAATCCCGTTCGCAATAAACCTCAAATCCGAATTTTTTATACCACCCTAGGTTCTTAACTGTTGAAGTTTCCAGATATATAGGACGGTTGTTCCTATTACTGTAATCAATGATTTCCTGAAGTAGCTTACTTCCAACTCCATGGCCTTGTGCATCAGGATCAACACCAATAAACCACAAATATGCCATTGGTATTTTGGGCTGTATGCTACTTATTAGCTTTTCTCTCTTTAAAGCCTTACTTACATTATCTATGCCGACAGCTTGGAGGATAAGTTTTATATCCAATAATGTTGACTTTAATGTTGTCTTCTTTTTGTCCAGATACACGATGAGCGCACATCCCTTATTATCATCAGAGAGAAGCACATCACCAAATGCTGTGCATACTTCAAAAGAATAATCCATTAACGATCGAAGCCTTATTTCCCTTCTATTATCCTGTTTGACGATATAATTTACACTGGAATTACCATCAAAGGACTTGGCTAAAACATTTATAACCAAATCTTTCTCTTGTTTTGAGGCTTTTTTCATTCTATATATGTTTTAGATGAATATTTATGTTTAACTATAAAGTCATTCTTTGTATTCTTACTGCATTCAATATTGCCAACAATGCCACTCCAACATCGGCAAATACAGCTTCCCACATGGTCGCTAATCCACCCGCTCCTAGAACCAGTACAATTACCTTTATTCCGAATGCCAGCCCTATATTCTGCCAGACTATTTTATTTGTCGCTTTCCCAATACTTATGGCTTGTGCAATCTTTGACGGCTGGTCTGTTTGTATTATCACATCGGCTGTTTCTATGGCTGCATCGCTGCCTAAACCGCCCATTGCGATACCTACGTCGCTTAAGGCTAGTACCGGTGCATCATTAATGCCGTCTCCAACAAATGCTACTACATTCAATTTATCATGTTTGATAGCCTCCAATTTTTTTACCTTATGTTCAGGTAAGAGGTCACCGTAGGCTTTATCAATACCTAAATGTGAGGCCACTTTGTCCACAACAGCTTGTTTATCTCCACTAAGCATAGTGGTTTTCACATTTAGTTTATGTAAGGCATCTATTGCCTGTTTGCTGTCTTCTTTTATTTCGTCTGCAATAGTCAGATAGCCTGCCAGCTTTCTATCAATTGCTACTATTACAATTGTATCCACAATTTTTTTCAATGTGTCATTCACTGGCACTTTCATCATATCCATCAATTTTACATTGCCTGCCAGCACCTCTTTTCCGTTCACATCTCCTTTCAATCCATATCCACTTATTTCTTCCAATGTATCTACGCTTATTTTAGTAAAGTTATCTCCAGCATATTCAACAACTGCTTTTGCTACTGGGTGAGTTGACTTTGCTTCTAAAGCTGCGGCCAAGGGCAACCACTCCTCTTTCTGAATATTATAACTTTCTACTTCCTGTACTTTGAAAACGGCTTTTGTAAGTGTGCCGGTTTTATCCATTACTACTTGGTTTATTTTAGTCATTAAATCCAGATAATTGGAACCTTTAAATAAAATGCCACTCCGAGAAGCGGCCCCAATGCCGCCAAAATATCCCAAGGGGATAGAAATTACCAATGCACAAGGACAACTGATAACAAGAAATATTAAAGCCCGATACAACCATGCATTGAAAACATAATTTTCAACAATAAAATAGGGTATTAATGTTATGCCAATAGCAAGGAATACAACAATAGGAGTGTATATTCTTGCAAACTTCCTGATGAACTGTTCTGTTTTTGCTTTTCTGGTTGTAGCATCCTGTACTAGGATCAATATTCTTGCAAGGGAAGAGTCATTGAACAGTTTTGTAACTTTCAGCTCTACTACTTTTTCCTGGTTAATCATTCCTGCAAGCACTGTTTCACCCTTGGTAAAAGTGGAAGGTTTGCTTTCTCCCGTTAATGCTGAAGTATTAAAGGAACTTCCTTCGCTTAACATTTCTCCATCCAACGGAACTCTTTCACCAACTTTTATCTGGATAATTTCACCAACGTTTACAGTTTGTGGTGGTAAATTAACGTAAATACCATTTCTTAATATATTGGCGCTGTCTGGCCGTACATCCAGCAAGGCTTTAATGCTTCTCTTCGCACGGTTTACAGCCGCGTCCTGGAATAGTTCCCCTACTGCGTAAAAAAGCATTACCGCCACACCTTCAGGGTATTCACCAATAGAAAAAGCGCCGATGGTGGCCACGCTCATAAGAAAAAATTCAGTAAATACATCTCCCTTGATTGCAGTTTTGATTCCTTTAAGAACAACAGGCAAGCCCACAGGAACATAAGCAGCAATATACCAAAGAAGACGAACCAATCCACTAAACCTGAAGAGGGGTAGTTTAATCCAATTATCCATTGCAACACCTGCTATTAACAAAGAAAAACTTATAATAGCAGGCAGCCAGGTCTTAATACTACTGCCTTCGTCAGCACCATGGTTGTGATTGTCATCTTTGCTGTGCAAGGAAAACACTTTTGCTTCGTTCAATTTTTCATTCAGTTCACAGCAGGCTTCCTGCTCTGCAATTTTTGTTTCATCATGCTTATGTACCATAAAGCTATATTTAGTGTAAAAAAAAAGTAATAATGCCTACTATAATTAAAACTATTCCGGTTATACGTTTCTCGTTATACTCGATAAAATGAGAGTTTATCATTTGAATTCCTTTATATGCCAGCATAACAAGACTCACGATTCCAGTAATGCTGATTGCTGCATATACAAAAGCCAGCAGTAAAACATCGTCCCATCCATAGGCACCTGCTGCTATAAAAAGGCTTTCCACTTCCAGACAGGGGGATAAAAACGTTGTGGCTGCAAGAATCAGTACCCATTTGGTTTTTAATTTTTCATCCCGCTGAACATCTTTATTTACAGCATGATGCTGGTGTGGCAGGTTTATAGTAAAATATATCAGCCCGAATATTATCAATAAGACGGGGGCAATTACATGAACATACCCTTCATATTGATGTGCTATCCTATAACCTATCATGCCCAATATAGCACCAAGAAATGCAGTGCCCAATACATGAGCCGATGCTGTTATAGATGCCACCAGCATTAATTCAAATCTATCCCATTTTTCAGACCTAGCAACTACCACTAGTGGCAGCCAGTGGTTGGGAATAAGTGCATGAGTAATGCCTAATAATATGGTGCTCGCTATTATAGCGTACATTTTATTTTTTCATTAATTTATTTTCCTTTTTTCATTTGTAGCCTTGCTACTATGCTAATACTTGACACCGGTACCAAGGTTATCAAAAATCACTTTTCCGGAAGTGGTGTCATAATACCTGTGCGGAAATCATATTTTAATTTTGAGATTGTGAATGCCATACTATTTATTCAGGTTTTGATATGGCCAAAAGCAAATTGGGTTTGAGAATATTCGTTAAACAACATTGGCAATATATTTTTCTTTGTCTTTATGTACTTCTATTGTGGTATGTGTAATTTTAAATTCTGATGCCAAGTGTTCTTTTATATTTCTGGTTAATTCACTTATTGCTGTAAAACCTGATTCATCTTTCATTATAATATGCACACTTAAAGCATTTACGCCGGATGTAATTGTCCAAATATGGAGGTCATGCACAGCCTGTACGCCAGGCCGTTCTGCGATACACTTTTCAACTGTAGCATAATTAATATCGGCTGGCACAGCTTCCAAGAGTATATCTACTGACTCCTTTAATAACCTGAATGTCCGTGGCAAAATAAAAAGCCCAATCAATCCACTCATAATGGGGTCTATATACAACCAGCCTGTAGCAAGAATAATAATGCCTGCAATAATTACTCCTACCGAACTGAGCATATCACTTACCACTTCAAGAAAAGCACCTTTAATATTGATACTTTCTTTTGAGCCGGTATTCAAAATTTTCATGCTGATTAAATTTATTACCAAGCCGCAAAAAGCAACAACAAGCATTGGAATACCTGCCACAGCAGGAGGATTTTTGAAGCGCTGCCAGGCCTCAAACAATATATACCCAGATATAAAAATCAAGACAAAAGCATTCGTAAGCGCAGAAAAAATTTCAACCCTGTAATATCCAAAAGTCTTTTGATTATTACGGGGTTTAGATGTCATCCAGATGGCGAATAAGGCAAGTGCCTGGCCACCTACATCGGTAAGCATGTGTGCAGCATCTGAAAGTAAAGCGAGGCTGTTAGATATAATTCCAACAACTACCTCAATAACTAAATAAGATGCTGTGATAGCAAATACAATCTTTAGTGATTTGTTGTATTTGGCACCGGCAGATGTTGCATTTAATGACGACATATTACGCTTTTTTTTGTTTATTGGAGATTGTTTTAGTTAGAATCAGTCTTATCTTCTTCTCCATGCTTATGGAGTGTTTTCTTTTTCCATTTAATATACCAATGCTGATGGTGCAGTGACAGCAGAAAATATAGGGCAATAGCACCAACTACTGCTATGATGAACATATTTAGACCAATAGCTACACCCACCGCCGCAGTACACCAAACTGTAGCTGCTGTGGTAAGCCCATATGATGTTCCTGCACTGCTGTTACGATAGATAATGCCAGCTCCGAGAAAACCTACTCCAGTAATAATATTGGCAATTACCCTTGAAGCAGCGGCTATATCGTTAACCAAATGATTAGCCACAGCCGTAAATAAAGTAGCACCAATACAAACAGCAGCGTACGTTCGGATGCCTGCATCTCTGCCATGCCTTTCCCTGTCGTATCCAATAAATGCACCTAACAGAAACGAAACAATAAGTTTAGCAACAATGATTAATTCTATGTTTATATCCATTGTAATGATCTTTAAGATGTTAATAGATGATAAAATATTTTACTTGATTATTCACTTTGAGTTGTTGGTTCAGTATCGTCAGTAGCATTCATAATCCAATCTTTTGCCTGTTCTTTATCTGCCAAATCAAAATATTTAACGCTTGCTTTTACAAAGGGCTTCATAATTGAACGCATCCATACTTCCCATTTCTTAGCACCTACAATGGCTATTTTTTCTATATCATCTGAATGAGTAAATTTCAAATTCTTATAGTCCACTTCAATAATTCCGTCTTCCCAAAAACTTGCGGTATTTGAAATAAGATAATCATCCATTTCAAAATACCATCTTACCTTTTTTCCCGTATTGATGATATTGTGTATCAGCGGATGAATTTTTTCGTAGTCGTTAATGCCCAACAGGTCATTTGCTTTAGTTGCAATTATATTTTTCTGTGTAAAAGATAAAAGCTGTAACATAATCTATCTCCTTTTTTTCTTTATGAGCGGAATCATGTTTTTCCTGTTGTAGTTCTTGCTTGTTTTTATCACCTGTATTGGTACAACTAATGCTAAAAGTTGTAACCATGATTACTTATAAATAATGTTTCATACATATAAATTATTATAATTTTAATTTGCATGTATACAGAAACCCTGCCGTTCAAGATTTCCCATTTTAAAACGGGACGACTAAAGCAGGGCTCCGAGAGCCATGTAAGTTTTACTCTTTTTCCTCTACATTATTCATCTTTGATAGTAAATCATAAGCCCCTTTAATCACCACTTTGCTGTTCCTGTCAAAAACTTCTGGTAAAATCACTTCTGTATAACCATTTTCCGATACACCTGTTGTCACTTCAACTCTTTTAAACTCTATATGCTTTTCAGTGGCTAGGTTTTTATTTGCATCTGAAGGTTTTTCTTCTTCTTTTGTTTCATTTATTGCAATAAAAATATATGATTTGCCTGCTGACTGCACAATTGCTTTCTCCGGTAATGCTGTAGTAGTGGCAAGTCCTGTTTCTACAATTGCCTTTAAAAATAAACCTGGTAATAATTCCCTATCCTCTTTCGATAGCCTGCAATGCACCCGAACCGTCCGGTCTGTACCTATTTCTCTTCCAATTAGGCTTATTTCTGCCAGCCTTTCTTTTGTTTCATTATTTAATACAAACCGAACTTTCTGGCCAGCTTTCAATTTGGGAACATCTTTTTCAAAAACGTTAAGTTCAACGTGCAGTTCACGGGTATCTGCGATTTCTACTAAGGCTTCATTGGCGTTTACATATTTACCTGTATTTACTTTTACCTTTGTAACATAGCCCGATGCAGGTGCATAAATATTGCTGCGGCTGCTGAGGTTGCCATTTCCTACTTTGTCGGGATTAATATTTATCAATTGCAGTTTTGACTTAAGCCCTTGCACCTTAGCTACGATACTATTATATTCGCTGCTGGCTTTTTGAACTGTTTTTTTTGCATTTACATTTTCTTTAGCTAGTTCCTGTTGTCTTTCAAGTTCCTCTTTAATGTAAGCCAACTGGCTTTTATAATCAAGATAATCTTGTTGCAATTGTATAAATTCAGGATTTTCGAGGATAGCTACTACTTGACCCTGGGCCACAAATTTTCCCTCCAGAAGCGGTATGCTTTTTACAATGCCACCATAAGAAGTGGATACAGTTATTAGTTGTTGCGGTGGCGCTTCTATCCCGCCTGATGCCCTGATGACACTGCTGAGATTTTTTTCCTCAACGATTCCGTATTGGATATTTACCGTTTTAAACTGACTTTCCGATAAGTCTACTATACCGGCTGTTTCTTTTTTGGGTTCTTCTGTTGCTGCAGCCTCTGCATTTTCTTTGGAAGAGCAGGCCGATAACAGTACAGCAGCGAGAAATAGTATGGCTAATGAACTAAATTTTTTTTGTCTCATAATAATAATATTTTATTTCTGTTTGTTTGTTAATTGATGCCGTCTATAAATTCAATGGAAATAATTGTTTGGTTGTACTGATTTAATACTTTTGTGAACTCCTGCTTTACCGTTATCGCATTATTTAAAGACTGAGTAAGCTCATAATAACCAATTTCTCCGGCAGTGAATGCTTTTTGCGACTGGCTGATGATGAGGTTGGACTGTGGCAATGCTGTATTGCGATAATAGCTAATTTGAACCCTTTGCTTTTGCAGCTCTCCAAATAATCTTGTCAATTCTGCCTGTAAGTTGTATTGGTAATTGGTCAACTCAGCTTCACGTTTCGTGCGGTTTACTTCCGCAGCCTTTACTTTCTCTTTTTGTGCTCTTGCAAATATGGGAATGCCGATGCCAAGATTTACCCCCTGGAACCTGCGGCCTGCGCCATAATACTTATCAACTCCATTAACCGTTTGATTACCTACTAATGATTGATTAAAATAACCAACACTGAAATCAGGCTTTAACTTAGATTGTTCAACAGATTTTTCCTGCCGTGCTATATCAATTTGTTGCTGAATGAACGCTAAGGTTGGATTTGCTGTAATAGTACTGTTGTCATAGTTGATGGTAATGGTTTTTTCAATCAATGCAGTATCTGCAATCGCATTAACTGATGAGTCTGCGATAAAAACCCTTAAACGGTTCAGTTCAATTCTGTAATCTTCTTCGGCGCTTTTTAATTGTGCCTTTATTTCATTTACTCTGCTTTGGGCATTATAATTTTCGAGAGCATTTGTTTCGCCAGTTTTGTAACGTAGGGTAGAGGCTTTCAATACATTTTCATAAATAGATAATAGATCTTTAAGCAATCTTATTTCTTCCGCCCAAAATAACAACTGGTAATATGATGTTTTTGTATTGGCTGCCAGTTCACTTTGATAAACTTTCAATTGCAGTTCACTGCTTTTTATATTGGATTCAGAAAATTTAATCAGGCTCCTGAAATAAGCGGGGTTGGGTATACTTTGGTTAATAGTGAAATTATTATCATAAGCTATACGGCTGTTATACTGCCCGAACGTAAGACCCAGGTTTGTTTTACCATAATCTTTCACAGTCTTTTTAAGTTGTTGCTGATAACCAATATCAAGTGTTCCTACTTTTATTAAAGGGTTATTCTTAATGGATGACGCTACTGCTTCATTTAAATTGACAGTTTTTGGAATTTGAGCATTTGCAACGGAGGATGAAATGGCAAACAGGATTAACAAAGAAGCCAGCCCTTTGGTGACAGGAAAATGTTTTGTTTTTGGTTTTATTTTTTCAAACCATGTATATAACACGGGCAGAACAACTAAAGTAAGAAAGGTGGCTGTTATCAATCCGCCAATTACAACTGTTGCCAGGGGCTTTTGTACTTCAGCTCCCGAACCTGTTGACAACGCCATTGGTAAAAACCCTAATGATGCTACCATGGCGGTCATTAATACTGGCCTGAGCCTTACTGATGTCCCTTTTAGAATAATCGAATTTATATCCGTCATACCTTCTTTCTTTAACCTGTTAAACTCACTGATGAGTACTATACCGTTTAATACTGCCACACCAAACAAGGCAATAAAACCAACACCTGCAGAAATGCTAAATGGCATACCTCTGAACCATAAGGCGAATACGCCACCAATGGCACTCATAGGGATAGCTGTAAATATGAGCAGGGAATATTTTATAGAACCGAATGTGAAAAACAGCAATAGCAGGATTAATGCTAATGCTACAGGTACTGCTACGGATAGCCTTTTGTTGGCTTCTTCCAGGTTTTTAAACTGTCCACCATAAGTGATGAAGTAACCGGGTGGTAATTTTACCTGCTTGTCTATTTTTACCTGCAGTTCTTTTACTATAGAAGAGATATCCCTGCCCCTGGTATTGAAACCTACGATAATTCTTCGCTTGGCATCTTCTCTTTGTATTTGATTCGGGCCAAGCTCAAGTTTAACTTCTGCAACTTGCTCTAAAGGAATTTGGTTGCCATCAGGTGCTACAACAAATAATCCTTTTACATCGTCAATGCTTTGACGGCTTGTTTTTTCCAGACGAACAACCATATCAAATCTTTTTTCACCTTCATATACGATTCCTGTGGACTCGCCTGCAAATGCAGCGCTAATAGTACGATTTACATCTTCAACATTCAAACCAAACTGAGCTATTTTATCGCGGTTTAATTTGATAACAATTTGCGGAAGACCAGTAACCTGCTCTACGTATAAATCTTCTGCACCTTTTACAGTAGGCACAATTAGACCGATTTTCTTTGCAAGGTCCGCAAGCACATCTAAATCCTCACCAAATATTTTAATACCCACATCTTGGCGTACACCGGAGATTAGTTCATTAAACCGAAGCTGTATAGGCTGTGATAACCCATAAGAAACACCGGGAATCTTTTCCAGTTCTTTTTGCATCATTTCTGCCAGTTCTTCTCGGTTGTGGGCACTTGTCCATTCCTTTTTGTCTTTCAAAAGAATAGTGATGTCACATGCTTCTATGGGCATAGGGTCAGTGGGTATTTCGGAAGCGCCTATTTTTCCAATCACTTCTTTCACTTCAGGAAATTTTTTTATTAGTAAGTCGGAAGCCTGTGTTATTTTATCAATAGTCTGGCTTAGAGAACTTCCGGTAAGTAATCTTGTTTCTACAGCAAAATCACCTTCTTCCAATGTTGGTATAAATTCACCGCCCAGTGTTCTAAAAATTATCAGGCTGATAATAAACAAACCAACCGCAATACCAACCACCAATAATTTCATTTTCAAAGCACCTTTTATAAAAGGAGAATAAATTCTTTGCAAGAACTTCAACATTTTGTCAGAAATGTTTTCCTTATGACTGATTTTTTTACTCAATACAAGGGCACTCATCATAGGAACATAAGTGAGAGATAATAGAAATGCCCCCAGTATAGCAAAGGATACTGTTTGTGCCATAGGACCAAACATTTTACCTTCAATGCCAACCAATGCAAGAATTGGCAGGTAAACTATTAAAATAATAATTTGGCCAAAGGCAGCAGAATTCATCATTTTTCCTGCTGATTTATACACTTCATCATCCAGTTGGTCTTGCGTCAGCCGCCCGGGTTTTCGATGGCCCAATTGATGCATAGTGGCTTCCACAATAATTACTGCACCATCTACAATTAATCCAAAGTCGATAGCGCCCAAGCTCATCAGGTTACCTGAAACACCAAACATATTCATAAGGGCTATTGCAAAAAGCATTGCAAGCGGGATTACAGATGCTACTATCAACCCAGAGCGTATATTGCCGAGGAAAACCACCAATACAAAAATTACAATTAAAGCCCCTTCAATAAGGTTAGTCTTTACTGTACCGATAGCTCTGCTTACTAAAGAGCTTCTGTCCAAGAAAGGTTCAATCACTACTCCTTCCGGAAGACTCTTTTGAATTTGGGTTATTTTATCTTTTACGCTGTTAATAACGATACTGGAATTAGCGCCTTTTAGCATTAACACAATACCACCTACTACTTCTCCTTCTGCATTTCGGGTAAGTGCACCGTATTGTGTAGCATGGCCGAGTTGAACAGTTGCCACATCTCTTACGAGCACAGGTATTCCGGCTGGAGTACGGGTAACAACGATCTTTTCTATATCTGTAATTGTCTTAATAAATCCTTCACTTCGGATAAAATAAGCATTCGGTTTCTTATCAATATATGCACCACCAGTATTCTGGTTGTTTTTTTCCAGCGCATTGAATATATTAGCTACTGAAAGATTATAGCTTCTTAGTTTGTCGGTATTTAAAGCAATTTCATATTGCTTTAATAACCCTCCGAAACTGCTTACATCAGCAATACCCTGTGTTCCTAATAATTGCCGTCTTACAATCCAGTCTTGGATTGTTCGTAACGACATTGCATCGTATTTGCCTTCAAAACCTTTTTTAGCATGTAAAACATATTGGTATATTTCACCCAGACCGGTAGAAATGGGGGCCATTTCCGGATTCCCGATATTATTTGGTATCTGGTTTTTGGCTTCTACTAGTCGTTCACCCACTTGTTGCCTTGCCCAATAAATATTGACGTCATCATGAAATACAACAGTAACTACTGAGAGGCCAAAACGGGAGATGGAACGTATCTCTTTTACTTCAGGAATAGTTGCCATCGTTTGTTCTACTGGAAATGAAATGAGCTGCTCAACTTCCTGTGCAGCCAATGACGGACTTAGTGTGATAATCTGTACCTGGTTATTGGTGATATCCGGTACGGCATCAATTGGTAATTTTTTAGCCGAGTAAATGCCCCAGATAATCAAGGCAAGGGTAAACAAGCCTATTACTATTTTATTTTTTATGGAGAATTGAATGATTTTATTAAGCATATCCTATTTATGATTTGATACAAGGAGATAGTATTTAATCATTATGCCCGCTATCGCTAATAACAATATAGCAGAAAGAACGATTATGGTTATTGTTTTTGTAATCCGCATCCACATAGGTTTCGCCGGATTTTTGATTTTTCCATAAGAAATTGGTGAACGCTTTTTTTTACGACAGGATGGCCTTGACTTAGCCATATTACAAATGTCATTTTAGAATTGGCAATAATTAAACATAGCCTAATGAAACTGGCCTTGCTGAAGAGGAACTATGCAGATAATTTGGGAGGTTGCCAGACGGGTGATGACATGCTTCTTATTACTGAAGTAATATAATAAACCTCAATCTTCTCAGCAATTACTTCAATTTTTTCAATTACAGGGCTTGAAAAGGTGAAATTAACACCACTGTAACAACAAGAACAAGTACAAAAAGGTGAGCAGGCATCTTTCTTATGATTATCCTGTTGATTTTGTGAAGATTTTGCAAGTTCAATCGTATTCTTTCCGGACTTAATAACAATATCATCCTGGCAGGGCATGCAGCTCAGTATAAGAACGGTAAAGGATAATATTAAAGCTGAGAATTTCATTATTCAGTGCAAAGTTATAAACAATATAATGCAATCGAATTGCAAAGTTCAAAGTGAAGCTGTTGTATTTTTAGTATGGTTTTCTGTACGGCTCCTTATTCTTTCTACATTTTTATTCACTTTATGCCTAACAATATTTCGGGATATGAGTTTTTATGCCATAGAGCTCCTGTTGGTGCTTGCCATAAAATCCATCTAGGGTATCAAGTATGCCGAAGTCCTGATTAATTCCTTTGCCCTGAATAAACGTGTTCTTTAAATTCCATTCTGTTGGGGGATTTTCGAAATTACTGGTATAGGCTCCGTAACCGCAAAAACGGTTTGGCAATCACTGAACTGTTTTTGTAATTCTGTTAAATATTCTTTATCTAAAATCACTCCCTCAAAGAAATACCAGTACTCATTCACTTCCACCCAACTGTGCAGAATATTTTTTGGAGAAAGTTTGTATCATAATTCACGAATAGTGCCATTTTGTAAGGCTTTTTCAATTGTAAATCCATGAATTCGGTTTGGTGCCCCAGATGTGCGTAAAGCACCAATAACAAAGTTGCTTTCGTGTTACATCATCTTATAGCAGTCTGTGGTGTTGTCGCCAAATTTGATTTCATTACGTACAAAGTTGTAAATCTTTATATCCGATAAACCGTATCCATATATTTCCATTTCCTTTCCCTACCACGCCGATGGTACTAACACAATAACATGTAACATTTCTAGGAAGTATCTATATGGCTTATTTGCCAGGAATGGAAAAAAGTAATGTGCAAGCTCTGATATTTTTACTGAAGCGAATGAAATCCAGATAGCATAGTAACTCAATTCATGCCTACGCTCAACCAATGTCAGCATTACCAACCAAGATCCAATGAGTAATGCCAATAGTCAGATAGTAAGGTTGGCACTAAATTCAGACGCAGTTCCTCCTGTTATTTTTTCAGAAATAACTTTGAAGAACTTCATTTTGTTTTCTTCTACTTTATGAAGTAATAAAAAGCAAGCGGTGTTAGCTAGTACGGGACTAAAATCCAAAAAATAAAACTATCCAGCTAGTCAATCAAAAAAATATTTGCAATATAATAACATCCGATGGTAGGGATAAGAAAAGAGAGATGCGATTATTATGTTCGCAAGGTCTTTTTTGTGTTGCTATAGAATAGTTTTGTTTTGAGTTATTAAATCAAAGTTTTATTAAAACTTCATACCGTTTAGCCTACATCATCGTTTGCTGTGCTTACCATTTACAAGACACAATTCACATATTCCTTTGGCGAAAATCTGGATCTCATCAATTCTAAAGTCATATTTTATATTTTCCGGAAAAGATATATCTTTTTTACAGGTCGTCTGCTTACATATCTTACAATAAAAATGCAGATGGTGATCTTTATGTGTTTGCTCACTGCATTCTTCATCGCACAGTTTATACTTCGTAATGTTGTCATCATGAATCCTATGTACTATTCCCTTTTCTTCAAATGTTTTTAGTGTTCTATAAATGGTCACTTTGTCTGCCTTATGAAAGTGCGCTTCAATCTCAGGAAGAGACAAAGCGGCTGTCTGAACATTCAGATAATCATACACCAAGATCCGCATACTTGTTGGTCTTGTGTTTTTGCTTATTAATTTAAGCTCTGTTACTCTTTCTATGTTACTTGCCATAAATTGGAATGAATGGGTTATTGCTACGTGGTTTTTTTACATGCAACCTTCTAACGGCTTACATGAAAACACTTCAATACATAATACATAGCACCTTTAAAGGGCACTAAGCAAATCAGATAAGAAAGTAGATTAGGAAATTTTAGGCGGTTGCCAAATAGCGTGTGAAACTTCTTTGCAAAATGGTGTAGAATAATCAGAATATTTCTCCCTGACAAACACCTTTTTAGCTATAATGTAAGTAAGAATGCTCGAACACGACACAGATATAGAACAACATGAACAAGAACAGAAAGGGGTGCAATGTTCAATGCCGCGTTTATGTAGTTGATGATTGGTATTTGGGGAGATTGTTGTTACCCTCTGGCCATTGCATTCTCTGCTGTCACCACAAGGCAAACAGAAGAGTATAAGCAACCATACGCTCATTATGAGGGCAAAAAACTTCATAGTTGCAAATATAAGCTGAAAAATCAAAAGTTGTACTTGTAATATTCCTATGCATCTTCGAAGTAGTATCTTTGGAGGAAGATATTTTTTGAAGTATTTTAGCTTTAGGTCCCGCACTGAAACTTAGGAACTTTCAAATGGTAATGGGAAATAAGTGTAGAAGGCTCATGCAAAGGCGTAGGTATACTTATCGTTGCTAGGTTTCCTTTTCTTTTTTGCTCATCCGTGCTTACACGGATATATTAAATAAGCTGTTTTAATATGAATCATGCATTTGTTGATTTTCATTTTTTCAAACAGTGAACTGAGATTGTTTCATTCAATCATCGTCATTAGAAATTATTCAAAAGGATTAACAAATAACATTTTACTTTCAGTTATTGGCGTGTTAAAGATTGTTTATGGTGAGAGGTTAAATGTTCCAGTTTTTCAAGCTGGGTAATTATTAAGTGCTGAAGTAAGCTTGATAAATACTCGTAAATTTGGTATTCTATCTGATTTTAGAGTTAGAGTTATGCCAAGCGTTTCCAGAAACAGTCCGTGTCCTTGCGGTAGCGGAAAAAAATATAAGCGGTGTTGTATTGACAAACCTGTACTTACTCAAAGTAGGATACGGGAAGCTTTTGATAGACATGCCCAAAAGCAGGATGCAGATGCCAAAGCTGCATTTCAGGTTCTCAAAAAGTATAATTCTGCAGACGTATTTAAGGTATTATCATTTTTACATCTCCAGTCCACCAATCATGGAAAAAATATTAGACTGGAAAATTTGGTAACGGAACTTGTTCGAGATGTGCGGACAAATGCTGATCCAACCAATTTCAGCGAACTTTTAAAGGACATAAACAAGGTGGATACCAGAAATTGGGCGGAGGACCCCCCGGAAGAGTTCTTTACTGAAAACATCGTCTTTGAAAACAATAACCATATCGCTTTCCCAGGGATTTCCACAGGATCACCGGAAATCGTGCAGGGGCTGATACATGCTGTACAGTTCAGAAATGGACTACCTGAAGCATTTAAGGCAAAAGTCAAAGAAGGTTTAAGGTTAATTCTCACGCTTCATACAAATATCGCCCGGAATTTAAGGCTAACCCACCGGATGTTTGAAGAACAAGCTGATGAGGAGCTAACGATACCTGAAGAAACTTTGGTTCGTGAGAAAATGAATTTATTCTTCTGGACTATGGAAGAAATCGCGAGTATTTCTGAACAATTGAAGATACCGAAGGATACCATCAACCAATTTGTTTTTGAACCCTCGAAATTCTCCCTGAATTTTCAGGACCCCAATCAGAACCCTTTGTTGCAATATCCTTTTATTAAGATCGGTAGTGAAATAATCTTGTTGCTGCCAACAGTTGAGTTAGCATGTATAAATGATTTTATTATCCAGCAGGCCCGATCTTTCAATTGCCTTGAGAACTTACTAAAGGAGTATGAAAAGCACAGCAGGCAGGAATTGTTGTCCTACTTCCAGAGGATGCATTGGAGTCCTCAGCGGTTTTCTTTCTCTTCAAATACCCCCACCATTTTTTTATTAGACCATAGCCTTTGGAGGATTGATACTGATAAGCTGGCTTATGTTACGCTAATCACAGAAAATCCTAACCATACCATCGATACACGTCATCAAGGTAGTATTTCATCGGTCTATTATAAGAAGGTGGAAGAAGAAACGGCTGCATTAAAAAAGGAATTTTCTGGCCATCAAGTTTTGGTCGTTTGTATTATCAATAAATCGCGATCCCTTGGAGTGCTGGGCTTGGCACTTGAACAATTCAAAAAATCCGAATACCAGCTTTTCTTTGGCTTGCTCGAGTTGCAGGTGCTAACCCGAGTTTGGAAATTTGATCGCTTGACTTTGTGGAAGTATGCAAAAGGCCTGGATGCTGCGGAAGGCAAAATGAAATTTGCCCCTCTACAAACGCACTATTCAAAATTCAAGTGGTATAAACGAAACGACGAATCCTTTTTCGATCCAGACGAACAGCCATATACGATGGCCATGTTCGGTTTTGAAATTGAAAGCGAGATCAGAAGACAAGGCGTAATGAAGATGGACAAGATTGGGATTCATATGCCAAGCAAGGAAGATGATATTATTGTACCCTGTTACAGAAAGGAAGAGTACTATCCTGCTTATGTTTCACAGGCCATTCATTATGGACACCTTCACAGTTGCCTGTTAAAATATGATTGCCCGTTATGGTTCATGCCGGCGAGCCCGAAAGACATGGGCGCCGAAGTTTATATCAATGGATTTATGTATTGGCTTAATGAAATGTATGATGAAGCTAAAGAGTTTATCAATCAATTGGCCCATCGGCCTGTGCTCTTTTCGGTTGCAATGGACAAAGAGTTCCAGTCGTTAAAGGACCTGGATGACTATGACGGCTGGGAGACCAATATTAAATATCAATTAAACAAGGATACAAGGGTCATTCACATTGAGATTCCGATTGGCATCGTACAGTTTCTATCCCGTCCAAACAATGCTGGCGAGCAGCAGCTCATGAAATTTTTGCTCGATATGTTTGGGTTACTTATTGAAGCTACCGGCTCTGGTAAATCTCTTAGCGAATATGATAGAGATTACATTATTCAGACCAAGATACCATTGGGAACTCAGAAGATGATTATCATTGCTACGGGTGATCGCGACCTCCGTGTTGCAGAGGTCGATATTGATGATCCACGAATCATTCCTAAATCTGACGTATCATACCTATTGCAAAACCAGGTGCAGTGGTTGGGATACACTACACCCATTCCAGAGAAGATTCCGGATAATGCAGGAAAGATGAAATTGTTTGGGGATCTGGTAACGCTTCACTTTAAAAAGTTATGCGCAGAGCTGGAGACATTTGACGGCATGTCTTTGTTGTTATTTTTAATGCAACGCCACGAGGCTCTTATACAGGATCGCTCATTTCGAAAAATCAACTATCCTGCAAAGCTCGCCTGTTATGGAAAATATTTTGACGTTTATAAGGAGTTTTCTGAAAGTGAACATGACCTCACTTTTAGTTCATTGGCCATGCGGGTATTAATCGAGTTTGTTGCCTGCAGATTGCCGACAGGCAAAAGGAAAATCAGTGAGGATGATGCCGATATGTTATTAGCCATAACCGGTAAAATCATTCAATATGGCTCGCTTTCCGATGAGATAAAATATGGTATCAGACAAATGGAAGTTGGCCTGTTGCCGTCTGGAAGAATTGGGATTAATCTTCGGGAAGGAAATGAAGAGTTCGAAGAATTTACAGAGAAACTGTATGGAGAAGAATTTGACAGTTATACTAAGGACTATAAAATGGCATTTCATCGCCGCAGTGAATCCGGAGAGGTGGCTCATGATGAATACTTAGAGCATGTAAATACCAGATTTAAACAAATATGGGGAGTCGGGCTTTATGATATTCCGATCTTCTCACACGTGGTGGCTTACCACTTGTTTTCGAAAAATAAATCTGTAGACATTATCTCAGAAAAAGATTTTATTGAGCTCTTAAAAACGGAAACTGATTTTTCAGAAACAGAAATTACCGGATATATCAATCAACTTTCTTTTCTACAGCGCGATGAGATTCTTACGCCGCCTGATGGCTATTCAAAAGCCGACACTTATCCATGGCGATATAACAGGCGCTTATCCTACCTCTTAAGACCAATTATCAGGTTAAAAGAAGGAGACGAGTATAGTCTTATTATAAGTGCACGTCATTTATGGGGAGCGACCGAAAATCTTGTTTCCAGCTTTGGTATGGGAACATTGAAAGGTGATAAAAGTCAGAAGGAACTACAACAATTATTGGCAAAGCAAAATGCAGTAAAGGGGAAAGAATACCGCAACGAAGTCTTTGTCTGGCTAAGTAACAACTGTCCCTATTTACGATTAATCGATCATGAGGTAAAAATATCGGAAAGAGGTTTTTTTAAAGCGGAAGAGAACAAGGGAGATATCGATATTTTAGCGATTGATGAGGAAAGGAAGATCGTCTATTCAATTGAATGTAAGAATACCCATCAATCTAAGGTTGCGTATGAATTTCGGCTGGAGATAGATAATTACTTGGGTAAAGATGGTAAGCCCGGCATGATCGAAAAGCATGTTAAGAGAGACACCTGGCTTCGAGAAAACTTAAGGTATGTATTGGAGAAACTTGGGATCAAAGATCATTACCGGATTGTATCGCTCGTAGTCACCCGGCATATCCTGCCAGCTACTTCCCCGAATTTGCTCAATATACCTATCCTGTCCTTTTACGAGCTGACAAAATTTGGGTTAAACAAGTATCCAGAAGCGACCAATTATTTGGAGAAAAACCTGAAATAAAATCATGAATTGGTTAATGGAAGCCCATCCATATATTCTGTTTCATTGATATTCAGAGACTTACGACCATTCTCTACTTCTGCTGTAATATATATGGATAATAAGACCTTGTTTTCAATTATTGCCATAGCCAAAGATTAATCTGCGGCTTGTGATTTAATGTCCAGCTTCTTAGGTTGAGTAATCATATAATAGGCATTGGCGGTATTCCTGCTAAACTTGTCCCATCGAGTAAAAAGGACCAGATCGATCCTTAATAACCTTGTTTGAATTTAATTGTTTTACCATAGCTCTAAGCAGGTCTGTCGAAGCTCTTTGCAGAATGGACTTCAAATATTGTCTGAGCGATTTCAATATGATTGTCCTTGCAGTATTTGTTCAATTTTTCTTCCTGGCTGCGTTGGGAATATCCCTTTGGGCTTGTTCGTCTGTGCTGACGCGGATGTAAAGAATTGCTGTAAACATGATTTAGATATTAAAGGATTGGATGATCAGCTAAATATCAGAAGGAGAATCAATTGTAGGCACACAAACTATTGGCGTTTTTTTATTAAATTTGAATTATTTAGACAAGTCATAAAAAATCAAAATGGCATTTGGCAAGCGCATAAAAGAATTGAGGGAAGATAAAGGTCTATTCTTAAGAGAAGTTGGAGCAGCCTTAGAGTTGGATAATGCTTTTATCAGCAAAGTGGAAAACGAGGAAAAGCTATTACCAAGGAAGCACTTAGAAAAGCTGGCTGAATTTCTGAATATACCACTGGAAGAATTGTTGGTTTTATGGCTGGTTGATAAAATAAAGTCAATAATAGAAGATGAAGAAACCGGAAGACAGGCTTTGAATTTTATTTTAAAAGATCTGAGTAAATAAAACATTGTAATCAATCAGAAGATATAAATGAGAAATAAGATTTTTATAAGCCACGCAACACCAAATGACAATGACTTTACCAAATGGTTAGCATTAAAGCTAATTACATTAGGCTATGAAGTTTGGTGTGATGTGTTCTATTTAGATAAAGGAGTAGATTTTTGGAAAACCATTGAAACAGAAATCAGAGATAATGCCATTCAATTCTTTGTGGTAATGTCTGCAATATCCAATAGTCGAGAAGGGGTACTAAAAGAAATTACAGTAGCTCAAAAAACACAGAAAGCATTGAACGATGCTACTTTTGTAGTTCCGTTAATGATTGACAATGAGCTTTCTTATGATGATATTAATATTGATGTGGTAAGGTTGAATGCTATTGATTTTAAGAGATCTTGGGCTATAGGATTACAAGATGTAATTAAGTTTCTTGAAGGCAAAGGGATAACCCCAAACAAATCAAATGCAGAAAGGACAAATAGTTTATACGAGCAAATTTTTTTACAAAATTTTGTCCCGGTTGAAAAGGAAGAAATATATACTTCAAATTGGTATTCGATACTTGAATTTCCAAAAGAATTAAGATTTCATTTCTATGATAGATTAATACCCAATAATTTTGATTTGAATAAACTTACATTTCCTGCCGTTCCATATAAGAATTACGCTGGTACGTTTGCTTACGAATATGATTTTATGCACCATCTGCCTAAAACAGAAACCTATAATCCACAAAAAACAATAAGAATATCAACAAAGGCGATTTTAGAAGAAGGTTATGAAGATGAGTTTATCTCAAATAATGATGCACGTAGAATGATTGTCAGACTTTGCAATTTGGCAATCAACAAATTTCTATCTTCAAAAAATTTAGAGCCTTATCAAATGTCCAATAAAGTTGGCTATTGGCTCAGAATGGGGACACTTGAAAAAGATAAGTTCAACAAAGTTCTTTTGGTAGGTAAACAGAAAGAAAAACATTGGCATTATGGCTTGTCATCATATACAAAACTTTATCCGTTTCCGGTTTTGATTTTCAATTCTCACATATTCTTTACAACCGACGGAGAAACATTGATTGAAAAGGCTTCCATCCAACATAGCGCAAGAAGAAAGCAAGGGAAAGGTTGGTATAATGACGATTGGAAAAACAAGATGCAGGCATTTATTTCCTTCTTGTCAGAAAACGAGGTAAATTTTTCACTTGATCTAGGAAGTGAAGAAAAGATAATTGTATCTGCTATTCCACACGAGTTTAAAAGCAATAAAAGCTATGTAATACCTGATAAAGAACTATTAGATGAAGAAGTAGAGTTATCCGATATAACTTACTTGGATAATGTAGAGAGCGAAGAACTTGAAGCAACCCAAACTGAAAGCTAATGAAAGAACTTTTGTATATAGAAGAACCCAAAATGAAATTCGCATTTAATCAAAGTTGTGAAGATGTGCGAGATGGTTTAGCATTATTCGGTCCTTTGGAGCAACCTAAAATCTATGGCATAAGAAGTGGTGTTATTGGAACTAAACGAGGATTAGAGGTTTTTAAAAATTATCTTGGAAAAATTCAAAAGCCAGTTTATAATTCCAATAACATCACCCGGCCTTTCTTTCCCGGATTTGAAGCCGTATTTAATTGTAAATGGGAAGCAAACAATATTTCTTTCAAAGAAATTACAGACGATGAGATAAATGGTACAATTCCATTGGATAATAATTATACGAGAACCTATGAATTGGTCAACCTGTTTTTGAATAAAATTTTGCAAGCTGTCAAAAACGATGAAGACAAGATTGATGTTTGGTTTGTGATAGTTCCAGATGTAATATTTCAATATTGCCGTCCAAATTCTTCTATTCCAAAAGATTTAGTTCAGAAAAAATCTACATTGAAAAAAAGCCAAG
>Ga0182038_10000404_pt1 | contig 21335 bp, 14 predicted proteins | sample sta12Can44000108_FD_125976 | JGI IMG/M metagenome (GOLD analysis project Ga0182038, IMG submission 125976) | Lab enrichment of tropical soil microbial communities from Luquillo Experimental Forest, Puerto Rico - statanox.12C.anox.44.000.108 | ecosystem: Environmental > Terrestrial > Soil >...
AACAGCAGCACGGCGGCGGCGATATTCGGCGACGGAGCCTCGGGCGCGCCGCCATTGATGCCGACATCCACCGACACGCTTTTGACGGCGGGCTTCAGCCGTTCCGCCACCATCGGCATGTGACGGTCCAGATAATAGGCCATGTCGAAGCGGATGCCCGGCTGGTTGGGATAGAAGACGTTGACCTTGATCATGCCACCCTCACTGGCGCAATGCAGAGGGGCAAAGGGTCGGACCAAGCCGCCTTTGTCGTCAAGGCGACTTAAGTTCAACGAACCCGACAGACTGGTCTCAGACGCCGATCAAGGAGTCGGGGTGGAAGACAGGCTTTCGCCGGGATCACCCCAGCTGACGATCTTCCAATTGCCCTCCGGCTGGCGGCGCAGCAGGAAGTCGTTGGCGGGTGCGCCGGTGGCCTTGGCATAGCGTCCGAACTGGCCTTCGCGTTGATCGATGGTCAGCAGCACATCGCCATCCTGGGCATGGGCCGCCTGCCCGGTCCTGGCGGTGGCGGCATTGATGCGCCGCGCCTCCAGCACCCGATAAGCCAGATATTTTCCCGGATCGGCGGGAGTCGAGAAAATCTGGGCATATTGGTCGGTGCCGTCGTCGACCATGCGGCACAGATCCTGACGGTCGCGCTGGAAGCAGGCCAGCAGCGTCTCGACCGCGCACATCGCCGTTCCCGGCCGGCCGATGCAGCGGCTGGAGGAAGAGGTATCGTCCTGGGTGACGTAAAGCCATTGCCCAGGTTGAGCCAGGGGCGGCAGCTCGGGCAGTTCCTGGGCCACGGCCGGCAGGGCGAAGATCAGGGCGGCAAAAAAGGCGGTGCACTTCGACATGGGGCGCAGGGCTACCACAAGCCGGACGGGGAATCCAGTCATCACCATTGCAGGATTCGCCAAGCTGTGTCTCCATCACCGCATGAATATGGTCTTCTTCCTGATCGTCGCCGCCTCTTTCGCCGTCGCCGGCTGGCGTCAGCTGTCCTGGCCAATGGGCGTTGATAATGGCCCGATGGAGATGCTGGGCGCCGCCGCCCTGAAGGCCGCCGAGGGATCGGTGACGCTGGGGCTGGGGCTGATCGGCACCATGGCCCTGTTCCTGGGCATGATGCGGGTGGCCGAGGCCGGCGGCATGATGGCCGGGCTGGCGCGATTGCTGAAGCCGCTGCTGACCCGCCTGTTCCCCGAGGTTCCCGCCGGTCATCCGGCCATGGGCGCGATGGTGATGAATGTCGCCGCCAATATGCTGGGACTGTCGAACGCCGCCACCCCTTTCGGCGTGCGGGCCATGCAGGAACTGGAAAAGCTGAACCATCATCGCGGCACCGCCAGCGACGCCATGGTGCTGTTCCTGGCGATCAATACCGCCAACGTCACCATTCTGCCGACCCATGTGATGGCCTTGCGCACCGCCTCGGGCTCCCACGATCCGGCGGCGGTGATCGTCACCACCTTGTTCGCCACGCTCTGGGCCAGCGGCTCGGCCATTCTGTTCGCCAAGTTCGGAGCCCGCTGGTTCCCCGCCGACAAGGCCGGCGATTCCGCCTTGCTGAAGCATCGCGAGAGCGAGGAACAAGCCGCCGACGATCTGTCCGCCGCCGAGGCTCCGCCCCTGCCCGGCTGGGCCTATGCCCTGGCCATCGGCGCTCTGGCCGGGCTGGTGCCGCTTTGCCTGATCTGGGGACGGGCTTTGTCGCCCTGGATCATTCCCGGCATGTTCGCGGGCGCTCTGGCCTTCGGCATGATCCGCAAGGTGCCGGTCTATGAAGCCTTCGTCGAAGGCGCCAAGGACGGCTTGACCATCTCGCTACGGATCATCCCCTATCTGGTGGCGATCCTGGTGGCGGTGGGAATGTTCCGCGACTCAGGGGCGATGGAGATGCTGTTCGCGCCCCTGGGCCGGCTGACCGCTCCCTTGGGCCTGCCGCCCGAGGCTCTGACCATGGCGGGACTGCGATCCTTGTCCGGCTCGGCCAGCTTCGGCTATCTGGCGGCGCTGATGAAAGACCCGGCGATTGGGCCGGACGGCTATCTGGGGGTTCTGACCAGCACCATCTATGGCTCCAGCGAGACCACCTTCTATGTGCTGGCGGTCTATTTCGGAGCGGTGGGCGTGCGCCGCATCCGCCATGCCCTGCTGGCAGGGTTGTTGGCGGATGCCAGCGCCGTAGTGGCCTCGGTGGTGATCTGCCGGATTTTGTACGGGTAGATCAAACAGTCCTAATCCCCCCATCGTCATCCCCGCGCAGGCGGGGATCCACATCGCTGCATGGATTCCCGCCTTCGCGGGAATGACAAAGAGGCTGCAGGTTCAAATCACACCGAGAAATATTTCGCCTGCGGATGCAGCAGCACGATGGCCGAGGTGGACTGTTCCGGCTCCAGCTGGAACTCCTCGGACAGAGTGATGCCGACCCGGTCCGCCCCCAGCAGCGACAGCAGCTTGTCCTGGTCTTCCAGATGCGGGCAGGCGGGATAGCCGAAGCTGTAGCGCGAACCGCGATAGGTCTGCTTCAGCACCTGCTCGATCTCGCGGCTGTCCTCGGCGGCGAAGCCCAGTTCGCTGCGGATGCGGGCATGGACATATTCCGCCAACGCCTCGGTCATCTCGACGCCCAGGCCATGCAGATAGAGATAATCCTTATAGCGGTTCTCGGCGAACCACTGGCGGGCGACCTCGCTAGCGGCATGGCCCATGGTCACCACCTGCAGGCCGATGACGTCGCGCTGGCCCGACGAGACATCGCGCACGAAGTCGGCGATGCAAAGCCCGCCCTCGCCCGATTGGCGCGGGAAGGGGAAGCGGGCCAGTTCCTTGCCCTGATCCGCCGGGTCGAACAGGATCACCGAGTCGCCTTCCGAGGCGCAGGGCCAGTAGCCATAGACCGCCTGCGGCTTCAGGATTTCTTCCTGCTGGCAGCGCTTGAGCATGTCCACCGCCATCGGCTTCAGCTCTTTATGCGCCCAGGTCTTCCATTCCTCGATGGTGCGGCCCGCCTTCTTGAAGCCCCACTGGAACTGATAGAGCATGGTCTCGTTGAGGTAAGTCACCAGCGTCTGCAACGGCACATGGTCGATCACCTTCGGCCCCCAGAAGGGCGGGGTCGGCACGTCGTAGCCCTTGGCCAGCTCAGTGCGGCGGGTACGGATTTCCTCGAAATCCACCGGACGGGCGGGCTGAGCCGCCTGGCCCAGCGTGCGGCGCTCGTTCGACGGGCGCGACAAACGCTTGGCCTTCACCTCGTCGCGATAGTCGTCGAACTTGCCGCCGACCACGCGGGCCATCAGGTCCAACCCGTCGAAGGCGTCGCGGGCATAGCCGACCCGGCCCGAGCCATAGGTGGCGACGCAGTCTTCCTCGACATATTTGCGGGTCAGAGCGGCACCGCCCAGCAGCACCGGAATATCCAGGCCCTCGCGGGTCATCTCTTCCAGATTTTCGCGCATCACCACGGTGGATTTGACCAGCAGGCCCGACATGCCCACGGCGTCGGGCTTATGCTCCTTGACCGCCGCGATGATGCTGTTGATGGGCTGCTTGATGCCGAGATTCACCACCTTGTAGCCGTTGTTGGTCAGGATGATATCCACCAGATTCTTGCCGATATCGTGGACGTCGCCCTTCACCGTGGCCAGCACGATGGTGCCCTTCTCCTGGCCTTCGGTCTTGGCCATGTAAGGTTCGAGGTAAGCCACCGCCGCCTTCATGGTTTCAGCCGATTGCAGCACGAAAGGCAGCTGCATCTTGCCCGAGCCGAACAGCTCGCCCACCACCTTCATGCCGTCCAGCAGCAGGTTGTTGATGATGTCCAAGGGCTTCCAAGTCTTGAGCGCCTCGGCCAGGTCCTCGTCCAGGCCGGTGCGGTCGCCGTCGACGATGCGCTGCTTCAGGCGATCCTCGACGCTTTCGGCGCGCACCTTCTCGACCTTCGGCCCGCCGGTCTTGCCCTCGAACAAAGCGATGAAAGCCTGCAAGGGGTCGTAACCCTCGGCCCGGCGGTCATAGATCATATCCTCGGCGGCCTTCACTTCCTCAGGCGGAATGGAATGCAGCGGCAGGATCTTGCTGACATGCACGATGGCGCCGGTCATGCCGTGGGCCAAGGCATGGTCGAGGAACACCGAGTTCAGCACCGTGCGCGCCGCCGCCTTCAGGCCGAACGAGACGTTCGACAGACCCAGGATGATCTGACAGTCGGGCAGCTCGGTGGCAATCCGCTTGATGGCGTCCAGCGTATGCTTGGCCAGCAGGCGGTCATCCTCGTTGCCGGTGCAGATGGTGAAAGTCAGCGGGTCGAACAGCAGGTCCGAGGCCGGCAGGCCGTGCTTGTTGACGGCGAAGTCATAGAGCCGATGAGCCATGGCGACCTTGCTCTCGACATCCTTGGCCATGCCCTCTTCGTCGATGGTCAGGGCGATCACCGCCGCACCGAACTTCTTGGCCAGCCGCAGACGCTCCGCCGCCGGCTCCTCGCCGTTCTCGAAGTTGATGGAGTTGATGATGGCCTTGCCGCCATACAGCTTCAGCGCCGCCTCGATCACCGGCAGTTCGGTGCTGTCGATCACCAGCGGAGCGTTCACCGAGCCGCGCAGGCGCGACACCACTTCCGTCATGTCCGAGACCTCGTCGCGGCCGACGAAGGCGGTGCAGACGTCGAGGGTATGGCTGCCTTCCTTGACCTGCTCGCGGGCCATGGCGACGGTGCCGTCCCAGTCCTGGCGGTCCTGGCATTCGCGGAACTTCTTCGAGCCATTGGCGTTGCAGCGCTCGCCGATGGAGAGGAAGGCGTTTTCCTGGCGAAGCGCCACCTGTCCATAGAGCGACGCCACCGAGGGAACCCAATGGATCAGACGCTTGACCACTTCAGGGCGGCCCGCCGCGCCGCCGCGACGGCGCAGCATCTCGTCGATGGCGCGGATATGGTCGGGAGTGGTGCCGCAGCAGCCGCCCATCATATTGACCTTGTCGTCATCCAGGAAACGCTCCTGCCACACGGCCAGATCGGCGGGCGACAGGGGGTAGTGGGTCTTGCCGTCGCGCAGCTCGGGCAGGCCGGCATTGGGCAGCACCGAGATCAGGCCCGGCCAGTTGGCCGACAGCCAACGCACATGCTCGCTCATCTCCTGCGGGCCGGTGGCGCAGTTCAGGCCCATCAGCGGCACGTCCAGCGAATGAATCACGGTGGCGGCAGCGGCAATGTCGGCGCCGACCAGCAAGGTGCCGGTGGTCTCGACGGTGACCTGCACGAAGACCGGGGTGTCGGTGTTGGCCTCGGCGCGGGCGATCTTCACCGCATTCACCGCCGCCTTGATCTGCAAGGGATCCTGGCAGGTCTCGATCAGCACCGCGTCGGCCCCGCCGGCGATCAGGCCGCGGGCCTGGGCCAGGAACGAGGCCTCGAGGACGTCATAGCCCACATGGCCCAGGGTCGGCAGCTTGGTGCCCGGCCCGACCGAGCCCAGCACATAGCGCTTGCGGCCATCGGCCTTGTAGGCTTCCTGCGCTTCGCGGGCCAGCTCGACGGCGCGCTTGTTGATCTCGAAAGCCTTCTCGCCGATACCGAACTCGCCCAGCGTCAGGGTGCTGGCGCCGAAGGTGTTGGTCTCGACCATATCCGCCCCGGCGGCGTAATAGCGGCTGTGGATTTCCCGCACCAGATCGGGACGCGACAGCACCAGGATGTCGGTGCAGTTCTCCAGCCCCTGAAAGTCGTCCAGGGTCAGGTTCATGCCCTGAATCTGCGAACCGAAGCCGCCGTCGCAAAGCAGAACGCGCTGAGAGAGATGGTCGAGGATGTTGGTCATTTGCTTTCCGTCCGCTTCTTTTGCTCCCCCTCTCCCGAAATCGGGAGAGGGGGTTGGGGGGTGAGGGAAGTTTGGCTGACAGCCAAACGAATGGCTTCCAGCACCCCCTCCAGATTGTCGATCACGTCGTTGTTCCAGAACCGCAGAACCCGAAACCCGGCTTTCGACAGAGCCTCGTTCCTGCGGTCATCATATTTCATTCCGGCCTTCAGCCCATGCTGACCGCCGTCCAGTTCGATCACCAGTCCGATCTCGAGGCAGGCGAAATCGGCGATATAAGGGCCGACCGGATGCTGGCGGCGAAACTTCACGCTCAACTGCCGGGCCCGTATCCGGCGCCATAATCGTTTTTCGACCTCGGTGGCCGCTTCGCGTCGCATGGCGCGGGCATGGCTGAGTTGCTGATCCGGCGTCTTACGCGGAGTATGGCGCGTGGAAATTTCCCTCACCCCCAACCCCTCTCCCGCTTGCGGGAGAGGGGAGTCGGGCTGCCTTTGCTCCCCCTCTCCCGCAAGCGGGAGAGGGGGCCGGGGGGTGAGGGAAATCTCGCCGCTCATCTCGTCGCTTCAGGCCTTACCCCCAAAATATGGCAAATGGCGAAAGTCAGGTCCGCCCGGTTCAGGGTGTAGAAGTGGAGATCGTTCACCCCGCCGGCAACCAGCGCCCGGCATTGTTCGGCGGCCACGGTGGCGGCTACCAGACGGCGGGTGTCGGGATCGTCGTCCAGGCCGGTGAACAGATCGGCCATCCAGTCCGGCACCGAGGTACCGCAAGCGGCCGAGAACTTCTGCACCTGGGCGAAGTTCGTCACCGGCAGGATGCCCGGCACGATCGGCACAGCAATACCGGCGGCGGCGCAGCGGTCGCGGAAGCGGAAGAAGACATCGACATCGAAGAAATACTGGCTGATGGCGCGGGTGGCCCCCGCATCGACCTTGCGCTTCAGATTGTCGAGATCGGCCTGGGCCGAGGTCGCTTCAGGATGCATCTCGGGATAGGCGGCCACCGAGATTTCGAAGTCGGCCACCTTCTTCAAACCCTCCACCAGATCGGCGGCGAAGGCGTAACCATCGGGATGCTTCTCGTATTTGCCGCCTTCCGGCGGATCGCCGCGCAGGGCGACGATATGGCGGATACCCTCGTCCCAATAGCGCCGGGCGACATCATCCACCTCGCCCTTCGAGGCGGCGACGCAGGTCAGATGGGCGGCGGGCTTCAGCGAAGTTTCATGGGCAATGCGGCTCACGGTGTCATGGGTGCGTTCACGAGTGCTGCCGCCGGCGCCATAGGTCACCGAGACGAAGGACGGCCCCAGGGGCTCCAGCCGTTTGACGCATTCCCACAGGCTTTCCTGCATCTTCTCGGTCTTGGGCGGGAAGAATTCGAAGGACACCGCCAGCTGTCCCGCCGGGCGGGCGACGGGAAGGATGGGCGCAGGCTGCTGATCAAAGCTCACGGTGAAACCTCCGGATTGTTCTGATTTGGCACGGACCGGCGTTCCGCCAGCCAAAGGGTGACGGTCAAAGGACCGCCGGGCAAGGAGACGATGTTCTTCATAGCGAGTCCGGCGCTGGCACACCAGCCCTCGACCTCGGCATCGGCAAAGCCCAGACGGCGATGGTTCTGCTCTTCGCGAAGGGCTTCCAGCTGATGCGGAGCGAAATCCACCAGCGCCAGCAGCCCGCCGGGCCGCAGCATCCGCCCGGCCTCGGACACGACCAAAGCCGGATTGTCGGCAAAATGCAGCACCTGATGGATCACCACCGCGTCGAAACCGGCATCGGCGAAGGGCAGCGCATACATATCGCCTTGGCGCACGCCGCAATGACGCAATCCCGCCGTTTCCAGCCGGGCGCGAGCCAGGGCCAGCATCTCGCGCGAGGCATCGATCCCCTCGCCGCGCTGAACCTTGGGGCCCAGCAATTCCAGCAACCGGCCGGTGCCAGTGCCGATATCCAGCAAGTCATGGACGCCTCGGCGCTCGAAGGCCGCCAGCAGCGCCGCCTCGACCTTGGCCTCGTCCACATGCAGGCCGCGAAGCTCGGCCCAGCGACCGGCATTGGCGTCGAAGAACGCCTCCGCCGCCTCTGACCGCGCCTGCTTGATGGCGGCCAGCCGGGCATTGTCGCGGGAAATTTGTGGATCATCCCCCGGCACCAGATCGAGACAGCGCCTTGCCAGCTCGCCCCCAGCCCCGTCGCGGGACAGGCGATAGAAGGCCCAGGCCCCCTCGCGGAACCGCTCCAGCAGGCCGCCTTCGCACATCAGTTTCAGATGCCGGGAAACCCGCGGCTGGCTTTGGCCGAGCACCGTGACCAGTTCGGAAACGGTCAGTTCGCCCTGGGCGCACAAAGACAGCAACCGCAGCCGGGTAGGCTCCGCCGCTGCCCTTAATGCCGCCAGCACATGCTCCATTTCACTCGCCTCACGTCAAATCGCAGATCGATATAAACATATCTTTATGTCGATATAAAGCGCTTTCTAGCAACGGATTGTTGTCTGACCAAGGTCATGACTCCTCTGGTCATTTGGGACAGGCTGTGTTAACCACATTCTAATGGATGCTCGCCCAAGCTTGGGGTTCATGATGGCGAGTGCTTCTCCGCGGGACCGCACCTTTTGAACATGGAACGAACCATGCCTTTGAACATGATCGGGAAATTCGCTCTGCGCCTGGGCGCTGTCGCCGCCGTCGCCCTGTTGGTCGGCTGCGCCACTCCGCCGCCTGACGACGACCCGGAGGCCAAGGCTGACTTCGAGCAGCTGAACGACCCGCTGGAGCCCACCAACCGCGCCATCTTCTCGTTCAACGAGGGTGTGGACACCGTCATCCTGAAGCCGCTGGCTCAGGGCTATCGCGCCGCCGTTCCGGCTTTTGGTCGCGATCGCGTGTCCGACTTCCTCGACAATCTGAAGTCCCCGCTTTATCTCGGCAACGACATCCTGCAGGGCAACGCCCAGAACGCCGGCATCACCGTCGGTCGCTTCGTGCTCAACACCACCTTCGGCGTGCTGGGCATCATGGACGTCGCCGATCCCATGGGCCTGCCCGGTCATCAGAGCGACTTCGGCCAGACCCTGGGCGTCTGGGGCGTGGGCGAAGGCCCCTATCTGGTCCTGCCCTTCTGGGGCCCGTCCAATCCGCGCGACACCACCGGCATCGCCGTTGAATGGTTCGCCGATCCGGTGGACATCTATCTCGAAGACCAGCATATGAAGTGGCTGTCCTGGACTCGCACCGGCGTTTCTGCCGTGGTGCTGCGCGAGCAGTATCTCGACGTGCTGGACGATGTGAAACGCACCTCGCTGGATTACTACTCGGCCATGCGCAGCCTGTATCGTCAGCGTCGCGCCGCGCAGATCAACGCGGGCAAGGATCCGGGCAAGTACGCCCCGCCGCCCAAGTCGGTCAGCTCTCAGCCGCCGGCCACCACGCAAAAGGCCCAGGCCCCTCAGTAACGAGCGATGCCGATCATGACCATTCTTCGCCGCACCCTGATCAAGGCCGCGCTCGCCTTCGGTCTGGCCGTTTCGTTGCTGCCGGCTGCCGGCCGCGCCGACGAGCCCAACCCGTCCGCTTTCATCGAAAAGCTGGCCGACACCGCCATCTCGACCGTCGCCGACAAGTCGCTGGCCGAACAGGAGCGGGACGAACGCTTCCGCAAGCTGTTCGTCAGCAATTTCGATCTGCCCTCCATCGGAAAGTTCGTGCTGGCCCGCTATTGGAAGACCGCCACCCCTGAGCAGCAGACCGAGTTTCTGAAGCTGTTCGAGGAACAGGTCGTGCTGACCTGGGCCAAACGCTTCAAGGATTATAGCGGTGAAAAGCTGCAGGTCGCCGGCAACACCAAGGAAGACGACCATAACTGGCTGGTCGACAGCGCGATCATGCGCGAAAAAGGCCCGCCGGTGCCGGTGCAGTGGCGCGTCCACGACACCCCCGATGGCTCTTTGCGCATCACCGACATTGTTGTCGAAGGTGTGAGCATGGCCATCACCCAGCGCCAGGACTTCACCTCGACCCTGCAAGGGATCGGCGGCAAGATCGACGCCTTGTTGTCGGCCATGCGCACCAAGGTCGATCAGCTGAAGGCCGAAGGCTGAAACCTGACGCCTGTTTGAAAATGAAAAAGCCGCCCGATGGGCGGCTTTTTTTGTTGGGCGATGAATCTACCAGCAGACCGCTGCCAGCTTGTTCCCGTCAAGGTCGCGGACATAAGCGCAGTAGAAGTTGGGACCGTAATGGGGCCGGATTCCGGGAGCGCCTTCGCTGGTTCCCCCGGCAGCCAGCGCGGCGGCATGGAAGGCATCCACCTGTTCGCGCCGCTCGGCCCGGAAGGCGACCATCGAGCCATTTCCCGCCGAAGCCGGCTGACCGTCGAAGGGCAAGCCGACCCAGAAGGCCAGCTCTTCCCGCCGATCATCGTCATAAAGCCCCCAGCCGGCAGAAACCGCGTCCCAGGTGGGATCATTGGTCACCACCCGCAACATGCCCAGGGGAGCCAGCACGGCGTCGTAGAAGGCGGTCGCCGCCGCAAGGTCGTTGGTGCCGCTGTAGACGTAAGACAACACGGCACCAACTCCTTTTAGCTGACGGGATCGCTTACCCCTCGACCTTCGAGAAGTCGGCGATGGCGCCCATGGCGGCACCGATGGACGACAACAGACGCAGACGGTTCACACGCACCGCCGCCTCGTCGCAATTCACCGTCACCTTGTCGAAGAAGGCATCGACCGGACGACGCAGCTTGGCGAGGGCGACCATGGCAGCCGCATAGTTCTCGTCCTTCAAGGCCTCGTCCAGCGCCGGGCGCACGGAAGCCAGAGCTTCGGCCAGGGCCTTTTCCTCGGCGGCTTGCAGCAGCGCGGCATCGATCACGCCGGCATGGCTGGCGCTGTCCTTCTTTTCCTCGATGCGCACGATGTTGACGGCGCGGCGATAGGCGATCAGCAGATTGGCGCCGTCTTCGGAATCGACGAAGCCCTTCAGCGCCTCGACCCGAGCCAGCAGACGCACCAGATCGTCCTCGCCACCCAGAGCGAACACGGCGGCGATCAGATCATGACGCACACCCTTCTCGCGCAGAGCCACGGTCAGACGGTCGGCGAAGAAGTCCATCAGCTCAGCAGCGGCCTTCTCGGCGCTCACCGCCAGCGGCACCGAGAACTCGGCATGAGCCAGGGTGAAGAACTTCGACAGCGGCAGGCGCAGCCCATTCTCCAAAATCAGACGGATCACGCCCAGAGCAGCACGGCGCAGAGCGAAGGGATCCTTCGAGCCGGTCGGCTTTTCGTCGATGGCGAAGAAGCCCACCAGGCTGTCCAGCTTATCCGCCAGGGCGGCAATCACCGACAGCGGCGCGGTGGGGCAGCGGTCGTTCGGACCCTGCGGCGCGTAATGATCGGCCACGGCTTCCGCCACTGCCGCATCCTCGCCGTCGTTCAAGGCGTAATAACGGCCCATCAGACCCTGCAGTTCGGGGAACTCGCCAACCATTTCCGACGACAGATCGGCCTTGGCCAGTTCGGCGGCGCGCACCGCCTTGGTGGCATCGACATTGCCGAAATAGATGGTCAGCGCCTCGGCCAAGGCCTTCAGACGGGTGACCTTGTCGGCCATGGTGCCCAGCTTGGCATAGTACAGGCGCTCGGCCAGCTTGGGCAGGCGGCTGTCCAGCTTGACCTTGCGGTCGGTGTCCCAGAAGAACTTGGCATCCGACAGACGGGCGCGCAGCACGCGCTCGTTGCCCGCCACGATGGCCTTGCCGCCATCGCTCGCCTGCATGTTGCTGACCACCAGGAAACGGTTCGCCAGCCGGCCATCAGCCTTCAGCAGCGAGAAATATTTCTGGTGCGACCGCATCGAGGTGATCAGCACCTCGTCCGGCACATCCATGAAGGCCTGATCGATGGTGCCGACCAGAACATTGGGAAGCTCGACCAGCCCGGTGACTTCGTCCAGCAGGCCCTGGTCCTGGCGCAGAGAGAATCCCTCCCGCTCGGCGGCGGCTTCAGCCTGACGCAAAATCTCATGGCGGCGCTCGGTGGCGTCCAGGATCACATGGGCGTTCGCCAGCTTGGTGGCGTAGTCGGCATAGTCCTTGACGGCGAATTCGGCCGGCGACAGGAAGCGATGACCACGGGTGACATGGCCAGCCACCACCGGACCGAACGAGACCGGGACCACCTGCCCGTCGAACAGAGCCAGGATCGACTGCAACGGGCGCACCCAGCGCACCGAATGGGCACCCCAGCGCATGGATTTCGGCCAGGGGAATTCGGCCAGGGTCTGCTCGACCACTTCCTTCAGAACTTCGACAGTCGCGCGGCCCTTCTTGGAGATGACGGCGAAATAGAAGATGCCCTTGCCGGTGTCGCGCTGTTCGCACTGCTCCAGCGTCAGGCCGGCGCCCTTCAGGAAGCCGTCCAACGCCTGGGCCGGAGAACCGACGCGGGGACCACGGCGCTCTTCCGACACATCCGGCGTGGCGGTCGGCAGGCCTTCGATCACCAGATTGAGGCGGCGCGGGGTGACATGGGTGCGCAGGCCATCCCAGGCAAGGCCGTTCTTCTTCAGGCCTTCGGAAACCAAGCGCTCCAGATCCTCGGCGGCGCGGGCCTGCATGCGGGCGGGGATTTCTTCCGAGAAGAGTTCGAGCAGGAATTCAGCCATGGTTCAGCCCTCCACCTTCTGCTGGCGCGAGGCCAGCCAGCCTTCGCAGCAGGCCTTGGCCAGGGCGCGGACACGGCCGATATAGGATTGACGCTCGGTCACGGAAATCACCCCACGGGCATCGAGAAGATTGAAGCGATGGCTGGCCTTGATGCACTGGTCATAAGCCGGCAGAGCCAGACCGGCCTTCAGCAGGGCCTCGCATTCTTTCTCGGCATCGAAGAAATGGCGATAGAGCATCTCGGTATCGGCATGCTCGAAATTATGGGCGGAATATTCCTTCTCGGCCTGCAAGAAGACGTCGCCGTATTTCACGCCCTGGCCGTTGAAGTCCAGGTCATAGACGTTCTCGACGCCCTGGATATACATGGCCAGACGCTCCAGGCCATAGGTGATCTCGGCCGCGACGGGGTCGCATTCGATGCCGCCGACCTGCTGGAAATAGGTGAACTGGGTGACTTCCATGCCGTCGCACCAGACTTCCCAGCCTAAGCCCCAGGCGCCCAGGGTCGGGCTTTCCCAGTCGTCTTCGACGAAGCGGATGTCATGCGCATTGGGATCGATGCCCAAACGGCGCAGGCTTTCCAGATAAAGCTCCTGCACATTGGCCGGCGAGGGCTTCAGGATCGCCTGGAACTGATAGTAATGCTGCAGACGGTTGGGATTCTCGCCATAGCGGCCATCTTTCGGACGGCGCGAGGGCTGCACATAGGCGGCTTTCCAAGGGTCCGGCCCCAGCGCCCGCAAGGTGGTCGCGGGATGGAAGGTGCCGGCACCCACCTCCATATCATAGGGCTGAAGGATCACACACCCCTGCTCGGCCCAGAAAGCCTGCAAGGTGAGAATGAGCGATTGGAAGCTCGGCCGCTGTTGCGCCATGGGATGACCGCCTGAAGAAACTGCTGTGAAACGCCCGGAATCGGAGCCTGCACAAGGTAAGCGGCAGGCCGCATGGGGTCAAGCTTTGCCAGGCGGATTCGGGGATCAGTTCCGGCGTCACCACGCCGGCGCCGCCAGCTGGGCGATAGATACAATTTTATGCAAAATAAAAGCGAATGATCCTAAATAATACTATAAATAAAATTTGTTGTATTCTATGTGAACAAGAGCGAGATTTATGTGACGGCGGTCACACGCCAACCAAGTTCTCTTGAGACGAAAAGATACATCGCCCTGCGCCCAGGGCAACTGCACTTTGGTAGCTCTCCCCCTCACCCGAGCTGCCGACCGCCCTCCCCGAGCAATCGGGGGGGGCTTTTTTATGATCAACCGCTAAAGTACAATTCTTTCTCACCGGTAAGTTGCCAAAACAGAATCGAAGGGCTAGGACGGTTTCTCCTTCTAGAAACCGCAATATCGCTGGGGATAACATGCGGCTGCACACTCTTCTTCCTCTATGCCTGCTGGCCGTACCCGCCGGGATCCAAGCTGCCGATTTCAGCCTGGCCCCGGATCGCACCCGTTACCTCAGCGATCCTTCATATATGCAGGCGAAAGGGGAGCTGAGCGGCAACACCAGTTTTGGTTATACTGACGATACCTCAGAGCACTATCTGAGCGATGGAACGCTTTCCCCCAAAGACAAGACGAATGGCTGGCAGGGGACGCAGGCGCTTCAATATGGCGTCACGAATCGTTTTCGTATCGCACTCAGCGAAACATATAAGACCCAAGACCAAACTGATACCTATCCCAGCGTCAGCAACAGTTTCCACGCATCGGGATTCGATAATCCCGTCCTGTCTGCTCGCCTCCGCGCTATTCCTCAGATAAAGGCACCCCTCTATCTGGATTTTGGCGCTAGTTACAGCCCGGATCTCTTCGAGTCCAAAGTAGCCAGCACCAGCAGCGACGGCACGACCGCCAGCGGCGAACAGTGGGGCTTGGGCGCCATTCATCTTGGGCGCGAGATGAAGTCGTGGACCACTCAGCTGACTTATGCGGCGACTTATCACGGACAGGGCAGCAGCAAGCTCTCGAATGGCAATAACCGAACCCATGCGGCCTATTGGAACAACGCTTTGACATGGGATAATCAGGTCCGTTTCTCCGACAGGATTTTCCTGAACCTGGGCGCTGGTATTGATCAGAATTCGTCCCATCAAAGGAACCAGACTGGCGACAACCCGTTTACCGCCTCTTATGGCTTGGGCACCAATTACTACCTGTCGCCCGGATATGTGATCATACCCCAGCGTTTAACGCTGAATGCAGACTTCTCCCTCAGCCAAAATGGCGATCAGACGGACACTTATCCCGATACGGTGGCGACCTGGAAAAATCAGCAGACACTCTATTTCGGCCTGCATCTGCGCTACAAGCTGTTCTGACCTGAAGCAGATTACCCCCTACAAGCTGCTTCTTGCCGACAAAGCTGATGTCTTCGAAGATTCATTAGGAAAGTCTTTGGGGGGATTGATATGCAGCGCCTGCCCCTTGCTTCACTTGCGCTTACATTGCTGCCGGTCATGGCGATGGCTGCCGGAGCGCCTGCTTAGGAATGGGTAGCCAATAAAAAAGGGAGCCAGTCGGCTCCCTTTTTCTGTTTACGCCACCGCGCCGTGGCAATGTTTGTATTTCTTGCCCGAGCCGCAGGGACAAGGAGCATTGCGCGGGGTCTGGTCCCAGGTGCCGGGATCGTCGGGATTGACCGCCAGATGGCGCACCGGAGTCAGGCCGGCGGCAATGGCATCGGCGTCATGTTCGGCCTGGGCGGCGGCAAAAGCCGGGTCTTCACGCCCTTCGATCATCTGAGACGGACGGCGCGGAGCGAAGCTTTCCTCGCTGGGGGCTTCTTCCATGCGCAGCTCGATATGCGACAAGACGGCAGTGATCTTCTCGCGCAGGAGAGTCAGCATCTCCTCGAACAGATTGAAGGCCTCGCGCTTATATTCGTTCAGCGGATCGCGCTGGGCATAGGCGCGCAAGCTGATGCCCTGACGCAAATGGTCCAGGGTCAGCAGATGGTCCTTCCAGGACTGGTCGAGAAGTTGCAGCAGCAGGTTCTTTTCCACCATGCGCATGATCTCGGGACCATAGTTGGCGGCCTTCTCGGCGGCCCGCTGATCGGTGATCTGCAGGATACGGTGGCGGATTTCCTGATCGGCGATGCCCTCTTCCTTCGCCCAATCGGCGATCGGCAGATCAAGATTGAAGACGCGCAGCAACTCTTCATGCAGGCCGGCGACATCCCACTGCTCGGGATAAGCCTTTTCGGGGATGCAGCGGGAAACCAGTTCCTCGGCCACTTCATGGCGCATCTCGACGATTTCTTCCGCCACATCGGCGGCGGCCATCAGTTCCTTGCGCTGCTCATAGATGACCTTGCGCTGGTCGTTCATGACGTCGTCGAACTTCAGCAGGTTCTTACGAATGTCGAAGTTGCGGGCCTCGACCTTCTGCTGAGCCTTTTCCAGCGCCTTGTTGATCCAGGGATGGATGATGGCTTCGCCTTCCTTCAGCCCCAGCTTCTGCAGCATGCTGTCCATGCGCTGGCTGCCGAAGATGCGCATCAGATCGTCTTCCAGCGACAGGAAGAACTTCGACCCGCCGGGGTCGCCCTGACGGCCCGAACGGCCGCGCAGCTGGTTGTCGATGCGGCGGCTTTCATGGCGCTCGGTGCCGATGACGTACAGGCCGCCGGCGGCCAGCGCCTCGACCTTCAGCTTGGCGACCTCGGCCTTGATTTCCTCGGTGCGCTTGGCGGCAGCAGCTTCGTCGGCGATGCCGGCCAGCTCCATCTTCAGGCGCATATCCAGATTGCCACCCAGCTGGATGTCGGTGCCGCGACCGGCCATGTTGGTGGCGATGGTCACCGCGCCCGGACGACCGGCCTGCGACACGATGAAGGCTTCACGCTCGTGATGACGGGCGTTCAGCACCTCGTGGGGGATCTTCTTGGCCTTCAGAAGCTCCGAGATCATCTCGGACTTCTCGATCGAGACGGTGCCCACCAGCACCGGCTGGCTGCGCTTCTGGCATTCGCCGATCAGCTCGACGATGGCGTCATACTTTTCGCGGGCGGTGCGATAGACCTCGTCGTCCTCGTCCTTGCGCTGAACCGGCAGGTTGGTGGGGATATCCACCACGTCCAGATTATAGATCTCGGCGAATTCCGAGGCCTCGGTCATGGCCGTGCCGGTCATGCCGCCCAGCTTCGGGTACAGGCGGAAATAGTTCTGGAAGGTGATCGAGGCCAGGGTCTGGTTCTCGTTCTGGATGGTCACCCGCTCCTTGGCTTCCAGCGCCTGATGCAGGCCCTCGGAATAGCGGCGGCCTTCCATCATGCGGCCGGTGAATTCATCGATGATGACGATCTTGTCATCCTTGACGATGTAATCCACGTCGCGGGTGAACAGCTTATGCGCCCGCAAGGCCTGGTTCACATGATGCACCAGGCTGACATTCTGGATGTCGTAAAGATTGGTACCGCGCAGCAGCCCGGCGGCGCCCAGCAATTGCTCCACATGCTCGACGCCGGCTTCGGTGGTGGTCACCGCGCGGGCCTTCTCGTCCTTTTCGTAATCCGCTTCACCCAGCTGCGGGATGATCAGATCGACCAGACGGTAAAGCTCGGAATTGTCCTCGGTCGGGCCCGAGATGATCAGCGGCGTGCGCGCCTCGTCCACCAGGATCGAGTCCACTTCGTCGACGATGGCGAAGTTGAAGTCGCGCTGGACCATCTCGTCCAGGCGGAACTTCATATTGTCGCGCAGATAGTCGAAGCCGAATTCGTTGTTGGTGCCATAGGTGATGTCGGCGCCATAGGCGGCCTGACGTTCAGAATCCGACAGCTCGTGCAGGATCACGCCCACCGACAGCCCCAGGAAGCGATAGACCTGCCCCATCCATTCCGAGTCGCGCCGGGCCAGATAGTCATTCACCGTGACCACATGCACGCCCTTGCCCGAGATGGCGTTGAGGTACACCGCCAGCGTTCCCACCAGGGTCTTGCCTTCACCGGTGCGCATCTCGGCGATCATGCCCTTATGCAGCACGATACCGCCCAGCAGCTGCACGTCGAAGTGACGCTGCCCCAGGGTCCGCTTGGCCGCCTCGCGCACGGTGGCGAAGGCATCGACCAGAATGTCGTCCTCGGTCTCGCCTTTCTCAAGGCGCTCGCGCAGCCACAGGGTACGGGCGCGCAGCTCGTCGTCGGTCAATCCAACCAGCGAGGGTTCCAAAGCGTTGATGGCTTCGACCTGCTTCTTGAAGGTCTTGAGGAGACGGTCGTTGGCAGTGCCGAACAGCCGACGGGCGATGGCGCCGAACATGAGAGAACCTCGACAGGATAGATAGACGCCGCACTCGTTACAAAGCCCGGAGCCTTTTCAGGGACGGTGACAGACATAGAGCCAGGGCATGCGTCTGTCAATCTTGGTGCGTCAGTTATAAATGGCCCCAGAAGTAGCAACAGCACCCGTCATGCCCGCCTGCGCAGGGATGACGGGGAAAAATGACCGCCAGAACACAGCCTTTTAATTATCCAGGAAGCTTTCCAGCGGCAGAGGATGCGATTTGCCGGGGCCGTCACCCACTTCCGGGATCGTCATTGCCAGATGCAGCCCCTGGCCCTGATCGGGGCGGGTCTGGAAGTTTTCGGCCCTGGGCGTGATGAAGGTCTCCATCTCGTCCATGAAGATGCCGCAGGCGCGGCTGTAATCGTCGCCGGTGGCGAACACCACGCGGAACTGACCGTCGGGGATGCCGTCGATGGTCGCCATGGAATCGGCGCCGACAAAGAAGGACAGCACCGTATGACCATTGGGGGTCTTGAGGCGCACCACCACATCGTCGCTGCTTTCGTTGGTGACATCCAGCTGATGCTCGCCGCCGGTGCGGCGCATCAGCACGTCGCCGTTCTCGGGCGGAGGGCCTTTCTGCTCGGCGCACCAGCGGTCGCGCTGTACGCTGCCCGGACCGCCGAACAGATAGCGCGACGGCACATAGCCGGTCACGCCGCCCTGGGTCAGAATACGGGCCCATTCGCCATTGCCCACCGAATCCACCACCTGCACGGTGGCGAAGCGGTCCAGCAGCGCCACCACCGGCTTGGCCGGACCAGGGCCCTGACGGACTTTCAGCATCTCGACCGCCACATGCCGGGTCTCGCCGGCCTGAGCGGGATGCACGAAGATGTCGGCCCCCACCTGATCGGTATAAGGATGCATGGTCAGCACCGCACCGCCGACGCCCAGGGCCGCGATCACCGCGAACATTGGCAGCGCCTGGGCCCAGGCGGCATAGCCGCCCTTGTCCCAGCGGCTTTTCAGCTTACGCTCAGACGGACCACCGGCCAGACGCTCGACCTCGGCGATGCGGGCGCGGTCCTGATCGGTGCGGGCGAAGGCTTGCGCCTGCTGCGCCAGAGCGCGAGCGATTTCGACCTCTTCCTTGGCCAGAAAGGCCTTGGCCTGGTGCAGCAGCACCCGCAGATTATCGGCCGGCGGCTGATCGCCGCCCCGCAAGTTCGCCAGCAGCGCCTTCAGGCTGACCCACGGCCCCTTGAGGCCCCACCAGCCCAGCAGCCAGGTGATGGTCGAGGCGCGAATGGCGGTGCGGTCAGCGCAGTCCCGGCAAAAAATGCCGTGTATGATCGAGCGCCGGGTGCTGGTGAAGAAGGATTTGACCCGGTGGAAAATGATATAGCGCGGTTGCGCCGTCACCTTACCGCAGCGGGAACAGCTCAACGCCTCGGGCGTCGGATCATTGGGGTCCAGCACCCGCACCGGCACTGGCAGCTTGGCCTGGGCATCATAGGCGGCACGTTTACGAGGATCGCGTAAGACCGCCCAAGCCTCTGAAAGTCTTAGGAATTCGTCGGCAGCATCGTCCGCCGGATTATAGTCGGGATGCAATAGCTTGGCGCGATAGCGATAAGCCGCCTTGATCTCGACGGCATCGGCCAGCGGCCCGACACCCAGCAGGGCATAGAAGCCTTGCGGGTCGGCAACGGAATAAGGAGCCCTTCCGGTCATGATAGGATCAAACTGCGCTCTCCAGACGACAGCTAGGATTTAAGCAAGAGTCATGCCGTTGGCAATGGATTGCTGCGCGAAACCGGCATCGCCTCGACAAAAGCCGGCACCGTCTGGAAGCTGGCCCGACCGGTCATGCCGAAGCCGTCGAGGGTGCGGGTGAACACCTCGGCAATGCCCAGCCGCATGGAATCAGCGATGGGAATATGGGTGCGGATGATCAGGTCGAACCGCTTGGCGCGGCCCTTCACCAATCCATCCAACTGCACCGAGCCCAAATGGGTCATGTCGAGATCGATCAGAAAGCGGGTCCCCTCTTCCGCCCGGCGCTGGGCTTCCGGGCCGCTTTCGCCCTCGGGCTTGTCGCGCACCACCAGCCGCAGGCTTTGTTCTCGCCCCTCGACCAGGAAGGGCAGCACATAGGCCTGCCACTGATCCACGCCAGAGCCCTGCACCGTCACCGTCTGGCGCAGTGACGATAGCCCCTGATCCAGCCCATGCAGGATGTCGGGCTTGCCCGTCAGTTGCGCCAGGGCCGAGGCAGCGGCGCCATCCTGGGCTTGCAGCAGCTCCGCCGCCTTGCCATGCCGCACCGCCGTGGTCAGAGCCAGCAGCTGAAAGGCCAGACGCGGATGGCCCAGACTTGGCAATTGCTTTTCCAGCTGATCGGCCAATTGCGGCAGAGCGGCCTTCAATGCCTCCATACCCTTGCGCAAAGGCGTGGGCGGAGCCGGATCGGCCAGGGGTTCAGGCTCGGGCGGTTCGGGCGGCGAGACGATCTGCAAAGCCACCTTGGTCCCGGCCGGCAAATCCAGATTGGCTTGCAGCGACAACAGACCGGCGGGGGTCGCCACTTGGGGATTGCCGGGACGGCTGCTGTCAGGGACTTGGCCGTTCAGGACTTGGCCCGGCTGAAGCTGAGGCTGAGGCTGAGGCTGAGGCTGAGGAGGAAGGGCAGGCGCGGTGGCTGGAGTCGGCAAGGGTGCGGGCTGCTCAGTGACAACAGGCGGGCTCGGCGGCTGTTGCGGCAATGGTACCGGCGTCGCTTGTGGGGCTGGCGCCGTGGTCTGGGCAGGTGGCGGCGCAGGAGCCTGCATCACAGGGGGCTGCGGGGTCTGTGCCGACGGAGCCGGCGAAGAGGATGCTGCCGCAGCCGGAGCGGGCGGCTCTTGCGGCTGTGTTTGGCTCTGTGGCGTCTGTAGTTCCGCCGGTGCAGGCTCTTGCGTCACTGAAGCTGGCGGAGTGGATGGCGGCGGCGCTTGCTCCTGCACGATGGGCTGCGGCGCTGCGCCATAAGCCTGGGCGGCCCGTTGCGGCGTCGCGGCAGGCGGAGCAGAAGCGGTCTGCTGCGGCTGCGCCCCGGCTTCCGCTGGCGCAGGCGTCGGTTCGGGCACCTCGACCGACAACAGCCGCACAGTGACATTGCTGCCCGGCGGCAATTGCGGCTGATCCGGCGAAGGCGGCAGCGGCGAGGGCAACACTAATGCCCGGATACCGGCATTGGCGGGCGGCTGCGACGACAGCTCGGGCGGAGCCGCCGCTGCTGGCGTCGGCAGGTTGGGCAGGGGCTGTTGCGGCGTCTGCACCTGCCCCGAAGCATTGACCGGCTGGCCGTCCAGGGCGGCGATGCGGAACTGCGGCTGCGACCCTTGCGCCGTCATCAACAGGGTCAGCACCGCGCCCGGCGGCACCGGCATCGGCGTCTGCAAGGTCATCTGCCCCTGCGGCGTGCTGACTTGCAGAGTTTGACCGACGCTGGACAGCACCTGCGCTTCGACCTGGGTTCCCACGGTCAATTGCGCCAGAGCCGGCGGCAGGCTGGCGGGATTGGCAACGCTGGCTTGATTGGCGGGCGGGTTCGCCGCCGCCGGAGAA
>Ga0182038_10000406_pt1 | contig 21261 bp, 18 predicted proteins | sample sta12Can44000108_FD_125976 | JGI IMG/M metagenome (GOLD analysis project Ga0182038, IMG submission 125976) | Lab enrichment of tropical soil microbial communities from Luquillo Experimental Forest, Puerto Rico - statanox.12C.anox.44.000.108 | ecosystem: Environmental > Terrestrial > Soil >...
TTAGATATTCGCTACAATACCGGCGGTAATGTGCATGATGAAGTATTAAAATTTTTGCAACAAAAATCGTATCTGCAATGGAAATATAGAGAAGGTAAATTAACCAATCAATCTAATTTTTATCCGAATGATAAGCCAATTATTTTGCTTACAAATGAACAATCTTTAAGCGATGCGGAAATGACTTCAGCCGGATTTAAAGCATTAAAATTGGGTAAGATTATTGGCAACGAAACGTACCATTGGATCATCTTTACCAGTGCAACAAGATTGGTAGATGGCTCTTCCGTTCGTTTGCCTTCCTGGGGTTGCTATACTTTAGATGGAAAAGATATTGAAACAAATGGTGTGCAACCGGATATTAAAGTCATCAATACTTTTGAAGACAGAATTAATGGTAAAGATCCACAGTTGGATAAAGCCATCGAAGAAATTTTAAAACAAATTAAGTGAGTAATCTTCTTATAAAATATAAGAGCCTGTTTTCTAAAGTTGTTGATTTCAATCCATCAACAGATCAATTGCTGTTGATGGATTTTACTTCAAACAATCATTCCTTAACAGAGGAAATATTTAATCATACAGAAAAATTTTCTCAATATATAACACAGCAAATACAATCAGCTAAAGCATTGTATGGTATTGGCGGTTATAATGAATTAAGAAATGTGTATGCAAGAAGTAAAGTGTTTGACGGAACAGAGCCACGTCGCTTTCATTTAGGAATTGATATTTGGGGTAATGCAGGTACAAAAGTTTTTGCACCGTTAGGTGGTGTGGTGCATAGTGTTGGTTACAATAATCAGTATGGCGATTATGGAGCTACCATTATTTTGCAACATCAATTAGATGCAACTGTATTTTATACATTGTATGGTCATGTTGCTTTACAGGATATAGAAGTGTTGAAAGAAAAAAATTTTATTTCTCAGGGAGAAGAATTGGCACACTTCGGTTTACCTTCAGAAAACGGGCAATGGCCCCCACATTTGCATTTTCAAATAATATTGAATATGGATAATTATAAAGGTGATTATCCCGGTGTGTGTGCAGAAAGCGAAAAAGAAAACTATGCAAATAATTGCCCTGACCCTGATATTATTTTGCAGATGATGCAATTTGCAAAGAAGGTCTAACGGCCTCCATCACGCCTTCTTTGCATACCACTTAGCTATTTATTTTTTTATTAATTTGCTATAACAAAAATCAACCGCATGTCACATCATAACGAAGAAGTAAGTGTTAATTATCTTGGCACAGCAGTATTGTCTTTTATACTGGTATTGGCACTTCTGTTATTAGCTGCTACTATTCACGGGCCTTATAAAGGCTTTGCAGAAAAAGCTGCTACAGAACAATCTGCAGAAACGCATTAATAAAAAACCCCACAATTAATGTGGGATTTTTTATTGCAATTACCAAGGTAATTCTTGCCCTAAGTGAATATATTTTCCTGTTGGTCCATTTGCACCAAGTAATGCCAGTTCAACAGAAGTTTTAGCACCATCTGTAACATTCATCGGTGCAGCATCGCTTCCTAAATCTGTTTTAACCCAACCCGGATGAGCCGAGTTTACTTTAATATTTGTAGCCGCCAATGCTGCAGCCAGATGAACTGTATATGCATTTAATGCAGTTTTAGATGCATCGTATGCAAACAGTTTTGAGGCGTAAATCGGCGATTGTGAATCGCTGTGCAATGTTAATGAGCCTAAAATACTGCTCAGGTTAACGATTCTTCCTGCTTCACTTTTTTTAATCAGCGGTAGCAATGTATTGGTCAATGTAACAATGCTTATAAAATTTGTTTCAAATGTTTTACGCAGAACATTGGCATCTGTTACCGTTGCTGTGTTGGTGCCCCAGTCTCCGTTTTCAATTTGTATTCCTGCATTGTTAATCAAAATATCAAGTTTGCCGTATTTGCTGTTAATATAGTCAAAAGCTTGCTGCACTTGTGTTGTATTCGTAACATCCAGTTGAAGAAATTCAGCATCAATCCCATTCTCTTTTAATTTGTTAATGGCAGTGTGCCCATTTTCTGCGTTGCGTGCAGCAACAATAATCGTAATCCCTTTTTTACCTAACTGTTTTGCAGTTTCAAAGCCAATACCTTTATTGGCTCCTGTTATCAAAGCAATTTTTTTAGACATGTTTTTTCTTTTTTATGTTATCAACTATAGTTTAAAAATCATCTTCGTTGCGTCGCACACTTGTGCACTTTGTATGTAACTCAACTTTTTTGAACCACAGAGGCACAGAGTCACCGAGTATTCACATCGGCATTGTTGTTTTGCTCTGTGCCTTCGTGGTTCAAACCCCAGAGTTGTCCATTTGTACGGAAGAATACAAAGCAAAGAGGCAATAAGTAAAGAGTTAAAAAACGTACAATACATTTTCAACATTTATTCTCTTTCATCTGAACACTACGGGTTCTTCCTTATTCTAACTCCTCTGCCTCCCAACTCTTTCATATTAATAAGCTGCAGTAAAACGTTGTTTAATATGTTTAGGGTTTTCAATTTCGTCTGCAATTACAACGGCAACATCTTCAACAGAAAGAATGCTTCTTCCGTTTGCATCAAAAACAGGATTTTCTAATGCGGTTCTGTATATTCCTTTTCTTATACCTGCCGTGCCCTGATGCATTTCTATGGCCGGACTAAAAAATGTCCAATCCAAATCATTTTCCTGTTTAATAATTTCCAGATAGTCACGGGCCGCCAAAGCTCCAGGCTTTATTTCTGCAGGAAATTCAGGTGTATCAATCAATTGAACGCCTGGTGCAATAAACAAGCTTCCTGCACCGCCAATCACAATCAATCGTTTAATCCCTGCTGCTTTTGTTGCACTTTGAATGCTTTTAGTACCTTTTAAAAATTCTGCATAAATTTCAGGGTTACTCCATCCCGGGTTATAAGCACTCACAACAACATCATTTCCTTTTAATAATTCTGTTAAAGCAGGTTCGTTAAACACATCTCCTTTAACAGCAGTAAGCAGCGAATGTTCAATTCTTACTTTCTCCGGATTTCTGGAGATTGCTTTTACCTGATGATTTCTGTTTACTAATTCTTCTAAAATTTTTGAGCCAACAAATCCAGTAGCTCCTATTACTGCAATTTTCATGGTTTTTAATTTAAAATTTGTATATACAAATATTTGATTAAAAAAAATTTATCAATCAAGTTTATCCGCTAAGCGGTGCATATTATGTACCAGTTTTGAGCTTTCTTCTTTACCGAGAATGGAAACATAGTTTTCGTAAAAATCTTTAATACATTCTTTTAATTTAGGTAATAAAACTTTGCCGCCGGGTGTAGGATAAACGTTGGTAATACGCCCATCGTAAGTTCTGGCAACTAATTTTTTTTCTTCCAGTTTTTCTATCAAACGTGTAATGGTGCTTGGTGTTAGCTGTAATTCATCGGCAATTGCACCGGGTTGCAACCCAGGTTCTTCTATCACCAGTTTAAGTAAATATCCGTGGCTGGGCGAAAGATTGATTTTATCCCAACTGTTTATTGCCAGCTTTTCAATTTTTCTGGCTAATGAGTTGGTGGTAAAATAAAGGCAATTACAATATTTACTTTCCGATGTTTTCATTTGAAAGCAAAGGTAAAGGAAATACATTTGTATGTACAAATATATTTTTCAAAAACTTACCAGTTGGTTTCTTTTCTTTCGAAATAATTTTTACCTGTTTGAATTTCGTGGGCTGTTGCTAACCATACAATGGTATCTGCACCTTCTTCAATTGTTTTTGTGGCACCTTCTCCGCCCATTTCTGTTTTTACCCATCCGGGATACATGCTGTTTACTTTAATATTGGTGTGTGCAAGATCTGCAGCCATTACTGTTGTTAAACTGTTTACAGCTGCTTTGCTAAAACGGTAGGCTGCAGCGCCACTGCCCATTTCGTTTAAGATAGCCATTTGGCTGCTTACATTAATAATTCTTCCTTCCCGGCTTTTCATAAGCATTGGCAAAAAAGCCTGGCTTACTCTTAATGCACCTAAAAAGTTAGTGTCTAAATGCTGTTGTACGGCCTGTATACTAACGTTGGTAGAAAAACTTCTGTCGGCTAAAATGGCTGCATTGTTTATTAATACATCCAGCTTGCCGAAGATTTTCGATACTTCTTGTTCTGCCTCTTTAATACTGTTTTCGCAGGTAACATTCATTTCTACAAAATGTGCATGGAGCCCCTTTTTTTGCAGCTCGAGCACGGCAGCTACGCCTTTTTCAACATCTCTGGCAGTGATGATAATTTGGTGATGAAGCTTGCCCAATTGTATTGCAGTTTCGAAACCAATTCCTTTATTGGCACCGGTTATGAGAACATTTTTTCTTTCCATCGGAGGATACTTTCAACATACAAATTTACTTTAGAAAAATAGCTTTTTGGAGTTATATAAGATGAGTTTTGTCATTGTTGAATTATTAAAATTGTTGTAATAACATCATCGTTAAAGCATGAAATGTTTTGTAGTTTTGAAATAATATAGGCTAAATTGTTGCCGGTTGATGGGGGTGTACAAGTGTGCGACGCAACGATGATGACATGAAATACAATTGTTGACTAACAAAAAAATATGGCTAATCCTAATTTAAATAGCGAGAAGGAAAATTTGAATTTTAATGATCGGGAATTTGAGAATACGATTCGCCCTTCTGTGATAGATGAGTTTTCGGGGCAAAGCCAGATTATTGAAAATTTGATCATTTTTATTAAAGCGGCAAAGATTCGTGGCGAAGCTTTAGATCATGTTTTGTTTCATGGCCCGCCGGGATTGGGCAAAACAACTTTAAGCAGAATTGTTGCGAACGAATTGGGCGTAAATATTAAAGAGACCAGCGGCCCTGTAATTGAAAAACCAAGCGACTTGGCAGGATTATTAACTAATCTTGAAATGAATGATGTTTTGTTTATTGACGAGATTCACAGGTTAAGTACCGTGGTTGAAGAATATTTATATGCGGCAATGGAAGATTTTAGGATTGATATTATGATTGATAGCGGGCCAAATGCAAGAAGCATTCAAATCAATTTAAATCAGTTTACATTAATTGGCGCTACCACGAGAAGCGGATTGTTAACGGCCCCGTTATTGTCAAGATTCGGTATTAAATCGAGACTGGAATATTACAATGCTGCCACATTGCACAAAATTATTGAACGTAGTGCTAAAATTTTAAATAGCGAAATATCTACGGAAGCTGCTGCGGAAATTTCCCGCAGAAGTCGTGGTACACCTCGTATTGCCAATGGTTTGTTACGCAGGGTAAGAGACTTTGCTCAGGTATTGAATGATGGTATTATTGATATTGGCATTACACAACATGCTTTAAAAGCGTTGAATGTAGATGAACATGGATTGGATGAAATGGATAACAGAATTCTTACCACCATTGTAGAAAAATTTAAAGGCGGGCCTGTTGGCATTACCACCATTGCAACAGCCGTTGGTGAGGAAACCGGAACTTTAGAAGAAGTATATGAGCCGTTTTTAATTCAGGAAGGTTTTATACAACGCACACCAAGAGGCAGAGAAGTTACAGACAAAGCATACAAACATCTGGGGAAAACTCCGATGCGGGGTTCATCACAGAATAATTTATTCAGCTAAATAAAAAGATACCGCATTTAATTTGCGGTATCTTTTTATTTTTGAAAACCTGTATAATCTAAGATTTGTTCAGACATTTATGGCGCCACCAATCTAAACCCGTTGCCATGAATATTTACAATTTCAATTTGTTCGTCTTCTTTTAAATACTTACGCAGTTTGGCAATGTATACATCCATACTCCTGCCATTGAAATAAGTATCGCTGCCCCAAATTTTCTTTAATGCACGTTCTCGAGGCAATAAATCATTTTTATGTTCGGCCAGCATTTTCAGCAATTCATTTTCTTTTGGAGATAATGTTTGTGTTTTGCCTTCATGGCTCAGTTCTCTCAACTTCGGGTTGAAATGATAAACGCCCAAATCAAATTCAATGTTTTCGTTTATCCTGTTTTCTTCTTCGTTACGTTTTAAAATAGCTTTTATTTTAAGCAATAAAACTTCACTGTCAAAAGGCTTGGTAATATAATCGTCGGCACCCAATTTATATCCCTGAATAATATCTTCTTTCATAGTTTTTGCACTTAAAAAGAAAAGCGGAATATCGGGGTCAACATCTCTAATTTCTTCAGCCAACGTAAAACCATCAACATGCGGCATCATGACATCTAATAAACAAATATCAAATTTTTCACGTTGAAACGCAGCGAGGCCAAGTCTTCCATCACGTTCAAGAATTACATCATAATCATTCAGTTCTAAATAATTCTTTAAAACCATTCCCAGGTTGGTATCATCCTCACAAAGCAGGATTTTATATTTTTTCTTGTCTTCCATTTCTTCAAAATTTATTATGTGAAATAAAGGTAAAACATTGCACGTTCACTTTTTACAATGGCAATCTTTTGTTAAAAACCCGTGATTATGTTAAAGAAATCTTTATGTAGCGGGCATTTCAAGCTTTTGGCGGCCATTGTTGCGTCGCACACTTGTACTGTAATGCAATAGACAACAGCTATAAGACAAAGAGCAAGGAGATGAAAATTGTATTAATAAAAAATTTATATTATCAGAGGTTGCGGCTAAAGACAGTCTGTTTTTTTGCCAAATCTTTGTACTGCTTTGTGTATTCGTAACAGAAAGTAGCAGTGTGCGACGCAACGAAGATGCCATGAAATACTATTGCCGGTTACAAAATTATTTTAATTTTATCAAGGCAAACTAACAATGCTGCTGTTAACATTTATTTTTCTTTCACTTTGTAAAAATTCAATAGCCTTCCAGAAATCTTCTTTTTTAATGTGAGCGTTCAACTGCAATAATTGATTAATACTAATTCCGGTTTGAGGGATTGAATTAACAATTTGTTGCAGTATGTTATTAAAATCATTCGATGAAGTTGTTTTGTTTTTTCTTGATAAGCAAATATCGCAAACACCACAATCGCCTGCATTTTCATCACCAAAATAAGTTGCAATAAATTTACTTCTGCAAGTTTTTAAATGAAAATACTTCAGCATGGTATCTGTTCTTTCTTGGTATTTTTTTTTACGTTCTGTCAACTTTTCAATATCAATTTCTAAGCTTGCTGCCGGTGCCCGGTTGGTTAAGAAGTTAATTTGCGGTGTTTCTTTTTGCGGTATATAATCTATAATACCAAATGCTTGTAATTCTTTTAAATCTGCATATACTTTTTCGTAAGGCAATCTGCACAGTTTTGCAATTTGTTTTTCGTTAATAGAAACACGGTTATCGTAAATGCCCGAATAAGTTCTCAACAAACACTTTGCTACTGCATCCAAATGCGGGTAATTATTTTCAATATCGTTCAATACAATTTTATCGGCAGTAAACTCAACTTGCGATGGTAAAAAAATATTTTCATTAAAACTTAAATAAGCTTCCTGTTCCAGCACCTTTAAAACATTAATAACGGGTTGTATTTCTAACTGAAAGTTTTTGCAGAAACTCATCAAATCAAAATCGTAATAATTCCCTTCGCCAAGGCCAACAGGTATTTGTAAAAAATCTGCCAGTGCCTGGTATACTTTTCTTATTTCGGGCATACCCGGGAAACGCTGATCCGGTAAGCCTTGCAACAATCTTACATCTTCCGATTGGTAGAGCAAAACGGCATAAGACTTTTGTTCATCTCTTCCTGCTCTCCCCGCTTCCTGGTAATAGCTTTCCAAACAATCTGTGGTATCAAAATGGATAACGGTTCTTACATCCGGTTTATCAATGCCCATGCCAAAAGCATTGGTACAAACAATTACACGGGTTGAATTTGTGATCCAATCTTGTTGTTTCTTATTTCGTTCATCTTGCTTTAATCCGGCATGATAAAAATCTGCCGATATATTTTGCAATTGCAAGAGGTCGGCAACATTTTTTGTTTGTCTTCTGTTTCTGCAATAGACAATGGATGAACCGGCAACATTATTTAAAATTTCAATCAGCTTATTTATTTTGCTTTCCACATGAAAAACAGAATAAGAGATGTTTTTTCTTTCGAATGATTGTTTAAAAATGTCGTGCTCTTTAAATCTCAGTTGTGTAACAATATCTTTCTGCACAGCAGGTGTTGCCGATGCGGTTAATGCAATTACAGGAACATCCGGAAGTTCATCTTTTAGTTGCGCAATTCGCAAATATGGCGGACGAAAATCGTATCCCCATTGAGAAATGCAATGTGCTTCGTCAACGGCGAGCAAAGAGATATTGAGATAGGGTAGAATATCTTTAAATAAATTTGTTTCTAATCTTTCAGGTGATACATATAAAAATTTATAATAACCGGTTGTTGCTGCATTTAAAGTTTCATTTACTTCATAAAAACTCATTCCGCTGTGAATACATAATGCAGGAATGTTTTTTGCGGTTAAGTTCTCCACCTGATCTTTCATCAATGCAATGAGTGGCGTAATTACCAGGCATAACCCATCTTTCATCAATGCCGGAACCTGAAAGCAAACGGATTTACCACCACCTGTTGGTAATAATGCTAACACATCTTTTCCCTCAAGAACAGATTGTATAATATTTTCCTGCTTTCCACGAAACGAGGTAAAGCCCCAGTATTGTTGTAATATTTGTTGTGGAGAAATCAATTTTTTAGTGAAAGGTGAAAAGTTAAATGTCAAAATGCGAATATCAAGATTGCGTAATAATTTTTAGCAAGCTCTCTGGCTGTTTTATATGCTTCTAAGTTTTTGTGATTGAGTTGAAGAAACATAAATTAAAATTTTATGCAATCTACTATTTCTGTATTCACCTTTAACTTTTATATCACTTTCTTAAAACTCAATCGTATTGAATTAACAGCCAAAACAACATCACTTAAACCCATTACCAATGCCCCAAAGGTTGGGCTTAAATATCCAAATGCAGCAATGGGTATGGCAACAATATTGTATGCAAATGCCCAGAATAAATTTTGTTTGATGGTGATGTATGTATGTTTTCCCAAACCAAGCGATAATGGTAAATTTTTTAATCCATGATTCATTAAAACAACCTGTGCACTTTGCATAGCAACTTGTGTTGCTTCGCTTAAAGAAATACCAACTGTTGCTTTTGCTAAAGCAGGTGCATCGTTAATTCCATCGCCAACCATTGCCGTTGGTGCTTGTTGATTACATACTGCAATTTTTTCTAATTTTTGTTCAGGTGTTTGTTCTGCAATTACTTCATCAATTCCTAATTGCTGTGCAACAGCATCACATTTCTCTTTTTTATCGCCACTCAATAAAATAGTCTTAATATTATTTGCTTTTAAAATGGAGATTATCTGTTTTGCTTCCGGTCTTATTTCATCGGCAACATCCATCGATCCGATTAATTCTTTATTACGGGTGATATAAATATTGTGCGAATAATCTTTTGTAAGATCGATAACTGTTTTGTACGATCCTGCAACAAACACATTACCTTCTTTATCTGTTGCCTGCATACCCAAACCTTTTATTTCTTCAATCGCACTCCAACGAATTTCATCTTTTATTTTCCAATCTCTTATAATAGCATTACCAACAGGATGATTGGAATATTTTTCTAATGAAAATGCAATGCGTTTAAATTCATCTTCATTTATTTCTGATTTGAAATTTGAAATTTGAAATTTTCCTGTGGTTAATGTTCCTGTTTTATCAAATACAACCTGACTAATATCTTTAAATGTTTCCAGGCTTTTTGCATTTTTAAATAAAACACCATGTTTTGCTGCTCTGCCTAATCCCACTGCAATTGCTGCGGGAGTTGCCAAACCCATTGCACACGGACAAGAAATCACCAACACTGCAATGCTTCTCAATAAACTTTCGCCAAATGTGTGGTTGCCGAAAAAGAAATTGGCTGCCAATGTTATTAATGCAATGCTTACTACTGCAGGAACAAATATGGCACTTATTTTATCTGCCATTTGTTGCATCGGTGGCTTTTCACTTTGAGCATCTCTTACCATTTTTAAAATATTGGCTAATACTGTGTCTTCGCCAACTGCAGTAATTTGAGCTTTTACAGTTCCGCTTTCAATAATGCTTCCGCCAATTAATGCATCTTTCATTTTCTTTTCGAGCGGAACACTTTCGCCGGTAATGATTGCTTCATTCACATTTGCTTCGCCCCATAAAATTTTACAATCCATCGGCACATGCTCTCCATTCTTAATCAACACCAAATCACCTACTCTTAATGCTGTACTTTCTACCTGAAAAATTTGTTCTTGATGATGCTCATCAAATGCAATCATATTAGCCATTACTTTTTGCGAAATGGCTAATTGTTTTAATGCAGTTTGTGTTTTTTCAATCGATGCATCTTCCATCCAATTACCTAGAAAAACCAACGTGATGGTAGTACATGCGGTTTCAAAAAATAAATATTCGGCGGCTCTGCCGGATAATAAGCCATATAAGCTGTAAATGAATGCTGCAGAGGATCCCAATGCAATCAACACATTCATATTCGGTATCCCTTTAAACAAACTGTTGATAGCACTTCTGCCGAAAAAATCCATTCCCACCAAATATACCGGAATGGTTAAACCCAGTTGCACATAAGGGTTCATCAATATATGAATATGAATGCCCGGAATCATGTGCAGCATCAACGGTGCAGTAAAAACAAAGCAAAACCAGAAACGTTGCAAATGACTTCTGAAAGGAAAGAAGCCAGCAAAATTATGTTCATGATCGTGTGCACGACTATCATTGCCATGTTCATGCTTAATCGTATAACCAAGGTTTCTAATTCCCTTTTCTAATTTTTCTTTTGCTATTTCCTGTTCAGATTCAAAACTTACATCGCCGCCGATAAAATTCACCTTCACATTTTGTAAGCCTTCACTTTTCAAATATTTGTCAATGCTTAAAGCGCAATTGGTACAACTCATACCTTCCACTTTCCAGTTTACCTTCTCCATAAAAATTCCTTTTAATTGATAATACACAAATTTACAAAATAGTAACCGCTGCATTTTTCGATTCGGGAAGTTTATTTCTTCATCATTGTTTCAAAAATTTATTTTATGATGTCGGCTGCAATGCACGTAGCATCCTCGTTGCGTCGCACACTTGTACTTCAGTTGTAAAGGCAACAAGGCACAAAGCGAATAGTCAATCGTCAACAAAATATATAAAGTTATGAGTTTGGCTAACCTAATTTTTCTAACTCCTAACTCCTGCATCCTAACTCCATACTATCAATTATCTTTGTTTTATGGATTGGATATTTACTATAAATCAGATTTCATTAATTGCAAAAGCTTTGTGGAAAGCAGGAAAGCAAAAAAAAGTATGGACTTTTTATGCACCGATGGGGGCAGGCAAAACTACTTTCATTCACGCTTTGTGCAAAGAGCTACAGGTGGCGCAAACCGTTAGCAGTCCTACGTTTTCAATTATCAACGAATATAAAAGTGCAGTTGCCGGAAATATTTATCACATGGATTGGTATCGTTTAAAAGATGAAGACGAAGCTATCAATGCCGGTGTAGAAGAAGCATTAACAAGCGGCAATCTTTGTTTGGTAGAATGGCCCGAAAAAGCAACATCATTATTACCCGATGATGTACTAAATGTTTATATTGAAGTACTGGATGAAAATACAAGAAGATTATTTATCCCTAACCCCCTGAAAGGGAATTAGCAAATCAATTTAAAAGAGTAACTTCAAATCATAAATTGTAAATCAGAAATCTCAAATTTCTCAACATGGCTTCAACTAAACCGGTTATTTCTACTTCTTTCCATTACGAAACTTTAGAAGAAACTTTAGATATAAAGCCGCATGGAGCCAATTTACAAATTGGTATCCCCAAAGAATATGCTTTTCAGGAAAACAGAATTGCTTTAATACCCGAAGCCGTAAATGTGTTGGCCAATAACGGCCATCAGGTAATGGTAGAACATAATGCCGGCGAAGGAAGCAATTATGCAGATAAAGATTACAGCGAAGCCGGAGCTAAAATTGTATACGACCGGGCAGAAATTTATAAAGCACCTTTTTTGGTAAAAAGTGCACCTGTAGTAGAAGAAGATTTGCCTTTGCTGCAAATGAACCAAACCATTGTTTCCCCTATTCATCATTCGGCATTAAAAGCTTCTATCATCGAAAAAATGATGGAGAAAAGAATTACGGCATTGAGTTATGAAAACTTAAAAGACGATAGTGGCACTTATCCTATTGTTCGCAGCATGAGCGAAATTGCAGGTAGTGCATTAATGCTTATTGCTGGGCAGTATTTAAGTAGTTTCAATAAAGGAAAAGGAGTGTTGCTCGGTGGTATCAGTGGTATTCCACCAACAAAAGTTGTAATTATAGGTGCAGGTATTGTGGGCGAATTTGCTACCAGAAATGCACTGGCATTGGGCGCAAGTGTAAAAGTGTTCGATAATAATGTTTCCCGGCTAAAACAATTACAAAATAATTTAGGCCAGCGTTGCTGGACGAGTGTTCTAGAACCACGTATTTTAGCCAAACAATTAAAAACATGCGAGGTTGCAGTAGGAGCATTAAGTAACGAATATGGCAGAGCACCTGTTGTTGTTAGCGAAGAAATGGTTGCTGCCATGCGTCCTGGAAGTATTATTATTGATGTGGCAATAGACCGTGGCGGCTGCTTCGAAACAAGTGAGTTAACAACACACGAACGCCCTACTTATGTAAAACACGGCGTATTACATTATTGTGTACCTAATATTCCAAGTGGTTTTGCACGTACTGCCAGCCAGGCAATCAGCAATGTATTAATGCCATTGTTGTTGGAAATAAGTGATGAGGGCGGTATGGAAGAAATGGTTTGGCATAAATTCAACCTGCGTGAAGGCATTTATTTATTCAAAGGCGCATTAACCGATTTTTATATCAGTCAGAAATTCGATTTAAAATTCACAGATTTAAATTTATTAATTGCGAGCAGAAGATAAATCACCGGCGATTAACAGGATTTGAATGAGAGTGGTACGAATATTTTTTTTGTTGCCGGCTTTTGTATTTCAATGAAACATACTTGCGTCGCACACTGCAGCGTTCCAATAAAAACTCAACTTCTCTTAAAATATTTCTGTGTATACTGCGAGAGCTAATTATTTGTAATCGGTAATTGAAATCTTTTCTTCACAGAAATCATATTCGTTCACATCGTTGCTGCTCACAATTACAATTTTTTCTTTACAATAATTATTAATAAGCTGATGGTATAAATCGTATCCTGTTTTATCTAAATTGGTACAGGGTTCATCTAATAAAATAATAGCAGCATTTGCAAAAATAGCTTGTGCCAGTTTTATTCTTTGTTTCATTCCGGAAGAATAATATCTTATCTGTTTACCGGCAGCTTTATCCATACCAATTTCAGCGAGAATATCTTTGATAGAAATATTTTGCAGGATGGGCTTAAACGAAAAATGAAATGCCAGAAATTCAACACCGGTCATTTCTTCAATCAATTCCAAATAAGGCGCAACAATGGTTATTTGCTGATGAATATTTTCTTCTTGCAATTGCATGTCATCCGTAATAAAATATTCAATTTTTCCTTCACTTTGTTGTGTGCTTCCTGCAATACATTGCAACAAAGTGCTTTTGCCACTACCGTTGGGCCCGGTAATTACGTAAGATTTTCCTGATTGAAAATGGAATGTAAAATGTTTGAATATCCAATCTCTGTTAAATCTTTTGCCTGTATCAGTTAGCCGGATATTCATTAAAAAATTTTAGCACAAAATAAAGCTATTCTTCTTCACTGCCGCCTTTGGTATATTTTTTAATAATGCCTCTTCCGCTTTCACGAATAAAAGTTACAATTTCATCTCTTTCATCACTGGCAGTTAATTCTTCTTCAATAAATTCCAATGCCTGAGAAACATTCATACCTTTATTAAAGATAATTCTGTAGATATCTAAAATATGATTGATTTTTTCCAGTTGAAATCCTCTGCGTTTTAATCCAACACTGTTCACGCCACCATAACTTAAAGGATTACGAACCGCTTTGATATAAGGTGGAACATCTTTGCTTACCAAACTACCACCTGCTATGTATGCGTGCTGGCCAATTTGTACAAATTGATGTACTGCACTAACACCGGCAATCCATGCCCAATCTCCCATAGTTACATGGCCCGCAATTTGAACGCTGTTACTGATGATACAATTATTACCAATAATACAATCGTGTGCAATATGGCTATATGCCATAATTAAACAGTTGTTGCCAACGGTTGTTTTCCAACGGTCTGATGTGCCGCGGTTAATGGTTACAAATTCACGAATGGTAGTATCATCGCCAATAGTTACAAAAGTTTTTTCGCCGGCAAATTTTAAGTCTTGCGGAACTGCACCCAAAACTGCTCCCGGAAAAACGCGGCAATTTTTACCAATGCGGGTTCCTTCCATTATGGTAACATTGCTTCCAATCCATGTGCCTTCGCCAATATGAACATCTCCATGAATTACGGTAAATGGGTCAATCTTTACATTAGGTGCAAGCTTGGCGTTAGGATCTATATAAGTGTAGGGATGTGTCATCCTGTTGTTTGGTTTTGTAGCTGCTATTGTTCTCATAGACAATATCAACATTAAAAAAGATGCCAGAAACTCCGGCAATTCTGCAAAAATAGAATTATTAGGATTATTTTATGAATTATCCCTTTTAAGCACTTGTGCAACCAAATCTGCTTCGGTGCAAACTTTTCCGCCAACGTACACGGTTCCCCTCATTTCGCAGATACCGCGGCGAATAGGAGCCGTTAGTTCCATTTTTAAGATCATTGTATCTCCCGGTACAACTTTTTGCTTAAACTTACAGTTATCAATTTTTATAAAATAGGTATCATATTGCCCTTCCGGCATTGCATTAATACATAAAATGCCTCCTGTTTGTGCTAATGCTTCAATTTGTAAAACGCCTGGCATTACAGGGTTATTGGGGAAATGGCCTTGAAAGAACCATTCGTTAAACGTAACATTTTTAATACCGATAATATGTTTGTCGGTTAATTCAACAACCTTATCTACTAGTAAAAAAGGGAAACGATGCGGTAATGTTTTTTCAATTTTTTCTAAATTGAAAACAGGAGGAGCTGCCGGATCGTAAACCGGAACACCTTTCATGTGTTTATTCTTGCGGATATATTGTTTAATTTTTTTCGCAAACTCAACATTAGTACTGTGCCCTGGGCGGTTTGCAATAATTCTTGCTTTAATTGGATAACCTATTAAAGCTAAATCTCCCACAACATCCAATAATTTATGACGGGCAGGTTCATTGGGGAAACGCAATTCCAGATTATTTAAATAACCTTCATTCTTTACCTCAATTTTTTCGCGTTTAAATGCTTTTGCCAAACGAGTCATTTCTTCTTCGGTAAGTGGTTTGTCTACCACAACAATGGCGTTATTGATATCACCGCCTTTTACCAAATCGTTATCCAGCAACATTTCCAGTTCATGTAAAAAGCAGAATGTTCTGCATGGTGCAATTTCAGATTTAAAATCTTTAATAGTTTTTAAACCGGCATGTTGTGTACCCAAAACGGGGCTGTTAAAATCAATCAGCGTAGTTATTTTGTAATCAATGGAAGGTAATGCCACCATTTCAACACGTTTTACATCATCGTAATGATAAATGTTTTCGCCAATGCTGTACCATACTTTTGCTGCTTCCTGCTGAAACACACCAACGGTATCAATTAAATTTGTAAAAGGTTCGGAACTGCCATCAATAATTGGTATTTCGGGACCATTCACTTCAATCAAACAATTATCAACACCCATTCCCACCAATGCGGCAAGAATATGTTCTACGGTGCTTATTTTGGCATCTCCTACTTGCAAAGTAGTTCCTCTGGAAGTATCGGTCACTAAATCGCAATCGGCTTTAATTACCGGTTGATTGGGTAAATCTACCCTCTGAAACTGAATGCCAAAGCCCGGGTTAGCCGGTTTCAGTGTCATATCAACAGTAACACCTGTATGTAAACCGGTGCCACTGATACTCACAGAACTATTTAAAGTATGTTGAAAATCCGGGTTAAAATTATTATCCATTTTTAAGAATTTTTGTATCGGCTGTTGTATTTAACTCAACAGTTGTTGCGTCGCACACTTGAGCTTTTGTTTAAGTATCGGCAAAAATAATGCTATAATTATTAATGAAAATTTAGTCGAGGTCAGAAGCTTTTTCAGTAGTTAATTGTTGAACCATTTTTTCTAATTCTAAAATTCTTTTTTCTAAATCGGGCAGATATCGTAAAACAGCCTGACTTCTTAAAGCACTGGTATAATCGTATGCCGGAGATCCGGTTACTGTTGTATTTGGCTTTTTAATAGATTTAGAAACACCGCTTTGTCCATTAATTTTGGTGCCATCGGCAATGATTATATGGCCAATTGTACCGGCCTGCCCGCCCATCATTACATTATTACCAACTTTTGTACTGCCACTAATACCGGCCTGAGCTGCAATTACAGAATTGTTACCTATTTCTACATTATGTGCAATCTGAATGAGGTTATCTAATTTGGCTCCTGCTTTAATAATGGTAGAACCCATGGTGGCCCTGTCTATTGTGCTGTTGGCACCTATTTCAACAAAATCTTCAATTACTACATTGCCAATTTGCGGAATTTTTTTAAAAGTACCGTCTGCCTGCGGTGCAAATCCAAAACCATCACTGCCAATTACCGTTCCTGCATGAATAATTACGTTTTTGCCAATGACACAATCGAAATATATTTTAGTTCCTGCATATAAAATGGTGTTATCGCCAATTTTTGCATTGTCGCCTAAAATAACGCCGGGAAATATTTTTACATTATTGCCAATTTTCGCATTTTCTCCAATAAAAGCAAAAGCACCAACAAAAACATTAGTACCCAAACTTGCAGTAGTGGCAATGTAACTGGGCTGCTGAATACCTGTAAGCTGATTGGTTTTTAATTCTTGGTATTTGGTAAGTAAGGTGGCAAATGCAGTGTAAGCATCCGGAACGCGAATAAGTGTGGCGTTTACTTTTTGCTTTAATTCAAGCCCTTCGTTGGTAATTATTATAGAAGCCTGTGTTGTATAAAGATATTCTTCGTATTTGGGATTGGCTAAAAAAGAAAGTTCTCCGGATACTGCTTCTTCAATTTTACCAAAAGAGCTTACGGTAACATTTCCATCTCCTTCAACCTTGCCATTGATTAATATGGCTATTTGTGCTGCACTAAATTGCATGATAAAAGGTTTAAAGCTTTATTTAATGTTGAAGGTTGTTTTCTGCTAAGCAGTAAACCTTAAACGCTAAATCTAAAACTCATAATGAACAAATGTAAAATTTTTTAACAGGTACAGAAATAGTTTGATGGATTAACGGATCGTCAATTGCCGTAATATCCTTTATACTGCCGTCCTTAAAAAGGATGTTAATTCTTTCGTCGGCTGTTTTATATAACGTATTATGAGCTTCGCCTGTAAAAACAAAATAAGATGTTTCTTGTGATGAAAGGTTTAATTGTTGGGTAGCTTCTTTTGTTTTTTGCTGCACTTCTTCAGCAGTAAACGCCTCTGATTGCAATTTGATTTTTAATAAGCGACGGTTTAATAATCGTTTACATAAATCGCTCAGCACAAAATCAGAATGAGTACTCCATTTTTTAACGGCAAATGATACATCCATATCATCCAGTTTGCCAAACTCCTGTAATGCGTTTTTATTTAATATTCCGTCAAATTCAAATAAAAAGAAATCCAATATCGCTCCGGTTTTTAAGCCGGTTATTCCTGTAGTATTTAATTCTTTCACACGTTTAACAACATTAACCAGCATCTTTTCTGCAGACAAAACTGTTTTATGCAGATACACTTGCCAGTACATTTGTCGCCTTGCCACTAAAAATTTTTCGATGCTGTAAATACCTTTTTCTTCTACCATTAATTCACCATCATGCACAACTAACATTTTTAAAATTCTGTCGTAACCAATTACACCTTCACTTACGCCGGTAAAAAAACTATCACGGGTTAAATAATCCATACGATCAACGTCTAATTGTCCGCTTACTAATTGGTGCAAGAATCTTTTTGAATATTGATTGGTGAAAATATCAATTGCCATTTGCAGTTTGCCATTTAAATCTTCATTCATTGCTTTCATTAATTCGAGACTTAATGTTTCATGACTGACACCCGGAATTAATTTATTTTCGAGAGAATGAGAAAATGGCCCGTGGCCAAGATCGTGTAACAAAATAGCGGCTTTAGCTGCAACAGTTTCTGCGTCTGTAATGATAGTGCCTTTGGCTTTTAATTCGGTTAACGCATTACACATTAAATGATAGGCTCCTAAAGAATGGTGCAAACGTGTATGAACGGCTCCCGGATATACCAAATATGCCAATGCCATTTGGTGTATTCTGCGTAATCGCTGATAATAAGGATGGGCAATGATATCGAATATCAATGGATGATCTATGGTAATAAAACCATAAACGGGATCGTTGATAATTTTTCTTTTATTGCCCATACTTGTTTTTGTTTTGTTAAACCAGCCGACAAATGTACAATTTGTAAAGAGATGAAATACTTTTAACGATAAATGTGAAATAAAAGTTTAATCTTTCTTTTTATTGAATAAAATATTTACCCATTTTTATTGTTGAATTATAAGCGGAACGTTGCAGTGTGCGACGCAAGTAAAGTTGTATAGAATTACTATAGCTGACATCATAAAAAAACAAACATGGCAATCGCAAAAATTATTTGGGTAGATGATGAGATTGAAAGCTTGCAATCGCAAAAAATATTTCTTGAAAATAAAGGATATGAACTGCAAACTTTTACCAATGGCTTTGATGTCATTGAATTTGTGAAAGACAATGCGGCTGATGTTGTGTTATTAGACGAAAGCATGCCCGGCATTAGCGGTTTGGAAACTTTACAGAAAATAAAAGAAATTAATCAAAATATTCCGGTGGTGCTGATTACAAAAAATGAAACAGAAAGTTTGATGGATGAAGCTATTGGCAGCCAGATTACGGATTATTTATTAAAACCTGTAAACCCTAATCAGGTATGGCTTAGCCTTAAAAAAATTATTGATAATAAAAGATTGGTGGCAGAAAAAACAACAACGGCATATCAACAACAATTCAGGGATTTATTTATGGCATTGAATGATAATCCTGATTACAACGGATGGATGGAGATTTATAAGAAATTAGTGTATTGGGAATTAGAGATGGAAAAAAGCGATAGCCCGGAAATGCGTGAAGTATTTGCATCGCAAAAAGACGAAGCTAACAGAGAGTTTTTTAAATTTATTTCTAAAAATTATGCGAAATGGATGGATCCCAAAACAGCAGATGCCCCGATAATGAGCCATAATTTATTGCAGTTTAAAGTATTGCCGCATGTTGAAAAAGATATACCTGTTTTTTTTGTTTTGATTGATAATTTAAGATTTGATCAATGGAAATCTATTCAACCCATTTTTGCAGAAAGTTTTAGGATACTGGAAGAAGAAACTTTTTATTCAATTCTGCCTACAGCCACACAATACAGCCGTAATGCTATTTTTGCAGGGCTAACGCCTTTGGGTATTGAAAAAAATTTTCCGGAACAATGGAAGAATGATGATGATGACGGAGGTAAGAATTTGTTTGAAGAAGAACTTTTGAAGAGCCATTTAAAACGATTAAAAAAAGATGGCTTCAAAACCAGCTATACAAAAGTAGTAAACCATAGTGATGGGCAAAACTTGGTAAATAATATTCATAATTTATTGAATAATGATCTGAATATTATCGTGTACAATTTCGTGGATATGTTGAGCCATGCAAGAACGGAAATGGAAGTGCTGAAAGAGTTGGCAAGTGATGAAACAAGTTACAGGAGCTTAACCAAAAGTTGGTTTGAACATAGCCCGTTACACCAGGCATTAAAAAAAATTTCCGATAAGAAAATTAAATTAATTGTAGCGACGGATCACGGTTCCGTCCGGGTTAAAACTCCGTTTAAAGTTATAGGCGATAAGCAAACTACTGCTAACTTGCGGTACAAGCATGGACGTAATTTGAATTATGAACCGAAAGAAGTACTTGCCTTTAAAGACCCGAAGGAAGCGGGTTTGCCGGTGCCAACCGTAAATTCATCTTTTATTTTTGCCAAAGAAGATGGATACCTATGTTACCCAAATAATTACAATCATTTTGTAAACTATTATAAAAACAGTTTCCAGCATGGCGGGATAAGTTTGGAAGAAATGATTATTCCAATCATTAAAATGAGCAGTAAATAATCCCTGTTTGTCATCCGACTGTCACTTTATTTTTACTGATTTTGTAAATCGTTTTTCCCGAAGCGGCAATGAATGCGGATTTATTCGTTCAACATTTGCATCAAAATTTATGATGCTTATGAAATGGATTATTAACGACCGAACACTATTAAGTCTTCTTCTTAGTTTTTTTGTTACGATAAATGTATTTGCGAGTAATAACGATATTGAAAATACAGGATCAATTTACGGAAAAGTAACTGCTTCCGACGGAAGTCCCGTTCAAGGTGCAACAGTTCTTCTTAAAGAAAAAAATAAAACTATATTAACCGATGAGAATGGTGAATTTGAATTTAAAAAAATACCTCACGGTAATTATGTTATCCAAATTTCCATGATAGGAAATCAAACAATAGAAAAAACTGTTGTTCTTTCAAGTGCCAAAACATCCGTTAGTTTTCAATTGAAAATATCCGTGAATGAATTAAAAGAAGTAACAGTCAGCAATGCAAAATATAAAACAGGAAATGTTTCTTCTACATTGCGATTAACCACTCCTATTATTGAACTGCCGCAAAACATACAAATTGTTACTAAAGGTGTATTGAATGATCAACAAATTTTTGATATGCTGGAAGGCATTCAACGTAATGTAAGCGGTGTACAAAAATTGGAACATTGGGATAATTACGCTTATCTTAATATGCGTGGTACACAATTGACAGCTTTTAGAAACGGTATGAATGTAAAGATGCCTTGGGGTCCTTTAACCGAAGATATGAGCATGGTGGAAAGAATAGAATTTGTAAAAGGTCCCGCAGGTTTTATGCTGGCAGCAGGTGACCCCAGCGGCTTTTACAATGTGGTTACCAAAAAACCAAGCGGATTAAATAAAGGTGAAGTAAGCCTTACATTAGGAAGTTTTGATAA
>Ga0182038_10000411_pt1 | contig 21180 bp, 18 predicted proteins | sample sta12Can44000108_FD_125976 | JGI IMG/M metagenome (GOLD analysis project Ga0182038, IMG submission 125976) | Lab enrichment of tropical soil microbial communities from Luquillo Experimental Forest, Puerto Rico - statanox.12C.anox.44.000.108 | ecosystem: Environmental > Terrestrial > Soil >...
GTTATCCCATTTTTCAAATCAATCTCAAGGAAGCAAAAGAAATAGCAGGTATTTTCACGAAAATGCAAAAAGAAATTTCGTCTGATTATGCTTATAAATATGACCTATTGCGTAATTATGTTTTGGAGTTAATTCATTATGGGCAAAAGTTGCAACCCGTTTCAGTATCATATACGGTTAATAATGCTGCAGACAGGGTTACTGCTTTGTTTATAGAATTGCTGGAACGGCAATTTCCCATCGAGTCACCTCGTCAGAAACTTCGTTTGCGAACAGCAAAAGATTATGCCGGCCGGCTCGCTATCCATGTAAATCATTTAAATAAAGTATTAAAAGAAAGTACAGGCAAAACCACAACCGATATCATCAGTAACAGAATAGTACAGGAAGCGAAAATTTTACTGAAACAGACTGATTGGAATATTTCAGAAATTGCCTATTGTTTGGGATTTGAAGAAATTGCTCACTTCTCTAATTTTTTCAAAAAGCAAACTTCCATTGCTCCGTTGATATTTCGTTCTTAAAAAGATATTTGAATTTTACAAACAATGGATTGATGTTTGCAAATATACTTTCCGAAAAAAAAGCCAACTTTGCAGTATTAAAAATTGAAAGAAATGAATACAAAAAATAAAATTGCTTTAATAACAGGCGGCAGCCGTGGATTAGGAAAAAATATGGCATTAAAACTTGCTGAAAAAGGCATTGATATAGTGCTTACTTACCACACCAATAAATTAGAAGCCGATAAAGTTGTTGCTGAAATTCAATTGCTGGGGCAAAATGCTGTTGCATTTCAGTTAGATGCTGGTAACATCAATTCGTTTGATGCTTTTCTCAAACAAGTTACAACCTATTTAGCCGAAAAAACAGACAGTACTAATTTTGATTCCTTAATTAATAATGCAGGAACAGCATTATATGCACCTTTTACGGAAACTACAGAAGAACAATTTGATGCAGCATTAAATATTCACTATAAAGGCGTGTTTTTTCTTACGCAAAAAGCATTGACTTTTATAAATGATGGGGGACGTATCATTAATATTTCTTCGGGGCTTGCACGTTTTTCATTTCCGGGATCTTCGGCTTATGGTTCTATGAAGGGTGCTGTTGAAGTGCTTACAAAATATTTGGCAAAAGAATTGGGCCCAAGAAAAATTGCAGCCAATGTAGTTGCACCGGGAGCAATAGAAACAGATTTTGGCGGTGGCCGTACAAGAGACAACAAAGAAATAAATGCACATATAGCAAGTCTTACTGCTTTAGGACGTGTAGGATTGCCGGACGATATTGGTGGTGTAGTTGCTTTTTTATGTACTGAAGATGCAAAATGGATTAATGGGCAACGTATTGAAGTGTCGGGAGGAATGAACTTGTAAAACGAAGTTTTGAAGAAACCAAAATAGCCGGTAAAAAAGATTACCACGAAAGGACTAACGAAAATATGTAACGTTGGTCCTTTTTTATGCAACATTAAACGGTTATCCTTGCGTATACAATATAAGCAAGAGCTTGCAGGTGAAAAAACAAATTATAATATTGTTTATTGTTTATATTTATTTAAATATTCATTTTTAAAATGTGCCTAACCTGTTTTATGATTTGTTCCTGAATCAAATAATTTATGTAATGTTAATAAACAATCTTTTTTATAAATATTCAAGATGGCTGTTTTATCTTTTCTCACAATATCTGCATTCCCTTATTTTTGCAATCCTTACCTAAAAACACAAATTATGTCTAAAAAAATTAAAGTAGCCAATCCGGTGGTTGAGTTGGATGGTGATGAAATGACAAGAATTATATGGAAGTTTATTAAGGACAAATTAATTCTGCCATATCTTGAAGTAGATATTAAATATTACGATTTGGGAATGCAATATCGTGATGAAACCAACGACCAGGTAACTGTTGATGCTGCTAATGCAATTAAACAATATGGTGTTGGTATTAAATGTGCTACCATTACTCCCGATGAAGCCCGTGTAAAGGAATTTAATTTAAAACAAATGTGGAAGAGCCCTAATGGCACCATCCGTAATATTTTGGATGGTACTGTTTTTCGCGAACCGATTGTTTGTAAAAATGTTCCGCGTTTAGTTCCTAACTGGACTGCGCCTATTTGCATTGGCCGTCATGCTTTTGGAGATCAATACCGTGCAACGGATTTTGTTACAAAAGGCAAAGGCAAATTAACGATTAAGTTTGAAGGAGAAAACGGACAAATTATTGAACACGAAGTCTTCAATTTTAAGGGCGATGGCGTTGCTTTGGCTATGTACAATACCGATGAAAGCATTTATGGTTTTGCAAGAAGTTGTTTTAATACTGCATTGCAGAAAAAATGGCCTTTATATCTTTCTACAAAAAATACTATTCTTAAGAAATATGATGGCAGGTTCAAAGATATTTTTGAAGAGGTGTATCAAAAAGAATTTAAAGCTTTATACAATGCAGCAGGCATTACTTACGAACATCGTTTAATTGATGATATGGTGGCATCTGCATTAAAATGGAATGGTAATTTTGTGTGGGCTTGTAAAAATTATGATGGTGATGTACAAAGCGATACTGTTGCACAAGGCTTTGGCAGCTTGGGTTTAATGACTTCAACTTTAGTTACCCCTGACGGTAAAATAATGGAAGCTGAAGCTGCTCACGGAACAGTAACTCGTCATTATCGTGAACATCAAAAGGGAAGGCCAACATCAACCAACCCGATTGCATCTATTTTTGCATGGACAAGAGGCTTGGAATTCCGAGGTAAATTGGATGGTAACCAAGAGTTGGTTAATTTTTGCCAAACATTAGAAAAGGTTTGTGTAGAAGTAGTTGAAAGCGGTAAAATGACAAAAGACCTTGCTGTTTGTATTTACGGTAATAAAGTAAATCATGGCGAACATTATTTGTATACCGAGGAGTTTTTGGATGAATTGGATAAAGCACTAAATGCAAAACTGAGCTAAATAACTTTGTTGAATTATTTAGAAAAGTCCTGCCATTTGGCAGGACTTTTTTTGTATTAAGCTTTTCCTTTTTCCATCATCTTTTTACATTCTGCTCCGCATTTATGCCCTTTTTCGCCATGGGCATAAACATGTTTGCCATCTTTACAGGCAGCGGTGCATTTATGCTCTTTCATGGTAGTTTCTTTTTTTTGCTCTTTCTTATCCTGAGCAATAACAGAAGATGTTGCAAAAAATGCAGTTATTAACAATACTGCGGCAATTGTTTTTAAATGTTTCATGGTTTTGATTTTTTGTTTGAGACGGGTAAACCATCAAAACCTTACAGCTTGTAAAAAAATTATTTTATCGCTTCGCCAATTACTTTTCCAATGCTTCCGCTTGGCATTTGAATATGTAATAAAGCTGCTATGGTTGCAGCAATATCCGTCATATAGGTTTCTTTGGTTAAGTTGCCTTGTTTAATGCCAAAACCGTAAAACAATAATGGGATATGCGAATCGTATGGGTTCCAAACACCATGGCTCATGCCTGTTTTACCTGCATCCATCACACCGGTTTTTACAATTATCTGTAAATCACCACTGCGTTGCGGGTTATAACCATTTATAACCATTTCTTTTATTTTGGAAGGAATAGCAGCTTCTGCTGCATGTTTTTTATCAACCACATTTAAAACAATATCTTTTTTAAGTAAATAATTACTGATGGTTTGTAAAACATTTTTAGCATCTAATTTTAATGAATCAAGCAGCGGGTGATTTATATACACATCGTGTTCTGCAACTGCTGCAATTAAATTGCTTTGCCCAAACTGTTGTTTTGCAAATTCGTTTAAATCTTTTTTAATCTCACCATCATCCCAACGGCCGCCGGGTAAATTATGTTTTTGTAAAAATTCAGGAACATGGGCACCTGCATGATCTGCAGTTAGGAAAACCGTATACTGATTTTTACCCACTGTTTTATCTAAATAATCAAAAAAGTTTCCAAGTGTTTCATCCAGTCGAACATAAGTATCAAGTAATTCCCAAGAATTAGGACCGAAAGCGTGGCCAACATAATCGGTAGAAGAAAAACTAACTGCTAAAAAATCCGTAACAGTATTCTTACCTAATTGTTCTGCAGATACGGCTTGTTTTGCCAGTTCTGCAACAATTGTATTGCCATAAGGTGTAGATGCAATTTTGCTGTAGTCTTTTCCTTTAAATGCAGATAAATCATACGGAAAGGTTAAGGCCTCTTTTCCGAATGGTTTAGATTCGTAAGCGTTATCATCCGCATCGCAATATTTTTCGTACACAGATTTTGGCAAACTGATGTTCCAGTTTAAACCGTATAAAGAATCGATTATTTTTTTCTGATTGAATTGAGATACCCATCCGGTAAGGTTTTGCATATAGTAAGTACTGGTAATAAAGTTTCCGGATTTAGCATCGTACCAATATGCGGCGTTAGCTGCATGCCCGGCAGGAATAATTGCACCGCGATCTTTCAATGAAATACCGATGACCTTACTTTTAAAATTATTGCTTAACCTTAATTCATCGGTAATGGTGGTAACAAACACGTTGTTAGGGCTCATTTGCCCTTCGGAAACACTGCTGCTACCAACGGTTTGCACAGTTTTATCTTCAACGCAGTATACCATTCTTTGTAAATTATTATCGAACCAGTTGTTACCGGTTATACCGTGAATGGCAGGTACGCTTCCTGTGTACACGCAGGTATGGCCGCAGGCTGTAACCGTTGGCAGATAAGGCACAAAAGTGTTTTCGCAACTGAAACCTTCGTTTAATAATCGTTTAAAACCGCCTGTTGACTTGTATAAATCGTTAAAACGATATAAATAATCCCAACGCATTTGGTCAATTACAATACCAACTACCAGTTTGGGTTTAGCATTTGTTTTAGTTGTTTGTGCAAAAGCACCGATAACAATGAATGCAGATAATAAGAGGAAAATGATTTTTTTCATTCGAAAGAATATTTTAACAAATGTAATGTTTGATAAACAGTTAAGAAAGAAACTTATCAGAACATAACAGGTTAATAATTTAGCTTGTTGCTTCGTGGTGTATGCCGTAAATTTGCGGCGGTTTTGAGAGGAGGCAGGCGTGAGGAGTGAAATGTGAAATGAAGAAACCAACTCTTTGTGCCTATGTGCCTTTGCCACTTGTAGCCTTTTGTTTCAACAGTACAAGTGTGCGACGCAACAGGCGATGCCATCAAAACCAAAGTTGGGTACAAAATTGTAAATCTGAAATCATAAATCGTATATAGTTATGGCTGATATTTTTGAAAGGTTAGTGAAGAACTACGGACCTATTGGTCAACACAGAGAAAGAGCTCACGGATATTTTGCATTCCCTAAACTGGAAGGTGAAATTAACAACAGGATGAAATTTCGTGGAAAAGACATGATTGTATGGAGTTTGAATAATTATTTAGGATTGGCTAACCATCCTGAAATTAGAAAAGTAGACACGGAAGGTGCTGCGAAATTTGGCTTGGCATTACCTATGGGTGCCAGGATGATGAGCGGAAACAGCGTATACCACGAACAATTAGAAAGAGAGCTGGCAGAATTTGAACATAAAGAAGATGCGATTCTTTTTAACTACGGATACCAGGGAATTATGAGTGCGATTGATGCCATCTGCGGCAGGCATGATGTGGTGGTTTATGATGCAGAAAGCCATGCCTGTATTATTGATGGTTTGCGTTTGCACCCCGGCCACAGATATGTTTTTAAACATAATGATGTTGAGGATTGTGATAAACAATTAGAACGTGCCGCTGCATTAATTGACAAACAAAAAAGTGGCGGTATTTTAGTAATTACCGAAGGTGTGTTTGGAATGGCAGGCGACCAGGGAAAACTGAAAGAAATTATTGAGCTGAAAAAGAAATACGAATTTAGATTATTGGTAGATGATGCTCATGGTTTTGGAACATTAGGGCAAACAGGCTCCGGCGCAGGCGAAGAACAAGGCTGCCAGGATGGAATAGATTTATATTTTTCCACTTTTGCTAAATCAATGGCAAGCATTGGCGCATTTATGGCCGGGCCAAAAATTATTATTGATTATATCCGCTATAATGTTCGTTCACAAATTTTTGCCAAAAGTTTACCGATGCCTTTTGTAATTGGTAATTTAAAACGTTTGGATATGTTACGCAGCATGCCCGAACTGAAAGCTAAATTGTGGGAGAACGCTATTAAACTTCAAACAGGATTAAAAGAAAGAGGTTTTGATATTGGCACCACCAACTCAGTTGTTACGCCGGTATACATGAAAGGCGGTGTAGAAGAAGCAACGGCAATGGTAATGGACTTGCGAGAAAATTATGCCGTGTTTGCTTCTATTGTGGTATATCCGGTAATTCCGAAAGGGCATATTATCTATCGTTTAATTCCGTCTGCAATTCATACAAACGAGGATATTGAAATAACTTTAAAAGCATTTGAAGCAACCAAGAAAAAGTTAGATGCCGGGGCTTATAAAGTGGAAGTAATTCCTGATATGGCGGATGCTCATACTAATTAATTAATAATTGATGAAATAATATAAAAATCCCTTTCAAATTTTGAAAGGGATTTTTATTTAATTAAACTATGATAGTTTTTGGTACCGGCATTTGTATTGCATAGCATCATCGTTGCGTCGCACACTTGTACTGGAGAACAACAGGCAATAGGTATAAGGCAAGGAGTTCTAAAGCGAATAGTTACTTTATCTACTATCCGTATTCTACTTCAAATATTTATTAAACCACGCAATATATCTTTCAAATCTGTCTTTCAAATAACTTGGCACTGTAATACCATGAAACTGATTCGGATAAATAATTAATTCAGTTGGAATACCCAATGAACGCAATGCCTGGTACATTTGTTCACTACCCACTGCCGGAACATTAAAATCACTTTCTCCAACCATAAATTGTGTTGGTGTCTTTATTTTATCAGCTTTTAAAAAAGGGTAGGAGAGCTTCAAATACTTGTCAATATTTTTCCAGGGAGCACCTACTTCATAATCGTATTGTAAAATGTACTGGTCAACACCGTAAAAAGAAGAGATCATAGAAACACCGGCACCACTACTGGCTGCTTTAAAACGGGTATCGCTTGCAATGCTGTAATTGGTAAGCATTCCACCGTAACTCCAACCGAAAATCCCTAACTTGCTGCTATCTGTAATTCCTTTTTTTACCACTTCATCTGCGGCACCTAAAATGTCCAATACCTCTTTATTACCCCAATCTGCAAAAATGGTTTTACAATAATTCAAGCCTCTTCCGTTACTGCCTCTGTAATTTACGCCAACAACGTTATAACCTGCGGCAGCAAGCATTTGACGGGTCATATCAAAACCATAATCATCCTGCCCAACAGGCCCGCCATGAATATAAAAAAGGGTAGGTAATTTTTGTGTAGATGGAATCCCGTTCGGTCGTAATAAAATGTTCCCAACTTTATTTCCGTCTTTGCTGATGGAGTTAAAACCTTCTACTGATGCCAATTGCAAAGGCGCAATAAAACTATCCTGATGTGTGGTTAACCTCCGGGTAATTCCGTTTTCCAATGCATACAATTCGTTCGGTAATTGCGATTCGCTCATCATCACCAACCAATTATTTACAGAGTGTGATTGAATATTATTGAATGCTTTGTTACCGCCTGCCAGTTTTGATATCTTAGAAGTTTTTAAATCAACCTGGGCAACATATTTGGTTCTGTCATCTGTTACAATAAACGCTATTGTATTTCCGTCTTTACTGAATTTGATATTATTTACCGGACGGTTTAAAGATTGGGTTAATAATTTAGAGTCTCCACCTGCAACCGAAGCAATTGCCAGTATGGGCTGATCGTACATAATATAATTATCCGGTGTGGTAGATTGCAAATATGCGATCGATTTCCCATCGGGGCTCCAAATCGGATTATTGTCATACCCTGTCCACTTGGTTATTTGTTTGGCAACAGCGCCGCGTTTTGCATCTATCACAAAAATATCTTGATTCTCATTTTTATCCGGGTCTTCTGTCCTGTTACTTACAAATGCAATTTGAGTTCCGTCGGGCGACCATACAGGGTTAGTCTCGTCGTATTTTCCGGTGGTTAATGTGTCTAATTTTTTTGTGCTGATATCAAACAAATATAAATGGATAGGTTCCCGTTTGGTTAAATATCCTTCAATATCTTTTTTAAATTGATAGCGATCAATATAAATAGGTTTTGGCGTTTTTGGCTTGGTTGTGTCGCTTTGTGTTTTTAATGCAACAAGTATCTTTTTCCCATCCGGAGCCCATGCATATTCATTTAATTCATTTTTAAAATTGGTGAGTACTTTAGCTTCACCGCCTAAACGATTCATCAGCCAAATCTGGCTGCCTGTTGTTCCTTGCCTTGATGAAACGAAAGAAATATATTTTCCGTCGGGACTCCATTTGGCTTGCGATTCGCCGTCGGTGCTACTTGTTAATTGAATATTATCTTTTCCATCCCAACTAATCATCCAAATATCTGCATTGCGTTTATTGAGCGAAGAATCAATAGATGATAATGTATATGAAACCCATTTGCCATCCGGAGAAACCTGCGGATCTGAAATAGTTTGTAAACGATATACATCAGACGGTTGTAATTTTCTTTTACTCTGTTGTGCAAAACTGATTAGTGTAGTTAACAAGAAAATAATAAAGACTGTTTGTTTCATGTGCAGTAATAGTTATGGAATTATATGAAGATAATATAATGCTTTTGTAAAAGCAATTAGTAATATGTACAAAAAAACAAGCCTGTCATTTTCATAACAGGCTCAATAATTTTTTCGGAAAAAATTTAGACTATAGTTTGGCAATTAATTCTTTTGCCATTCTAACATAATCCTCATTTTTTGCTTCAGTTGCAAGGCTGATGCATTTTTCCGCATCGGCTTTTGCATCAACTTTATTGCCTAATTCTTTTTCAACTTTTGCTTTCAATAAAAATAGCCAAAAAGCTTTTGGATTGGAAGCAGAAGCTTTACTTGCATTGGTTAAAGCTTTAGTATAATCTTTATCTAATTCAAAATAAAAATTGGCTGCAGCCTGATAAACATTTGTAGAAACATTATCGCCACTCAATGCTTTTTCAACTGATGCTCTAATGCGGTCTTTCACGTTTGTGGTAATAGGAATTATAACAGCAGTAGTACCCCACATCAAATGCAATTCGCAGCTTTCAGCTTTAATATTTGCAAATTGAAATGTAAAAGTTTCTACACTTTCTTTCATTTTATCTGCAGCAATGGTAATTCTGAAAACGTCATCAGCTTCAACATATTCTGTTCCCCATTTGGTAGCATCTTTATTAATAATGATGGTCCATTCTGTTTTTCCGGGAATAGTATAAATAGCGTAACTGCCCGTATCTAAAGATTTTCCGCCAATAGCAATGGCATCGGTAACTTTTAATTTGGTAACGGCATTTGCACCGGTACGCCAAACTTTTCCCAATGGTGCTAACTCACTGTTTTCTTTAAATAATTGCCTGCCTTTAATAGAAGGGCGTGAATAGGTAAGCTCTAATCTTCCCAATCCAAAGTCTTGGATAATAGTTTGTGTTGGGCTGGGAGCAGGCATTTTAATTTGAGCCTGGATACTCATTGAAAATGCTATAGCAGCAATCAATAATAACTTTTTCATATAATGACTTGTTTTTTGGTGATACAAACCTAATATAACATTTGGGCATTGCAAATGTTTTTGACAGGAGGCAATTATAGTTGAATATTTATTTTTTTATTTCTCTGTTTTTTATTGCCGGTGTTCCATTTCGGCCCTTCCAGAATAGCTTTTGCTAATTGGCTATTGATGTTTTTATCAGACGATTGAAGGATATGCACTTTTGTAACTGTGCCATCGGCATCAATACTTATTTTAAATGCAATATTTTCTGAAAGATGTGAGCCATTCTTTATTTTATTTTTTAAATACTGTTTAAAATTTCCCCATCCGCTTTGCGGCATTATTTCGGGCAGGCGTTTGTTTTCGGTTGCAGCTTTATTTTTTGTATCTTCTTCCTTAACGGAAACAACAGAACCTGTTATGCTGTTTTTCTTTTGTGTGCCGTAACCAATCACAACAACTTCATCTAAAGATTGAGGAGATTCTTTTAATTCAATCTGGTTGAGTTTATTATTGGAGAGTTTAACATTGGATGTATTAAAACCAATAGCAGAAACAGTAGAACTTAAAATTGAATCAGGCGTATTGATTGAAAAATAGCCGGCACTATCGGTAGCTACTGCTTTATTTTTATTATAAGCAATGGTAGCATAACTTACCGGACTTCCGACTTTGGTAATCACCCTGCCTTTAATGGTTTTGTCATCTGTTGTAATTACTACAACACCATTTGCAGCTTTTGACCCGTACAAAGAAATAGCTTTTGTATCTTTTAAAACCTCCGCTTTTTTAATAGATGAAGGCTTTAAAGTAGAAGGCATACTATCAAATGCAATACCATCAACTATATAAATTGGTTTATCTATGGCATTGGTGCTTTTTGTTCCACGTATTTTTAAAGGATTATTTCCTGAAACTGATACACCTGCAACTCTTCCTTGTAAAGCTTGATCTAAACTAACAACAGGAGCGGCTGCTAATGCTTTTGCAGTAGCATTTGTAGGGTCTTGTATCAATTCTTTTTTTGAACTCGCAACAATATCCTGCATCGGTTGAACTGAATCTTTTATTTCTTCCGGAAAAAATTCAGTTGTAGCCGTATTTGTTTCATTGTTGCCTTTAATAATTAGGACCTTATTATTTTTTGATTTCTTCTTAGAATAATTAGAAGCAACGATCGGTTTATTGTTGATAGAATCTGATTGATGGGGAAGAACGATACTATCGCTTCGTGTACCTGTTGATGTTGGAGTTGTTTTTGCAACGGGAATATTTTCATTGCCTTTTTTATTCAGCATCCAAACAATTGAACTTACTAAAGTGATTGCTGCAACAGAAGCTGCTACACTCCATTTCCATTTCTTTGAAGCGTTAATCGGAATAATTTTTATATCTTCTTTTTTGCCAATGACAGCCTGCTCTATTTCCTCTAAATGTTTGTGCGATTGTTGTGCAGATGCATTACGATAACCTTCAATTGCATCTGCCAAAAATGGGTCTTGCAATGCAGCTTTCTCCATCCGATGCATATCGGCGGCACTCATTTTGCCCTGCAAATATTGTTCAATATCTGTTATGCCGTAATGAATATGGTTTTGTTCACTCTGCATTTTCTTCCATACAATTTTTTAAATTTCTTCTTCCGTTTTGAATCAAACTTCTTACTTTATTCCAATCCAATCCGGTGGAATCGGTTATCTCATTGTAACATTTATTCTCCAGATAAAACAGCTTAATCACTTTGTGTTGCTCTGTGTTTAAATTTTTCATACAGTTTTCCAAACGCTTTAATTCATTTTCTTTTTCAAGTACATCGTCAAGATGCGAAAAATCTTCCGTTTGCATATATTCTGCCTGAAATTCTACTGTTACCGATTTTTTATTTTTCCGCAATTGCATTAAGCAATGGTTTTTGGTAACTACATATAACCAACCTTTAAAATTATCAACGGAATGTGTTTGCAGTTTTGTTACCAGTTCCTGATAAATATTGATGGTTGCATCTTTTGCTGCTTCCGCATCTTTCAAATATTTCATACAAGTAGCATACACCAAATCGCTATAACGTAAATAAACCGTTGCCAAAAAATGTTGATCTCCCGAAGATTGGTAGGCTTTTAATAATTCGTCGTCTGTTGCAATAGATGATATGTGTTTAACAGGAATCACATAATGAAGATAATTTTTTTTTGAATGTATTATGTAATCTAAAAAAAGTATGCATCTCTTTTAAAACTACAGTTATGAAATATGCATTTATGCTTTTTATGCCACTACTTTTTGTTTTGGCATTTGTAATTCCTGACAGAACTATTCATGGAAAAATTACAGATGAAAAAGGTAAACCAATTGCCGGCGCCAGTGTCATAATTAAAGGGCTAAAAATTGGTGTAACAACAGACACTGCTGGAAATTACATGCTTAAAGTTCCGGATGGGAAAGTTACACTGGTGGCGAGTTATATTGGTTACGAACAAAAAGAGATGGTCATTAAAAACGGTAATGTTGCAGATATTGCTCTTAAGCCCTCTACTTTAAGTTTGAATGAAGTGGTTGTAATAGGTTACGGTACACAAAAGAGAAAAAGTATTACAGGCTCTGTTGCATCAGTGAATTCAAATTATATACCGGCTCCTAACAATTATGCTTTGGCAGGAAGAGTAGCAGGAGTACAGCTTACATCCGGATCTCAAAATATAAGAATACGTGGTGCCGCTTCTAAGACAAAATATATAAGCCCGCAAACAGTAAAGGAAGAAAATATATTGGATGAAAGCTGGCGTTACAATGGCAACTTTAATAGAGAAAATTATGAAGGTATTACCGAAAATCAATTTTTAAGAGTAACTGATAACCCTTTATCAACTTTTTCTATTGATGTTGATGCAGCTTCTTACAGTAATATTCGTCGTATGATTAATCAACATCAATTACCACTAAGGGATGCTGTACGAATAGAAGAGATGATTAATTATTTTACTTATCAATATCCTCAGCCAAAAAACGAAGATCCGTTTAGTGTGAACACAGAAATTTCGCCTTGCCCTTGGAATCAACAACATCAATTAGTGTTGATAGGCTTGCAAGGAAAAAAGATTGATGTTGAAAAATTACCTGCATCCAATCTTACTTTTTTAATTGATGTAAGTGGCAGCATGTGGGAGCCCAATAAATTACCGTTAGTAAAAGAATCTTTAAAGTTACTGGTAGATCAATTGCGTGAACAGGATAGAGTTGCGATAGTTGTTTATGCAGGAAATGCAGGGCTGGTGCTGCCTTCTACTTCGGGCTATGAAAAAGAAACAATTAAAAGTGTGATTGATAAATTAGAAGCCGGTGGTTCAACAGCTGGCGGTGCAGGAATTCAACTTGCTTATAAAATTGCAAAAGAAAATTTCATCACCAAAGGGAATAATCGTGTGATACTTTGTACAGATGGTGATTTTAATGTGGGTACCAGTAGCGATGGTGAATTGGAAAAATTAATTGAAAAAGAAAGAGAAACCGGAGTGTATTTAACAGTGCTTGGTTATGGAACGGGAAATTATCAAGATGCAAAAATGCAAAAACTAGCCGATAAAGGAAATGGTAATCATGCCTATATCGACGGAATAAATGAAGCTAAAAAAGTAATGGTGAGTGAATTTGGTGGAACGCTTTTTACCATTGCAAAAGATGTGAAGTTGCAGGTAGAGTTTAATCCTGCAAAAGTGAAAGGCTATCGTTTAATCGGTTACGAAAACAGGATACTTGCCAAAGAAGATTTCAATAACGATAAAAAAGATGCAGGCGATATGGGAAGCGGTCATACTGTTACCGCATTATACGAAGTGATTCCTGTTGGTGTTGTAGCAACAGAATTAGATAGTGTGGATGCATTGAGATACCAGCATCCTGCAAAAAAACATGTTGCAAAAAACAATAACAATGAAATCATGAACATCAAGATTCGCTACAAACAGCCGGATGGGGAAACCAGTAAATTATTAGAAGTTCCATTGTTAGATAATCAAATTGCATTCAATCAAACTTCAGATAATTTTAGGTTTGCGTCTGCCGTTGCTTCATACGGAATGTTATTGAGAGATTCTAAATTTAAAGGTAATGCCGATTTTGATTTTGTAAAAGCTACAGCATTAAATGCAAAAGGAAAAGATGTTGAAGGTTACAGAAAAGAGTTTATTAATTTGGTTGATAAAACCATTGAACTAAAATGTGCACCCAAAGAAGTAGTACTTATTAAATAATTCATCAGTAATTTAACGTGAGTTTGGAGTAAGAAAATAAGTAGAAATTCAGCATTAGAAATCTGTTTACCGAGAACTCACGTTAAATTATATTTTAATTGTTGCAGCAATATCAATATTGTTCTGTACTTCTGTGACAAATTCATTTTTGAAATGCAGGATGAAATTGTTGCAACGTGCTTCTTAGAAAATCTCTGTCTAAATGCGTATAGATTTCTGTGGTGGTAATGCTTTCATGGCCGAGCATTTCCTGCACTGCACGCAAGTCTGCACCGCCTTCTACCAAATGTGTGGCAAATGAATGACGGAATGTATGTGGCGAAATATTTTTCGTAATTCCTGCTTTCTGCGATAAATCTTTAATGATGTAAAAGATCATTATTCTGGAAAGATTTTTCCCATGTTTGTTTAAAAAAAGAATATCCTCAAATCCGGTTTGTATTTTTTGATGCACACGGATATTGTCTTTATAAATCTTCATGTATTTAATTGCATCACTACCAATAGGCACCAATCTTTCTTTATCGCCTTTGCCAATTACACGGATAAAACCAACATCCAGATACAAGCAACTTATTTTTAAATTCACCACTTCGCTAACACGCAAACCACAACTGTACATCGTTTCTAAAATGGCTTTGTTTCTGCCGCCATCGGGTGTACTTACATTAAGCTGTGCAATAATATTTTCTATTTCCTGAAAAGTTAAAACATCGGGTAACTTACGTTTTGTTTTGGGAACATCTAATAATGTGGATGGGTCAATGGTTACAATCTGTTCGGTTAAACAATACTTATAAAAACTTCTGATACCCGAAACAATTCTTGCTTGCGAAGTGGCAGTCATGTTTAATTCTCCAATCCATTTTACAAAATGTTGCAGATCGTTTAACACAATATCTTCCGGAGCTTTTTTTTCATTGACGCTGATTAAATATTGCGTTAGCTTTTCTACGTCATGCAAATAACTTTCCACCGAGTTTTCGCTCAGGGATTTTTCTAATTGAAGCCATGCTTTAAACCCTTTTTTATAACTATCCCACATGATAAGTACAAAGTTGTAAGTAATAAGTTTTAAGTTAATCGCTTATATTCGTTGTTTGCAATATCAATATTAAATATTTCATCTTCAATATTCAATAAAAAATGCAGCCGATTAATCTTCGTTCATTTAAACAAAAGGTACGTCATAATAAAAGAGCGTTTAAAAAATTTTTAGGCAAGATTGAAAAAAATCCGCCGCAAGGGTTACATAAAAAAATTGAATTGATTGATGCAGAAGTTTGGAAAGAAACCGATTGTTTAAGTTGTGCCAATTGTTGTAAAACGATGACGCCCACTTTTACCGCAGGCGATATAAAACGTATTGCCACACATCTTTCTATGAGTGTTGCAGCGTTTAAAGAGAAATGGTTGTATTACGATAAGAAAGACGGTGATTGGATGAATACTAAGCAACCTTGTCAATTTTTAGATTTGAAAACAAACATGTGTGCCATTTACGAAGTGCGACCTTCCGATTGTGCCGGCTTTCCGCATTTAACAAAAAAGAAAATGGTGGATTATATTCATGTGCATCAACAAAATATTGAATATTGTCCGGCTACTTATAATATGGTGGAAAGAATGGTTGCACAACTGAAATAGTGAGAGGTGAAAGGTGAGATGTAAGATGTGAAAACGGAACTTTGAAATGTGCGACGCAACAGCCGATGCCATGAAAAAATTTGCCGGCTACATAGCGTTCACTGTCTAAAAATACACATCTTCAATCAACAAAATTTCTTTAACGGTTTCAGCTTGCAGGGTAATTGCCACTACATCAAACTGAATATATTTCCATTGCGGATGCTGGTATAAATATTCTTCCGCCGCCTTTTTTAAGGCATTCATTTTGTCGTTGCCAATACTTTCTTCGGGATAACCAAACCGATAATTGCTTCTTGTTTTTACTTCAATAAAATGTAACAACTTTCCTTTGGAAGCAATAATATCTACCTCCCAATGTTTATGCCGCCAGTTTTTTTCGATCAGCAAAAAATTTTGTTCTGTTAAATAATCTGCAGCAATATTTTCTCCTTTGTTGCCTGTATCTTTACTGCTGTTCATTTTTTGATATTAAAATTACTAATGATGAGTGTTGATGCAAAAATTTTTAAATTAAAAGGTAAAGTACAAAACTATGCATGGGGCGGGTATGAGTATATTCCGGCATTACTGGGTTTTAAAAACGAAGATCAAAAACCTTGTGCCGAATATTGGATGGGGGCACATCCGTCCGCATCTTCGGAAATAATGAATGGCAACGAAAGCCTTTCATTATATCAACTGATACAAGGCAGCCCTGATACTTATATTACTCAAAAAGTATATCAACGAGTTTGTTAACTGCCTTACTTGTTTAAAATATTGGATGTAAAAGATATGCTAAGTATTCAGGTGCATCCAACAAAAGCAGAAGCTGCAAAAGGCTTTGATGCAGAAGAAGCTGCAGGCGTGCCCATTAATGCAGTAAACAGGAACTATAAAGATAGGAACCATAAGCCGGAAGTGATGGTGGCATTAAGTGAGTTTTGGTTATTGCATGGGTTTAAACAAGCTGCCGAACTGGAAAGAGTTTTAGAAGATGTTCCTGAATTTAATATTTTAATTCCGTTGTTTAAAAAGAGAGATTATAGGGCATTATATCAGTTTGTGATGGAGATGGACCAACAATCTATTGATGCTATGCTGAATAATCTGGTACGTAACGAAATTAGAAAAAAAGAAAGAGGCGATCTTACCAAAGCAGATCCGGGTTGGTGGGTAAGTAAATTATTTGAAGGCAAGCCTGAAATTAAAAACATCGATCGTGGAATTTTCTCTATTTATTTTTTCAATATTGTAAAAGTTGAAAAAGGAGAAGCTGTATTTCAGGGCGCAGGTGTGCCCCATGCTTATTTGGAAGGGCAAAATGTGGAATTGATGGCCAACAGCGATAATGTGTTACGTGGCGGATTAACCCCAAAACATATTGATGTTCCCGAACTAATGAAACATACTTTGTTCGATAGCGTTAAGCCCAATATAATGAAGGGTAATCATTTAGGTTTGTACGAAAAAAATTATCCTTGCCCTGTACCCGATTTTGGTATTAATAGAATAGAGCTAAGCAGTGATGATAAATATGGCTCCGTATCATCTTCTCTCGAAATTATTATTGCCATTGAAGGCGGATGTATTATTAACAATGCAGCACAAAATCTGGTTATTAAAAAGGGAGAATCTGTTGCTATATTGCCCGAAACTGAATATAAAATCGTTTCTTCGGGGCGTTGTTTACTGTTTAAAGCTTTTGTACCTTCGTAATCCACAGTTTGAGGATAATACAAATTGGAAACTTAGCTTTTAAAACTATTTTTGTTCTCTTAAATATTTTTCCGATGAAATTGAATAAAAGACTTTTGTTGTTTACTGCCATTCTTGTTGCATTGGCTACTGTTTCTAAAATCTTACTTGCGCCAAAATTAGAATGGAGCGGTTTTTCTCCTATTTATGCAATTGCATTATTTTCCGGAATGATTGTAAAAGATAAAAGCAAATCTTTTTTATACCCTTTGATTGCTTTGTTTTTAAGCGATGCTATTATACAGGTGTTACATGTTGCCGGTTTATTTCCGTTTGCAGGTTTTTATTCTGCACAAATAATCAATTATGCATTATTGCTTGTTTCTGTATTAATCGGGTGGGCATTAAAAGGTAATCATTTTGCGAATATGTTTACCGGAGCTATTGCTGCACCAACATTCTTTTTCTTAGTATCTAATTTTTGGGTATGGGCTTCTCATGGCGGCTATTCCCGCCCAATGACTTTTGCAGGTTTGGTAGCATGTTTTACAGATGGATTACCTTTTTATAAAAATGCATTAATTGCTACCATAATTTATGTACCGTCTATTATTGGTATATACAATTATATGGTAAAGAAAAATGCAGGCTTTGTAATTGCATAATCAACAACTTACCATAATTAAAAGGCATTGAGTACTCAATGCTTTTTTTTATAATGTTACCGGCTGCAGTTTTTCATGGCAACTTCGTTGTGTCACTCACTTGTACGTTCAAAGCTGGCTAAAGCCTATTAAAAATATATTGCAATTATCCCGCCATTAATGGCAGAGCAAAATAACAAACTAATACTTTGCTTGAAGGTGTTGGTCTGACAATCTCCATCTAACCAACAATATATTTATTCCACCACTTCTTTTTTACTGTAATCATCAATATAAATAGTCATCGGTTTGGGCATTACATCTCTGTATAATCCCATCTTAAAATAAAAATAGCTTTTGTCTTTATAACCTTTTGCAGAGGTATAGGCTGTTACACCTTTGTATTGAATGATGGTGCTATCATTCAATGATGCTTCAACTAAACCATTATTTGTTCGGGAGAAACGAAACTTAAATTTAAAATTGAGCCAACGGTTTCTTATTTCTTCTTTTGTTTGGTATACAGTTGTTCTTTCGCCATCGCTTTCTTGTAATGTGACATACAATTTTCCGGATACATATCTTATAGCCATCACCGGACTATCATCAGAACAAAGACCATTACCATTGCAATATTGTTTCCATTGTGCAATAACCAATCTGGTAGGTACAATAGGAAAATCGGCAGGCAAAAAAAGACTGAAATGTTGTTCGTATGTTTTGCCTTCAACAGAAAATAAATCATCGGCTTCTCTTAACTCATCTCTTTCAGAATCTTTGCTTTTGCCTTCACCTTTTTCAAAAGTATCTCCTGTATGTAAAGTAATTTGAGCAGCACTATGCCCGTTTCTTACAATGGTAGATTGAAAGGTTAATGCTTTGCTTTCCATTCTGTCTTTACTCCAGATATCGCTTAATTCGTTTGTTTCAAAACCATCTGAAACATTGATAGGTGGTTTGGGTTTGCAAGCATTGCAGCAAATAAAAAGCAGCAATAAAATTGTTTTTACTTTTTTAAAAATGATAGGCATAAAAGGAAGCTTAAACATTTCAGACAACATTTAAAGCTACACAAGAAAAAATAACAATTGGCACTTAATAATGAACAATTAAAAGTTAATGGAACCCTTTGCTACGAATTGTTGCATAAAATTACAGGCGTACAAGAGTGCGACGCAACCTAAGCTGCATAAAGGTTTGAAGGTTGGTAACAAAAGAAATTAATCAAACAAATCGGAAGACAAATACCTGTCGCCACGATCGCAGATGATGCAAACAATTACACCTTCGGTTAATTCTTTCGATAATTCAATGGCTGCATGAACTGCACCGCCACTGCTCATACCGCAAAAAATGCCTTCTTCTTTAGCTAAACGTTTGGTCATAATTGCGGCATCTTCATCACTTAATTCAATGATTCTGTCCACTCTTTTTTTATCGAATATTTTAGGGATATATGCATCAGGCCATTTTCGTATTCCGGGAATCCTTGAGCCATCTGTTGGTTGGCATCCTATAATTTGGATATCGGGGTTCTGCTCTTTTAAGTACTGCGAAACGCCCATAATAGTACCTGTTGTACCCATTGCAGAAACAAAATGTGTAATAGTTTTTTTTGTGTCTCTCCAAATTTCGGGGCCTGTGGTTTTATAATGAATTGCAGGGTTATTGATATTACCAAATTGATTAAGCATAAGATAACCGCCTTTGGCAACTTGTTCGTTGGCATAATCTATTGCGCCTTCCATAGCACGTTCTCTCGGGGTTAAAATTACTTTTGCACCAAAAGCTTTCATGGTTAAAACCCTTTCTCTGGTTGCATCTTCGGGCATTACCAATTCCAGCTCAACACCAAATAAACTGGCAATTAATGCCAAGGCAATACCTGTATTACCGCTGGTGGGTTCAATAAGTTTAATGCCGGGTTTAATAGCACCGCTGTCAATAGCATCTTTTATCATGCCGTAAGCTGCACGGTCTTTTACACTGCCGCCGGGGTTATTACCTTCTAATTTTGCATAGATGGTAATATTTTTATTGGTTGGAATCTTAGTCAATTCAACAAGAGGAGTGTTGCCGATTAAATCCAATATACCTGCCATGATAAATAGTTTCTTTTTTTGAGAATTGCGTTGATGTAGACGTACCTGTTCGGTCGTTAATTCTGCTTAAGCTACTGTTTCGGTATTAACAACCGGTTTCACTAATGGTTTAAAATAATGTTCTTTTGTTTCGTTACTCGTAAACCACGAAAAGTTATGGTGCAAGGAAACTACTTTTCCGATAATAACCAATGAAGGCGATAAAAATATTTTGCCTTTCAATGTATTTTCAAATTCGTACAAGTTAGAAACATATACTTGTTGATAAGGTGTAGTAGCTTGTTCTACAACGGCCAATAATTTATCGGGAGCAATATTGTTTTGTGTAAGTTTCAATACAACATCATCTAATGTTTCAGAACTCATATAAAATACCAATGTATCATCTGTTTGTGCTAATTCTTTCCAGTAATCATCTGTTACAACGGTAGATTTATAAAACGTTAAAAGCCTTACTGCGGTTGAATGGTCTCTGGCTGTTAACGGGATACCCGTATAAGCTGCAGCACCTAATGCCGCTGTAATGCCGGGGATTATTTCAAAAGAAATGTTGTTGGCTTTTATTACCTGCAACTCGTCTAAAATATTAGAGAAAACAGAAACGTCGCCACCTTTTAAGCGTACTACCAATTTGCCTTGCATTGCATATTCAACCAGCAGTTCATTAATGGTTTTTTGAGGAGTGGAAACACCGAGTCTGCATTGTTTGCCCACGCGAATTATTTCTGCTTTGGGACTAACATAACGTTGCAAAATTTCTTCACTCACTAATCTGTCTGTTAACACAATATCTGCCTGTTGCAAATAGTTAGCAGCTTTAACAGTAATTAAATCAGGATCTCCGGAGCCGGCACCTGCTAAAATTACTCTTCCTTTTTTAAAGTATTGCGTCATGATTGAAATATGTTGTGTACTTGTTGGTTGAAAGAAAGCTAATGGCCTTAGCCATTAGCTTTTGAATAGAAATTAAAACAATCCTTCGATAGATAAATATCTCTCGCCGGTATCGTAGTTAAAGGTTAATATTTTGGCTCCCGGAACTTCAGTTAATTTTTTTGCAACTGCTGCTAAGGATGCCCCTGTAGAAATACCTACTAAAATGCCTTCTTCTTTTGCCGCACGTTGTGCAAAATCAAAAGCTTCGTCTTTACTTATTTTAATAATACCATCTAAAATAGCAGTATTTAAAATGGATGGAACAAAGCCTGCACCA
>Ga0182038_10000412_pt1 | contig 21177 bp, 18 predicted proteins | sample sta12Can44000108_FD_125976 | JGI IMG/M metagenome (GOLD analysis project Ga0182038, IMG submission 125976) | Lab enrichment of tropical soil microbial communities from Luquillo Experimental Forest, Puerto Rico - statanox.12C.anox.44.000.108 | ecosystem: Environmental > Terrestrial > Soil >...
AGCTCAAAAGCTACGGCTGCCCGGTCGAGGAGCACGATTTTCACGCTTCTACGGTTCTCGGCAACCTGCCGATGAAAAACATTGTGGTCAAGCTTCATGGCACGCACTCCGGAATCATTCTTTACACCACGCACTACGACACCGTGCGCATACCCAACTTTGTCGGAGCCGATGATGGCGGCTCCGGCACCGGAACCATGATCGAGCTGGCACGCCTGTTCTGCGCGCGAAAGAATTCTCTCAATGTCTGGATTGCTTTCTTTGACGGCGAAGAAGCGCAAGGCGACTGGACTGACGCTGCGAGCGTTCAATGGAACAGCGACGGCAGCAACAACACCTACGGCAGCCGCGAAATGGCCGCACAAATGGCTCTTTCCGGCGAACTCAGGCGCGTCAAAGCCATGATCCTGGCCGATATGATCGGCCCGTCCAATGTCAGGATCACGCGCGACAGTGGCTCTACTCACTGGCTTGTCGATTTCATCTGGGAAACCGCGGCGCAACTAGGCTACAAAAACACTTTCGTCGATCAAAACTACGCCGTCGGCGGCGACGATCATTTTTCCTTCATCCGCCGGGGCGTGGCCGGCTGTGACCTCATCGATTTCTCTATCCCCTATTGGCACACGACAGAAGACACGCTCGACAAAGTTGACGCCAAAAGCCTGGGCATCGTTGGCCAAGTTCTTTGCGCAACATTGCCTAGATTTGAGAGAAAGTTTCCCTGAAGTTGTACTGGCCGGTCCTCGGGACCGGGTGTTGTTGTTTTCCTGGACGATGGACTGATTTTATGCCGTTAACGGAAGAGCAAAAACGCGAACGGATTGCGCGGCGGATCGCGCTGGAGCTGCGTGACGGCTATTACGTCAATCTGGGAATTGGCATGCCGACGCTCGTGGCCAGCTACGTGCCCAAGGGCATGGACGTGATTCTGCAATCGGAGAACGGCATGCTCGGCGTTGGCCCGTATCCGCCGGACTCCGCAGTCGATCCCGACCTCATCAATGCGGGCAAGGAGACCGTCACCGAGCTTCCCGGGACTTGCTATTTCTCCTCGGCCGACTCCTTCGGCATGATTCGCGGGGGTCACATCGATCTCACCGTTCTCGGCGCGTTGCAGGTCGACGAAAAGGGCACGCTTGCCAACTGGGCTATCCCCGGCAAAATGCTCAAGGGCATGGGCGGCGCCATGGACCTCGTCGCCGGCGCCAAGCGCGTGTTTATCGCCATGGAACACGCCACGCGTGACAGTAAACCGAAGATTCTGAAAAAATGCACGCTACCGCTCACGGGCATCGAAGTCGTCGACCACATCGTCACCGAGCTCGCGGTTATCGACGTTACGCCCGACGGCCTCGTTCTCCGGGAGCTCGCGCCCGATGCCACGCTCGCTCAAGTGCAGTCCCTCACCGAGCCGAAACTTGTTTTTCCTTCGGGGGGCCCCCAAGTCATGCCGGTTTGAGACCGAGCGCGCCGCAGGGATTTCGGGAAAGGACGGCGGTTGTGAAAACGCGGTTGACCGAGCAATTCGGAATTCGCCATCCGGTCCTGTGTGCGCCGATGGCGCTGATCGCGGGCGGGCGCCTGGTCGCCGCGGTCTCCGATGCAGGCGGACTGGGAATCTTGGGCGGCGGATATGCCGGAGCGTTCGGCGGCGAGCCGGACCTGGAAGAAGAGCTTAGGCTCGTCGAAGGCCGCAAGTTTGGCGTGGGTTTCATCAGCTGGGCGCTCGATCGCGCGCCGCAAGCATTCGAGGAAGCGTTGAAGTATTCGCCGTACTGCGTGTTTCTTTCCTTTGGTGACCCCCAACCCCACGCGAACAAGGTTCATGACGCCAAGGCCAAGCTGGTCTGCCAGGTGCAAACTTTGCAGCACGTGGACCAAGCGCTTGATGCCGGAGCCGACGCAATTGTGGCACAGGGCACGGAAGCTGGCGGTCACGGAGCGGCCCGCTCGACGCTACCGCTTATCCCCGAGGTGGCGGATTATCTGGCGAAGCGCGCGCCAAACAGGTTGCCAGGATTTGGATATGTATTTGATGGTGGTCAGAGAGGCTGCTGGGCTGTTGCACGACCGCCCTAGCGCGGCGAGCCTCCTCGAAAATATGGTCCGGCAAGCAGAGTGGTTATTGAAAAGCGGGGCCTCGCTGGATTTTCGTGCCGGTAGAGCTCCTTTGTGACCGCCGGAGGCTCGCATGAAAACGAAGAAGGCAAAGCGGAATCGGCCCGCCAGGCAAAGCGCGCGAAGCATGCGGGACCGGCCGAAAATGCCGCCGATTTCGCAGGAAATGAAGCGGTGGTCGGCGATGCTGAAAACGGAGGTGAGCGGCTGGCCACAAATTTCCACCCAGCCCATGTTCGGGATGATGGGCCTGTATCGCGGGAAGAAGATCTTCGGCGGCCTGCCGGTCACGCGGGGATTCGACACTCCCAATTCCGTCATTTTCCGGTTCGATCCCATGCCCCAGGACTTGCAGCAACGCGCGCGCAAGGACTCGCGCATTACTTCAGGAAAGCGCTGGTCTTCTTTTGAGGTTGGTTCCCCAAGCGATTTGCGCGACGCTTTGTGGTGGCTGAACCAAGCCTACGAACGGGCGAAGTGAGAAATCTTCTTGTTTGGTTTGGCCAAAGAGGTCGAGGAGCGGCATTCGGAGTCGGATTCCTCCGACCGAGAGGATCGCGAATGCGCGGCGGAGGCGCCGTGCTGCGGGCATATGCGATCCGGAGTTGTCTGCGACCTACGGTTTACGTTGTGCATTCCGGCGAACACCGCGTCTCCCGCGTGATCTTGGCTAATTCCGCAAGCGACACGGTCGCGCTTAGAAAAATGAGTTAGTCTAAGTCGAGGCCACTCCTAATCCATGGAACACCATGCCATCGTGATCGTGAGCCTGCACTCGCCCAAGGAGAAAATATGGGGCCAATTGCTGGCCATCAACCCTTCCGGGGTCACGCTGCGCGGCATCGACCTGAATTCCTTCGATGATTTCATCCGTCAGATGAATGAGCCCGACGGCGAGCGCATGGGATTCCCCACGGTGTTTTTTCCCATGCATCGCGTCGAACGCATTTCTCTCGACGAGCCCGCGGGATCCATTCCTTCGATGAACGAACTCTTCGCACGCAAGCTGGGCCGCTCGTTGCAAGAGTTTCTCGCCGAATTCGCCTGAAGCGGCTTCTCGGAGCAACCATTTTTGAGAACCTCGTCTTGGATCGGCCCGGATCGGCCTGGTTGCCTGAAAAGGACTCCTGAATTACGCTATTTGTAAACGCAATGAAGGGCCGAATCTGGACCGTACCCAATCAAATCACCTTCCTCCGGCTTTGTTTCCTGCCGTTCTTTCTGATTTTCATGTCCTATGAAAAGTACAAGTGGGCTTTGCTGATCCTGGTGATTGCGGGCTTCTCGGACGGCATCGACGGCCTGATCGCAAGAAGATTCAACCAGCATTCTTCGCTAGGAGCTTATCTCGACCCCATCGCCGATAAGCTTTTGCTCTCTTCTTCCTTTGTGGTTCTGGCGTTTGAAAAGCAACTGGCGTGGTGGCTTACCATTCTGGTGCTGAGCCGCGACCTGCTCATTCTTACGGTGGCGGTGGTGATTATTCTGGCTTCCGGTTACCGGCCCTTTCCGCCGAGCATCTACGGCAAATTCACCACGTTTTCGCAGATTCTCCTGGTTTTTGCGGTGGTGCTGGGTGCGGCATACCCGGAGTTCCATCTCGATCTCCTGAACCGTTTTCTCATTTACTTTGTCTCCGCCCTATGCGTCATCTCCGGGGTGCACTATTGCTTCACCGTCGCCCGCCGCCTCAACCTGCCATCGCAACCGCTCTAGAACCGTGATTTTCTGGAAATCAAAACACAGCGAGCCAGTTTCGCATGAGCTTTGTGCCGAGCGAGCCGTTTGTGAGATGTCAGCGGCTGGGAAGCGGATCGCGATAGTGCAGAAACATGAGAAGGAAACTCGCAATGATGACGACTCCAGCGAGCCATCCGAGGGCGTAGGCCGTGCGCCGTTCGTTCGAATTCATGGGCTGGCGATCGGTAAATATTTTCCCCAAAGCAAAGCCCGCTGCGAGTCCGCCTCCGTGGGCCCAATTGTCGATTCCCATGCCCATGAAGCCGAGCACGAAAAGAATGGCGACCGAGCTGATCAGTCTCGAGCGCAACTCGCGCATGTACGTCCCGCCGCGCTTTGAAGTGATGGCAAGCATAAGCCCTACAAGTCCTAACAACGCGCCGCTCGCACCGATTGAAAAGTGGCCGACGGTGGCGCTGGCCAAAAAACCGAAAGCGCCGGTGACAACATACAGGAAGAAATAGCGCGCGGACCCGTAAAGCTCTTCGAGGGCCGGGCCGAGCTGCATCAGGGCCATCATGTTAAATCCGATGTGAATCAGGCCGCCATGCAGGAACATCGCGGTGACGAGCCGCCACCACTCATTGGTTGCAATGAGGTACGGAAGTGGGATGCTCATGCCGAGACGATACTGAGCCTCCCCACCGAGGCCCCACAAAATACTCAGGCCCCCTCCCCTTCCGGCAGCACTGAGCGCGAGGTAACTGACGCCGAACATCAAGATATTTGCGATCAAAAGAGCTGTGGTAACCGGGGATTCGTGCTCGCCGAAGATTCCGGAGAGGCTTTTGCTGAGGGCCGCGAGCGAAAAGCGCAGGCTCGTGCCGCACTCATGGCACTTCGTCGCGTTGATGCCAACGAGGGCTCCGCAAGCGGGACAGAGCTTTGGTCGAGGCTGGCTGCTTGTACCCAGGCCGAAAAAATTGCGTAGTGCGTTTTTCCATTTGTCGATGCGCCATTGCCATTGATAGGGGAGCGGCATTCTCCTCCTTGCGACGCCCGCAATGCGTTCCTATAATACCGAAATCGCGCGGAATGTCGCGCCACGAGGCAACTATGAGCCGATTGGAAGAGTTTGGCAGGCGCATCGACGAGGAAGTGGCGAAGCTGAAACGGATCCACAATTTCGAAGACATCGGGAAGCGGGTGGACGAAGAAGTGACCCGGTTGAAGGCTTTTGTGAAGGAAGACATCGCCCCCGAAACGGAAAAGCGCATGACGCAATTCCTGAGAGAAGTGTCCGAGAAGCTTACCGAGGCGGCGAGCTGGCTCGAACAACGCAATGCCGCGCGCAATTCGCAGAAAGCCCAGAAATCCTCTAAATCCTGAATCCAGGCGGGCCTTTGAAGACTTCCTGCAAGAGGTCTCGCAGAGCACAGAAGGGAAGTGGGCGGGGAGCTCGCCCTCGCGAGGCTTCCCGCCTCGGCGTAGTCCTCTATTTCTTGTCGACAACTTTGTTCTTGTTGGCGATGGTCGGTTCGGGATGCGCGGGGCGGAGGCCCGTTGCGAGCCGGCCGCCGACGCAACCTACGAGCACGCCGCCGCGAACGGAAGAATCCGCGAAGCGTTCGACGGACGTGCCCGAGACGCCGCCCAATCCGCGAGCGAGACACGATAGACCGGTGGCGGCGCCGGCTCCGGCCGGGTACAGCGAACAAGGGAATGCTTCCTGGTACGGCGCGCCGTTCAACGGGAGACGCGCTTCGAACGGCGAAATCTACGACATGTATAAGTTCACCGCGGCGCACCGCACCCTGCCGTTCGATACCATGGTGCGTGTGACCAACTTGAATAATGGAAAAAGCACGACGGTCCGCATCACCGACCGCGGGCCGTTTGTGGAGAATCGCATCATCGATCTTTCGCTGGCGGCGGCGCGGGAGATCGAGCTGGTGGGGCCGGGGGTCGCGCCGGTGCGGGTGGAAGTCCTCGGCAACGTGGATCCCGCCGCGGGATTTTTCACCGTGCAGGTGGGAGCGTTCCGGGATCGCGGCAATGCCGAGCGGCTGCGCGACCGCCTCAACCCTTCCTATTCGCCGATTTTCATTCAGCAGTACGACGCGCCGGACGGCACTTTCTACCGCGTTCGCGTGGGCAAAATCTCCGGCGAGGATACGGCCCGGCAGTTCGGCGAGCAACTGCGATTGCGCGAGGGCTTTACACCGTTCGTCACGCGTCTGGATCCGGAGACGCCGGCCGGAGGAATGCGATGAACAAGGATTGTTTATTTTGCAGAATTGGGGCGAAGGAGATTCCGTCGAAGATTGTGTATGAAGATCCCGAACTGTTCGCGTTCGAGGACATCAGCCCGCAGGCGCCGACGCACATCCTGATTTGCCCGCGAAAACATTTCGAGTCGTTGACCGACGCCAGCGCCGAGGATCAAGTGGTGCTCGGAAAGCTGCAGCTGGTCGCCGCGCAGCTCGCGCGGGAACGCAAGCTCCTTCAAGGCTACCGCACGGTGTTGAATAACGGCGAAGGCGCCGGCCAGTCGGTTTTTCATCTCCATTTACATCTGCTGGGCGGGAGGCCGTTCCGCTGGCCGCCGGGGTAACGGCGCTCGCGTTTGTCGATTCGGTACGCGCCTCGCTTGATGCCGCACGTGGCCTTTGGAGCGCCAGGATTCTTGTCAAAAGTTCAAAATGTTCCGTGAGACAGGCTCTATAATCCCGAACGCGGAGGTGACCGTGCTCCTACGAGGGATTGGCCTGGCTCTCCTTGCCGCCGGCTTGTGCGCGTCGACCCCAGTCGGTGCGCAGCAGACGGGGCGGGAAAAAGAAGAAATACTCTGGCAAAAACTGGAGGCCAGTGTCCAGGATGTGGACCGCCACCTGGACGGCGTTATCGGCGTGGCCATCATGGATCTGTCCACCGGACAGAAGTACTTGCTGCATGCCGACGAGGTGATGCCAACGGCAAGTTCGATCAAGATTGCGATTCTGGCGGAGCTTTACCGCCAAGCGCAACAAGGCAAGGTCAAGCTCACGGACTTTTACACGCTGCAGCAGGCGGATCTGGTGGGGGGAAGCGGCATCTCGAGCGTGCTGACGCCGGGGATGACGCGGCTGACGCTCGGCGACGTCGCCGGCTTGATGATTTCCGTGAGCGATAATTCGGCCACCAACGTCATCATCGATCGCCTTGGCATGGAAAACGTCAACGCGCTCCTCGATTCACTTGGGCTGACGCACACGCGGTTGCGGCGCAAGATGATGGATCTGAAAGCAGCCGCGGAAGGACGAGAAAACGTCGCGACGCCACGCGAGATGATGCTGCTGCTCGAAAATCTCTATCGCGGCAAGGTTTTGAACCGGCGGATGACGGATGACTTTTTCAATATCCTTAGCGTGCACAAGGAAAGCTACCTGCCGCGCAATTTGCCCGAGGATCTGAAAGTGGCGAACAAACCGGGCGAGCTCGAGGGCGTGCGGAACGACTCCGGCATCGTTTTTGCGGGCAAGCGGCCCTACGTGATCAGCGTGATGACCACCTATTTGAAGCGCGAACGCGATGGCGGAGATGCCATCACGAAGATTTCCGACGCCGCGTATCAGATGTTCGATCGCCTGAGCCGCTCTTCGGAATTGGGCCGCGTCATCTCGCCGCACGACACCGGCAATCCCTAGGCGAACTCTCTAGCGCGGCTTCTTCAGGGCGCGAGCACATCTTTCAATTTGCTTTTGACCCGCACGGCCGCGAGGCTCGAAGCGTCCCATCCGCCGCCAAGGGCCTTCACGAGCAGAACACTGGTCACCAGGCGCTGGCCGCGGATTACCGCCAGCTCTTGCTCGTTATTCAATAGACTTTGCTGAGCGTTTACGACATCGAGATAACTGACCAGGCCCCCCACGTAGCGGCTCGTGGCGATAGCGACCGTGCGGCGGGCGGAATCAACGGCTTTCTCCTGCGCAAGAAAAGCCTGGTCGAGAACCGTCAAGCCGGTGACGCCATCCTGCACCTCGCGGAATGCGTTTAAGACCGTGTCGCGGTAGGAAGCCACGCTTGCATCGTAACCCGCTTTGGCGAATTGCGTTTGCGCGCGCCGCGAACCGCCGGTAAAGATGGCTTCGGCCGCGCTGGCTCCGACGGCCCAGACGGCGCTCTGGACACTCAAAAGCTTTGCGACGTCGGCCGCCTGCCACCCGCCGCTTGCAAAAAGATTCAGCGAGGGAAAATAGGCCGACCGCGCAATGCCGATCTGCGCGTTGGCCACCGCCATCTGCCGCTCGGCCTCGGCAATGTCCGGACGGCGCTCGAGAAGATCGGAAGGCAATCCCTTGTCGAGCGCAGGGGGCTCCGCGTTTAATTCTTTCGTCGCCAGGTGAAAGTCAGGCGCAGGTTTTCCGAGCAACACCGCAACGGCATCCTCAACCTGTTTGCGTTGTTGTTGGAGTAACACGGCCTGTGTTTTCGTGGTGTTTAGCAGGGTTTCTTCTTGGGCCACGTCAAGACCGGAGGCCAGGCCCCCGGTGTGGCGGGAGTCGACCAATTGCAGGCCTTTTTGGAGCGTTTCGACCGTGCGATTCAAGATGTTCAGCTCGGAATCAAGCTGGCGGAGCGTGAAATAATCGCCGGCAAGTTCCGCAGTGATGACCAGGCGGACGTTTTCGAGGTCTGCCGCCGTCGCCTGATACGAAGCCTGCGCCGCTTCAATGCTTCGGCGACGCCGGCCGAACAGATCCACTTCATATCCGGCCACGAATGGGAGAGCGAGGTTCGTGACCGTAACGGGGCCGACCGCAACCAGGTCGCTACTGGTCACATGGACTTCGGAGAGGCGTTGGCGCTGTCCGAGGGGCGCGGTGGAAAACGTGGGAAACTGCGTCGCGATCTGAAGAGCGGCGGAAGCCCGCGCCTGTTCCAGGCGCGCGACGGCTACTTTGATGGTCTGATTGGCGTCTAGAGTCTGCTTCTCGAGCTCGCCCAGTTCCTCATCATGAAAAACGCCCCACCATTCCCCTTTGGGGATGCCATCTTTCGGCGAGCTTTCGCGCCACGGCTCGCCGACGTCCCACTTGGCGGGCACGGGGGCGGAGGCGCGCTGGTATTTCGGCCCCACGGTACAGCCCGCAGCGAAAAGAAGGACGGCCACACCATTCAGGAGGGCAATGTTCCTGGCACTTCGCATTATGGCTTGGGGGAGCCTGGTGCGGTTTTTTGCGGCTTGCCCGGTGCGACCACGGGACTCACGGCCACACGCACCTCCTCGCCTTCGTCGAGCGAGTCGGCAGGGTTCACGACAATCCAATCGGATTCCTCGAGGCCTTGTAAGACCTCGAGCGAAGTGCCGTAGTCGCGGCCGATGGTAAGGGCCCTCAAATGAACCTTGTGATTGGCGTCCACGACCACCGCGCGAAGCCCTTCCGAGCGGAACAAAAGCGCGTTGACCGGGACCGATAGCCGCGTCGCGCTTACCTTCACCTGCAGATGCACCTGCGCGTACCCACCGGGAAGAAGCGCGCCGTTGTGGTTGGGCACGTCGACCTCGGTAAGGAGCGTGCGCGTGGCTGTGTCGATGGACTCAGCGGTACGCACGACTTTGCCTTCAAATTTTTGGCCGGGATACTGCGTGAGTTCGAGAAACGAGCCGAGGCCCGCATGAATCGACGGCGCATAGGTCTCAGGAACGCTCAGGTACACACGAATCGGATCGATCTGCGAAAGAACGAAAAGTTGCTGCGATGAGCCGCCGTTGCCGGCGTTGATCAGCGTGCCGGTGTCGACGTTGCGCTTTGTAATGTACCCGCTGAAGGGCGCATAAATGTGCTTGAAGGACTCGAGCTCCTCGAGTCGGCGAACGTTGGCCTCGGAAGACTCGACCGTGGCCTTCTTGGCTTCCAGATCGCCAACAGCGTTGTCCACTTCTTGCTTGCTTACGCCGTCGGTCTTGATGAGCTCGGCGTAGCGGGTGGCCGTAATTTCGGAGAGGTGCGCGTTGGCTTTCGCGGTGCTGAGGTCGGCGCGCGCCTGAGACAGCTGCTGGTCCACCTCGGGTGTGTCGATGTCCGCGAGCAAATTCCCTTTCTGAACGCGGCTGCCGATGTCGTGATACCACTTTTGCAGGTAGCCGTTCGTGCGGGCGTAAATGGGAGATTCCACATAGGCCTGCAGCGTTCCGGGAAGGACGAGGTCTTCCTGGGAGGCTTCCGCGGCGGGATGAATCACCGCCACCGTGGGAATTGCCAGCGATTCCGTCTCATTGGCCAGCGCCTGGTACTGGGCGCGGCGCTCGAACAGCGTGACACCGCCAAGGATCACCAGCATGATCACCAAGAAAAAAAGAACGGTGAAGACCCGGCTGATCCTGTTACGGGGTGACTCCTGGTATTCCGGTTCCATCGAAGCTCCGCCTCTCATCATCACGCAACCGCACGCAAACTTCCATATCGAAAAAATTTCACGCCGTTGACGGCGCCGCGGCCCCCTCTCCTCTCCGCGCCCGTCGACCGTGAATCATTGAAAAAACGCAGGGGACGAAAAAGAGCGTTGCGAAGGTCGCAAACACCAGTCCGCCGATCACCGCGCGTCCCAGCGGTGCATTTTGCTCGCCGCCTTCGCCAAGGCCCACAGCCATGGGGACCATCCCGATAATCATGGCCAGGGCGGTCATCAGCACCGGTCGAATGCGCACAAACCCGGCTTCCAGGGCTGCTTCCCGCGCACCCTTGCCTTCGTCCATCTGTTCACGCGCGAAGGAAATCATCAAAATGCTGTTCGCTGTGGCCACGCCCATGCACATGATCGCGCCGGTCAGCGAAGGCACATTCAATGTGGTGTGGGTGAGCAGCAGCATCCAGCAAATCCCAGCCAGCGCCCCGGGCAAAGCCGTGATGATGATGAAGGGATCCAACCAAGACTGAAAATTGACGACGATCAACAAGTAGGCAAGCACGATAGCGCCGAGCAAGCCGAAGCCCAGCCCGGTGAAAGAATTCTTCATGGTCTGAACCTGGCCGCGAATCACGATGTGGCTGCCTCTGGGCAAATCGCTCTCGATCGCTTTTACGCGTCGATCCACTTCGTCGGCGACGCTGCCGAGGTCGCGACCGTCTACTGCCGCGTAAACATTGATCATCGGCTGCGTGGTGTAATGAGAAATCTCGGCCGGGCGAGTGACCGTGCTGGTTTGCACGAGGTTCCCAAGAATCTGCGGCGTAGAGCCGCGCGAGGTGTTGTTGATCGGAGTATTTTGCAGGGCTTGATAGGAATCCACGCGGTATTGCGGCTCCTGCACGGCGACGGAGTACTCCACCCCGTTTTTGGGATCCAGCCAGAAAGCCGGAGCCGTCTGGAAGCTGGAGCTCAGAGAAACCAGCAGGTTTTGCGCGACATCGCGGGACTCCATCCCCACCGACTGGGCGCGGGCCCGGTCAATCTGCAGAAACAGCGTGGGGTCGTCGAATTCCTGGTGCACATGGACATCCACGGCACCCGGAATGTGGCGGAACTGGCTGGCAAGTTTTTCCCCGACCAGATAATTTCCCCGCTGGTTCATCCCGGTGATTTCCACGTCAATCGGCGCGGGCGTGCCAAAATTCAGAATCTGTGTAACGATGTCGGCCGGCTGGAAGAAAAACTGCACGCCGGGGAAAATCTGGGGAAGCCTTTGGCGCAGGTCATTGATATAAGCCGACGTGCTTTTGCCGCGCTCTTCCTTCAACTGCACCAGAATTTCCGCATCCGACGTTCCGATGGTGCCGGCGTTGCTGTAGGTAAGATTGATCCCGCTGTAAGGCAAGCCGATGTTGTCGAGCAAGGTGGTGATTTCTTCTTTCGGAATGGTCTCACGGATAACCGCGTTGACCTGGTCGGTTAAACGCGCGGTCTCCTCGATGCGCAACCCGGTGCGGGCGCGCATGTGCAGGCGGATTTGCCCGGCATCCACCTTGGGAAAGAAATCACGGCCGAGAACGAATCCGATCAAAACGGAAAAAGCACAGAATCCAACAAAACCGGCCGAGAAAAGCCGCGGAAAGTGCAGCGTGGTGTGCAGCGCACTTCGATAGCCTTGCCGGAATTGCTCAAATCTCCTTTCAAAGCCCTGCTGGTAGCGGCGGAAAAATCCCATTCTTTCCCCGACATGCTCGTCCGCTCGGTATTCGTCTTCCGAGCTCAACAGGTACATCGCCAGCGTCGGAACGATGGTTCGCGACCACATATAGGAAGCCAGCATCGCGAAACTCACCGCTTCCGCCAGAGGCACGAACAGGAATTTCGCCACCCCCGATAGGAAAAACATGGGGATGAACACAATGCAAATGCACAGCGTAGAGACAAACGCCGGCACGGCAATCTGTTGTGCGCCGTCGAGAATCGCTTGCACCGTCTCCTTCCCCATGGCCAGGTTGCGGTTGATGTTCTCGATTTCCACGGTAGCGTCGTCCACCAGGATGCCGACGGCCAGCGCCAGACCGCCAAGAGTCATGATGTTGATGGTCTCGCCAAGCGCGCTCAGGCAAAGAATGCTGACGAGAATGGACAGCGGAATCGACACGGCGATAATCAGCGTGCTTTTCCAGTTCCCGAGGAAGAGCAGAATCATGATGGCCGTAAGGCAGGCGGCGATCAGCGCTTCGCGCAGCACTCCCTGAATGGACGCCCGGACGTATAACGACTGATCAAAGAAGGTCGAGACCTTCATGCCCTCAGGGAGGGAAGATTTGTTGTACGCCAGCATTTGCTTGACGCGGTCCACGATGTCGATGGTGGAAGCCCCGCCGGTTTTGTAAATGCTCATGAGCACGCCGCGCTGGCCGTTAGCCAGCACAATGTTGGTCTGCGGGGAGAAGCCATCGCGGACATGCGCCACGTCCTTCATGTAAATGGTAGCCCCGTTCACCGTCTTGACCGGCAGCTCGTTGAGTTCCTGGATAGTCTGCGGGCTGCCGTTCATCTCCACGTTATATTCGAGCGGGCCAAGTTTTGCCGTGCCCGTCGGAAGAATCAGATTTTGCGCGTTCACGGCGTTGACAATATCAACGGCCGTAAGTCCCTTGGCTTGCAGGGAAGCAGAGTTGATGTCAACGCTGATGACGCGCTGTTTCCCGCCGTAGGGGAATGGCGTGGCCGCGCCCGGCACGGTGGCCAGCTGCGTGCGAATAAAATTGTTGCCCTGGTCGAACAGTTGCTGCTCGCTCAGCGTGTCGCTGGTCAGCCCGATCTGAATCACGGGCACCGTCGAGGCCGAATAAATGATCACCAGCGGCGGAGTGGTTCCTGGCGGCAGGAAGCGCAAGAAGGTTTGCGAGATGGCCGCCGTTTGCGCGAGCGCCGTCTGAATATTCGCATGCGGCTGAAAGAAAACCTTGATGACCGCAATGCCATTGAGCGATTGCGATTCAATGTGCTCGACGTCGTTCACGAGCGTGGTCAGGCCGCGCTCGACGTTTGAGGTGATGCGCTGCTCCATTTCCTGCGGCTGCAGGCCGGTGTAGGTCCAAACCAGGCTGATGACCGGGATGTTGATTTCCGGAAAGATATCCGTAGGTGTGCGCATCAGCACCACCGGCGTCAGCAGAATGATGACGAGGGCCATCACCACGAATGTGTAGGGCCTGCGTAGCGCTAGTCGGACAATCCACATAACCTAGTTCTCTTCCCCTCGTCAGAACGCGAGATCCGCGCCCGTTTACAGTGGGGGCTTCTCTTGCCTTTCGCTATTAGATTCCCCGGGGCCCGGTTTTGGGTACGGACCAGGGCGACTAAGGGACGATTCGGCCGGCGACAATCTCCCGAACTGCGTAGCTCTCTGTCCGTCAACGCCCAGAATCGAACGGGCGAGCCTGGCTAACCAACGCTAGCGACTAGGCAGCAAGGGAAGCTGCTGCCGCGATGAGTCATTCGATGCGGCCATTCTGACATACGGCACACCCAAGGCTCCATCCAATTTGGCCGGGCGCTTGCTCTCCGGGGTTGTTCGGTGGAAGAGCCGAGGAGCAGTCTCGAGGCGTCGCACTGCTTAGCGCCGCCTTCTTATTCTCGGAAATGGAATCCGGCTTGCTCGCTCGGCTCGAATTGTGTCAGCATCCCGACGAGGCGCTCCTCGAAAGAGTCCATGTCGGCGCCCAGTTCGCGTGTTGCGCCGGTATGAACCAGCCGGCCGCCGGCCATCACGCTGATCTCGCTGCAGAGGCTACGGATTTCCTGCGCATCGTGGCTGCTGAGAAACGTGGTGACATTTTCTGTGGCCGCGAGCCTCGCTAAGAGCCTCCACATGTCGCGTTTAGCCGGCAAGTCCAGCCCGCGCGTGGGCTCGTCGAGGAAAAGTACTTTTGGACGGCCCATGAGGGCGCGCGCGATCTCCAGCCGCCGCTTCATGCCCGTGCTATAGGTCGCGATCAGCTTACGTCGGAACTTGGCCGCCAGGCCGACATCGTCCAGGATTCGCTCGACTTCCTCGCGAGGATTCGCCAGCTGGCGGATGCGGGCGAAGTAGGAGAGGTACTCGCGCGCCGTCCAGGTCGATTGACTCTCGCTGGTCTCGTCGCTTACCAGCCCGACGAGTCCGCGGACGGCGAGAGGCTCTCTGACCACGTCGTGCCCCCACAGCTTCGCCCTGCCCCCGCTTGGTGGCAGGAGCGTGGTGAGCATGCGGATGGTTGTCGTCTTTCCTGCGCCGTTCAAACCGAGGAATCCGTAGAGCTGGCCCTTCGGAATCTTTAGCGTGACGTGGTCCACCGCGACGAAGTCGCCAAAACATCGAGTGAGGCCCTCCATCTCAATCGCGTATTCGGTGGCAGCACTCATCGCGTCAGCCTCCAGCGCCGGAAGGCTCGGCCAAAACAGACGATGGGAAGAATCAACGAAGCGATTCCCATTTCGTAGATAGCGCTCGACACTTGCGCGTCGACGGCGGCCCGGGCGCTGAACGTCCGATTTTCGCCTGCAACCCGGTAAGTAGCGGTGACACGCAAAGGATAGCGATCGCCGCCTAGGTCCCAAGGCCGGGTGGGAGTCAACGTAACCGGAACGCGCGCCACCCAGCCGGTGACAACGTGGTGGCCATCGGCGGCTGCCGGGCCCGAGTCGTTCGCGTACGTGCGCGTCTCCAGGGCTTCAGGCGCGGGAGAAAGCCCTTGCGGACTGGCGCTCACTTCCAGTCCGCTTTCTCCGGCGATCTGGATGTGCAAGTCCGTAACGCGCTCGGTGGCGTCGACGGGCAGCAAAACAAGGAGATCCCGCCGCGTAGTTTCGTCCGTGCCGAACGGCGGCCACTCATCGCGATTCAGGATGGTGCTGCAACACCGTGCGGGCGGCGGACCACCGGGCAACGTCAGCGCCAGGCTGCTGCCGGCACGAGCGAAGAGCCGCTGGATCGACGGAGCGTTGGTCCCGTGTGGTGCAGGGACGTCGTAGTTGGTGTCCGCCATGGTCACGGGCATCAGGACCAGTGTCATGATCCCGAGTGCGACGGTCCAGCGTTGTGCGCGGGTGGCTTCCCAGGTTTCCACGCCTTGCGCGCGTAGAAACACCCACGCAGCAAGCGCCAACGCAACCAGGACCATCAGCGCGGCAGCAATCCACGTGCGCGTCGTGGTGGCGGGAATACTGCCCACGGCGAGCGTGAACCCGAAGGCATTCTTGAGCAAAACCGCTGGACTCGCCAGTGTCAGGTGGCCCGTGCGCGTCGCGCCGTTGCCTTGCGCGACGAGCAATTCCTGGAGCGGAACGAAACCTGCGTAGGCCAGGAGAACTCCCATGCCCGTGGCCGCCGGAGCAGCGATCGTCCGGCCAATGAAGAGCACGCCGATCAGGGAGCCGATGGCGATACTCGTGAGGAGCAAGCAGGGAGCCCAGACGAGCAACTTCCGCAACAGCAGCGGCACGCCTACATGATGCGTATAGACAAGCATCATCGGAAGCAATGCCACCTCGTAGGCGGCCGCGATGGTAACAAGCACCAAGATTTTGGCCGCCAGCCAATCACGGCGCTCTACCGGCGCGGTGAATACGCTCTCGACAAACCGATTCGCGCGAGGGCTCGAGAGAAACACGGCCGCGAGCGGGATGAAAGCTAGCGGCACCAGGAAGTACGCGATGATGCCGTAACCGTCAAGCCAGGTATCCTGCGTGCCAACGGTCGCCACCGAGCCGACCGCCAGCAGGAGGACGCCGGCGCCGAGCCAAGCAAAGCGGCCGCGCATCGTGGCTTTGAGTTCCTCGATGTATAGGGTTCCAACCGCCATGTCTCCTGCTGTGCCCTGGTTGCCGTGTTGAACCAGCGTCCCTCGGTCCATCCAATCGTGCTTATTCCCGTCGCGGAAGCTATCATTGTGGACCGAACCTAAACACACCATTAACGCTTGGCCACGCGCTTCCACCAGCGTGTCTTGGAAACTACCTTGGCGGGAGGAGGAACATCCTTGAGCAGGGGCACTCCTCGGAAGCTGCCGGATGGCTATTTGTGGGTCATGGTGAAGACGCCGTCCCAAGCCGCGGGCGGCTCTTCGAACAGATATTCCTGGCAGCGTTTCCAGTAGGCTCGCGAAGGGCCGTCGTCCGCCCACTTGTCGAGAATTTCTTGGAACGCCTGCTGTGCAGCCTGCCACCGGCGTTTGCCGTAGAGAGCACGGGCGCTCCGGAAAAGCTCGACTCGAGAGCGCACCTGTTCCGGTGCGCCGTACACGGTATCCTCTCCCGCGCGGCCGACGAGCTCCCAAATGGCGACCGGCTGGAGCTTGCCCTTGACGCGAATCAGATCTAGCTCGCGAAACAGGAAGCCGCTCTGTTTCGCTGCCTCGTACGTCGACTCGTTTACGATGATGTGCGTGCCGTAGTCTTTGTTCAGCCCTTCGAGCCGGGAGGAAAGATTCACGGCATCGCCGAGCGCCGTATATCCATAACGCAGCGCCGAACCCATGTTGCCGACGCTGGCCATGCCCGTGTTCAGGCCGATGCCGATATCGAGATGCGGCTTTCCTTCCGCCTCCCACTTTTTTTGCAACTCGCGGACGCGGTCCATCATCTTCAGTGCGGCTTTGCAAGCTTTCGCCGCGTGCCCGGGTTCTTCGAAAGGCGCGCCCCAGAAGGCCATCAGCGCGTCGCCAATATACTTATCGAGCGTGCCGTGGTGATCGAAAACCAGGCTGGTCATGTCGGAGAGGTACTGGTTCAGAAAAAGCGCCAATTCTTGGGCGTCGAGTTTTTCCGAAATCGTCGTGAAGCCCCGAATATCGCTGAACATCACCGTGATCTCGGTTTTCTTTGGCTCGACAAGGCGAGGATTCACGAGCAATCTGCGGACCACTTCCGGGCTGAGGTATTGGCCGAACACCGAGCGCACGCGGCGCTTTTCCTTTTCTTCAACGAGCGACCGATAAAGAGAAACCAGCAAAACGTTGGACGCGAGCGTCACTGCCGGCACGGTGAAGTTGAGCCACCAGCCGTGCAAAAAACTCCAGTAATCCACCGCAACCAAAGGCACAAACAGGAAAGCGCCAAACCACATCCAGCGCGCCGACACGAGCGCCATCCAGATCCCCAGCGGAATGCCGAAAGCGAAAATCAGCAGCACGTCGCTGAGCGCCTGTTTCGCGCCTCGTCTCAAGAAGCGATCGTTGAGGATGTTGTCAACGACGTTGGCGTGGATTTCCACGCCGGGAAAATTCGCGCCGCCAAAAGGAGTTGCGCGGAGGTCGCCGATCCCGGTGGCCGTTGCGCCGACGAGCACCAGCTTCCCCTGGAACGTTCCCGGCTTACACTTTCCCTCGATAACATCCACGATCGAGTAGTGCGGAAACGTCCCCCAAGGGCCCTCGTAGTTGATCAGCAATTGGCCGCGGCCGTCGGGGTAAATCGCCGCCTTGGATCCGAGAGAAATCTTCCAAATGCCTATCGGGCCGTAGAAGAGATTAGTGTCCTGCGCCTCCTGGCCGAGCAGGGCCCGGGCAGCGACGAGGCCCAGCGAGGAATAGAGATCCCACTGTTCGGGGTTTTGCGAGCGCCCGTAGGGAAGAACCAGCGTGGCGCGGCGCACCACGCCGTCGTTATCCGGCGGAAAATTAAAGAACCCGGTCCAGGAGCTGTCTCCTTGCATCGCGGATGTGAGAGCGTCCAGATTCGCTTCCGCGCCGCGCGGCAGCAATCCGGCGGCTGCGAAATCCTCCATCAGGTGCAACTTGTCTTGTTTCCCGGATTCTGGCCGCATCGGGTGCGCCGGTGGAAACGCGAAGAAGGAGATCTGGTTCGCATAAGAGTCGAGCGTCGCGTCACTGAGTCCTTGCAGGTCCGCAGGTGTAAACAAGAAGTAGTTGCCAAGGATGACCGGGCCAAAACGCCGGATGGCAGCGGCAAACTTCGAGTCGGCATCGTATTCGGCAACCAGCCTGTTTATCTCGCCGATGACCTTGGAGTCGACTGGTTCGCTGTTTTGCCGGGGAGTTTCGAGCGAAGCTCGCAGCGAACGAAGTGGCGCCGCAGTCTGATCTGGTTTGCTGAAGGTGATGTCAAACGCGGCGGCAGCCGCCCCGTCCGCGTGAAGCGCGTCGAGCAATTGTGCAAAGTAGGTCCGCGAGAACGGCCAGCGCCCCAGAACTTCCTGCGTTTTTTGGTCGATATCCACGATGGCGATGCGAGGATCTGGGTGCGCAAATCGCGCGGGACGATAACGGAAACGGGTATCGAGGGTGGCGAGTTCCAGACGCTGGGCGAGCTCACAGAGAGGGGTCCGGGTTTCCTGCAGAAAAACCAGGTAGTAGCTCGTGAGCGCAACGACGGTAATACTCAGGCTGAGAAGGAACGAGATGCGATGCCGCCACCACGACTGCAGCAGTTCGTAGAGGCCGAACCAGCCCCGCCTCTGCCAGAAGCCTTCTGACGGAGCTGCCATGGCCTTCGAATACTACTCGCGGAAAATAAAATTCAGCTTTACGCCGGAAACTTCAATCACGTCGCCGTCGTTCAGCCGCGTCGGCCCGCCGATAAGCCTGCCGTTCACCGAAGGCACTTTGTCGCCGGGGCCGAGGAAGTAGCCGTCGTCGCGCTGATTGATCTGTGCCGCCATTTGCGGCTTGAACCAGCCCTTCAATTTCACCGTGGCCATCAGGGACTTTCCGATGACCGTCAGCTTGTTCGTCAAAATGTATTCCTTTTGGTCCGTGTTTCCGCCAAGCACCATAAGCGTCGCAACTTTCACGCGCGTCGAAGCGAATTGCATGGATTCGCCCATCGCCGCGGCCTGCTGGAGCATCTTGCGCCGCTCCTTGGTGTCCAGCACCATCGTTTCGTTGATGCGCGGCGCCGCCGCTTTGCGGGCGGACTGCCACGACACGGGCGTATCGCCGCTGGTATCCACTTTGATGGTGTGCTTGCCGATGTGAACTTTATCTCCGTCGTGCAGCGTCGCGCGCTCGACGCGCAGATCGTTGACAAACGTGCCGTTGAGGCTGTTCAGGTCCTCAATCACCATACGCCCCGCTTCGAAATAAACCTTCGCGTGGTAACTGGAGACGGCCAGGTTGTCCACCGACAAATCGTTATCCGGGGCTCGTCCGATGGTTACCGGGCGGCTTCCCACCGGCACCTCCCTTACGAGTTTGTTGTCGAACATGAGGGTGAGTTTCGGCATCGTTACCTTCCTCCGGCGTTGCCATTGTTGCCTAGGTTCTTACGCCTCCCGCGGCGCCACCAGGAAAACCATCCTTTGGAATCCTTGAGCATCCGCGCGATCACCATGGTGATGTTGTCCGGGCCTCCGCGCTCATTGGCGATGGCTACCAGCTCTTCGGCGCCGCGTATCGGATCGGTTTCGGCTTGCAGCACGCCCGCGATTTCCGGCTCCGTAACCACGCGCGTCAATCCGTCGGAGCACAGCAGCAAGACGTCGCGCGGGAAAAGCATGTGTTCTTCGGCATCCACTTCGATCTCCGGCCGCGCGCCGAGTGCACGCAACAATACGCTCTGCATTTCGCTCTCTTCCGCTTCCGCCGCGGTCAACATTCCGCGACGCACTTGTTCGGCTACCAGCGAGTGGTCTCGCGTGAGCTGCAGCAGCGAACCGCCGCGCAGCAAATACGCGCGGCTGTCGCCGACGTGCGCGATGCTCAGTTTCGAACGGTCGATCCACGCCGCCGTCAACGTCGCTCCCATACCGAGCTGCTCCGGATGCTCCTGGGCGGATTTGCAAATCTTCTTATTGGCCAGATGCAGGGCCGTCGAAAGCCGTTTGGTCTTGGCGCTCCAGCGCGGCTCCACTTTGCCGAGGACGCTCGCCGCTGGATTGGCTTCCGCGTCGAGGCAGTGCTTCACCACCGTTTCCACCGCCAGCGCGCTGGCAATTTCGCCGTGCGCCTCTCCGCCCATTCCGTCGGCCAGCACGTAGAGGTGCAGTGGCGTCACGATGCGGAAGCAATCCTCGTTGTTCGTGCGAACGCGACCTACGTCGGTCACGCCGCCACACACAATTCGCACACCTGCTCCATTTCCTGCTGGTGTCCTGCAACCGAAGTCGTTTGGCAAAGTCTGCTTCGGGGAGCCGCTTCGAGGGGCGCGCTTTAGCGCATCTCCAGGTGTTGCCTGAACGGCCGTTCCAGGACACTCCTACCCCTGCCCACACGCCCAGGCCCTCTTGCCTTCTCCCACGCTAACACACCCCAAGCGCCAGAAAGGGGCCCTGAACCCTACTGATTACTCGCACTTACGCCACATCCGCGCTCGGGCGGCATGCTCGAGCGATTCGTGGCCCGGGTCCGCTGGCTGCAGCCTCGACTGCCCTAAGTTCCATAGAAATGCGCACTTACAAAAAGGGGTGGGGTATCGGCCGCACCGCCCAATTGCAAACGAACGACCGGGTCTTCGATGGTATTCTTTTCAAAAGGCTCCGCCATGCTCGGTTTTCTTCTTGGGCCATTCCTCGCGCTGCTGCCCAAACGGTGGCGCTGCTCGCTGCCGCTTCCCCCATCCGCCGATTGGCGCGTCGCCTTCATTCTGAGCGGATTAGCCGAGTTCCTGGCTGCCGTGGCCGCCATGCTCTACTGGTATTCCTATTCGGTGACCACCTGGGTCTCTCGCGGTTTGGACCTGGCAGGCAAAGCGGGTCCGGGAGTAAACGAGCAAGAGATCGGCTTTATGGCCATCTTCATCTTTGCGACGCATCCGCTCACCTGGCTGATTGCGTACGGCGCCGTCGAAGGCAGCGTCCGGCTCGTGGCCGCGGCTTTTGCGGAAAGCCATCTTGGAATTCTTCCACTGTTTGTGCTGGACAAGATTCTCCTGAAAACCACCGGGCAGAGCGGCCCGAGCGCCGCCGAACAGGGCGGCTACAAGGAAGGAAATTTGTCTTCGTATGTCGAAGCGATCCGCGAAAAGGTTCGCGGTTTG